>Ga0335079_10004038_pt1 | contig 16886 bp, 13 predicted proteins | sample Lox_Sample_33_FD_206719 | JGI IMG/M metagenome (GOLD analysis project Ga0335079, IMG submission 206719) | Soil microbial communities from Loxahatchee National Wildlife Refuge, Florida, United States - Lox_Sample_3.3 | ecosystem: Environmental > Terrestrial > Soil > Wetlands | place: USA... | reverse complement strand
GGGCTCGGCGGGACCGGGCGGATCCTCCGACTCTGCGGGCGCGGGCTCCCCCTGGGGCGCCGGCTCCGCGCGCGCCGCCTCCGCCTTCGCCTCGGCCTCCGAGCGGTCGTAGGCGCGGATGACCTCCTGGACCAGCGGGTGGCGAACCACGTCCACCTCGGTGAAGGTACAGAAGCCGATCCCCTCCACGCCGTCGAGGATCCGCCTCGCGTGCGACAGCCCCGAGGCCTTCCCCAGCGGCAGGTCGACCTGGGTGACGTCCCCGGTCACCACTGCCTTGCTGTGAAAGCCGAGACGGGTGAGGAACATCTTCATCTGCTCGACGGTCGTGTTCTGGGCCTCGTCGAGGATGACGAACGCGTCGTTCAGCGTCCGGCCGCGCATGAAGGCCAGCGGTGCGACCTCCACCGTGCCCTGCTCCACGAGCTGCGCCGCGCGGCCCATGTCCATCATGTCGTGGAGCGCGTCGTAGAGGGGGCGAAGGTAGGGGTTCACCTTCTCCGCCAGGTCTCCGGGAAGGAAGCCCAGCTTCTCACCGGCCTCCACCGCCGGGCGGGCGAGGATGATGCGCTTCACGCTCCGGGCCTGCAGCGCGGCCACGGCCATCGCCATCGCCAGGTAGGTCTTCCCGGTCCCGGCCGGGCCGATGCCGAACACGATGTCGTGCCGCCGGATGGCGTCGACGTAGCGCTTCTGGTTCAGGCTCTTCGGGGACACGTTGCGCCCCGCCCGGGAGAGCACCGGGCCCAGCAGGAGGCTGTCCAGTCCCTGCTCCGCGGGGGAGCCGCGGCCGAGCATCTTCAGGCCCTGCTCGACGTCCTCGCGCCCCACCGACTGGCCTGCGCGGAGGACGGTCTCGAGCTGCTCCACCAGCCGCACCGCGGAGGCCACGGCGTCCGCCGGCCCGGAGAGGTGGAGCTCCGTCCCGCGCTGCCCCACCCGCACTCCCAGGCGCCGCTCGATGGCCTTGAGGTTCTCGCCGTGGTTGCCGGACACGCCGAGGGCGACGTCGTTGTCCCGGAGGTCCACCCGGGCGGTGGTCACGAGCGCGGTGTCACGGGGCGAAGCGGTGGGCAACGGTTCCTTTCAGGTGCGTCCTCCGGGAGGGCGCGTCAGCAGACGGAGAGGCTAGCGCAAGGGCGGCAGGAGGATGAACTCCTGGGGTCCCACCCGGCGGTAGTAGTAACGCTCCGCCCAGGGAAACCGCACGTCGCTGGGCGAGAGGAGCCCCTGCTCGACCAGGGCCTCGAGCGACGTCGGCACGTCCCCCCGCTCGAGCCGGTACACCGCCAGGGCCCCCTCGATCCGGCTCACCTGGGCGCGGGTGATCTGCTGGCGCAGCACGCCCTCGGCGAACCCCGCTCCGGTGCTGGTGCGGACCGCCCACGGGTTGAGCTGGGTTCCGAGGAGCACGCCCACGATCCCCGCCAGCACCACCATGCTCACCGCCAGGCGGCCCAGGGCACCGCGCACCCGGTCGCCGAGGCCGATGTCGTCCTCGGGCAGGTCCGGCTCGCCCACCGGCATCAGCGCCGTGACGTGGCCGAGGTTGGCGAGGTTGCAGAGCGCCTTGCAGGTCTCGAACTCGCCGAGGCAGGAGAGGTCGATGAGCTTCCGCACGTCGCGGTAGCCGTTCACCAGGCTATAGACGCGCCGCTCGAAGGGCCCGATGGATGCGAACTCGGGGACCGGTTCGCTGGCGAGATTCTCCACCGGGAGCGGCTTCCCCGCCGCGAAGACCAGGTCGTAGCGGGGGATCCGCTTCCGGATCACCGGCCACTCGTCGACCATCCGGAAGCCTTCCATCAGCACCGACTCGGCACGGACGGGATCCAGGTCGTGGGTGTCGTGGTGGACGGGCCCCTGCTCGAACTCGTAGGTCCCGGTCTTCCAGGTGAAGAGCCGGTAGAGCGTCTCGTTGAACTGCAGCTGCGCCATCCGCCGGTACTGGTCCTTGGTCAGCACCCCCTGCGAGATGAGGCAGTCCCCCAGCCGCTGGAGCGACCGCTTCTGGGTCTCCAGGGCCATCTCCAGCTGGCCCTCGGTGATCAGCTCGGCGCGGACCAGGAGGTGGCCGAAGAGGTCCCGGCGCTTCTTGGTGGCGCTCTCGGCGGAGACGATCGCCCCGTCGACGAAGCCCACCTTCACCTCCTGGTCCTTGCTCCGGAGGTGGAGGACGCCGGTCTTCTGCTGCTGGGCGATGAGCTGGAGGATGTCGGCGATCCCGAAGTCCTTCAGCGTTCCGGCGAGAGCCATGGCCTAGAGCACTAGCTCCTCTCCCGCGCCAGGTGGCGAAGCGAGGCGGCCCAGGTCACCGCCAGGAGGAGGAGCGCCAGCCCGAGCCAGCCGGCCGCACCGGGGGAGATTCCCGGGGTGCGGAGCAGCCCCTCGCGGTTGACGGCGACCGTGATCCCGAAGGCGAAGACGAACGCGTGAAGCGCGCCCCGAAGCGGAAGCCCGGTGAAGAGGTGGCCCGCTCCCGACCAGAGAAGCCCCAGGGCATAGGCCTGCCTGCTCACCCAGGCCTGGTGGTGGCGGACTTCCATCTCCTTGTTCACCCGGGCCATCGGCGCCACCTTGCCGCGGCGGGTGTAGACGTTGACGCACTGGTGGCAGAGCAGGCTGTTCTCCACCAGCTCGGGGTCGCAGCGGCGGCACACCGCCCGCCCGCACTTGTGGCAGGCCCGGCTCACGCCGCGGCCGCCGCGCACGAACCCCAGCCCGGCGAGCACGGCGACTCCGGCCAGCGGGACGAGCACCGCGGCGCTGGGCTCGAGGTCCCCCACCAGGCTCTGGCCGAGCTGCGCGGTGACCCGGCCCCGCCGCTCCTGGCCGTCGGTGACCTGGGGCTCGGAGCGGGACAGCGCCGGGCTCAGGAGGGTGAGGTTCATCGCCGGGCGGCTGTCCGGTGGGTCGGCCCGGGTCATGAGCTGCTCGTCGAGGCGCTGCGCGGCCGCGGCCGAGTTCTGGGCCCGGTCGAGCTCCGGACCCACCGCGTCGTCGGACAGGGTCCGGGCCCGCCGGCGGTAGACCCGCGAGACGTTCCACAATGGATCGGGCAGCGTGGGATCGGCCTCGCTGGCCTTCGTGTACACGGCGATCGCCTCCGGCCAGCGCGTCTCGGCGAAGGCCACGTTGCCGAGCAGGGTCTGGGCGCGGGCGTCGTTGGCCCGGAGGGCGAGCGCCTTCTCGGCATGCCCGCGCGCAGCGTCGAGCTTGCCCCGCCGGAGCTCGTAGCGGGCGAGGGCGTAGACCTCGGGGTACGTCGCCTTGCTCGCCGCGAGGCGTGCCTGCACGTGGGTCGCGGCGTCGGAGGCCTCGAGGCCGCCCCGCTCGAGCTGGAGCACGTCCTCGGCCGGGGTGCCGGCGAAGGTGGTGGCCTGCACCAGGGCCCCGGCGAGCGGCGGCACCAGGCACGCGCCGGCCAGCAGCACCCCGAGGAGCCAGCGCTCCCGGGGCTCGAGGTAGAGGGTCACCGCGGCGAAGAGCACCAGCGAGGGGAGCAGGAGCCCCAGCCGGAACACCCAGGGCAGGAGGAGGAGCAGCACCAGCAGCGACCCTGCCTGCCAGCGCGACACGCCGCGGGGGAAGGCGTGGTGCACGTCGTGGACCAGGGAAGGCACGGTGCGGAGGAAGAGCACCACCAGCGCGGCGAGTGCGGTGGCGAGCCAGGCGACCAGGAACGTCGCGCCGACGTCCGCCAGCAGCCCCCGGCTCCAGCGCGGGTCGGCAAGCGCGGCGCGGACGGCGTTGCGCGCGTCGGCCCAGAGGCGGCGGAAGTCGAAGGGGTCGTTCCCGAGGTGCGCACGGAGCAGGCCCCAGTGCGCATCGGCCACGTCCGGCGAGAGGGCCACCGCGGAGAGCGCCAGCTCCTCTGCCCCGGCGCCGTCGCGGCCGGCGGCACGGACGCGCGCGCCCCGGACCAGCGCGAGGCTCACCGACTCGAGATCGGCGATGGCCAGGGTCTCGCGCAGCTCCGCCAGCCGCTCCCGCGAGGCGCGGGACGCCTTCGGGTCCCGGACCCGCTCTGCCTCCTTCCAGGCGTCGAAGGCCTGGACGATCGCCGCGTCGCCCTCGGTGGGAACGAGGAGGGGTGGCGGGGGCGTGCGGTCGCGGGCCGGCGCCGCGGGAGCGACCGGCGGAGGGGCCGGAGCGGGCGGGGGCGTCTTCGGGGTGTGCCGGGCCGGCGCGGGGCGCGGGGCCTCCTGGGGCTGCACCTCGGCCGGCTCTGCGTCCGCGGCCGGAGCCTGGACCGGCGCCGGAGGCGGCTGGCGGGTCCGGGCAGGACGCGGGGCGGTGGTGTCGGGGGCGAGCTCGTCCACCGGGCGGGGCGGCTCGATCTGCGCCGCTCCCGGGCCCGCGGCCAGGAGCACGACGATGGCGAGGAGCGCGGGGGCCGCGCGGAGGGGGGGCATCGGAACGCGGTCACCCATGATAGGCGAGTCGGCGCATGGCACGCACCGGAGAGGCGATGGAGCGGCTGGAGGAGATCATGCGCACCCTGCGTGCCGAGGGCGGATGCCCGTGGGACCGCGCGCAGGACATCCGCACCCTTCGCCCCTACCTCGTGGAGGAGACCTACGAGGTGCTCGACGAGATGGACCGGGTAGGCGAGGGTGGACCCTGGCGGGGACTCTGCGAGGAGCTGGGAGATCTCCTCTTCCAGATCGTCTTCCACGCGCGGCTGGCGACGGAGCTCGGTGAGTTCGGTCTGGCCGACGTGGCGACCGCCATCGCGGACAAGATCGTCTCCCGGCATCCGCACGTCTTCGAGGGGAAGACCGTCGGCGGCGCCGAGGAGGTGCTGCAGAACTGGGCGCGCCTCAAGGCGGAGGAGCGCCGCCGCAAGCACGGCCGCGAGGGCTCGGTGCTCGACGGCGTGCCCTCCGCGGCGCCCGCGCTTCTGCGCGCCGAGAGGCTCACCGAGAAGGCCTCGCGCATCGGCTTCGACTGGCCGGATCTCTGCGGAGTCCGGGAAAAGCTCGCCGAGGAGCTGGGCGAGCTCGACCGCGCCCTCGCCTCGAAGGACACCGTCGCCATCGAGCACGAGCTGGGCGACGTTCTCTTCAGCCTGGCCAACCTCGCGCGCTTCACCGCCACCCCTGCCGAGGACGCGCTCCGGGCGGCGAACGGACGGTTCACCCGGCGATTCCACACGGTAGAGGAGGGGCTCCGCGCGCGCGGCGTGGCGTTCGGCACGGCGACGCTCACCGAGATGGACGCGCTCTGGCAGGAGGCGAAGGCGGCCGAGTCCGGGCTCCCTCCGCCCCGGACCGCCGTGCGCGCGGTGGTGGCCCGCGTCGAGCTCATGGCTCCGGAGCCTGCCCGTGCCCACGGCTTCTGGTCGACGATCGCGCCGGTCCTGGGCTGGACGGTCGAGGTGGACGGCGGCGCGTGGTCCGTGGAAACGCCGGGGCTGTGCTTTTCCTACGCTCCGGGCCCCGCCGCTCCGGTGACGCTGGGGGTGGAGGCGCCCGGGCTCGGTCCGGACACGCCCGGTCGGGTGCGCGCCGCCGGAGGGCTCGTCGTCTCCGAGCGCCCGCTGGTCCTTCGCGACCCGGTGGGCACGTGTATTCAGGTCCGGGAATGAGCCCCGGGGTTCCCACAGGACTTGTGTGGAAACTGGGGAGAACGCTGTGGACCGTGACAACCGCGAGGCGAGCGGGTGGCAACCGGCCGGGCGTGCAGAAAGTTTCAGCGCCCGACACCTTCGAGCAAGCACGCGGCGTTAGGCGGTCCAGAAGGCCCACTTCTCCACAAGCAACCTGGTCCAGGGTCCCGGGGACCGGCCCGCAGAAGGCGCCCCCCGAGAGGGGGTCGCTCTTGACGGCCGGGAGTGCGGCGACTAGGGAGGGCCGCCCGTGGCAAACACCAAGTCAGCCCAGAAGCGGAACCGGCAGGCGCTGAAGCGCCGTGCGCGGAACCAGGCCGTCCGGACGCAGGTGAAGTCGGCCGTCAAGAAGGCGCGCGAGGCGCTGGCCTCGAAGGACCCGACCCGGCTCCAGGAAGCCCTCCGCGCCGCGGCGCGGACGCTGGACAAGGCCGCGAGCAAGGGCGTGCTCCACGCGAAGAACGCGAGCCGTCGCATCGCCCGGCTCGCCGCCGCCGCCCAGGCGGCCCGCGGCGCCTGAGGGCGCTCGCGCTCCCTACCCCGTCGACAGTCGCGCGACCGCGTCCGCGGCCAGCGAGGCCGCGAGCCGCCGGATCGCCGCCTGGCGGTTGGCCTCGGTGGTGAGCACGTCCGCGCGCAGCGCCGGGAGGTAGTCCTCCGAGCCGCTGAGGTCGGTCGTCGCGAGGAGCGTGTGCTCCCGGAACAGCCGGACCCGGAGCGTGGCCGAGACGCGGTAGGTCAGGGGGCCGGAGCTTCCGGGCGCGAGCTGGGCCGTTCCCGCCCAGACCGCGAGGAGCTCTCCCTCGATCCGGCCCTCGCTGTTTTCGCCTCCCAGCCGCCCCGACCGCGCCAGCTGCTCGCGCAGCGCCTCGGTGAAGATGCCCTCGAGCCCCGGCTCGGTGGTCCGGTTGACGATGACCGGGGCGAAGACGTGGCGGATGCCCTGGGGGAGCGGGGCCCCGGAGGCGGTGAAGCCGTAGCCACAGCCGGAGGCGGCGAGGCACGTCGCCGCCGCGAGCGCCCGCATCATCCGACGACGAAGTTGATGAGACGCTTCGGGACGAAGACCACCTTCCGGAGCGCCTTCCCGGCCATGGCCGCGCGGACCTTCTCCTCGCTCTCGGCGGCGGCCCGGACCTCGCTCTCGCCGGCGTCGGCGGCGACGCGGATCTCTCCCCGGAGCTTGCCGTTCACCTGCACCGCGTAGGGGAGGACCTCGTCGACGACCAGCGCGGGGTCGAACGTCGGCCAGCCGAGCGTCACCGTCGACGCGCCCGCGCCGTAGACCTCGGCCACGGCGTCGGCGAGGTGCGGGGCGAACGGGGTGAGCAATCGGGTGACGATGCGGATCGCCTCGCCCATCGCCGCCGCCTCGGCGGGCGTCTCCGGGCGACCCGCGTCGTAGAGGGCGTTGACGCACTCCATGACGAAGGAGATGGCGGTGTTGAAGGAGAGGCGGTCGATGGCCTCCCCCACCCGCTTCACCGCCTTGTGGGCGGCGCGGCGGATCTCCAGCGCCTTCCCCTCGAACGGCCCGTCGTGCTTCGCCGCTGCCGCGACCTCCTGGTGGGCGTAGGCGAGCGCCCAGACGCGCTTGAGGAAGCGGGCCTGGCCCTCCATCTGCTCGTCGCTCCAGTCGAAGTCGCGCTCCGGCGGCCCGGCGAAGAGCACGTACATCCGGACGGTGTCCGCGCCGTACTTCTCGACGATCGTGGCCGGGGCGACCACGTTGCCCCAGCGCTTCGACATCTTCCGCCCGTCGGGGCCGTTGACGATGCCCTGGGTGACGAGCCGGACGACGGGCTCGTCGGTCGGCACCAGGCCGAGGACCTTCATCCAGCGGGTCCAGAACCGGAAGTAGAGAAGGTGCATGACCGCGTGCTCGGGGCCGCCGACGTAGATGTCCACCGGAAGCCAGCGCTGCGCGAGCGCAGGGTCGAACGGAAGCCGCTCGAACCGCGGGGAGAGGTAGCGGGCGAAGTACCAGGCGGAGTCGACGAAGGTGTCCATCGTCTCCACCTCGCGGCGGGCGGGGCCACCGCATCGCGGGCAGGTGGTCTCGACGAAGGACTTCACCTTGGCGAGCGGCGGCTCACCCTTCCCGGTGAGGACCGCCTGGGTGTCGATCTCCGGGAGGCGGACCGGGAGCTGATCGTCCGGAAGGGGGATGCCCCGCCGCTCCGGGTCGCAGCGCTCGCAGTAGACGATGGGGATGGGCGTGCCCCAGTACCGCTGGCGGCTGAAGCCCCAGTCCTTCTGCCGATAGGTGACGGTGGGCTTGCCGAGCCCGCGCTGCTCGAGCGACCGCCCCATCCGCTCCCGCGCCTCGGCGGAGGAGAGGCCGGCGTACTCGCCGGAGTCGATGAGGATGCCGTCCTCGTTGAAGGACTCGGTCCATCGCTCGATCGGGCCGAGGTCCCGGCCATCGGCCGGGCGGATCACCTGCCTGAGGGGGATGCCGTGGGCCCGGGCGAAGGCGAAGTCGCGGCTGTCGTGTGCCGGCACCGCCATCAGCGCGCCGGTTCCGTAGTCGCTGAGGACGAAGTTGGCGACCCAGATCGGGACCGGCTGCCCGGTGAAGGGGTTGATGGCCTGCGCGCCGATGGAGACGCCCTCCTTCGGCGCGCCCTCGGCGGTACGCTCGATCTTCCCGATCGCCGCCATGCGCGCCGCGAAGGCCTCGACCTCGGCCCTCCGGGCCGGGGGGGTGAGACTCTCCACCATCGGGTGGTCGGGGGCGAGCACCAGCGCGGTGGCGCCGTACACGGTGTCGATGCGGGTGGTGAATACCCGGATGGCGCGTCCGCCGACGATCCTGAAGTCCGCCTCGGCGCCCTCGCTCCGGCCGATCCAGTTGCGCTGGGCGGAGACGATGCGCTCCGGCCAGGCGGTGAGCCCGTCCAGGGCCTGGAGGAGGTCCTCGCTGTTGCGGGTGATCCGGAACGCCCATTCGGGCATCTGCCGGTCGACCACCGGCGAGTCACACCGCTCGCAACGACCCTCCCTCACCTGCTCGTTGGCGATGACGGTGAGGCAGCCGGTGCACCAGTTCACCTTGCTGAACCGGCGGTACACCATGTCCCGTTCCCAGAGCCGGAGGAAGAACCACTGGTTCCACCGGTAGTACTCGGGATCGCTGGTGTTGACCTCGCGGCTCCAGTCGTAGGCGAAGCCGAGCGACACCATGGCCGCGCGGAACTTCTCGATGTTCTCGCGGGTGCGCACCGCGGGATGGACCCCGTCCTTGATCGCCGCGTTCTCCGCGGGAAGCCCGAAGGCGTCCCACCCCATCGGGTGAAGGACGTCGAAGCCGCGCATCCGGTAGTAGCGGGCGTAGACGTCGCCGATGAGGTAGTTGCGGACGTGCCCCATGTGCATGGAGCCACTGGGGTACGGGAGCATCTCCAGCACGTACTTCTTCGGTGCATCGGGGCGGGCGTCGGCCCGGAACAGGCCGGACTTCTCCCAGCGCGCCTGCCAGGTGGGCTCCAGGGACTTCGGGTCGTACCGCTCGCCGAGCTTCATCACGTGATCGGTGGGTCCTACCCGGCAGGCCCCCCGGGGCGCAACGTTTGGCCGTCCTCGGTGCTAGAGAGCCCGTCCCATGGCACCTCCCGTCGTCACCATCCGCGACATCGCCGCCCACGAGAACGAGGAGGTCGAGCTCCGGGGCTGGCTCTACAACAAGCGGAGCAGCGGAAAGCTCCACTTCCTCCAGGTCCGGGACGGGACCGGCGTCATCCAGGCGGTGATCTTCAAGAACGACGTTTCGCCGGAGCAGTTCACCCGGGCGGACCACCTCGGTCAGGAGACGGCGATCATCGTCCGCGGCCTGGTCCGCAAGGACGCCCGGAGCCCCATCGGCTACGAGCTGTCGGTCAAGGACCTGGAGGTGGTCTCCGAGGCCAAGGACTACCCCATCACCCCGAAGGAGCACGGGGTGGCGTACCTGATGGAGCACCGCCACCTCTGGCTCCGGTCGGCCCGCCAGAACGTCATCCTCCGGGTCCGGGCCACGGTGGTGAAGGCCATCCGCGACTACTTCGACGGCAACGGCTTCACCCTCGTGGACGCACCCATCTTCACCCCTGCCGCCTGCGAGGGGACCAGCACGCTCTTCACCGTCCCCTACTTCGACCTGGGCAACGCCTACCTCACCCAGTCCGGGCAGCTGTACATGGAGGCCGCCGCCGCGGCGCTGGGGAAGGTCTACTGCTTCGGGCCCACCTTCCGCGCCGAGAAGAGCAAGACCCGGCGCCACCTGACCGAGTTCTGGATGGTCGAGCCCGAGGTCGCGTACCTGGACCTCGAGGGGGACATGGTCCTCGCCGAGCAGCTGGTCTCCTTCATCGTGGCCCGGGTGCTCGAGGCGCACGAGAAGGAGCTGGTCTCGGTGCTGGAGCGGGACGTCACCAAGCTGAAGAACGTCCAGGCGCCCTTCCCGCGCATCACCTACGAGCAGGCCATCGACCGGCTCAAGGCCGCCGGCCACCCCGCGAAGTTCGGTGACGACTTCGGCGGCGACGAGGAGACGGTGCTCGCCAGCCAGTTCGACCGGCCGGTCATCGTCCACCGCTATCCGGTGGAGCTGAAGGCGTTCTACTTCAAGCGCGATCCCGAGGACGCGCGCCTGACCCTGGGGATGGACGTGCTCGCCCCGGAAGGCTACGGGGAGATCATCGGCGGCGGGCAGCGCGAGGACGATCTCGAGACGCTGGAGAAGCGCATCGCCGAGCACCACCTGCCCCGCGAGGCCTTCGGCTGGTACCTGGACCTCCGGAAGTACGGGACGGTGCCCCATGCCGGATTCGGCCTCGGCGTGGAGCGGACGGTGGCCTGGGTCTGCGGGCTCCACCACGTGCGGGAGACCATTCCCTTCGCCCGGATGATGGAGCGGATCACCCCCTAGCCCGCCCGCGGGGGGTCAGAAGCCGATCGCCGGGCCGGTGGTGGTGCCCCCCACCCTGCCCTCGAAGACGACGAAGACGCTCCGGCCGTAGAAGAAGGGAAGACCCCAGTCGAAGGTCCGGGTCGAGAGCTGGAGGCCGCCGAGCGGTCCGGCCAGGGAGGGAAACACCGCCGCGTCGGGCGCGGTGGTGAAGAGCTGGTCCGCGTTGCCCACCGTGAAGGCGATCGTCGCGGGGCGCACCTCCGCCCCGGCGAGGGTGCCGCTGGTGTCGATCGCCGAGGGGGGACAGTAGAAGCCGGTCCCCACGTCCGAGGAGGCGCACTGGGCGATGGAGCCGTCGGCGAAGTAGTACGCGCTCGATCCGGAGTCGACGAGGCTCTGGTCGAAGGTGTTGCCGCCGTAGGTCGTGGTGAGGCTCCCGTCGGCGGCCAGGACGTGGAAGCTGGCCGAGCCGGGCGGATTGTCGGTCTGCGTGCCGATGCCGAAGAGGAGCGTCCCCGAGAGCGTCGCGGCCGGGGCCGTTCCGGTCGAGGGGAACCGGACCTCGAGCCCGTTGTTGTCGCTGGGGAGCAGGGCGATCAGGTTCGCCGGCTGGCTCGTGGCGGCGAGCGTGATGGCCGTGCAGCCCTGATCCCCGCCCCCACCGGAGCAGGCCCAGAACGGAGCGCCGCTGGTGGGGATCTGCCCCGCGCAGTAGCTCCCGCAATCCTGGAGGTAGTAGCCGACCCCGAGCACGCCGTTGGCGCCGAAGTCGGCGACGGTGTCCTCCTCGGGTCCGTTCCCGGCCGAGCATCCGCTGGGCGCGGCGCCGGAGGCCGGATCGCCGATGACGTGGGCCACGAGGCTGGAAATGGTCCGCCCGCCCAGGTTGACGTCGACGGTGTCCAGCGAGCCCCAGGTCCAGCCGTCGGCGAACACCCCGCACTCGGACACCGGCCGCCCGCTCGGTGGGTCGACCACCGGCCGGGGCACGACGGAGGGCGAGAGCACCTCGTGCAGGATGCGCAGCCCCGTGGAGCCGGTATCGACGACCACGTGGTCGATGGACTGGCAGGCGATGGTGCTCCCCGGCGAGCAGACGGTGATCGTGGCATAGGCCACGTTGGCCGAGACGGGGCCAGTGCTCAGCAGCGCCGGTGGTCCCAGGTCGATGGTCATCGACAGCGTGTTCGGCGGTGGGCCCTGGCTCTGCCCGCTGCTCGAGTCGCCGCAGGACGAGGAGACCACCGCGAGCAGGACCCAGCCGATGCGGAACGGGAGCCCCCGGGTCATGGCCTCTCCTCAGCGGAGCTCTTCGGGCTTCACGCCCGCGGGAAGGAGCGCCGGGAGGTGGGCGCTCCCGGCGAAGCCGCGGGGGAGCTGGACGACGTCCAGCACCAGCTGGGGGGTGGAGACCGAGAGCAGGTGGTGCCCTCCCCGGTGGGCGCGCGCGGCGGCCAGGTACGCAGCGTAGTGCGCGGCGAGCAGCTGCTGGAGATCGGGCTGGAACCTTCCCGACCAGGTGACGGCGAAGACCCGGCCTCCGGGACCGACGAACTGGCGGATGCGGCCTCCATCCGCGGTCGTCATCTCGTGCACCTCGTAGGCCTGGGTGGCGCTCACGGTCAGCGCGGTTCCGTGAAGCGCTCGGTGGTCGACAGCCACCGAGGCGCGGGACTCGCCCAGCGACGCTCGGGCGGGCGTCCAGAGCGCGAGCCCGGCGAGCACGAGGCGAACCGTCACCCGCTCGACAACCCACCGCTTGCCCGTTCGACCCGTCACGCCACCACTCGGTTCACCCGGGCGCCCGCCCGGCCGTCCGTCGAAACAACCGGAGCGCCCGGAGGTTAAGCGCGGGCGCCCCGCGCGCGGACCCAGCGCTACGGAGAGGTGTAGTGCCCGGTCACCGGCACTCGCTCGTCGCGGGGATGGCCGGAGCACTCGCTGGCGGTGCCCTTCAGCTGTCCGGCGCTGGCCTGCACCTCGAGCGCGCCGCAGCCGAACGCGAGCGAGCCCTTCTTCTCGTTCTCCTGCAGGAGCGCCTGCCGGCTCTTGTTGATGCTGTCGATCTCCGGCTGGAGCGCCTGCATGCAGGAGGACATCTGGCTCTGCGGCCCCTTGGTGCAGGCGTTCATCTTCGCCATCACCGCGTTGAACCGGGCGTCCAGATCCTTCCACTGCTTGGACTGCATGACGTCCATCATCCCCTGGGTCTGGGCCGTGGCCTCCGCCTGGCTCGCCTGACGGGACAGCGAGAGCGAGTGCTCGCCGCGCCGCACCTGGTAGCTGTACGTCCCGAGGACCCTGCCGCCTCGCCGCCACTCGCCGCTGGCGGTGGTCTCGTGCTTGCCGCAGGGGAACTTGACCTTCATCACCATCGTGTCGCCGGCGACCTCGAAGGTGAACGTGTGCTCGCAGCCGATCTCCAGGCCGGGTACCGTCACCTGGATCCCGGACACGGCCGCGATCGCGCCGACGGTGAGCATCTCCGGCGGAGCGTCGGGCTTCGCCTTGATCGTGGCCTCCCAGCCGCTGGCGGTCTGCTTCTCCTCCACCACCTCGACGTCGTTGCTCTGCACGAGCACCAGGCTGCCCTGCGGCAGCTTGCCCTTGAGCGCGAACCTGCCCGTCTTCCCGGGGCAGAGGGCGACGCACCTGGCCCCGGCGGCGCCGCCATCCGAGCCCGTTCCGGAGAAGAGCACCTCGGGCGTCGGGTACCTCGCGCGGACGGCGTTCGAGTCCAGCCCGAGCTGTTTCCGCTCGGCGGAGGTCTTGGCGTAGAAGTCGGACTGCCGCTTCTGCCAGTCGCCGCCCACTGCCGGAGCTGCCAGCACCAACAGCACCACGAGCCGATTCATGAAGCCCCTCCCCGGGGCGGCGAGTCTGGCGGAGAAGGACCGGGAGCGTCCACGGAAACGACACCGCGTTGCGCAGCGGCGCCGCAGAGAACCGCCAGGAGAACCAGGTCCGCCGGACGGGAGAGCGGGAAGTCCACCGTGGCCCGGACGGCCAGCGAGGCGAGGGCGGCGGCGACGCCGGTGCCCTCGGGGGTTCCGCGACGGAGCGCGGCGAGGAACGCGCTCAGGAAGAGGGCCACGAGGGCGAGAAGGCCAGCGATGCCCGACTCGAGCAGCCGCTCCAGCCAGTCGTCGTGGACGTGGTCCTGGAGCGCGGCGAAGCGTCTCTCGGGGTGCGAAGCCACGCAGGCGGGGTCGGTGCCGCATCGCGCGCGCCACCGCTCGAGCTCCCACTCGGGCCAGCGGAGGACCACCACCCCGGGGCCCTGCCCCAGCCAGGGCGCCTCGCGGACGTGCGGTGCCGCGGTCGCGACCAGGTACCACCGGCCGCGAAGCACGGAGCCGGGCGAGCGGCCCACCAGCGGCACCGCGGTGACGGCGATCCCGGCGGCGAGGACGAGCGCGAAGGTCCGCAGGCCCCTCGTCCCCCGCAGCCCTCCGGCGAGGGCGACCACGATGGCGGCAGTAGCCAGCGAGAGCGCCGAGGCGAAGGAGCGGAGGAGCGCGAGGCCGAGGAGCTGCAGCGCGACGGACGCCCCGGCGAGGCGCGGCCTGGACGAGCGGAGCGCGGCAACCACGCCGAGCGGCACGGTGAGGGAGAGGACCGAGGCGACGAAGTCCGGATTCCCGAGCGTGCCGTAGAGCCCCAGCCGGGCACCGCCGGCATGCGGCGCGAAGGTGGCGAACGGATCCAGCCCGAGTGCCTGGAAGAGCACGACCAGGGACTCGAGGCCGCCCGCCCAGAGCACCGCGGGCCATGGCACCGGAGGCGTGGAGAGCGCGAGCCCGGCGATCAGCACCGGACCGGCGAGGGTCCACCACGGACGCGGGCCGTCGCTGAGCACGAGCGACACTCCGCAGGCCGCGAGGTTCGCCAGCGCGGCGAGCGCGACCGGAGCCGGCCCATTCGCCTCGCGGGGAAGCAGGGCGACGCCGGCCAGGGCCGCCACCGCGACCACCACCCACTTCGGCGTCATGAAGGGGCTCGCTGCCCAGGGCCACACGACCAGCACCACCGCGACGACGGTGACGCCTGCGAGCGCTCCGCTGCCCCTCCGGCTCAGGACGCGGCGGAGTCTGCCACGCCGCCGGTGCCGGCCCGGCGGTTTCTCCCGCGCCTCAGCTCGCCGCTTGCGCTTCGCACCCTCCGGGTGGCTGATCTCGGTCGGACCCTCGCGCGGGAGGTGCCCGATGGACCGTCTCCGTCCAGCGGCCGTTCTGGCCCTGCTCCTTCCCCTCTCCGGCGTCGCGGCCGAGACCGGCTACCTCCGGCTGAAGCGCGTGCAGATCATCGATCGCCACGGCTTCGAGCAGCCGATGCCCGCGATGTCGGTCCTCATCCCCACCGGCTGGAGCTTCGACGGGGAGGTGCGTCTCGCCCAGCGCATCGGTGACGCGGCCGATCTAGTCAAGCTCGCCTTTCGCTCGGCGAGCCCCGACGGACGACTGGCCATCGAGATGTTCCCCGGCTGGAGCTGGAGCTGGTCGGACGACCCGATGATGCGCCAGGCGATGCAGAACCAGAACGCGATGGCGGCGCGCATGGGCGGCGCAGCCGTCGAGGTGGCGCCGCCGATGTCCGCCCGGGACTTCCTCGCGCGGGTGGCCGTCCCCCGGCTGCGCCCGGGGGCGAAGGTTCTCGGCATCGAGCCCATCCCCGATCTCGATCAGACGCTGCAGGCGCAGGTGAAGCAGGCCCAGGCGGTGGCCACCCAAGCCGGGGTCCAGATGCGGATCCGCGGCGACCAGGCCCGGGCGCGGATCGCCATCACCTCGGGGAAGGGTCAGGCCGAGGAGTGGATCACCGCCGTGGTCTACACGCGCTCGACGGCCATGCCGTCCATGAACCCGGCCACCGGCCAGATGGCGCAGTCGGCGCTGCACCAGTCGACCGCAGACTCGCTCTTCGGCCTCCGCGCGCCGCCCGGCGAGCTCCCGGCGAACGAGAAGCTGTTTCGCGCCGTGCTCGGGACCGTGAGGGTGGACCCCGTCTGGCAGGCTCGCGTCGCGCAGGTCCAGGCGAGCATGCAGGCGAACAACGTGCAGGGAGCGCGCGACCGCTCGCGGATCATCGCCCAGTCGAACGAGGAGATTCAGAAGATGATCCGCGAGAGTCACGACACCAAGACGAGGTCCCAGGATCTCAACAGCGAGCGATGGAGCGATGCGATGCGAGGTGTCCAGACGTACCGGAACCCCGTCACCGGCGAGAACGTGAAGCTCGACAACTCCTACGCGCACGCCTGGGCCAACGGGAACGGCGAGTACGTGCTCAGCAGCTCTCCCGGATTCAATCCCGGGCAGGTTCTCCAGGGCAGCTGGACGGAGCTGCAGCCCGTCCGGCGCTAGCTGCCCGCCCGGCGCCTCCCGGATCTCGAAAAGGGGATTGACCCGGGCCGGCTCGCTCGGTTGGGCCGGGCCCCCCGTGCTCAGCCCCGACGAGGGAAGGATGGCCATCGCCTTCGTGCATCAGGACCTGCAGCACGGGAGCACGCCCCCCGGCACTGAGCCCAGGGCTCAGCCTGGAGGAGCGAGCAGCGACGCGGCGGCCCGGCTCACGTCCTCGGCCTGCACCGGCTTGGAGAGGAAGGCGCTCGCCCCGGCTCCCAGGGCACGGGCGCGCTCCGCCTCGGTGCGGTCGGTGGTGACCACCAGGATGGGCACCCTCGCCCCCCGCGCGCCGGAGCGGATGTGGTGGATGAGCTTGAGCCCGTCGAGCCGAGGCATGTGCACGTCGGTCACCACCAGGTCATATTCCCCGGAGGCGAACCGCTTGAGCGCCTCGGCCCCGTCGGCCGCCTCGTCGCAGGCACCCGAGCCGAGGGCCTCCATCGCCGACACCAGGACCTGGCGTGCGGCGCGCGAGTCGTCGACCACCAGGACGCGGAAGCCTCTCATCGGGGGCGAGGCATCAGCTTACTGGCCCGCCCCCGCCTCCGCAGCCCGATTTGTCAGCAAGCCGCGCAAATCCAGGAGCCGACAGCCGTCGGCGGTCACTCCCAGCACACACGCGACGGGGCCTCCGGGCTGGATCTCCGCCTCGCCGTAGCGCCGCACTCCGGCCATCCCGTCGACCCGCAGCCCCACCCGGCGCCGGCCGATCCGGGCGAGGATGACCTTCGGCTTCGCGGTCCGGGGCGGGGTCCCCTCGGGGAGCAGGCGGCGCAGGTCGAGGATGGGCACCGCGGTCCCGTGGACGTGCACGACCCCCTCGACGTGCGGCGGGGCGCCGGTCACCGGGAGGGGCACCACGCGCGGGAGGATCTCGTCCACCCGGGCCACGTCGATCCCGTAGACCGTCTCGCCCACCCAGAAGGCGCAGACGTCCAGCGCATGGGAGTCCGCGCTCACCGGAGCAGCCACTCCGGAT
>Ga0335079_10004035_pt1 | contig 16898 bp, 9 predicted proteins | sample Lox_Sample_33_FD_206719 | JGI IMG/M metagenome (GOLD analysis project Ga0335079, IMG submission 206719) | Soil microbial communities from Loxahatchee National Wildlife Refuge, Florida, United States - Lox_Sample_3.3 | ecosystem: Environmental > Terrestrial > Soil > Wetlands | place: USA: Florida... | reverse complement strand
CCGCGTGCGCGGCGCGCGGTGCGCGCGTCTGCGGCCGAGGCATCGCGGCGCATGAGCGAGCACTCCGCACGCAGCTCTCACGGCGCGGACTTCAGTGGCCGAAAGATCATGCGGGCGGTCGCCTCGGGCGCAAGGCAGCGGCGACTGCGGGCTGCCCCCGGCCGGGGAGGGAGATTTCACGCGGGACTTGCGGGAAGCCCGTGTCTGGATATAATCACAGTAGCTGTATATATAAACAGGCTGGCTCAAAAATGTCCGACCTCACCCCCCGCCAGACACAGATCCTGCGCCTCATCCAGCGCGCCATCACCGAGACCGGCATGCCGCCCACACGGGCCGAGATCGCCGCGGAGCTCGGCTTCCGCTCGGCCAACGCCGCCGAGGAGCATCTGCGCGCCCTGGCGCGCAAGGGCGTCATTGCTCTCGTGCCCGGCACGTCCCGGGGGATTCAGCTGAAGGACACCATCCGCGAGCAGATGGGCCTGCCGCTCATCGGGCGCGTCGCCGCCGGCAAACCCATTTTCGCCGAAGAGAATTTCGAGGCGCGTCTCGCGATCGATCCGGAAGTGTTCCAGCCGCGGCCGCACTATCTTCTGAAGGTGACCGGCATGAGCATGAAAGATGCCGGGATCCTCGACGGCGATCTGGTCGCGGTGCACCGCACCTCGGAGGTGCGCAGCCGCCAGATCGTGGTGGCGCGGCTCGAGAACGAGGTCACCGTGAAGCGCTATCGCCAGGAAGGCTCGATCGTGTGGCTGCTGCCCGAGAACAGCGAGTTCGAGCCGCTCAAGGTGGACTTAAGACAACAGCCGCTGCTCATAGAAGGCATCGTGGTCGGCGTGGTGCGCCGGGGTCGTGCGAGTGGCCTGATGTGACCCCATGCGCTTATGGATGGCGCTTCGAAGCTTGGCTTGCTGCTCGAGCATCCGGCCATCTGGCGCGGCCGCAGCGCGGCGCGCCTGGCGGTGCTGCCGAGCGGTTTCACCGCTCTGGATGAGCGGCTGCCGGGTAAGGGCTGGCCGCGTAGCGGACTGATCGAGATTCTCACCGCACGTTTCGGCAGCGGTGAGCTGTACCTCGTGCTGCCGGCGCTCGCCGCGCTGACGCGCGCTGCGACGGCACGCTGGTGCGTGTGGGTTGCACCGCCCCTGATGCCGTTCGCGCCGGCACTCGCCGCCTCAGGTCTGGCGCTGGATCGGATCGCGGTGGTGGGCGGCGCACGCCCGCTGTGGGCTTTCGAGCAGGTGCTCGGCTCGGGTGCCTGTGATGCGGCGCTTGCCTGGGCACGCCGGCCGAAGCCGCGCGAGCTGCGCCGCCTGCAGCTCGCCGCCGAGCGGGGGCGCACGCTCGGGGTGCTATTTCGGCCGCGCAGCGCTGCCCGGGAGGCCTCTCCCGCGGTACTGCGCCTCGGTCTCACCTCATCCGCGACGGGTGCGCGCGTCACTCTGTTGAAGAGCCGCGGCACGGATCGCGGCTCGATCGAGCTGCCATGGCCAGAAAGCCGGCCGCTGCGCTGAAGCCACTGCAGCTCGCAGCGGCCGCGCCGTACGGCGTAGTGCTGCGCGCGCTCGAGGCCCCGCCTGCTGCCGCTCCCACGGCCGCAGAGCTCTGGGCTGCCGTGCATCTGTCCTCACCCGATCCGGCAGCGCAGCTCGAGCGCCTGGCGCTGCGCGCTGCCGAGTACACGCCGCGCGTGAGCCTCGAGCCTCCGGATGGAGTGCTGCTCGAGGTCAGGGGGAGCCTGCAGCTGTTTGCAGGCGTGGCGGGTCTCGAGCGGGCGCTTCGCGAGGAGTGCCGGCAGCTCGGCATTGCGGTGGTGCTGGCCTTCGCGCCGACGCCGCTCGCGGCGCTCGTTCTGGCACGCGCGCATCGGCCGCTCGCGGCTCTCGATCCGGCGCAGCTCGTGAGTACGCTCGCACCGCTGCCGCTCAAGGCGCTGCGCTGGCCCGAGGAGATCCGCGCGCGCCTCGCGCGCTCGGGAGTGCGCACCATCGGTGCGGCGCTGCGCCTGCCGCGCGCCGCATTTGCCCGCCGCTTCGGTATCGCGCAGCTCGCCACGCTCGATGCGCTCACCGGCCGTGCGCCGGACCTGCGGCGTGCGTACCAGGCGCCCGTGCGCTTCCGGCGGCGGTGCGAGCTCAGCTGCGAGCTCGAGGATCACGCGGCGATTCTCCAAAGCCTCGCGCCGCTGTTTGCCGCGCTCGGCGAGTTCCTCACTTCCCGCCAGTGCGGGGTCGCGGGACTCGAGTGCCTGCTCACTCACCGGCATTCGCCCGCGACGCACTGCGTACTGCGGCTCGCCACTCCGGCCGCGGATATACGGCGCCTCGAGGAGCTGCTCGGGGAGCGCCTGAGCGCGCTCCCCTTGCCCGAGCCGGTACGCGGCTGCGAGCTGCGCAGCGATGAGCTGGTGCCGTACCGGCCGGAATGCCCGCATCTGTGGCAGCCGGGTGAGCATGGTGGCGGCGTGGTGGGCGAGGCGTCCGGACTTCTCGAGCGCTTGCGTGCGCGCCTCGGGGAGGATGCGGTCTACGGCCTCACGCTCCTCGAGGGGCACCGGCCGGAGAAGGCCTGGGGGAGGACCGGCCCGCCGGCTGCCGCCGGCACTGCCGCGCGCCGCGCGGCACGACAGGCCGCGGCAGCACTTCACCGGCCGGCGCACCGCCGGCCGCTATGGCTGCTGCCCGCACCGCTGTCGTTGGCCGTGCGGGACGGGCTGCCGCGGCGGCGCGGACTGCTGCGCCTCATCGGCGAGCCGGAGCGCATCGAGACCGGCTGGTGGGATGGTGAGGAGATCGAGCGCGATTACTACACCGCCACGGACAGCCGCGGCGTACTGCTGTGGGTATTCCGCGAGCGCCAGGCGCCGCATCACTGGTATCTGCACGGGGTATTCGGATGACGGCGGAGCTGCCGCCGTACGCGGAGCTCCACTGCCTGTCGAACTTCACCTTCCTGCGCGGTGCCTCGCATCCGCACGAGCTGGTGGAGCGCGCGGAGGCGCTCGGCTACACGGCGCTCGCGCTCACCGACGAGTGCTCGGTGGCCGGGACGGTGCGCGCACACGTGGCGGCCCGCAACCGCCGCCTCAAGCTCATCGTCGGCGCCGAGTTCCGCCTCAGCTGCGGGCTGAAGCTCGCGGCGCTCGCTATCGACCGCCGCGGCTACGGGCGGCTCTGCCGGCTCATCACTCGCGCGCGGCGCGCCGCCGGGAAGGGGGAGTACAGCCTGACGCGTGCCGATCTCGAGACTGCGGCTCCGGAGAACTGCTTCATCCTGTGGCTGCCCGGCATCCGCGAACAGCCCGGCGAGGCCCGCTGGCTGGCCGAGCGCTTTCCGGGGAAGCTGCGGATCGCGGTCGAGATGCTGCGCGACGGCGATGACGGCGCGCGCCTCGCGCGGCTCACCGCGCTCGGTGCCGAGCTCGGCGTAGGACTGCTCGCGAGCGGCGACGTGCACATGCACGTGCGCGCGCGCCGCAGGCTCCAGGACGCGGTCACTGCGATCCGCCTCAACCTGACCGTCGCCGCCGCCGGCGACCGGCTCTATCCGAATGGCGAGCGTCACTTGCGCGAGCGGGCGCGGCTCGCACGGCTCTACCCGCGCGAGCTCCTCGAGGCGAGCGCGGCGCTCGCTGCCGAGTGCCACTTCTCGCTCGATGAGCTGCGCTACGAATACCCGCGCGAGATCGTGCCGCCGGGGGAGACTCCGGCCGGCTATCTGCGCCGGCTCACCTGCGAGGGCGCCGCGCGGCGCTGGCCCGGCGGCATCCCGGACGGCGAACGGCGCGCCATCGAGCACGAGCTGGCGCTGATCGCCGAGCTCGGCTACGAGCCGTACTTCCTCACCGTCTACGACGTCGTTGCCTACGCGCGCAGCCGCGGAATCCTCTGCCAGGGCCGGGGCTCGGCCGCCAATTCGCGCGTCTGCTACTGCCTCGGCGTCACCTCGGTGGATCCGCAGCGCGGCGCGGCGCTGCTCTTTGAGCGCTTCATCTCGCGCGAGCGCAACGAGCCGCCCGACATCGACATCGACTTCGAGCACGAGCGGCGCGAGGAGGTGCTGCAGTACGTCTACGCCAGGTACGGCCGTGAGCGTGCGGCGCTCGCCGCCACGGTCATCATGTATCGCTCGCGCAGCGCACTGCGCGACCTCGGCAGGATCTTCGGCCTCACGGCGCAGCAGTGCGGGCGGCTGGCCGCGGTCATGCAATGGTGGGACGGGAGCTCGACCATCCCGGAGCGCGTGCGCGCGGCCGGCTTCGATGCCGACAGCCCGTGGCTGAAGCGCCTGCTGCCGCTCGCCGCCGAGCTCACGGCCTTTCCGGGCTTCCCGCGCCACCTGTCGCAGCACGTCGGCGGCTTCGTGATCGCACAGGGGTTGTTGGAGGAGCTGGTGCCGATCGAGAACGCCGCCATGCCGGAGCGCACCGTGGTGCAGTGGGACAAGGACGACCTGAACGATCTGGGTCTCCTCAAGGTGGATCTGCTGGCGCTCGGCATGCTCAGCGCGCTCAAGCGTGCCTTCGCGCTGGTGAACGGCTACCGCGGCACGCGGCACGCGCTCGGCGAGCTGCCGGCGGAGGATCCGCGCGTCTACGACATGATCTGCCGCGCCGACACCATCGGCGTGTTCCAGATCGAATCGCGCGCGCAGATGGCGATGCTGCCGCGCCTGAAGCCGCGCAACTACTACGATCTCGTGATCGAGGTGGCGATCGTGCGCCCCGGGCCCATCCAGGGCGACATGGTGCATCCCTACCTGAGGCGCCGCTGCGGCATGGAGCCGATCGAGTATCCGGGCGAGGAGGTGCGCGCGGTTCTGCATCGCACGCTCGGCGTGCCGCTCTTCCAGGAGCAGGTGATGCAGATCGCGATCGTCGCCGCGGGCTTCACGCCCGGCGAAGCGGACGCGCTGCGCCGCGCGATGGGCGCCTGGAAGAGGACCGGGGGACTCGACGCCTTTCGCGTGCGCCTGCTGACGGGAATGCGCGACAAGGGCTATCCGGATGAGTTCGCCGAGCGCCTCTACCGGCAGATGGAGGGCTTCGGCGACTACGGCTTCCCGGAAGCGCATGCCCTCAGCTTCGCGCTGCTGGTGTACGACTCGGCATGGCTCAAGTGCTACGAGCCGGCGGCCTTCACCTGCGCACTGCTCAACAGCCAGCCGATGGGCTTCTATGCGCCGGCGCAGCTTACTCGCGATGCACGCGCCCACGGCGTCGAGGTGCGGCCGGTGGATGCCGGAGTCTCGCTCTGGGATTCGACGCTCGAGCGTGGCGAGGACGGCGAGCCGGCGCTGCGTCTGGGCCTGCGGCTGGTGAAGTCGCTGTCGCGCACCGGGGCCGAGCGGCTGATCGCGGCGCGCAGCACGCGCCCCTTTGCGAGCGTGGCGGAGCTCGCCGCCCGCGCCGGCCTCGATCGCGGCGATCTCGAAGCGCTCGCCGCGGCCGGCGCGTTTGCCCGCCTGAGCGGCAACCGGCACATGGCGTTCTGGGAGGTCGCGGGGGCGGAGCGCCCGCTGCCGCTCGCCGCGACCGCTGTGCAGGAGAGAGGCGAAGGTCTCGACTTCGCGGAAGCGCGGCCGCTGCTCGAGAAGCCCTCCGAGGGGGAGGAGATCTGCGCGGACTATGCCTCGCTCGGGCTCACCCTCGGGCGGCATCCGCTCGCGCTGCTGCGCGAGCGCTTAGGCCGAGCTGCGATCCTGCCCGCGAGCGAGCTCGCACGCGCCGCGCATGGCGCCGCGGTGCGGGCCGCCGGCATCGTGCTCATGCGCCAGCGCCCGGCCACCGCGAGCGGCGTCACCTTCGTGACTCTCGAGGATGAGAGCGGCCAGGTGAACGTCATCGTGTGGGAGCGCGTCGGACAGGCGCAGCGCCGCGCGCTCCTCGAATCGAGGCTGCTCGAAGTGCACGGCGAGCTGCAGCGCCAGGACGGGGTGACGCACCTCATCGCGCGGCGGCTCATCGACCGCAGCGCACTGCTCGGGCAACTCACTACGCGCTCGCGCGATTTTCACTGAGCGGAGTCGAGGACCACAGGCGTGTCAGCGTGCGCTGACGTGCGCACTGTTATGTCCATCTGCCGCGGCGCTATGTTCAGTGCGCCGTAATGCGCCGCGCGCGACATAACACCATCATACGAATCCTGAGAACTGCGTCGCACTTCACGGCGCCCGTGTCACTGTCTTGCGACACGGGCATGCGGTAAGAATTGCAGTCGTAGAACGGATGCTCCAACACCAATATCGAAGCAGGAGCGGTTCGATGAGGGTGCATTTCAAGGGTCGGATGCCGGCCTTCGCCGGCGTGGTCACGGGGTTACTTTGCCTGTTGGTCCTGTGCGGCGGTGACGCCGCGCGGCCGGCGGGCATGGCGCGCGCACGTCTCGCAGCAGAGGACGTGCCGCACGCCTATATCGTGCAGGCGCGCAGCGCCGCCGAAGCGCGCGCGGCCGTCATTCATGCGGGCGGCAGGGTGGATCGCGATCTGTCGGTCATCCGCGCCGTCGGCGCACTGCTCGATGCGCGCGCGCTCGCCGCGCTGCGCACGGCACCCGTGCCGCGCCTCGAGGTGTATGACGACACTGCGGTGAGCGCGAGCTCCGTCGGCACGCTCCCCGAGACCTACTACCCGAGCGAGGTCGAGGCGCGCAACCTGCACGTCGGCGGCACTACCGGCACCGGTGTTACGGTTGCGGTGGTGGACTCGGGCCTGTGGAGCCAGCACGGGCCGGATCAGAGCGCTCCCGGTCAGGCGGGGAGCCGCATCGTCGCGCAGTACGACGTGCTGGCCGCGGCGGCGCAGCCCGCGGCCACGCAGGTGGTCACCGGAGCCGCCTCGCTGCTCGCCGCCAACAACACCAACGCCAACGACACTTACGGCCATGGCACGCACGTCGCCTCGATCATCGCGAGCAGCGGCGTGGCAACCACCGGTAACTTCCAGGGCGTCGCTCCGGGCGTCAACCTGGTGGCGGTGCGCGTGTTGAATGCCCAGGGCGTCGGTTCCTACTCGAACGTGATTGCCGGCATCCAGTGGGTGATCGCGCAGAAGACCCGCTACAACATCCGCGTGCTGAACCTGTCGCTCAGCGCTCCGCCGCATTCCTTCTACTGGCAGGACCCGCTCAACCAGGCCGTCATGGCCGCCTGGCAGGCCGGAATCGTGGTGGTGGCGGCCGCCGGTAACTTCGGTCCCGGGCCAATGACCGTCGGCGTGCCGGGCAACGTGCCCTACGTCATCACCGTGGGCGCGGTCACCGATAGTTACCATCCGCTGCAGCCGAGCCAGTATCGGCTCGCCTCGTTCTCCTCCGTCGGGCCGACCTACGAGGGTTTCGTGAAGCCCGAAGTGGTCGCTATGGGCGGCCACATCCTTGCCTATGCGCCCAACAACGGCACGCTGGCCGGGGAGTTTCCGCAGTGGGTCGACATGCCCTATGACGACTTCACGATGTCGGGCACGTCGATGGCCGCGGCGGTCACCAGCGGCGTCGTGGCCCTGATGCTCGAAGTGAATCCGCAGCTCTCACCCGACCAGGTCAAGTGCCATCTCATGTCGACGGCCAATCCCGCCGTCAACGCTGACGGCACGCTCGCCTACTCGGTGTTTCAGCAGGGTGCGGGCCTCGTCAACGCCTATGCCGCGGCCTACAGCAGCGCGAGCAACTGCGCCAATCAGGGGTTGAGCGTGTCGCTCGATCTCCTGGGGCTGCAGCACTACGGCGGGCGCGGCGATTACAACCCCTCGACGGGGGATTACTACATCCTGGCGGTGGGTGCGGCGAATTCGTCCTCAGGGCTGCTCGGCGGCGTTGGTGGACTGGTCGGCGGGCTTGGCACGACGGTCAGCAAGGTGCCGCTCGTCGGGCCGGTGCTCGGGCAGCTGCTCTGGGGTGTGGCGCAGACCGGCGATGGCCTGCTGTGGAACGGCGGCTACTCGGGGGCGAGCGGCTACACCTGGAGCAGCGGCTATCCGTGGAGCAGTGGTTACACCTGGAGCAGCGGCTATCCGTGGAGCAGCGGTTACACCTGGAGCAGCGGCTATCCGTGGAGCAGCGGTTACACCTGGAGCAGCGCCTACACCGGGGTCGATCTGCCGGCGCAGCAGTAGGGCGCGCGGCACGGCGCTCGCGTATGCATAGCCGCTACCTCGTCGCCGCCGCCGCAGTGCTTGCCCTGTGCGCGGTCATGCCCGTACAGGCGGCGCTGCCGGTGCCACCGGCGCGGCCGATGTACTTCGAGCACCTCACGATCCGCGACGGTCTCTCGCAGAGCACCGTGGAAGGGATCCTGCAGGACTCGCAGGGATATCTGTGGCTCGCGACCGAGAGCGGTCTCGACCGCTACGACGGCAACTCGGTACGCGTCTATCACCGCCAGCGCGGCAACAGCCACGCACTCGCCAGCGACTATGTATGGACGATCGCCGAGGATGCGCACGCGGACCTGTGGCTCGCCACCGACGGCGGCGGCGTCGCCCGCTGGCAGCGACAGACCGACCAGTTCCAGCTCTTCAGACACGACGCCGCGCGCGCCGACTCCCTCGCGAGCGACCAGGTACGCACGCTCCTCATCGACGCCTCGGCCGGCGTCTGGGTGGGAACGCTCGATCGCGGGCTCGACCTGCTCGATCCGGCGAGCGGCACGGCGCGGCACTTCCGGCATCGTGACGGCGACCCGCAGTCGCTGCCCGCCGATGCCGTGTTCGCGCTCTACCGGGACAGCATCGGCCGCATCTGGGTCGGAACCGACGGCGGCCTGAGCCGCTACGATCCGGCCAGCGGCGGCTTCATCAACTACGGCAAGAGTGCCGACGGCGCCGGGCTCTCCGACCTGCAGGTGCGCTCGATCGGCGAGGACCATACCGGGGCACTCTGGATCGGCACCAAACGCGGCGGGCTCGATCGTCTCGAGACCGGCAGCGGCCGCGTGACCTCGTTCCGCCACGCTGCGGCTGATCCGCGCTCGATCAGCAGCGACTTCGTGATGGCGATTCTCGAGGACCACGCGCAGCGACTCTGGGTCGCGACTACCGACGGACTCGACCTCTTCGAGCCGGCCTCGGAGAGCTTCGTGCGCTACGGCAATGATGCCGACAATCCGCAGAGCCTGCGCGACAGCAACATCATGGCGCTGTACCAGGACCGTGGCGGCGTGCTGTGGGTGGGCACGCGCTCCGGCGGGGCGAGCCATTGGAACCCGGAGACGTGGCGGCTCGGGCACTATCGCAGCGCCGCGTTCCGCGACACTCAGGTGAGCAGCTTCGCCGACGACGGCGGCGGGCGCCTGTGGGTCGGAACGATCGGCGCCGGTCTGGTGCAGATCGATACACGCAGCGGCAGCGAGCAGCGCTTCGGGCGTGACACGGCTGCGCTGCGCCTGAGCGACGACCGCGTGATGGCGCTGCTCCATGACCGTCGCGGCACGCTCTGGGTCGGCACCATGACGGGCGGGCTCGACCAGGTGGAGCTCGCCACCGGCAAGGTGCGTGTCTGGAAAGCCGCGGCGGGCGATCCGCACGCGCTGCCTGCCGACGGCGTGATGACCTTGTACCAGGACCGCCTGGGCAACGTATGGGTGGGCACCTTCGGCGGCGGTATCGCCAGCATCTCAGGCACGACGGGCGAGCTCACCCGCTATCCCTACGGCTCCGACGATGCCAATTCGCTCAGTGACGGGCGCGCCAGCGCCATCGCCGAGGACGCACTCGGCAATCTGTGGATCGGTACGGTGGGGGGCGGCCTCAACCTCCTCGACCGCAGCAGCGGACGCTTCTATCACTACCGGCGCGACGATCGCGAGCCAACGAGCCTCTCCGACGATGCGGTGTACGCGCTGCACGTCGACCACCGCGGCGAGGTGTGGGTGGGGACGCGCTCGGGTGGGCTCGACCACGTACTCGGCAGCTCCGACACGCCGCAGTCGGTGCACTTCGAGAATTACGGCAGCATCCTGCCCAGCCGCGCGGTCTACGGCATCGAATCAGACGGCGAGGGCCGGGTGTGGCTCGGCACCGCGAACGGTCTGGTGCGTCTCGACCCGCGCACCCGCGCGTTGCGCGCCTATCACGAGTGGAACGGGCTGCAGGGCGAGGAGTTCCAGTTCGGCGCCTACTACCAGAATCATGACGGCGAGCTGTTCTTCGGCGGCAGCAATGGCTTCAACGCCTTCTCCCCCGCGGCTGCCGCCTTCAGCTCGCCGCCGCCGCGCGCGGTGCTCACCTCGGTCGTGCGCCTCAACACGCCGCTCGCCGAACGGGACATGCCCGGAGCGACGCGCCCGCTGCGGCTCGCCTACGATGACAAACTGGTGAGCTTCGAGTTTGCGGCGCTCGATTTCACCTCGCCGGCGGACAACCGCTATTCCTACCGCCTCGAGGGCTTCGACTCCAGCTGGATCGATGCGGGGGCGTTGCATCGCGCGACCTATACCAACCTCGCGGCCGGGGACTACACGCTGCGGGTGCGGGCGGCGAATGCCGACGGCGACTGGAGCGCGGATACGCTTGCCATCCCGGTGCACGTCGCGCCGGCGCCGTGGAACACCGGGGCCGCGCGGGTGTTGTACGTGCTGGCAGGTGTCGCGCTGCTCGCATGGCTGTGGCGACAGCAGAGCGTGCGCCGGGCGCGGGCTCTGCGTTACAGCCGGCACCTCGAGGAGACCGTGCAGCAGCGCACGCACGAGCTCAAGGAGCGCAATGCGCAGCTGCAGGTGCTGTCGCGCGCCAAGAGCGACTTCGTGGCGCGCATGAGCCATGAGCTGCGCACGCCGATGAACGGTGTGCTCGGCATGACGAGCCTGCTGCTCGATACGCGCCTGGACCCCGCACAGCGGCGCTTTGCGGAGGGCATCCACCGTTCCGCGGACTCGCTGCTGGCGATCGTCGACGACGTGCTCGACCTGTCGAAGATCGAGGCGGGACGGCTGCAGCTCGACCCCACCGACTGCGACCTGACCGAGCTCATCGAGCAGACGGCGGAAGTGCTGGCGCCGCGCGCGAGTGGCAAAGGAGTCGAGCTGTTGATCGACATGCCTGCGGAGTCGCTGCCGCACGTGCGGGTCGACGCCGGGCGGCTGCGGCAGGTGCTCATCAATCTCGGCGGCAACGCCGTCAAGTTCACCGAGCGGGGCGAGGTGACGCTCCGCGCCGTGTTCCTCGGGGTGACTCACGGACCGCGACTCGCGGAAGGGGCAGCCCCGGATCGGGAGACGGGCAGCAGGCTTCGGGTGCGGCTCGAGGTCGCCGACACCGGCATTGGCATCGCCCCGGAGAATCAGGCGAAGATTTTCGAGGAGTTCGCCCAGGAGGACGCTTCGACCACGCGCCGCTTCGGCGGCACGGGCCTGGGCCTGGCGATCTCCAAGCAGATCGTCGAGCTCATGGGCAGCCGGCTGAGCGTGGTCAGCAAGCCGGATGTCGGCTCGACGTTCTCCTTCGAACTCACCCTGCCGGTGAGCGCCGCGCAGCGAGCGCGCGCCGCGCCCGCAGCCCGCCTCAATGCGCAGCGCGTCCTGGTCGTGGACGACAACGCCGCCGCCCGGGTTCTCATGGCCAATGCACTGCGCGCCTGGGGTGCACGGCCGACGCTCGCCGAATCGCTCGAGATTGCGGTCGCGGAGCTGCGCGGCGGGGCCTACGAGGCGGTCATAGTCGACGACCCGCTTCCCGACGGCAATGCCAGGCAGCTGCTGGCGCGGCTGCGGGGTCTCGTCCCGCGCCCGCGGGTGATCCGCCTGGTCGGCTTCGCGGGCCTGAAGCCGGTGGCGGAGGAGGGTGAGCGTCACGACTGGTTCGATGCCGAGGTCACCAAGCCGCTGCGCCTCGCGCAGCTGTATGCGGCCCTCACCGGGCGGCCGGCGGCGGGCGAGCCCGGGGCGCACGGCGCAGGCGAACGGGCGGCGCGCCCACCGCTCTCCGGGCGGGTGCTGGTGGTCGAGGATCAGCCGCTCAACCGCGAGGTGGCGCACGGCATGCTGAGCGCGCTCGGCATCATCGCGGAGAGCGTTGCCAACGGCGCCGAGGCGCTCGAACGGCTGCGCGGCGAAGCCTTCGACCTGGTTCTGATGGATTGCGAGATGCCGGTGATGGACGGGTTCTCGGCGACCCGCGAGCTGCGCCGCAGCGAGCTTGCGGGCCGGCACCTTCCGGTGATCGCGCTGACCGCCGATGTGACCCGCGAAGGGCGTGCCGCCTGTCTCGCGGCCGGCATGGACGATCATCTGGGCAAGCCTTTCACGCGCGAGGCCTTGCATTCGATGCTGCAGCGCTGGCTGCCCGGGTCGCAGTCGGGGGTAGTCGCCGGGAGCGCCACCGTCGCGGCTGTCGAGGCGGATCCGGCGGCCGTGCTGCTCGACCGGGGAACACTCGATGCGCTGCGCGCGCTCCCGATGCGCGGCGCGCAGAACATGCTGAGCCGCGCTGCGGCCACTTATCTCTCGGACTCCGAGCGTCTGCTGGATGCGATCGAGCGGGCGATCGAGGCCGGGGAGGCCGCGGAGCTCGCGCGCGCCGCTCACGCCTGGCGCTCGTGCAACGGCAACATGGGGGCGCTCGGGCTCATGGATCTGTGTCGCGAGCTCGAGAGCCGCGCACGCGCCGGGGACTTGTCGACCGCGCGGGCACTGCTCACGCAGCTGCGCAACGACTACGGCCGCGTCGGCGAGGAACTGCGCGGCGAGCTGCGGAGAAGCGCGTGAGCGCGCCGCGCACCCGGGTGCTGGTGGCCGATGACGACGGCATGCTGCGCGAGATCGCCACTGCGATGCTCGAGAATGCCGGTTACGAGGTCGGAGCCGTGTCCGGGGGGGATGCGGCGGTTGCGGCGTGCGCGGCGCGCATGCCGGATCTGGTGCTGCTCGATGTCGAGATGCCCGACGGCAACGGCTACCAGGCCTGCAGCGGCATTCGCGCGCTCCCCAATGGTCGCGAAGTTCCGATCGTCATGGTGACCGGTTGCGACGACGCGGCTTCGATCAACCTGGCGTACGACGCCGGGGCGACCGACTTCGTCGTGAAGCCGATCAACTGGGCGCTGTTCGCGCATCGCATCCGTTACGTGCTGCGCGGGGCGCGCGCCCAGGCGCACATCCACCGGCTGGCCTATTACGACGCCCTCACGGAGCTGCCGAACCGGGAATGGATCGGCGAGCACCTGGCGCGCTCGCTCGGCGCGGCCGGGGACGGTGGGCGTGGCGTGGCGCTGCTGTTCATCGATCTCGATCAGTTCAAGCGCATCAACGACACGCTGGGCCACGAAACCGGGGATGCGCTGCTGCGCCAGGTCGCCGCCCGCCTGGCCTCGGCGCTCGCGTACGCCGGGGCCGATGCCCAGCTGGCACGGGTCGGGGGAGATGAGTTCATCGTGGTGCTCAATGGCAATGCCGGTAGCGCCGAGGCCGCGCACTGCGCCCAGCAGATGCAGACGGCACTCACGACGCCGTTCGTGCAGGGCGGCCACGAGTTCGTGGTGACGCCGAGCATCGGAATTGCGCTTCACCCGGAGCACGGCAGCGACGTGCAGACGCTGCGCAAGAACGCGAACCTCGCCATGTATGAGGCCAAAGCCGGCGGCCGCAATCAGTTCCGCCTCTACAGCGCCGCCATCAATACGCGGGCGCTGAAGCGCCTGTCGCTCGAGATGGAGCTGCGGCGGGCGTTCGAAGAGCGGCAGCTGCAGGTCTACTACCAGCCGCAGCACGCTGCCCGCACTCTCGAGCTTGCAGGCGCTGAGGCGCTGCTGCGCTGGTTTCATCCACAGCGTGGCCAGATCTCCACGGCCGATTTCATCGCGGTCGCCGAGGAGACCGGCCTGATCGGCGACATCGGCCGCTGGGCGCTGGAGCAGGTGTGCCGTGACCTGCGCCACTGGCGCAGCGCCGGGCTCCCGGTGCCGCCGATCTCGGTGAACGTCTCGGGACGGGATTTTCTCCGCCAGGACGTCCTGCTGCGGCTGTCACGCGTGGTCGAGGAGGCGCAGCTGCCGGCCTCGCTGTTCGAGCTGGAGCTCACCGAGGGAGTCCTCATGCAGGACGTCGAGAGCGGCCAGCGCGCGCTCGCGGCGCTCAAGGAATACGGCTTCGCCCTCGCGGTCGATGACTTCGGCACCGGCTACTGCTCGCTCAACTACCTCAAGCGCTTCCCGCTCGACACCCTCAAGGTGGACCGCGCGTTCGTCAACGACATCACGGCGGACGCGGAGGATGCCGCGATCGTGCGCGCGATCGTCGGCCTCGGGCACAATCTCGATCTGGAGATCGTGGCCGAGGGCGTCGAGACGCTCGAGCAGCTCGAGTTCCTGCGTGCCGCGGGCTGCGACCTGATTCAGGGATATCTCATGAGCCGCGCGGTCGATGCCCCGACGTTCGCGCAGCTGCTGCGGGCGCCCGGACGGCGGGCGCCGGCCGCCGATACCGCGGCGCCGCGCGGCGCAGCCGCGGGCGGCCTCTGAAGGCCCAGGGGGCCGATCCTCAGGCGCTGGGCGGGCGGCGGCGCCCCTTGCGCGGGGCCTGGCCGTCCTCGCCGATCTCGTAGTCCTCGAAATCGCTGGTGAGCTCGGCGGTGTGCTTTTCCTCGAGCAGCCGCTCGAGGCGTCGCCAGGCGGGGTCGCCGGCCTTCTGGCCGCGGCGCTTCGCGAGGTCGAGGTCCTTGATGACCTGGTCGAGGTCGACGTCACCGTCGCCGACGACGGGCTCGTCAGCTTCTTCGTCCTCGAACTCGTCTGATTCCGGCTTTTCGCTCATGCGGGACAGCAGTCCGGCAGGAATTGGACGGCGCGAACTTAAATCAGATCCCCTGGCAACTGCAATGTCGCGAATGCTGATTTTGTGACCGGTGCCCGGTTCGGGCCGTCCTTAGCTCAATGGATCAGATTGTTCATCTGGAAGATGGGCAGGAGCATTGCAAAAACGATGCCCATGACGAACAGGCCCATCAGGATGATGAGCAGCGGCCCGAGCAGCCCCACCATGGCGGCCAGCAGGGCATCGAGCTCGCGCTCCTGGCTCATGGCAGCCCGCTCCAGCATGCTGTCGAGCTCGCCGCTCGACTCGCCGCTCGAGATCAGGTGGATGGTCATCGGTGGAAACATGCGGCTCACGGCCAGCGAGCGGCCGATCGGGGCCCCCTCGCGCACCCGCGCCGCGGCGTCCGTGACCGCGTCCCGCATCGGCAGGTTGGTGACCACCTCGCCCGAGATGCGCAGCGCCTCGAGCACCGGCACGGCGCTCGCCGAGAGGATGCTGAAGGTGCGGGTAAAACGCGCGGTGTTGAAGCCGCGGGCGAGCTTGCCGGCGACGGGGAGCGTGAGAATCAGGCGCTGCACCCGGCGCTTGGCCGCCGGATCGCGCTGCCAGCGGCGGAACAGCCATACCGCGACCGCCACGGCGATCAGCATATACAGTCCGTAATGGCGGCAGAACTCGCTGGTCGCGATCAGTGCCCGGGTGATGAGCGGGAGCTTGCCCTTGGCGGCTTCGAACACCGTGACCACCTTCGGCACGACGAACACCAGCAGGCCCGAGACGATCGTGAAGCACATCACCGTGAGCACGATCGGGTAGAGGAGCGCGGCCAGCACCTTCTGGCGGATCTGCTCGCGGCTCTCGGTGTAATCGGCGAGCCGCTCGAGCACGTTGTCGAGGTGCCCGGCCTGCTCGCCGGCGGCGACCGTCGCCCGGTAGATCTCCGGGAACACCTTGGGGAACTCGGCGAAGCCGTCCGCCAGCGTGTGGCCCTCCATCACCTTGGCGCGCACCCCGAGCACGATGCTCTGCACGCGCGGCTTCTCGGTCTGCTGCGATACCGCGAGGAGCGACTCCTCGAGCGGCAGGCCGGCGCGCACCAGGGTGGCGAGCTGGCGGGTGAAGAGCGCGAGATCGGTGGAGGAGACGCGCCGCAGCAGCGTGAAGGAACGCTGCGCCTGCGCCTCGCGCTGCGCGACCTCGGCGATCGTGACCGGCAGCAGCTGCTGCTCGCGCAGCAGCTGGCGTACGTGCCGCGGAGTGTCGCCCTCGAGGATCCCCTTGCGCTCCTTGCCGGCGACGTCGAGGGCGGTGTACTCAAATGCACCCATTGTCAGACTGGCCGAAAGTCGCCTGCGGCGCTTTCGGCAGAGGGCGCCTCAGCTTCGCTCGGCCCCGAGGCGAAAGGCGTGGCTTTCACCCCTCGGCGGCAAGTCGCTGGGCGCGGCTTTCGCCCCTCGGTGGCAAGTCGTTCGCGCACGGCCATCAGTCCTCGCGCGTGACCCGCAGAATCTCCTCGAGGGTCGTCTCGCCGCGCAGCACGCGCGCCCGGCCGTCGTCGCGGATCGAGGGCGTGGAGAGGCGCGCGCGCCGCTCGATGTCGTGCTCGGAGACGCCGTCGTGGATCATGGTGCGCATCGCATCATCGACCACGATCAGCTCGTAGATGCCGGTACGGCCGCGATAGCCGCCGCCGGCGTCGCGCCCGGGGCGGTAGAGAGTCGGCGCAGGCTCGTCAGCGCTCAGGTTGAGGAGCCGCCGCTCGCGCTCGCCCGCCTTATAGGGCTGCTTGGTGTCCGGGTTGAGGACCCGCACCAGGCGCTGCGCCAGCACGCCGATCAGGCTCGAGGACAGGAGGAACGGCTCGATGCCCATATCGCGCAGGCGGGTGATCGCGCCGGCCGCGGTGTTGGTGTGGAGCGTCGACAGCACCAGGTGGCCGGTGAGGCTCGCCTGCACGGCGATCTGCGCAGTCTCGAGGTCGCGGATCTCGCCGATCAGCACCACGTCCGGATCCTGGCGCAGGATCGCGCGCAGGCCGCGCGCGAAGGTCATTTCCACCTTGGTGTTGACCTGCGTCTGGCCGATGCCGTCGATGTAGTACTCGATCGGATCCTCGACCGTCATGATGTTCTGGGTGTTGTCGTTGAGGCGCT
>Ga0335079_10004034_pt1 | contig 16902 bp, 14 predicted proteins | sample Lox_Sample_33_FD_206719 | JGI IMG/M metagenome (GOLD analysis project Ga0335079, IMG submission 206719) | Soil microbial communities from Loxahatchee National Wildlife Refuge, Florida, United States - Lox_Sample_3.3 | ecosystem: Environmental > Terrestrial > Soil > Wetlands | place: USA... | reverse complement strand
GCCTTCATGGAGCAGGTGGCCGGCTCGCTGACGCCGGGGAAGTACGCCGACTTCACCGTGCTGGACCGGGACATCATGACGGCGGCGCCGGAGACGATCCTCGAGACGCAGGTCGTGATGACCGTCCTGGGCGGCGTCCCGGTCTACCAGAGGAGCGCGCGATGACGGACACGCTGGAGGCCTTCCGCCACTTCCGGGAGAAGATGAACGCGGCGATCCTCGCCGCCGACAACCTGACGATCAACCGGTTCTTCGCGCTGGACACGCGCGCCTACGAGGCGGGGGCGCTCTCGGCCAAGACCAAGGAGCTGCTGGGCCTGGTGGCGTCGATGGTGCTCCGGTGCGACGACTGCGTCACCTACCACGTGGTGCGCTGCCGCGAGGAGGGCGTGACCGACCCGGAGTTCTACGACGCCTTCGCCGTCGCGCTGATCGTCGGGGGCTCGATCGTCATCCCCCACCTCAGGCGCGCGGTCGCCCGGCTCGAGGAGCTGCCCGCGCAATGACCGAGCGGCCGGCGCCGCCACCGTGGCGACGCCGGCCGCTCTCTCCCCCTCTCGAAGGCCGTGCTAGGGCGTCACGGCGTCAGAATGTTGAAGAACGCCGCCACGTTGAAGTTCACCGGGTCGATCTCGTAGTACCGGTTCCGGAAGAACCGCCCGGTCGTCGGGAAATAGGGTGGCGGCGCCTGGAACGCGCACTGGTCGTACGAGTACCCCTTCACGTAGCCGGTGCCCGCGGTGGTACCGACCGCGCCGCGCGTGCCCTGGATGATGCCGCCGTTGATGTACAGGCAGCCGCGCCCGTCCGTCGACCCGGAGCACGTCTCCCCCGAGGTCGGGCCGGTGTCGTAGTTCTCCACCGTGAACGAGTTGAGCGTGAGCAGCACGCCCTGGAGGTAGGTGTCCGGGGTCGCGGAGTAATTGTGGTACGCCGAGCCCGAGGCCCAGGGCTGCGGGTCGTTCAGCACGTTGTCGGCAACGTAGATGTAGCCGGCCGAGAGCAGCCCGAGCATGTCGGCCGCCGGGCACTGCACCGACCCCGGCGCGATCGCGTACCTGAGGTCGTCGCCGATGATCACGTTGTCGCTGGCGGCCACCGTGACCTTGCCGTGCACCACGCCGCTGATGACCACCCGCCCGTTGACGTAGATCACGCCCTTGGAGTTCACGTTGAGCTGGCGCGCCAGCGGCCACAGGTACTGCGCCTCCGTGGTCCGGGTGGCCAGCGTGGTGTCCACCGCCCGGGAGGCCGGCCGGGCGAGGGCCGCGATCACCGAAGCATCCGGCGTCGTGGTGAAGCGCACCCAGTAGCCGTACTTGTCGGCGGCCTTGAAGCGGTTGATGTACCGGGTGCCGCCCGAGACGATCGAGTCGATGTTGAGGCGCTCGTCGCCGCCCAGGTAGCAGCGCGACGTGGACCGCTGCAGCGAGTAGGTGCCCGCGTTGCCGCGGTTGGTCGCGTTGTTGGTGGCGTTCTCGGCCGTGCCGCCGCCCGTGGGGTTGCCCGCGATCGGGTACTTGGGGACCGGCGTGTAGTGGTCGAAGGCCGTGTAGAAGGTCGTGTCGGTCACGCCCGCGGCCGTGTTGACGTGGAAGTCCCCGCAGTTGAGCCCCTGGTTCGCGTTGGCCGGATCACTGCCGGTCGCGTAGCCGATCGCGGCGGCGGTGCTGCTGGTGTCCACGTAGACCCTGAAGAAGCCCTCGTTCGGGCCGGTCACCCGCCCGTCCCCGTCGAGGTCGAGCGCGACGAACTCGATCCGGAGCCGCGACTGCGTCGCCGACCCGCCGCTCGGGGCGGTGAAGTTCATCCCGCCCTGGGTCGCGTAGGTGGCCAGCTTGCTCAGCTGCGCGATGGTCGGCAGCGGGATGACCTGCCCGTGCTGCGTATACCCCTGGTCGAAGGTACCGTAGCTCAGGCCGGTGATCGTGCCCGAGACCTCCACCGTGCTGTGGAAGTGCACCCCGCTGCTGTAGATGCACATGTTGTCGTTGGTGTGCATCGGGCCGAAGATCTGGTCGTCGTTGCCGAAGCAGATGCCCGAGCCCTCGCTGTTGGTGTAGTACGCATACCGCGCGAAGGACTCCTGGGCCAGCTCGCCGCGCCGCACCACCACCGCGCCCGACTGGTCGCTGATCACCGACAGCACGCTGCCGAAGATGCCGTACTGCCCGGTCGTGTTGCCGGTCGGCCCGAAGTAGATGCTGCGCGTGATCCCCGCAATCGCGTTGCCGCTGGCGTCGAGCACCGGCTGGGCGTTCTGGTACGTCACGTACCCGCTGTCGGGGAACAACGCCGCGTTGCCGTTGAGCGCCGAGCGGCCCAGCTCGATGCCGCCGTCGGCGGCGTTCCGCAGGTCGTCCTCGCGCTCGTGCCCCTTGGCGAGTATGTACGAGCTGCTGGTGAGGAAGATCGCGCCGGCGGCCAGCGCGGCCACGGCGACCGTAATCAGCATGACCAGGACCAGGGCCATGCCTCGCTCGTGGCGGTTGGACGTCGTGCCCATGGGTTGCCTCTCCACGTTAGGGAATGACCACGGTGTTCGACGTCGCCGGGGTGGACTCCGTCGGCGTGCAGTCGAGCGCCGCGACCTGGTAGACGTAGGTGCTGTCGATCAGCACGGTCGGATCCGTGTAGGTGTAGGTCGGGTGGCCGGCCGGGATCGACTGGAGCGCGTCGGCGAACGAGCCGGCGGCGGTCCGCCGGTAGATCACGTACTGTTGCACGTCCTTCTGGCCGGACGTCTCGTCCGTGGCCGCCGGCCAGGTCAGGGTGATCTTGGGCGTCACCAGGTCGCCGTTCCACGCCCCGGTCACGGTCTGGCCGAAGATCGGCGGGTCGCCGCACGAGAGTTGCTTGGCCAGGCCCGCGTTGGGGATCGCGATCGTGGTGATCAGCTGCCGCTGCACCTGCTGCGTGCCCGTCAGGCCGTTGGTGGTGTAGGCGTACACCTGGACCGCGCGGATCGAATCGATCTTCGCCGCCAGGCCCGTATCGGCCGTCGACCCGTGGACCGGCACGCTGTGCCGCAGCGGCAGCGTCGCGCCGGCGACGAAGGACAGGTTCCCCAGCGTGTCGGCGATCTGCCAGTTGAAGAACGGCTGGCCGGCATACGGCAGGAGGTTCCGGGCCACCACGTCGGGGGCGTTGTTGTTCACCTGCCGGAGCAGCACGTAGTCGTTGGGGTTCGCCGTCGTGGAATCCGGCGTGAACCAGTAGGTGATCGTCTCGGCCGGCGACAGCTCACCGCCGGTCGTGCGGTAGGTCGAGTCGGGGTACTGGATGCTCGTGCCGGGGATGAAGAACTTCTGCGACGTGGTCGGCGCCGCGACGGCGTTGGGGTTCGCGTCGGGGTCGTAGTTCACCGCCGTCGGCGAGCCGGCCACCAGGCTCACCAGGTCGGCGTTGAACATCACCATGTTGGACGAGATGTATACCAGCGTCGGCTGCGTCCCGGTCGTCCCCGCCCCCGCGTTCCGCAGTTCGCGGTCCAGCGTCGACAGCGCGTAGCGCAGGTTCTGCATCGCGTCCATCCGGTCGGAGGTGCCGGCCACCGCCCGGCTGACCCCCCGGAAGAACAGGATCGCCCCGCCCATCACGATGCCGAGCACCACCAGGCTGATCATCATCTCGATCAGCGAGAAGCCGCGCGTTCGCTTCATGGGGACGCCACCACCACGGTCTTGGTGACCGTCGACTTCAGTGCCGCCGACGTCACCGTGACCGTGACCGTATTGTAGTCGTTGGTGTAGGTCGGCAATGGACCACCGGTGTGCACGATGGTCGTCGTGCGCGTGTAGCCCGGGAACCCCACGATCGACGTCTCCGTGCCGGCGAAGTTCGCCGACAGCCCGGAGTAGTTCGTCGACGCCCGGATCTGCGAGAGGCGCGCCTGGGCGAGGTTCACCGCGATCGTGCGCGCTTCGGACTGCCGCTCGATCCGCGAGAAGTTGAAGGCGAACTGCCCCATCCCCAGCAGCACCGTCGCCAGGATGGTCAGCGCCAGCATGATCTCGATGAGCGTCATGCCGCGCTCGCTCCCGCGCGGAGCGGCGCGCCGCGTCAGAACTTCAGCAGCCATTGGGACCCCGTGTACTGGTACCAGTCAGCGCGACCCGTGGACCGGATCACCTCGATCGACCTCGCGTCCTGCGGCCGCGTGGAGTTCAAGGCCGTCGTGGTGGTGATGTAGAAGCCGCCGTTCTCCGAAGCGCTGCCGTCGCGACGGAAGACGATCTCCAGCAGCCCGTTCTGCTGCTTGGTGAAGCTGATCGGCGCCGGCGCGTAGCTCCGGACCGGCGCCCCGCCGAGGCCGAACACGACGCCCTCGCCGAGCGGATACGAGCGAACCCGCTCGCCGGCATCGATGGTGTTGTTGTCGTTCGCATCCTCGTGGACCTTGAGCGCATTGTTCGCCACGTCGAACAGCACGTTGACGTTGTACTGATCGGTCACCGCCATGCGCTGCGCCCGGCCCAGCAGGCCCGTGACGGCGCGCGCCGCTCCGTTGACGCGATACGCCGACCAGTTCAGCTTCGGGAGCGCAAAGGTCGCGACCATGCCGATGAGCACGATCACCAGGATGATCTCCACCAGCGTGAACCCGGTGCGCCCCGTCCGTCGATGTCCAATCACGTGACCACTCTCCCCAGGATGTGTCGGCGCTTCCGCGCACCAGGAGGGGCAAGCCGAGTGCCAGCCTCGTGACCGCGGACCGATTGATGCTATGACGTTGCGAGCCAGCAACTTAGCGCAATTGTGGCGACCGGGCAATCCGCCGACCGCCGATCGCAATGGTGCAAATGCACTGCAAGACGCTGCAGTCTGTGGCGGACCGAGGCGTGGCGGCGCCCCGGCCGGTGTCGGCGTCCGCGGCCGCCGGGCGCGCTATACTTCCGTCTTCCCGTGAGCATCCCGTGAACCGCAGGACCAGCATCGTGGTGGACGTGGGCGGCGTGAAGGTGGGCGGCAGCCACCCGATCGTCGTGCAGTCCATGACCAACACCGATACGGCGGACGCCGAGGCCACGGCGCGCCAGGTCGCGGCGCTGGCCGCCGCGGGCTCCGAGCTGGTGCGCGTGACGGTCAACACCGACGAGGCCGCGGCCGCCGTGCCGCGGATCGTCGAGCGGCTCGGCGCGCTGGGCGTCGCCGTGCCGATCATCGGCGACTTCCACTACAACGGGCACCTGCTGCTGACCAGGCACCCCGGGTGCGCGGCCGCGCTGGCCAAGTACCGGATCAACCCGGGCAACGTCGGCGGCAAGCGCCGCGACGACAATTTCCGGGCGATCGTCGAGGTCGCGATCCGCCATGGGAAGCCGGTCCGCATCGGCGTCAACTGGGGCTCGCTGGACCAGGCGCTCCTCACCGAGATGATGGACGCGAACGCCGCGCTCGAGCGGCCCCGCGACGCGCGCGACGTCACGATGGACGCGATGGTCCAGTCGGCGCTCCGCTCGGCGCGGCTGGCCGAGGACTGCGGCCTGGGCCACGACCGCATCGTGATCTCGGCCAAGGTCTCCGGCGTGCAGGACCTGGTGGACGTGTACCGGAAGCTGGCCGCGGCCTGCGATTACCCGCTGCACCTCGGGCTCACCGAGGCCGGCATGGGCGCCAAGGGCATCGTCGCGTCCACGGCGGGCATCGCGATCCTCCTCCAGGAGGGGATCGGCGACACCATCCGCGTGTCGCTGACGCCGGCGCCGAACGGCGACCGCACGGAGGAGGTGCTGGTCGCCCAGCAGATCCTGCAGTCGCTCGGCATCCGCAGCTTCACGCCCCAGGTGACCGCCTGCCCAGGCTGCGGCCGCACCACCAGCACGTTCTTCCAGGAGATGGCCAGCGACATCCAGGGCTACCTGCGCGGGCAGATGAGCGGGTGGCGCGAGCGGTACGCGGGCGTCGAGGAGCTGCGGGTGGCCGTGATGGGATGCGTGGTCAACGGGCCGGGCGAGTCCAAGCATGCCAACATCGGCATCTCCCTGCCGGGCACGTTCGAGGAGCCCCGGGCGCCGGTCTACGTGGACGGCCGGCTGCTCACCACCCTGAAGGGCGACGACATCGTGCCGCAGTTCCTGCGGATTCTGGACGAGTACGTCGAGTCGCACTACGCGAAGGCCTGACCCGCGACGCGGCGGGTCGCGGCACGCTCAGCCCGCCGCGGGCGCGGCGGCGGGCGCGTCGCGCCGGACCGGCACCCGGTAGGCGAGCACCCCCGTGAACGCCACGATGACGGCGGAGATGAGGAAGGGATAGCTCGGCCCCGCCAGCTGGAAGACCGGCGTCGCCCACATCGGGCCCACGACCCGCGCCACCCCACCGAACGCCTGCTGCACCCCCATCGTCTGGCCGACCTCCGTCGGGTCGGTCTCGTGGGAGACGAGCGCGGTCACCGCGGGAAACAGCAGCGCGGTGCCGATCGGGACCAGCGCCAGCACCAGGCCCATCACCGGGATGCTGCGCGGCAGGGGATAGAGGAGCATCCCGAGGGCCAGCATCACGGTGCCCGCCCGCATCACGCGCGTCTCGCCGTAGCGGTCCACCAGCCAGCCGATGATCACCGCGCGGAGCACCACCGCCAGCAGGCCCATGTAGAGGAAGAAGTAGCCGATGGTGTGCTCGGTGACCCCGAACCGCGCCTTGAGGTACAGCGCGACCACCGCCGACAGCGAGGCGAAGGCGCCCATGCCCACCGCGTAGATCCAGATGAGCCGCGGCTGCGGCGCCGTCGGGTGCCGCACGACCCGCAGCACCGCGGCCCGGATGCCCGTCTTCGCCCCGCGCGCGTGGCTGGGCTTCGACTCCGGCAGGAACGCCCACGCGAACGCCACGTTGAGCGCGCACAGGCTGGCCGCGACGATGCCCGGCGCCGCGGGCCCGAGGTGGCTCGCGAGCGAGCCGATCGCGGGACCGATCATCACGCCGGCGTTGGTCGACGCGGAGAGCCAGCCCAGGCCCCGGGCGCGCTGCGCCGGGTTGGTGGCGTCCGAGACGTAGGCCTGGACCACGCCGGTGGTCCCGCCGCCGAGGCCCTGCACGATCCGCGAGGCAAACAGCAGCCAGATGCTGTTGGCGAACCCGAAGATCAGGTACGCGATGCCCGCGCCCGTCAGGCCAATCAGCATCACCGGCCGGCGGCCGTAGCGGTCGGAGACGCGCCCCCACACCGGGGAGCTGGCCAGCTGGGCGATCGAGAACGACGCCACCAGCGGGCCGACGATCCACGCCTGTCCGCCCAGCCGCAGCGCGTAGAACGGCAGCAGCGGGAAGATCATCGCGAAGCCCAGCATGTCCACGAACGCCACGGACATGAGGATCCACAGGGCTTTCCTCACCGGCCGGCCCTCGCGCCCACGCCGAGCGCCGCGGCGCTCACCGCCATCAGCACGACGCCGAAGGCGGCGGCGACGCCCACGTCGTCGAGCCGCAGGCTCGAGAGGATCTCGATCGAGATGGGGCGCGTGTCGTACGTGTACAGCAGGATGGACGTGACGAAGTCCCCGAGCGCCGTGACGAAGGCGAGGCTCGCGCCCACCGCCAGCGCGGGCTTGAGGAGCGGCAGGGTGACGCGCCACAGCCGACGCCAGCGGCCGGCGCCGAGCGACTCGGCCGCCTCCTCCAGCGACGGGTCCAGCTGGCGGTACCCGGCGAGCAGGGCCCGGCCGGTCAACGGCAGGCTCCGCACCAGGTAGGCCAGGGGCAGGATGGCGGCCGTGCCCACGAGCACCCACCGGCCGGCGAGCGGGCTGCGGACGCTGAACAGCGTGGCCAGCGCGATGGCCACGACCGTGCCGGGCACCGCCCACGGCAACGCCAGCAGGGTCTCGATGGCCCGCCGCAGCGCGACGCGCCGCCGCACGGCGAGGTGCGCGGCCAGCGCCGCCAGCGCCACCGCGGCCGCGGTGGCGGCCGCCGCCATCCACACCGAGTTCAGCAGCGGGCGCAGCCGCTCCGGCTCGGCGAACAGGGCGCCGTAGTTGCGCAGGCTCCAGGCCGGCGGGATCGCCTCCGTCGTCCAGGTCCCCGGCGGCACCAGCGAGACCACCAGCAGGGTCACGTGCGGCAGCAGCAGCACCACGGCCAGGGTCCAGCCCGCCAGCGCGGCCGCGCGCCGCGCCACGGGATGGGTGATGGCGGTGAGCGGCCGCGCGGTGCCCTTCCCCACCGTCACCACCAGGCGGCTTCCCTCGGTGCGCTGGACCACCGCGAAGCCGACGATGGCGAGCGCCGCCAGCATCACGGTCTCGAGCATGGCCGTCGGCAGGTCGCCGTTCAGCTTGGTCGCGACGATCTGCGTGGTCATCACCCGGAACGAGCCGCCGAAGATGTACGGGGCGCTGAACGACGCGAGGGCGGTCATGAACGTCAGCAGCGCGGCGCCCCACAGCGCGGGCGCCAGCAGCGGCAGCACCACGCGGCGGAAGGTGCGCCACGGCCCCGCGCCGAGGGACGCCGCGGCCTCCACCATGGAGGCGTCGATCCGGGCCAGGCCGGCGCGGGCGAACAGGTAGAAGTAGACGTACATGGAGTAGGCGTGCACCAGCAGGATCGCGGCGGGGCCCCGCAGCCGCCACGGGGCGTGGTCCAGGCCGAACACGGCCTGCGCGGCGCGCGAGGCGAAGCCGCTCTCGCCGTACAGGAACAGGAAGGCGATCACCCCCACGAGCGGCGGCAGCACCGCGGGCAGCGCGACCAGGGCGCCGAGCGCGCGCCGGCCCGGGAAGTCGTAGCGCTCGAAGACCAGGGCCAGCGGGACGCCGACGGCGGCCGCCAGCGCCACGCTCGCCACCGAGATCCACAGGCTCCCCCACAGCGCCGCCCACTCGGACCGGGCGCCGAAGAAGCTCCGGAGGTCGGCGTGCGCCGCCTGCGCGACCACCAGGAGCAGCGGATACGCGACCAGCCAGGCGAGGCCGAGCGTGAGGAGCAGCGCCGTCAGGTCGGCGCGGCGGCGGAGCGTCATGGCCGGCCTGGCCCGCTCGCGCCGTCCGGGTCGCCGACCCAGAGCAGCACGCGATCGACCGCGACGCGGACCCGGTCGCCGACCCGGGCCGACCGGCGCGGCGCCAGCACCTCGAGCGTCACGCCCGCGCCGCCGTCCACCGTGAAATACGCCTGGGCGCCCACGAAGCGGCGCTCGGTCACCAGGCCCTCGAGCGGGGCGGCGACGCCGTCCGCCACGAGCCGCATCGCCTCCGGCCGCACCAGCGCGCTGGAGCCGGGCCGGCCGCCGAGCCGCTCGCCCGGCACCGCGACGGCCCGGCCCACGAACCCGGCGACGAACGGGCTCGCCGGCTCGTCGTACAGCTGGTCCGGCGTCCCGACCTGCTCGAGCGCTCCGTCGTGGAGCAGGGCGATGCGGTCGCCGAGATCGAAGGCCTCCTCCTGCTCGTGGGTGACGAACACCGTCGTGATGCCGACCTGGCGGATGGCGCGCCGCAGCTCGCGGCGGGTGCGCTCCCGCAGCGTGGGGTCCAGGTTGGACAGGGGCTCGTCCAGGAGCAGGACCCGCGGCTCGGGCGCGAGCGAGCGCGCCAGCGCCACCCGCTGCTGCTGGCCGCCCGAGAGCGCGGACACCGGCCGGCGCTCGTAGCCCGCCAGGTCCACCATCGCCAGCACCTCGCGCACCCGCCGCGCCGCGGCCTCGCCCCGCGCCCGGAGCCCGAACGCCACGTTGGCGCCGACGTCGAGGTGCGGGAACAGCGCGTAGTGCTGGAAGACCATGCCGAACCGCCGCGCGACCGGGGCGACGTGCGTCACGTCCTCCCCGCCGACGATCATCGTCCCGGCGTCCGGGGCCTCGAAGCCGGCCAGCAGGCGCAGCGTGGTGGTCTTGCCGCTCCCGCTGGGACCGAGCAGCGCCAGGATCTCGCCCCGCGCGACGTCGAGCGAGAGGGAGCGCACGGCGGGGGTGCTCCCGAAGGACTTGGTGAGGTCGCGAAGGCTCAGGTACGCTTGATCGGTCAAGGGCGCGCCCTATCCGTGAGACGTGAGAAGCGGAGCGGCGTGAGCGATGAGCACCTCTCACTCACCACCAGCCCTCTCACGTCAATGCCTCTCACCTCTCACCTGAACGTCTCACTTCCCACTTCTCACTTCTCACTTCTCGCCCTTTCCGCGCACGTTCCTATCCCAGTAGTCCATCCACGCCGCGCCGTGCGCCTCGACCGTGTCCCAGTTCACCGGCTCCACCCGCATCGCGGCCTCGACGGCGCGCACCCACGCGGGCAGCGAGTCGGGCGGCAGGTCGCGGCGCGCCGGCAGGCGATAGGCGTCGCGGGCCGCCACGATCTGCATCTCGGGCGTCAGCACCCAGCGCGCGAACTCCCGCGCCAGCGCCGCGTGCCGGGCCCCGCGGACCACGGCGATGGCGTCGTCGATGACCGGCGTCCCGCTGGTCGGGAAAGCGTAGCCGAACCGCCGCCCCTCGTGCTGCAGCAGCAGCATGTCCGGCAGGTCCCACAGCGAGATGAGCCCCTCGCGGCGCTCGAGCTTGGCGTGGAGCAGCGCCGGGTTCTGCACGTACTCCGCGGTCTGCGCGTCCAGCCGCCGCAGCCACGCCCACCCGGCGGTCGTGTCGCCGGTCCTGGCGAGGCTGCGCATCATCACCATCTCGAAGATCGCCCGCATCGTGCCGCTGGCCAGCGGGTCCCGGATGAGCAGCTTGCCCCGCCAGCGCGGCGCCAGCACGTCGTCCCAGTCCCGGGGCACGGCCGAGTCCGGGACCGCCGCGCTGTTGTACTCGATGACGGCCGGCGTGCGGTACACCGACTGGTAGAGCGGGCCGCCGGGCGCCGCCGGCTCGAGCAGGGAGTCGCGGGCCGCCCGGGCAAACAGCGGCGTCGGCCCGCCGAACCACAGGTCCGCCTGAGGGTTCGCGCGCTCCGAGCGCACCCGGTCCAGCACCTCCTGCGAGCCCATGTCGAGCCAGCGCACGTCGACGTCGGGATGCAGCGCCTCGAAGCGGCGCTCGAACTCCGAGAGCAGCTCGCGGCCGTGTGGGGAGTAGATCACCAGCGGCGTCCGGCCGCCCCGGCCGCAGGCGCCGGCGACCAGCGCCGCGGCCAGCAGCGCCGCGCGCTTAGGGAACATCACGCGGCGCCACCGGCACGTCCGATGGCCGCAGCGCGAGCAGGTTGGCGAACAGCCGGTACGCGCCGGGCACGTTCGCGGGGAGCTGCCGGAAGAAGCTCAACCCGGTGTACACGTAGAGGCCCTTGCCCAGCCGTGCGACCAGCAGGCCGCCGTCCAGCTTCTCGCCGCCGTCGCCGGTCTGAAGCAGCGGATGGTACGCGGAGTCCCAGGTGTGGGCGAAGTACAGTCCGCGCTCCTGCACCCACCCGTCCCAATCCGACGCCCCGAGGTCGTTGGGCCGGTGGAACAGGGGGTTCGCCGGATCGAGCTCGGTCACGGGCGCGGTCTCGTCCGTGACCCGGTCGTGCGGGTTGGCGATCGTGAACGGAAAGGGCGCGTAGCCTCCGCGCACGAACGGGTACTGCTGGTACTGCACGATCAGCCGGCCGCCCTGGCGCGCGTAGTCGAGCAGGCGCCCGTTGGCCGCCACCAGGCTCGGGTCCGTCTGGTAGGCGCGGCTGCCGACGACGATGGCGTCGTAGCGCGACAGGTCGCCCCGCTCGAGGTCCGCGGCCGTGAGCACCGCGACCGGCACGCCCACGGACTGGAGCGCCTCGGGGACCTGGTCGGCGGCGCCCCGGACGTAGCCGACCCTCGCGAGGACCGGGAGTGCGAGGTCGGCCAGCTGGATCCGGAGCGTGGCGCGGCGCACGAACGCGACCGGCCGGATGTGCGGGTAGTCCACCAGCTCGGAGGCGCGGTCGTAGCGCTCGGCACCGACCGCAGCGACCGCGCGGATGACGTAGGCCCCCGGCCTCCCGTCGCGCGGGGCCCGGACTTCGAACGTGTAGGCGCGCTGCGCGTCCTCCCCCTCGAGCCTGAACGGCACCGGCGGCACCGCCGGCCAGCCGTCGGGCAGCTCGAGCCCCACGCTGCCCTCGGTGCGCTCGCGCCGGCCGTTGGTCAGCGTCACGGTCACCTCGCGCGCGCCGTCGGAGGCGGCGGGCCACGTCATCTCGCGGGGCGCGACCTCCACGCCCACGGCCGGCACGACGAACAGCGGGCGCCGGGTCTCGCCGCGCACCTCGTCGTCGTAGCGGTAGGTCACCTCGCGCGCCAGGGTCACCGGGACACCGGCGATCGTGGTCGAGAGGCGGGCGAGGATCGGAGGCGGCCCGAACGGCTCGCCGCGCTCGTCCTGGGGCGCGGCCGACCAGTCGTACAGGGCCCCGGCGAGCGGATGCGTCAGGAAGTACGGCTCGCTCAGCGGCGCGTCGCCCGGCACGGTCACCGCGAAGCGCCGCGCCGGAACGTCGCGCCCGAGGGCCGAGAAGACGCCGCCCGCCGTCGGGGCCGCCGTGCTGCCCCCGCCTTCGACGGCCCATCCCGCGGGTGCGGTCAGCGACGCACTGTCGAGCGGCGCCGATCGTCCCTCCGCGCTCCACAGCGCCGCGACCACGGCGAGTCGCTCCCCCGCCACCACCCGCGAATCGTCGGCGATCGCGTCCGCGACCACCCCGGCCGCCGTGGCCAGCGCCTCCTCCAGCACCGGCTCCTTGGCCGCGCGGAACGCGGGCGGCGCGTACCGCCGCAGCTCGCCGAGGGCGGCCGCGAGAAGCGGCACGATCCGTCCCGGCGCGCTCGGGGTGAGCGTCGTGCGCGCGGAGTCGATGAGCGTCGCGTAGCGCGCCAGCGGCGGCGCCAGCGCCGTGTCGACGCCGGCGAACACGCCGCCCGCGCCGCGGCCCGTGAGGTCCTCCACCAGCATCAGCCGCGTGACCGACGGCCCCAGGTCCTGGAGCCGGCCCATGTCCTGCGACCGGTGCAGGCTGCGCGCGGCCATCGCGAGCTGGTGATAGGACTGGCCGGCGTCCGGGTCGAGGACGCCGGACTCCAGCCGCACCGTCGTGCCGGCCGTGTCGAAGCGGGTGGACCGGTACAGCTTGCGCGGCCCCCAGGTCGAGTCCCGGAGGAGGTCGAACGCCTCGCGCGCAACCCGGCCGGCGGCCTGGTGCTGCCCGTGCCCGTCGCGCGGCGTCCCGGAGAAGATCGAGACGACGACTTGCGGCCGGAAGCGGCGGATGACGCGCAGCACGTCGGCCAGCAGCGTGTCGCTCGGCCAGAAGCGCAGCGTCTCGTCGAGGGTCTTGGAGAATCCGAAGTCGAAGGCGCGCGTGAAGTACTGGTGCGCACCGTCCACGCCGCGCGCCGCGAGCAGCTCCTCGGTCCGCAGCAGCCCGAGCGTCTCGCCGAGCTCCGATCCGATGAGGTTCTGCCCGCCCTCGCCGCGCGACAGCGACAGGTACGCCGCGTCCGCCCCGGTGCCGCGCGCGAGGAAGGTGAGGAGCTCGGTGTCCTCGTCGTCGGGATGCGCCCCGATCACCAGCACCCGCCGGTTCTGGTCGAGGCCGCGCAGCGCGCGATCCAGCGCCGGCAGGCCGCCGGTGCCCGCGGGCCGGAGCGGCTGCGCCCGCACCCCCGGGGCGGCGACGACGACGAGCCAGGCGGCGAGCGCCAGGCGGCGTGCACGCGACGCGCGATGACCCATGGACGCGAACAAACTAACCAGGCGGCGCCCCTTCCGCTCGGGTGGTTCTTGCTGCAGCATTGGCCTGCGACCCGCATCCCCGCTGGCCGCACACCCCCTTCCGGAGGAGTCGGTGGCCGCAATCAACAGTCGCCGCGTCTGGCTCGGTGCGCTGGTCGGCGGCATCGTGTTCTTCGCCTGGAGCATGGTGGTCGAGTTCGGCCTGTCCGCCCTCATCGTCGGCCAGGCCCGGATGGACATCGCCGGCATGAACGCCTGGTTCCTCAAGGAGCCGCGCGTTCCGGTGCCCGTGTTCCTCGTCGTCTGGCTGGTGTCGCTGTTGCTCATCGGCTACGGGCTGGCCTGGGCGTACGCCCACCTGCGGGCCAGTGCGGGCGCCGGACCGGGCACGGCCGCGAAGCTCGGCCTGATCGTGGGCTTCGCCTCGGGCTTCCCGCTCGAGTTCGCACACTCGGTGTTCCAGCCGCTGAGCGCGCGCTACGGCATCATGTGGATGGTCGAGATGATCATCGGCTGCATCCTGGCCGCCCTGGCCGCGGGCTGGACGTACCGCGAGCCCGCGCAAGGCTGACGGAAGCGGACGACGCGCCGACCGTGGCCACCGAGGCGACCCTCGCTTCGTGGCGGGCCGAGTTCCCGATCCTGGGGAGCACGACCTACCTCATCTCCAACTCCCTCGGCGCGATGCCGCGGGGCGCCGCCGCCGCGCTCGACCGGTATGCGCAGGTCTGGGCCGAGCGCGGCGTGCGGGCGTGGGAGGAGGGCTGGTGGGAGATGCCGGTCACCGTCGGCGACACGGTGGCCGGTCTCATCGGCGCGCCGAAGGGCAGCGTGACGATGCACCAGAACGTGACGCTGGCCGAGGCCGTGGTGCTCTCGTGCTTCGAGCCCCGCGCCCCGCGGAACCGGATCGTGTTCGAGGATGGGAACTTCCACTCGGTCCAGTACCTGTACGCCGCGCAGCCCGACCTGGTGGTGACGCCGGTCCCGGTCGAGCGACTGGTCGAGGCGATCGACGAGCGGACGCTGCTCGTGCCCGTCTCGCACGTCCTCTACAAGACCAGCTACGTCCAGGACGTACCGGCGATCGTGGAGAAGGCGCACCGCGTGGGGGCGCACGTCGTGCTGGACGTCTACCACGCCGCGGGCGTCCTGCCCCTCGACGTCGCCGCGCTGGACGTCGACTTCGCGGTCGGCGGCTGTCTCAAGTGGCTGTGCGGCGGCCCGGGGAACGCCTTCCTGTACGTCCGGCCCGACCTGGCGCACCTCGCACCGCGCCTCACCGGGTGGCTGGGTCACGCCGACCCGTTCGCCTTCGAGCCGCCGCCGATCCGCCGCGCCGAGGGGCCGTTCCGGTTTCTCAACGGGACGCCGTCGATCCCCTGCCTGTACGCCGCGCAGGAGGGCCTGCGGATCCTCCACGAGGTCGGGGTGGCGCGGGTGCGCGCGCATTCGCTGCACCTCACGGCGCGGCTCCTCGAGCGAATCGACGAATCCGGCTTCCCGTCGCTGACGCCGCGCGAGGCGGCCCGGCGCGGCGGCACGGTGGCGGTGGACCCGCCCGACGCCGAGGCCATCAGCCGCCTGCTGCTCGCGCGGGACATCCTCATCGACTACCGGCCGGGCGTCGGGATCCGCATCGCGCCGCACTTCTACACCACGGAGGACGAGTGCGACGCGGTCATGGCCGAGATCGCCGCGCTCGCCGCGGGCCGGCCGGCGCTCCGCACCACCCGCCACTGATGCCGCGCGTCTTCGACGTCTCGCGGCCCGTCTTCCCGGGGATCCCCGTGTGGCCGGGCGACCGCCCCTACGAGCACGACTGGACGAGCCGCCTCGCGGACGGCGCCGCGTGCAACGTCGGCCACATCGCGATGAGCTGCCATACGGGCACGCACATGGACGCACCGTTCCACTTCGCGGACGGCGGCCCGACCGCGGAGCGCATCCCGCTGGAGGCCTGCATCGGGCCCGCGGTGGTGGTGCCGCTCGCGCGGCTGGGCGAGACGCGGGCGGAGCGGGTGCTGGTGCGCTCGGGCGGCGGGGCGGCCAGCGCGGCGACGATCGAGGCCCTGCCGAGACTGCTGCTCTACGGCACCGACGCGGCGTCGGTGGACGCGGCGGACAGCACGGCTTTCGCGACGCACCGCGCGCTGGCGCGACGCGGCACCGTGATCCTCGAGGGCTTGGACCTCTCGGCGGTGCCGGACGGCGAGTACCAGCTGGTCGCGCTCCCGCTGCCCCTGGTGGGGATGGACGGGTCGCCGGCGCGCGCCGTGCTGATCGCGCCGTGACGGGCGACCCCGGCGGAGCACCATGTCGTACGTGACCGGACTCCAGTGCGTGATGTGCGGGGCCGTGTATCCCGCCCGCGGCGTGACGACCTGCCCGCGCTGCGGGATCACCGGCATCCTGGACGTGCAGTACGACTACCCGGCGGTGGCGCGCCGGCTCACCCGCCGCTCGCTCGCCGCGCGCGACGACCGGTCGCACTGGCGCTACCGGGAGCTGCTGCCCATCGGCGCGCACGCCCGCCTGCCGAACCTCGAGGTCGGCTGGTCGCCGCTCCGCCCGGCGCCGGCGCTGGCCCGGCAGATCGGCGTGCGGACGCTGCTCCTCAAGGACGACGGCCGCAATCCGTCCGCCTCCCTCAAGGACCGCGCGAGCGCGATCGGGGCCGTGAAGGCCGTCGAGGCGCGCCGCCGGACCATCGCCTGCGCGAGCACCGGGAACGCGGCGTCCTCCCTGGCCGGCATGGCCGCATCGCTCGGGCTCGAGGCCGTCATCTTCGTGCCGGAGCGCGCGCCCGAGCCCAAGCTCGCCCAGCTGCTCATCTTCGGCGCCACGGTCCTGCGCGTGCGCGGGAGCTACGACCAGGCGTGGGACCTGTGCCAGCGCGCCTGCGAGCGGTGGGGGTGGTACAACCGCAACTGCGCCGTGAATCCCTATCTGGTCGAGGGCAAGAAGACCGTCAGTCTGGAGATCTGCGAGCAGCTGGAGTTCGCGGTCCCGGAGTGGGTGGCGGTGTCGGTCGGGGACGGCTGCACGATCGCGGGAACGTGGAAGGGCTTCGCGGAGATGCGCCGGCTCGGCCTGGTCCGCCGCACGCCGAAGCTCCTCGGCGTGCAGGCGGAGGGCGCCGCGCCGGTGACGGCCGCGTTCCGGAGCGGCGCCGCCCTCGTCCCGGTCGAGCCGACGACGATGGCCGACAGCATCGCCGTCGGCGTGCCGCGCAACTGGAAGAAGGCGGTGGACGCGGTCCGCGCGAGCGGCGGCAC
>Ga0335079_10004033_pt1 | contig 16903 bp, 15 predicted proteins | sample Lox_Sample_33_FD_206719 | JGI IMG/M metagenome (GOLD analysis project Ga0335079, IMG submission 206719) | Soil microbial communities from Loxahatchee National Wildlife Refuge, Florida, United States - Lox_Sample_3.3 | ecosystem: Environmental > Terrestrial > Soil > Wetlands | place: USA... | reverse complement strand
CGCACCGATACACCTTTGTCTGGTCAGGATTGATGTGCGCGCTGCACTGCGCCCAGGTCAAATACAGATCGGGGCCTAGGGGAAAGACGACCGCCGATCCCCCGAGGTCCGCCTCCAGACTGATGCCTTCCGCGGCCGCCGGCAAGGTGAAGTTCATCTCGTTCCCCAAAATGACGGGATACGATTCCGTGATCTGGTCGCTGATCATGGGATGAAAAACTTCGGCCTGAACCAGAAATGTTGCGGTATCTGACCAGTCGCGCGCTTTCACTTTAAGTGTGCGTTCACCGCCGGGAAAACCCTCCAGCTCCAGCCTGGTGAAGGGGCACGGGCCGGCGATGCATGCGGCGCGCGCGTCGCGGAAGAAATTGTCTGGCCCCGCATCAAGGGTGACCGAACCGAGCGCGGCCTTCCATTTTCCATCCGGGGAGCATGGGTGCTGGCCATTGCACGACACGTCGCCCTGGTTTTCGACCTCGAAGGTTCTCACTGCGCTGCCCACGTTGACTGAGGTCGTCGCTTTGACGGAATATCGCACCTTTACATTGCTGACCTTGGTTGCAGGCGCGTGGGCTTGCTTCTCCGGCACTCGCGGCAATGGCGTCAGGCGTGCGATATAGAGCTCGTTGCTGACTGTTTCTCTCTGGTGCAACGGTTTGTACCCGCTATGAAGAAATGTAATCGTGACCTGCTGTCCCTTTCTCATCAGAGGAGGCAGAGTCAGCTTGAAGTAGCCGGAAGAATCTGATCTCGTGTGTCCGAATGCCACGCTATCGCCGATAATGACCTGCACATCAGCGATCGGCAGCTGCTTGTTGGCGTCAGTATCCTGGCGAATCACTGCTCCTTGTATGGTTACAGCACGTGGCTTGGTACACGTGGACAGGAAAACGCAAAGAGCGATCGCAAATAAAACAGTCACGCATCCTGTCTTTCTCGAGACAGCAGCGTAAGCGGACGCAACGGTGTCTTTCCTGGTTCTCATGCGGCCCTTGTCGATTGTAAGACGTGAGAGCACTCTTTACGGAATGCCCGGATCATTTGCAAAATAGAGCTGTGGGGAATCTCCATGCCGATCGTCACGTGGTCACTCGCCGGGCGCTTCTCAAGCAGGCGTTAGCATTCGGCGTATCTCTCCCTTTCGCTCGCTCGGGTCTTTGGGCGCTTTCGGAGAAGAATGCGCAGACCCCCTGGGAGCTACCTGAGCCGGCCAAGCCGCCGGTGAAAACGCTTCTAACAGACGATGATCATCAATTCCTCGAAGATCTGGAGAACGCCAATTTCCACTATTTCTGGGAGCAGGCCAATCCTGAAACCGGTCTGGTAAAAGACCGCGCCAACGTCCGCCAGAGCGACAAGGGGACAGTCGCGAGCATCGCCGCAACTGGGTTCGGTCTTACCGCCCTTGCTATTGGTGAGCGTCGGGGATATATCTCGACCGCCGACGCCCGTCAACGCGCGGTAACCACCCTGCGCTTCCTGTGGAAGAAGCTGCCCACGCATCGCGGATTTTTCTTTCACTGGGCCAATATCAATAACGGTGAGCGAGTTTGGGATTCGGAAGTTTCCTCGGTTGACACCGCGATTCTGCTCTGCGGCATTTTGACCTGCCGGCAACACTTTCAACATTCCGAGATCAGCCTGCTCGCGTGGGAAATTTTCAACCGCGTAGATTGGAGCTGGCTCTCCGAGGATACCTCACTCCTGCCGCATGGCTGGACCCCGGAGTTCGGCTTTCTGCCCTATCGCTGGGACTACTACAGCGAACTGATGATGATTTACCTTCTCGGCATGGGCTCCCTGACGCATCCGCTGCCGCCGCAGGCCTGGGACGCATGGAAGCGAACAATCTTCGAGTACGACGGCTTGCGTTATATCGGTTCATTCGCGCCATTGTTCGTGCATCAATACTCGCAGGCATGGTTCGATTTCCGCAACAAGCGCGATAAGTATGCCGACTACTTTGAGAACTCCGCCATCGCGACGGATGTGCATCGGCGGTTCTGCATCGAACTTGGCCGCCAGTTCCCCGACTACAGCAACGACCTTTGGGGCATCACCGCCTCCGACTCACAAAAGGGATACGTAGTTTGGGGCGGGCCACCCCAGACCGGCCCGATCGATGGAACGGTTGTTCCCAGCGCCGCGGGAGGGTCAATTCCGTTTCTCCCCCAGCCGACGATGCAGGTTTTGTTGAATGTCCGCGATCACTATCCTGCAGCCTGGAGCCGCTACGGTCTGGTGAACGCCTTCAATCCCTTGAATAACTGGTATGACGACCAGGTGGTTGGCATCGATACCGGAATTACCATGGTGATGGCTGAAAATGCCCGCACCGGATTTGTTTGGGATACATTCATGAAGAACCTGGAAGCGAAACGGGGAATGGACCGAGCCGGCTTTAAACCTTATCAACCGGCAACAAACCAGCAAGGCTGAGGCAAAAAAGAGATCGAGAGCTCTGCATGGCAAACCGCATTCGATTTGTTCAACATAAGGGCAAAGAGATTCTGGTCGTCGATTTCTCCGACGCCTCGGAGCGAGAGGTCGAAAGGATTGCGCGCATGGTTCCCGACCACGTCACCTCGAAACCGCTTCGCTCGGTGCTGCTGGTAGCGGATTTCACGGGAGCGTCCTTCGATCGCGACAGCCTGGCCAGCATTAAGGAGGCGGCAGTATTCGATAAGCCGCACGTACTCAAATCGGCATGGGTCGGAGCGGAAAGTCTGCCGCATTTCTTTTTGAACAGTGTGAAGAGCTTTTCCCGCCGGGAGTTCCCGACGTTTGCAACGCAAGCCGACGCCATGGACTGGCTGGTAGAAGATTAATCGTGAACGACCGGTTCTGTTATTAACGAACTTTCCACAGGGCGGCGAGAGCTGCTGCCGCATTTGAGAATGCCCGTTCACGCACGCTGTCGGTTACAGCCGTTGTCTGTTTTGACTGCGTTCCGCTTCGCTGAAATATCGGTCGGTTTCGCGCCGGACGGTCCTCTCTTGGGTCCAGTGTTGCCATCGCTCCGTTAAACATCGCTTGCCAGTTGATCGCCGTGGCCTTTGCTGCCATTACCCGTCCTCCATGGTCCTTATAGTGTCATTGCAGCTGGAGTTGGGCCATACGGCTGATTCCTGACGGCTTGTAGTCCGAATCTGTAGGGATGGGCGCTGAACCCCTGAGCAGCTAAGAGGAAATCGGGTGCGTCCCGATGCCGAAAGGACAAGCGATGGAGGGAAATGGAGCGGGAGACCGGGATCGAACCGGCGACATCCAGCTTGGGAAGCTGGCGTTCTACCGCTGAACTACTCCCGCTTTAAAGTGGATATTAGATTACCGGAAGAACCAGCGCAAGGGATGCGTCGGGTCCCTTGCGATTTCTAGGTTCAGAAATGAAATCCCCGGCGTAAAATAAATGTACTCCCCGATATTTGAGAGTGCGCTTGCTGGGCCAGGTTAGCCGTGCATGTAAACTCTCCCCCTTGTCCCCCCAAGCGCACAGGAAGAACCATGGATCTTCTCCTGTTGCATGTCCCGAAATTCAACAACTATTACAAGCCCATTGGCAGCTTCTCGTTCATCGAGCTGCCGCCGATCGGTTTGCTGGGACTTGCCAACTTCGTCAGCACGCACGACTGCAGCACAAAAGTGATTCATTTAGGTGTGGAGCGGCAGGTTTCCGGCTCGATCGACCTTGATAGGATCATCGCCGATCACCACCCAAGGATCATCGGCCTTGACCTGCACTGGCACTTTCAGTCGTTCGATGTCGTTGAAATTGCCAGGAAAATAAAGAGTGCCCACCCCGAGATTGCCGTGGTTGCAGGAGGATTCACCGCTTCGTTTTTCGCCGACGAGATTCTGCGCGATTTTAGCTGTATCGACTTCATCATCCGCGGTGATGCTGAGATCCCGCTGCTTGAGCTCGCGAAGCACCACCGTTCAGACCAGGTTTATGACGAAGTTCCCAATCTCGCATTTCGCCGCGACGGGATCGTAAAGACGAACCCGATCGACTATGTTGCCAATCGCGAAATGCTCGACAGCATCTGCTACACCGATTTTTCCTTGATGAAGGACTACCCAACTTTTGTTAGTTCGTTCTCTCGTTACATGTGCTTGAATGGCCTGTCGCAAGCTTCACAACGAATGCTGTTCCATTGGAAGCGAGCTTACCCGCTGATGCTGGGGCGCGGCTGCATCTATAAGTGCTCTTTCTGTGGAGGATCAAGCCCCGCCCAGAAAATTATCAATAATCGAACCGGCGTCTGCTACCGCTCAGTCGAAAAGGTGCTCGAATCTCTCGAGGATCTTTACCGCTACGGTTTCGAGTTTGCACATGTTCCCTTCGATCCCATGCCTCCAAAGGAAGCTGATGATTTTTACCTCCCGTTCCTTGAGGGCATTGCGCAGCGCCGGATTCCGCTACCCCTTGAGTTGGAGCGCTACAGCCTGCCTTCACGAGCTTTTGTACAGGCCTTTCACGCAATTCCCGGAAGCGACGAATCTTTTGTGACCTTGAGCCTTCATACGCCAGTTGAAGACCTGCGCCGGAGAAACGGCCTCTACCGTTACAACAATGCCGAACTGGAAACCTGCCTGGCGATGATGGAGGAAGAAGGCGTGAACTCGGTCGTGTTCTTTACCTGCGGCCTGCCCTTCGAAACCCACGAAGACTCACAGGAGATGGCAGACTACCAGACTCATCTGCGCAAAAAGTTTTCGCGCGTACGGTGCAAGTCGAGCATGATCGAGATCGAACCTTGCAGCGAGTTGAGCCAGCATCCCGGTCACTATCGGCTCGTACCTCATCGAGCAACCTTCGCCGACTACTACCGCTATCATAGTTCCCCCTTGAGAAACCATTTTCTTGAACTGGGATACGATCGCATCGGTTGCCCGGAACACGAGGAATTCTCACGCTTCTTTTGCGACCATTTCTGTTCGCATTTCCGGACAGGCCGGGTTCCACCATCGGCGTGCAATGCGCTATGTAGTCTCTCGGGGATCTTGTGGCGAGCTGGTGTTATTAAGCTATTCGACAGAGCTGCCGCACTCGGGCAACGCTCGTAAACAACGCTCTGCCTGCACCGAGCGGCTGACTCGCAGCCACTTCCATTCCGCACAACGGCCCGTGATCACGCTCACTGCCCATTGTTCGTGCTTCACGTAGTGTGACATCAGGAGGCGATGCAAATGGCTGGATCTCAGCCCCAGCTAAACCGGTTCGAGCGGCTCCTTTTCACAGCCGCCCTGGTTCTGGGCGGAGTAGTCATGATTATTCGGATCACCAGCGCCATCCTGATCCCATATTTGCACCGTTAATCCAGCCCACTCTGAGTCAACCGTGCACGGCACCTCCGGTTGCCGCTAAAATGTTGGGTCACTTCTCGTGCCGGAGGACCCAATGTCTTTCCGTTCCGTGTTCATTGCGGTTGTCATTGCCTTCGCGTTAATTTTGGCTGCATTTCTTATTAATCGTGCCCGCCCCAGCGGTGAAACCGAGCAGCCCACGGCTGAGCTGGTCCGGGCGACCGGCAAATGCGCCGAGTGCCACACTCGTACTCAATATTCCGTGGTTCACGAATATGAAATGAGCCTGCACGCTCGCAAAGGGGTGAACTGTCTCGAATGCCACCAACCCGCCGCAGGACAAGACAAGAAAGACCACCACGGATTTGTGATTTCCGCCAAGCTGACTCCCGGCAACTGCCGCGGGTGTCATGAAGGCATCTATCAGCAGTTCCTGCGCAGCCGTCACGCCGCTCCGGCTTGGGCGGCCATTTACGGGGAAAAAGGCCTTACGGCCGAGCAGGTGAATTTTTCGGAGATGTATCAGCCAGGCGGTACACGTCGGCCGCCACATCCGTTCGTTCAGATGGAAGGCATGTCGGCGATGACCAGCGGATGCGAGCAGTGCCACAGCGTCGGCCGTCCAAACTACGACGGCACGATCGGCACCTGCACCGTCTGCCATATGCGCCACACCAGCTCCGTCCGGATCGCACGCTTGCCGAGCACCTGCGCACAATGCCACATGGGCCCGGACCACTCACAGATCGAAATTTATGAAGAGTCAAAACACGGTGTGATGTTTCAGGCGCAGGAGCGGCTGCTTAACCTCGACGCTGCTCCGAAGACGCTTACGACGCGCGATATGTTCGTTCCTACCTGCGCCACCTGTCACATGAGCGGCATCAACGGTATCGGCGTGACGCACGATCCCTCAGAGCGGTTGTCTTACTATCTGGCCAACGCGATCACGGACAAGCGGCCGAACTATGCCGCGGCACAAGCCAAGATGAAACAAGTCTGTTCCCAATGCCACGGCCCGGCTCTCATTGATCGCGTCTACACCCAAGCCGAGCAGGTGGTCGATAACACTAACAAGCGAGTAAATGCTGCAAAAGACATCGTGGACGGGCTTCGAAAAGACGGTGCGCTGACCGGCCCGCCTTTTTCTCAACCGATTGATTTCGTGTACTTCGACCTCTGGCACTACGACGGGCGCACCAGCAAGCACGGCGCCTTCATGGGGGGCGCCGATTTCGTGCAGTGGCACGGAAATTATCCGATGTTGCGGAAGACGGTCGAGCTCCAATCCATGGCCGCTGAACTGCGGAGAGAGCATGGCCGTGCCAAGTAACCGCTGGTGGGTGCAGCCGCAGCTGTGGGTCGAAGTGTTCGTGATTCTGAATGTCGGATTTCTTACGTTCGACATTTACCTGGCACACTCAGTCAATCAGTTCCGTAATCCAGCGGAATACATCCCGCTGTTCTTCTCCGCGAGCGCCCCTGCATTTCTGATCATTGGCTTGGCCCTCCGGAACCGCTGGCCCCCGTTGTGGAAGTACCTCGGCTACTTCGTCGGGTGGACGGCTGTAGTGGTTGGCATGACCGGGGTGGTCCTGCACCTCGAAAGCCACTTTTTCTACGAGCGCACACTGCGCAGCCTGACGTACTCGGCGCCGTTTGCTGCCCCACTCGCATATGCGGGACTGGGTTTTCTGCTGATCATGAACCGCATGGTGAATCCGGAATCTCCGGAGTGGGCAAAATGGGTTCTCTTTCTGACGATGGGCGGTTTTGTTGGAAATTTTATTTTCAGTCTGGCCGACCATGCGGAGAACGGCTTCTTCTTTCCATTGGAATGGGTGCCTGTAGTCGCGAGCGCGATTGCCATAGGTACACTTGCTGTTCCACTTTTCATTCAGATAACGCGGGCCTTCGTGGATTTATGCGCCGCGGTCCTGGTGCTGGAAGCGGGGGTGGGGTTGTGGGGGTTCGTACTTCATGCCTCAGCAAATCTGCATGGGCCATCGATTCATCCTTTCGACAATTTCATTTATGGCGCGCCGCCTATGGCGCCCTTGTTATTTCCCAATCTGATGGTGTTGGGAATCATCGCTCTTTGGCAGATGCGCGCGCTGCTGCCTCCCTGACCGGCGCTCACGCCGCCGGGAGCCTCTAGGTTTTCGCGGCTGGAAAACAGGTGCTTTTAGAACTTCATCCCCTCAGGTATCGTAGATGAGCCCACACAAAATCTCGGGCGGAGAATGGATTCAGCCTGCAAGGGCAACGATTACTTTGAATCTTGCCGTATGCCGCCGGCTCGAGTTTTATTTTTGCCCTGGTGGTTAGCCATGGCGTTATAGACCGCGCACAGCCAGTGCTGCACCGCCTGCTGCTAAACCTGAATCGGGAGGAATGGAAATGGAAAAAGTACCCGGGATCGGAGGGTTCCAGACGCTGGAATGGACCGACTCCGGTGTTCGTTTTATTGATCAGCGAAAGCTGCCGGCGGAGGAAGCTTACCTCACCTGCGGTAACTACGAGCAGGTGGCGGATGCCATTCGCACCATGGTGGTGCGCGGCGCGCCTGCTATCGGGGTTGCCACCGCGATGGGAATCGCTCTTGGAGTCCAAAAATCCAAGGCTGAAACCACCGCCGAGCTGAAGCAGGAATTCGATCACATCTGCGAGGTCATTGCGAAAACCCGGCCTACCGCAGTGAATCTCTTTTGGGCCATTAAACGCATGCAGGACAAGTTCGAAACATTACGTATCCGGCCGGTCGCGCAAATCAGGAAAGCGCTGGTGGAAGAAGCGCAACGCATGCACGCCGAGGACATCGCAGCCAATCAGGCCATGGGCCGCTACGGCGCGACGTTAATTCCGGCGAGTGGGGGCGTACTTACACATTGCAACGCCGGAGCCCTGGCCACTTGCGGCTATGGCACGGCTCTAGGGGTTATTCGGGCGGCCGTCGAACAGGGAAAAAAAATCCACGTTTACGCCGATGAGACTCGCCCGTTTCTGCAAGGTTCGCGGCTGACCGCCTGGGAACTGATGAAAGACGGAATTCCTACTACCGTCATTTCCGACAACATGGCTGGAGCGATGATGAGGCAGGGAAAGATCGGGGCAGTCGTTGTCGGCGCCGATCGCATCGCCGCTAACGGCGACGTCGCCAATAAGATCGGCACCTATACAGTCGCGGTGCTGGCGAAGGAACATAAAATACCGTTCTATGTCGCCGCCCCATTTTCAACCATTGACATGGCGACTCCGGATGGGAGCGGCATTCCCATCGAGCAGAGAAATCGAGATGAAATCACCCACATCGCAGGCAATCCGATCGCCCCGGAAGGCGTACAGGTCGAAAATCCCGCTTTCGATGTAACGCCCAACCAATATGTCACCGCGATTATCACCGAGAGAGGAATCGCCCGCACACCTTATGCTGCTTCTTTGCGCCGCCTCTCGGAACAGCTGATCGCAGCCGAGAAATAGGGAAACCTGAAAACATGCAAGTGACTATCTACATCGCCTTCGGGTGTTCCGATTGCCGCGAAGCTAAGCGCTTTTTGACGAAGCATGGGATTCTATTCAAAGAAATTGATATCGAAACCACGCCGGGCGCAGCCGACGAGGTTCTTGCGCGAACCGGCAAACGATCCGTCCCCCAGCTTGTGATCAATGGCGAGTGGGCCCAACCGTACCGGCCGGGCGAAGGCTTATTGTACGAGGAAATGGCCAAACTTCTCGGCATCGACGAATCAACGCATTAGCGTCGTCGTATGCCCTCCGTACATTGCCTTCCGTACCGTGGAAAAGCGGCGTTGCCCAAGCGACCATAGACACTTACGCGTCCCGTCGGCAGCCACTTCCCCTCAATTTAGCCGAACGAGCGTAAAGCCATGGCCGAAGGCGACCCTCACAACGAAGAACAAACGGGAGTCATCTGGACCCACACCGTGCAGGGCGTGCTGGGAATCTGTGTGCTCGTGCTGACCGGGTTCATGGCGAACCACTATGCCCCGCCGCCGACCAACGACATGCAGGAACAGGTGCAGCAGCTCACGGCTCAGGTCCGGCAGTTGAAACAGGAAGAGACCATGCCCACCGCGGTCGTAAGCCGTTATCGCGATTCGATTTGCTACATCTTCGGCATCTACCGGGTGGGGTTTCCCGACCAGCGGCCGTCGCTTCGCGCGCGCATCTCAGGCACTGGCTTCCTGATTGCGGATAGCATGCTCGCCACGAACCGCCATGTCGCCGAGCCTTGGTACGAAGATCCAGAATCCGACGTTCTGCTGAAGAAAGGTGCGATTCCGCAATTAGAGAAATTGATTGCTTTTTTCCCTGGCATCGAAATGCCTGTAAATCTCGAATCAGTCGCGCTTTCCGCGCAAGGCGATCTTGCTGTGCTCAAGGTGCTGGACGCCCCGCCCGCTGTTCGCAAGCTGACGTCACTACCGCTGGCATCCGACCGACCAAGTCCCGGCGAGCCGGTTGCAGTTGTAGGTTATCCCATGGGAATCCTGGGCATGGTTGCGAAATCCCCGCCGCCTATTTATGAACGGCTGGCGCTTCGCAAGGACGATCAAAGCGCTGCCGATGAACTCGCGGCTCTCTCGCTGATTCGTCCTTCCGCAACGTACGGCCATCTCGGCGACGTGGTTGGAGACAAGCTCATCTACGACGCTCCTACGGCTCACGGCGGCAGCGGTGGCCCGGTCTTCAATTCACACGGCGAAGTGATTGGCATCAATGCGGCCTACATCGACGGCTTTTCCGGAGGAACTCTCGGCGTCTCCGTGCAGGCACTTAGGCCACTGATTGTGGCTGCGAAAAGAACCAGTTCAAAGCAGCCGTAGCCGAAGATAATCAGGGGTGCCCGCCTCTCGCATTGGCCAGATGTGGCATCTTTCTACTCCCCGAACATCGGCACCTGCCTCGTATCGGCCAGTCCACCCCGGCGCCTTCGGCGCGTCGCCCCAATCACCGCCAGCACGGTTAGCGACTCCAGCGCACTCCTCGGAACGAATATCCGCTGCGTGTTTGAGCGCAAATCCGGAGGATTGACCAGATATCCCTCCGCCAGATTGAGCGCCAGGTCATTGGGCATCATGCCTTCAAGCACCTCGCCGTCTTTGAATCTTAGCCTCACCCACAGGCCCTCAGTCCTCGGCCGGGTAGTAAAGGTTTTCCTCGCCAACGGTTCGGTCTCGCCGAATTCCCGAACAAAGTAAACTGCCTTTATATCCCGCAGTTCGATTGCTACCACGTTGCCGGCCGTATTGAGGAGCTCCAGCTTGCCCTCATTGACAAAGTTGGCAGGCGCGACATAGCCGTTCACTGAGTCGCGATCAACCTTTCGAACGATGACCTTCTTGTGAGTCGAGGGCATTTGGGGCGAAGCAGCGTCAACACCAAACCGCAGTCAGGCTTGAGTGATTCTCGCACTTTTGCCGCGAAAATAATGACGTATCTACGTTCTCAGTAGCCAAACTGTCAACCTTGTGTTATTTTTCATTGTTCACCACATCCAGAAGCTGTGACTGTAAGTCTTGCCGATGCAGCCAGTTACATGGGAGTGGCTGGGTTATTCGAAGAAGCTGTAGTTGTGAGCCTGTGGAAATCTTGGGCCCGGCTGCGGTCCGGCGATAAGTGGCCCAGCACTTCTAACTTGAATGGCTGATTACATTTACACGATGGAGATCCGGTTGACGCCGGACCAGCAAAAGGGCGTCACCGTGGTGCAGGAAATTGCCCGCGACGCGGGCATGAACATCTATCTGACCGGCGGTGCTGTCCGCGACATCATCAGCGGGTTTCCTATCCGCGATCTCGACTTCACCGTTCAGGGCAATCCTCTCAAGCTACAACGTGATCTGGAACGGGCAGGGGCATCGGTCGCCGCTTCGGACGAAGAGCTAAAGTCCCTTCATATCCTGCTACCGGGGAACGTCCGTGCTGAAATCAGCTCTGCCCGGAACGAACGCTACGAAAAAGCCGGCAAGCCGCCGATCATCTCTCCCGCCACCATTATCGAAGACCTGCGCCGCCGCGACTTCACTGTCAACGCCATGGCCTTGTCGCTTAATCCCGGCTCGCGCGGCCTGCTGATGGATCCCTTTAATGGGGTCGCGGATATCGAAGCCAAGGTTATCCGTATCCTGCATAACTACGCTTTCGTCGAGGATCCCTCGCGCCTTATTCGCGCCACGCGATTTGCTGCCCGCTTTCACTGGCCGCTCGAGGAGCGGACGCAGGCGCGGTATCAATCGGCTAAGGAAAATAACTACATCGACCACATCACCAATCGCGCCATTGGCCGCGAGATCGAGCAAATCGCCTACGAAGACGATCCATTGCACATCGTCCGTTCGCTGGAGAACGAAGGCTGGCTTAAGGTTCTCAATTCGCGCTGGACGACCGCCAAAGTCGATACCTCAGGTCTGGCGCAGATGCAGAAGACGCGACAGCAGATGCTGGAATTGGGCTATCCCACGCAACCCGCCGCCGCAACCATGTACTTCCTGACCGAGCGCCTAGGCGACAAAGATATTGCCGAGATGCGGCGTCTCATTCCTCGCAAAGATCTGGTCGAGGCATGGAAAGATCTCGGAGACCATGCGAAAGAACTGGCCAAGCGCCTCACGGGAAAAGAAGCCGCCACGCCTTCCCGCACATGGAAATTGCTCTCAGAAGCGCGGCCCGAGATGGTTTTGTTCCTCGCTGTTACCGCGCGGCAGCAGGCAGTCTCGCAGAAGATCAAGAATTTCTTCACCAAGTGGCGGCAGGTTCAACAGAAGATTCCGCTACCCGAGATGACCGAGCTGCACATCGCGCCGCCAATGCCGGAGTATCCCAAGATCGCGCATGATGTCTTCATGCTGCTGCTCGATGGCAAACTGCGCTCCCGCACAGAAACTTTGAAGTATCTGAAGCCGCTTGCGCCACCACCCCCGCCGCCTCCGCCACCGGTACGCCGTGGCCGCGGCGCAAAGCTGGCCCTGGCAGCTCAGGCTCGGACGCCGGTCACGGGAGTGACTCCGGTCAAGGTTCGCAAAGAGCGCGGTGCGAAGGCCGCGAGCGCGCCCGCCCCAACTCCGCCTACAGCATCGCAAGCTGTCGCGGCGGCCAAACTGGGCCTGGGACCTGAACTTGCGAAAGCCGCAAAGGCGAAAGCCGTGCCAGCGACCGCGAGAAAATTGACCTCGAAACAGCCTGCAAAGAAACCAGTAAAGCCCGCCCCAAAGAAGCCGGTGTCCAAGAAGAAAGCTTCAAAGAAGAAGCACTGAGCAGGCCGCCCTTACTGGAGCTTGAGATACTCCGCTTGTGCCTGCTTGTAGATTGGAATATTCGGGTCGGCATCTTTCCAAAGTGTCAGAAAATCCTTGTAAGCAGCCAGTGCGCGAACACGCGCGGCATCGCTGTCTGCCCCGGTCGAATTCTTTGACTGGAGCGCATTCGCACGCCCTAACTCCAGATGCGCTACCGCTCCAGTCCAGCAATTCCAGACCAGCCCGCTATGATCGATTATCTTCTGAAACTCCGCCGCCGCGGCCGTCCCTTGTCCCGCGCCCAGGTAGGCTTCGCCCCGAACGAACGCCGGATACATGCAGGATAAGTTCGCCACAAATGTGATCTGGCCAAGTTCGTTCGCCGACGCAGCCTGTAACGCGTTCACGGCAGCGTTCGAATCCTTCTTATCCAACGCTATCTGTCCCTCAATCGCGGGCAACCACAGCAATTGCATTTGCGTATCCAATGGATAACGCGTATTCAAGTCTCTGGCCATCGATTCCGCCTTCGCAAAGTCGCCGGCCATGGCAAGGGCAAGCGCCGCTTCAACCTGCACGCCCTGGCTGGCAGAAGCCAGCTTTAATCCGTCTTCTACCTGTTGCCGCGCTTCGGCAAAGTTGCCAAAAGCCGCTTCGCGCAGCGCGCTGTTTTCCTGCCAAATTGCACCGGTTTCTTTACTGTCGGCGTGGATGGCCGATTGCGTCGAACTCCTCGTCAGATCACGCGCCTTATTCAAATGGCCCGCATACGCTTCTGTATCAGACTGCAGCGACAGCCCAAAATTCTCTTCCGGCTTGCCGGAAAACCATTGCTGCTCCGCGGCCATCCCCTGCGCATCTGAAGCGAGAAACGCCAGCGCATATAGCGCAATATGAGTCGTGTAATCCTCCAGCTTTCGGGCCTGCGCCTGCCGAATCACCTCGCGAGCATCATCGAACTTTTGCAGAGCCAGGTAGCTGTTGGCAAGATTGTCATAAGGAGCAACATTATCCGGCTCGCGATGCAACTGCTGTTGGGTGAGTTCGGCAGATTTCTCGTGCTGTCCTTCTTCTGCATAAATCACCCCGAGGTTCAGAAATGCACTGCTTCTTTGCGGATAATTGTCAATCTCCTCCTGAAACGCCTCCGCCGCTTTACTGAGCTCACCGGTGACGTTCAAATAGTAGTCGGCGCTCAAGGCGACTTTCTCGCGTTCGCTGGCGTGATCGCGTAGTTGAAAAGCTTTTGTGAGATATTCACTGGCGCGGCTGGTTTCCGCCAGGCTGAAGTACTCGCTTCCCAGAGCCATGTATGCCATGGCGAAGTTTGGATCCAGCTGAATGGCCCGCTGATTGTAAGTCAGCGCATCGCCCGGACCCTTTTCGCGATCTATCTTTTGACCAAGCGTGTAAGCCTTTAACGCTTCCAAGGAAGGAGTCGTTGCCTGCGCCAGCGGGATATCGAACCTCTGCACCGTTGTCAAAGATTCGCCAAGCTGCCCGCGCAGCTTCGAGACTGCGCCGCCCAGCACATCCAGGACTTTCTCTTTGGCTGAGGCCGTCACCTGCTCCTGCGCCAGCACATCTCCGCTCTGACAATTCACGGCCTTGAGGCCGATGACATATTCGCTACCCAGGCTGCCGATGGAGCCCGCAATGTACGCCTTGCTTCCTGTCCTCTGGCACACCTCGCGCGCTACCTCGGGAGTTACCCTCGTTCCTGCGGGGCGCGTCATCTGCTGAAGGGTCTGCCCGACTTTGTTTTCAGACAGAACGTTCAGGAAGGGCGACTGGTTCAAAGCCACGCTGAGCGCGGTTTTCAAGGTATCGTCGAAGATCGGGTCGCCGGTACTATTGGAAACATCGGCCAGAACCACCGTATCTTTTTCGGTGAGTTGCACGGGACGCTTCCAGTGATAATAAGCAGCCGCTCCAGCCAATAAAACCAGGACAAAACCCAGAACGCACCATTGCGTCCAACGAGGCTTATACGCAGCGGGAACCTCCACTGCCGCTGCCGAAACCCGGGCTCCCGAAATATGCGAATCCGTATCTCTCTTCAGCCGTTGCAGATCACTCCGCATATCGGCCGCACTCTGATACCGCAGATTGCGGTCTTTTTCGAGCGCCTTGTTGATGATTCGTTCCAGATCCGCCGGAACATCGGGATTGAGCCTCACCGGCGCGGTGGGCGTCGCATCCAGAATCGCCTTGAAAATTACCGCGGAACTCTCGCCCCGAAACGGCAGCGTGCCGGTAGTCATTTCGTAGAGAACTGCGCCGAAAGAAAACAGGTCACTGCGCGCATCGAGCTCTCGCGCTCGCGCCTGTTCGGGTGACATGTAAGCGACCGTTCCCAGCGTCGAGCCGGGGCTGGTCAGATCTGAATCGCCAGCAGCGGTAGCGAGGGTCGCGACGGTGATTCCGCTGCTCGATGAAGCCGTGACCGCACGGTCCATCTTGGCGAGGCCGAAATCCAGGATCTTCGCGTGCCCGCGCTTGGTCACAAAAATATTCGCCGGCTTGATATCCCGATGAACGATTCCCTGACAGTGCGCAGCATCCAGAGCGTCGGCGATCTCAATCGCCAGTCCGAGCAACACATCGGTATCGAGCGGCTTGCCTGTGATCAAGTGTTTCAACGTGTTGCCGTCGAGAAACTCCATCGCGATGAACGGTTCGCCTTCATGCTGAGCGATCTCATAAATCGTGCAGATATTGGGGTGATTCAATGCGGACGCGGCCTGCGCCTCACGCTGAAAGCGGGCCAGCGCCATGGAGTCTTTGGCGACCGTCTGCGGCAGAAACTTCAGCGCAACAAACCGGTGCAGGCTGATGTCCTCGGCTTTGTACACCACTCCCATGCCCCCGCCGCCGAGCTTTTCGACGATGCGGTAGTGCGAAACCATCTGCCCGATCTGTTGGGGTGTCGAAGCCATTGCGAAAGAATCTTAGGTTGTGGAGGGATCAAGGTCAATTGTAACGATAATCAACCAGGATGGCATTGGCCGGTTTCGTCGGATGTCAGCGCACTGATCTAAGCTTCTGAGTTCACGACGGTTGCTCCCGCCCTGCATCTTTTTTCCGCCCTCGACCGTATATCCGGTAGCATGAACGCCGCAGCACACTTCTTCACGATGGGGATGGAGTCAGAGGCCAGCGTCATTGCTCGCGGTCTTCGCCGGCGCGATCCGGACCTGCTCGACCGTCTCATTGAGCAGTATCAGCACCGTTTGCTGCGTTATCTGATTCATCTGGCGGGCAGCCGCGAGCTGGCCGAGGATCTTTTTCAAGAGACCTGGATTCGCGTGCTCGAGCGCGGCCACCAGTACGATGGCAAGCATGAGTTCAGCACCTGGCTCTATGCCATCGCCCGCAATCTGACGATCGATTACCTGAGAAAGAAGGGCACGGTGAGCCTTGACGGACCTATGGACGACGATGAACACGCGCCCCTCGAACCGGCTGACAAGGCTCCCGCAGCGTGGGAAGTTGTCGCGCAACACGAGCAAGCCGAACGTATCAGCGCGGCGCTGATCACCATTCCCGCTGAGTATCGCGAGACCGTGGTGCTCCGCTTCCAGGAGGGAATGGCTTTGGAGGAAATTGCATCGGTCACCGGAGCGCGGCTCGGAACTGTGAAGTCGCGCCTATATCGAGGATTGAACATGCTGATGTCGCGATTGAAGGGAGCACAGGCATGATGCGCGACATTCACGACGAAATGCGCGAGCTGATTGCGCTGGGCGACTCCCTCTCGGGTGCACAGCAGGAGCAGCTGCGGGCGCATCTTCAGGATTGCGCAGATTGTCGCAGTTACGCTGAGACCGCAGTCAAGGCGCTACAGGCCTTGCGATCCGTAAATATCGCTGCCGGCACTCGCCTGGTACACGCTACGCAGACGCGTGTCCGCTTCCACGCTGCCCGTTTGCGCGAGGCTCGCGAGCGCATGTGGCTGGTCGGTCTGGCTTGTTTAGCAGTCGGCCTATCAGCGACCTTGACCGCGCCATTGCTATGGAGGCTGTTCGCATGGATTGGCGAGTCAATGGGACTTTCAGCACTGGTCTGGCAGACGGGCTTTGCAGTCTTCTTCATCGCCCCGGCGCTGGTCGTTAGTCTGCTTCTGATCGCACGGGGCGCGCACCTCTCCGACCAAACAAGAAACTGGAAGTAATCGGACAAAGCTTATGCAGGTAAAAAACGAAAATCAGAGCACTTTGACAAGAGAACTTCAGATCGTCCCCACATGGGCATGGATTCTGGCGGGAATCGTCTTTGTCGCCGCCCAGATTTTCTTCAACGTCCACCTGGCGCATCACACGGGTGCGCCGCCGGCT
>Ga0335079_10004032_pt1 | contig 16903 bp, 15 predicted proteins | sample Lox_Sample_33_FD_206719 | JGI IMG/M metagenome (GOLD analysis project Ga0335079, IMG submission 206719) | Soil microbial communities from Loxahatchee National Wildlife Refuge, Florida, United States - Lox_Sample_3.3 | ecosystem: Environmental > Terrestrial > Soil > Wetlands | place: USA... | reverse complement strand
TCCAGCCTTGTTTCGATGTGCATCGCGAGCTCCCTCGCTAGAATTTGCCGTAGCGGTCGTAAGCGGCGACCGGATCCATGCCCGCGACCAGCGCCCGCCGCATCTCGCTCTCGGTCGCGACCACTTCCTCGGTCTTCGCGAGGACTTCCCCGGCGAGCGAGCGCGGGACGACGACGACACCGTCGCGGTCCCCAAGGATGTAGTCGCCGGTCGAGACGGTCACGGTGCCGATGGTCACCGGCTCGCCGTAGCGGTCGGGGAGCCAGCGCGAGACGATGTCCGCCGGCGTCAGGAACGCGCAGAAGACGGGAAAGCCGTGCTCGACGACGAGCTCGGTGTCGCGCGAGCCCCCGTCGACGACGTAGCCCAGCACGCCGCGCGACTTCAGCGTCTGCGCGGAGAGCTCTCCCATGAGCGCGATCTCGCGATTGTTCGGCTGGCAGACGATCACGTGGCCGGCGGGGGCGCGCGCGAGCAGCGTGCACCACGCGCGCAGCGTCTCCTCGCGGCCGAGCGTCCGGTCGACGTGCCCGCTCACCGTCCACGCAGGTCCCGCCACGCGAAAGGAGGGCTCGAGCGGCTTGATGTCGTGCGGCAGCACGATGTTGTCGCATCCCATCGCGCGCAGCACGTCGTGGACGGCCCCGGTGTAGCAGCGCGCCAGGCGCTCGGTCAGCTCTGCCGCATGCGGGCTCATGTCCTCTCGGTAGCGTTCGCCCCGCCGTCGGAGTTCCGGTCAAAAGAGGTCGAGCTGTCCTGGGGTCGCTTCCGCGGCGGGCGGGCGGAAGCGGCCGGTATCGAGCCCGATCGCGCGGCCCGTGTTCAGGCCGAGCCGCTTGCACGCGATCTCGAACCGCCGCCCGATCAGCGCCGCGAACTGTCCCTCGCCGCGCATGCGCGAGCCGAATCTCGGATCGTTGTCCTTGCCGCCGCGCAGCTGCTGCACGAGGCTCATCACGCGTTGCGCGCGCAGCGGGTAGTGTTGCGCGAGCCAGTCGCGGAAGAGCTCCTTCACCTCCAGCGGAAGCCGCAACATGGTCCACATGGCGTAGCGCGCGCCGCGGCCGGCCGACGCCTCGAGGACCGCTTCGAGATCCCTGTCGGTGAGCTGCGGTATGACCGGAGCGACGTTCACGCCCACGGGCACGCCCGCGGCGGCGATGGCGCCGACCATATCCAAGCGCCGCTGCGGAGAAGGCGCCCGCGGATCGAGCTTGCGCGCGAGCTCCTTGTCGAGCATCGCGATCGAGACCTGCACGTGCGCCAGGTTCTTCGCCGCCATCGCCGCGAGCAGATCGAGATCGCGCTCGATGAGCACGCCCTTGGTCGTGATCGTGACGGGGTGCTCGCACTCGGCGAGCACTTCGATGATCTGCCGCGTGATCCGCCACTCGCGCTCGATCGGCTGGTACGGGTCGGTGTTCGTCCCGAGCGCCATCGGCTCGCAGCGGTAACCCGGCTTCGCGAGCTCGCGCCTGAGCAGCGCCGCCGCGTCGGGCTTGGCGAAGAGCCTGGTCTCGAAGTCCAGCCCGGGAGACAGATCGAGATACGCGTGCGTGGGCCGCGCGTAGCAGTAGATGCAGCCGTGCTCGCAGCCCTGGTACGGATTGATCGAACGGTCGAAGGGAATGTCCGGGGAGTCGTTGCGCGCGATGATCGTGCGCGCCTTCTGGATCGTGACGGTCGTTCGCGGCGCAGGCGCTTCGTCGCCTTCCTCCGGCCGGGCCGCCTCCCAGCCGTCGTCGACCGCTTCGCGGCTGTCGCGGCGGAACCGGTTCTCCGGATTGAAAGTCGCCCCGCGGCCCTTCAGGGCCGGCGGCCTCGCCTGGGCCATGCCGCGCGTTCTATCCGACCAGCCGCGCGTCCATCGTGATCGTCGCGTTCAGCACGCGCGACACGGGGCAGTTGGCCTTGGCGTTCCCGGCGATCTCCGCGAACTTGGCCGCGTCGATGTCCGCGACCCGGGCCCGGGTCGTGAGATGGATCGAGGTGATGGTCCACGCGCCGCCGACCTGATCGAGCGTCAGCGTTGCCTCGGTGTCGATCGCGTCCGCGGTGAAGCCCGCGTTGTTCAGCATGAACGACAGCGCCATGGTGAAGCAGCCGGCATGCGCCGCGGCGATCAGCTCCTCGGGATTCGTGCCCTTCCCGTCGCCGAACCGGCCGACGAAGGAGTAAGGTGTGTCCTTGAGCGTCCCGCTTTGCGTGGCGATGGTCCCTGCGCCTTCCTTGACGGTGCCCTGCCAGCGGGCGGAGGCCTTGCGTTGCATCGTCGTCTCCTGGTTGCTCGGTTGCCTTCTTCCACACGCGAAGTGTAGGCCGATGCGCGTTGTGCGCCAAGGGGCCGAGCGGAGCGATCGAGTCATGCGTTAACATAGCGCCGGCCGCTGGACCGGCACCGCTGCGTGCCGCATGGCGATCCGACGATGACCAAGCCCAAGGGGATCCGCTTCGACACGCTGACGCTGCACGCGGGCGCGCGCCCCGACAGCGCGACCGGCGCGCGCGCGACTCCGATCTACCAGTCCGCGTCGTTCGTGTTTCGCGACGCCGACCACGCGGCGGCGCTGTTCAACATGGAGCGGGCGGGCCACGTCTATTCGCGCATCTCCAACCCGACCTGCGCGGTGCTCGAGGAGCGCATCAGCGCGCTCGAGAGCGGGGTCGGCGCGATCGCGGTGGCGAGCGGGCAGGCGGCGCTGCACCTCGCGATCGTCACGCTCATGGGCGCCGGGTCGCACATCGTCGCGTCGCGTTCGCTCTATGGCGGTTCGCACAACCTGCTCGGCTTCACGTTGCCGCGCTTCGGCATCGAGACGACGTTCGTCGATCCCCGCAACATAGACGCGTGGCACGCCGCGATCCGCCCGACCACCCGGCTTCTGTTCGGGGAGACGCTGGGCAATCCGGCGCTGGAAGTGCTCGACATCCCGCGCGTGTCCGCGCTCGCGCACGAGCACGGACTGCCGCTCTTGGTGGACTCGACCTTCACCACGCCGTATCTCGTGCGCCCCTTCGAGCACGGCGCGGATCTCGTCTACCACTCGGCGACCAAGTTCCTGTCCGGCCACGGCGTGGTGATCGGCGGGCTGCTCGTCGACGGAGGCAAGTTCGTCTGGGACGAGCCGGGCCGCAGCGCGGGGAAGTTTCCGACGCTGACCGAGCCCTACGCGGGATTCCACGACATGGTGTTCGCGGAGGAATCGACGACGGCCGCGTTCCTGCTGCGCGCGCGCCGCGAGGGCATCCGCGACTTCGGCGCCTGCATGGCGCCGATGACGGCGTTCCACATCCTGCAGGGCATCGAGACGCTCAGCCTGCGCATGCAGCGCCACGTCGAGAACACGCGCCGGATCGTGGCGTTCCTCGCGAGCCATGCGTTCGTCGAGTCGGTCGGCTACCCCGAGCTGCCGGGTCACCCGGACCACGAGCTCGCCGGCAGGCTGCTGCCCCGCGGCTGCGGCGCGGTGTTCAGCTTCTCGATCCGTGGTACGCGCGACCAGGGCCGGAAGTTTATCGAGAGCCTGCGCATCTTCTCGCACCTGGCCAACGTCGGCGACGCCAAGTCGCTGGTGATCCACCCGGCGTCGACGACGCACTTCCGGGTGTCGGTCGACGAGCTGCGCGCCGCGGGCATCACCGAAGGGACGATCCGCCTGTCGGTCGGTCTCGAGGATCCCGAGGATCTCATCGAGGACCTCGGCCGCGCGCTCTACGCCGCCGAGAGGGCCTGAGCCGTCATGCGCGTGAGCGTCGCGGGCAGGGAGATCTACGCCTACGCCGGATCGCGTCCCTTCGTTCCGGAGCAGCGCGCGCTGCTGTTCGTGCACGGCGCGGCCAACGATCACGGCGTCTGGGCGCTGCAGTCGCGCTATTTCGCGCATCACGGATGGAACGCGCTCGCCGTCGACCTTCCCGGTCACGGGCGCAGCGCCGGCGCGCCGCTGCCGTCGGTGACCGCCATCGCCGACTGGCTGATCGCCGCGCTCGACGCGCTGGGGATCGAGCGGGCCGCTGTCGCGGGCCACAGCATGGGCGCGCTCGCCGCGCTCGATGCCGCCGCGCGGCATCCGGGGCGGGTCACGAAGCTCGCGCTGCTCGGCGCGGCGGTTCCGATGCCGGTGAGCGAAGTCCTCCTCGACGCGGCGCGCCGCGACGATCACATGGCCCTCGAGCTCATCAACGGCTGGTCGTTCTCGCCGTCGGATCAGCTCGGTGGCAACCGCATGCCCGGCGTATGGATGGCCGGCAACGGTTTGCGGCTGATGGAGCGCTCCCGCCCTGGTGTGCTCCACGCCGACCTTGTCGCCTGTCACTCCTATGCGGAGGGGCTGGCCGCCGCGGCGAAGATCCGCTGCCCCGCGCTCGTCGTGCTCGGCCAGCGGGACCAGATGGCGCCGGCGAAAGGCGCCGCGGCGCTGATCGCGGCGCTGCCCGATCAGCGCACGCTCGCGATACCGGACTGCGGGCACAGCCTCATGGTCGAGGCCCCCGACGCGGTGCTCGACGCGCTGCGGGAATTCCTCTAGCCCGGGCCAGGTCTTCAGCGCCACTTGATCGAGCAGCCGATCGACGCGGTCTGCTTGGCCGGGCCCTTGCCGGTGCGCGCGACTTCCAGCATCGCCTGGTAGAGCTCGCGCGGAGCATCGGGCTTGGCCGAGCGTCCCGAATCGTCAAGGCGCCCGCGATACTGCAGCTCGAGCTTGCCGTTGTAGCCGAAGAAGTCCGGCGTGCACACCGCTCCGTAGCTCTTCGCGACCGCCTGGCTTTCATCCCACAGGTAGGGGAACGGGAATTGGAGCCGCGAAGCGACCGCCTTCATGTTCTCGAACGAGTCCTCGGGGTAGTCGGTCGGATCGTTGCTGGAGATCGCGACCGAGCCGATGCCCTGCGCCTTGAGCTCGGAGGCGTCGCGGATGATCTTGTCGAGCACCGCCTTGACGAAGGGACAGTGATTGCAGATGAACATCACCAGCAGTCCCTTGGGCCCGGCGAGCGTGTCGCGGCGGTAGCGACTTCCGTCGGTGCCTGCGAGATCGAAGTCGGGCGCCGGTGCGCCGAAATTGCATACCGGTGGAGTCGCCGCCATGACGCTTGAGTCTCCTGGTGTCGTGACCTGGCAAGATGCTAGCATGCGCCCGCGCGCGCCACAGCCACCCGACACGAGACGCTCCCGCATGATTCCGCGCTTCTTCGTTGCCTTCCCGCTCGCGGCGCCGAGCGAGGTCGCGCTCCCGGCGGCTGCCGCCCATCACGCGTCGCAGGCGCTGCGCCTCAAGCGCGGCGACGCGGTGACGCTCTTCGACGGCGGGGGCGGCGAGTATGGCGGCGAGATCGGCAGCGCGACGCCGCGCGCGGTCGAAGTGCGCGTGACCGAGCGCCGGACCGTCGAGCGCGAGTCGACGCTCGACGTGACGCTCGCGCAGTCGCTCATCGCCGGCGAGCGGATGGACGCCGTGATCCAGAAAGCGGTCGAGCTCGGAGCCACGGCGATCGTTCCGATCGCGAGCGCCCGCTCGGTGACGCGGCTCGAGGGCGCGCGCATCGAGCGCCGCCGCGAGCACTGGCGGCAGATCGTGATCGCCGCGTGCGAGCAATGCGGTCGCAACCGCCTTCCCGCGGTGCTGCCTCCGCACGAGCTGGGCGCGTGGCTCGAGCGTCCTTCGAGCGCGTCCGTGCGCCTGCTGCTCTCGCCCTCGGGGCCGCAGTCGCTCGGCGGCCTAGCCGTCCCCCGTGGGTCGGTCGAGCTCCTGGTCGGGCCCGAAGGCGGATTAGCGCCCGAGGAGGAAGCCGCCGCGATCGCGGCGGGCTACCGCGCCCTGCGCCTCGGTCCGCGAATCCTGCGCACGGAGACCGCGGGACCGGCTATGCTGGCGGCCTTGAACGCCCTCTGGGGAGACTGGCGGTGAGGCAGCGGGCACGCGACCCGCGCCGCGCGGCGCGCGGCGCGCTGCTGCTGACGATCGGCTTACTCGGCGGCTGCGCGCCGATGGCGGGGTCGCCCGACCGCGGCGCCGACCCGATCGAGGCGGCCTTCGTCGTGGTCGGCGTCGAGGGCCAGGCGGTCGCCCGCGCGATCACGCGCGCGGACGAGTGTCCGCTGCTCCTGGTCGACGATGCTCCGCAGCCGATGACGGTCCGCGCCGCAGCGGGGACGATGCCGCTGCGCAAGACGCAGAGCGCGCAGGCGAAGCCATCCGCATTTCCCGTGCGGGTCTGCGAGGCGTACGTCGGTGCACGCGCGGTCCGGGCGAGCATCGCCGGACGTTCCCTGCCGCTGCCCAAGGCGAATCCGCGCCGGATCGTCGTCATTGGCGACACCGGATGCCGGCTCAAGGGCGCCGACGGCAGGTTCCAGGACTGCAACGACCGCGCTGCATGGCCGTTCGCCGACGTTGCGGATGCCGCCGCTGCCCTGCATCCCGATCTCGTCGTCCACGTTGGCGACTACCTCTACCGCGAAGATGCCTGCCCCTTCGGCAACGCGGGCTGCGCGGGCAGCCCATGGGGCTACGGCTGGGATGCCTGGAACGCCGACTTCTTCACCCCTGCCCGCAAGCTCCTGGAGGCAGCGCCCTGGGTCGTCGTCCGCGGCAATCACGAATCCTGCGACCGCGCGGGGCAGGGATGGTGGCGCCTGCTCGACCCGAGACCGCTCGGTGCGTCGCGCGACTGCAACGATGCCGCCAACGACGCGATGGGCGACTTCAGCGATCCCTACGCCGTGCCGCTCGCACCGCACAGCCAGCTCATCGTCTTCGATTCCTCCCGGGCCGGCGTCGATCCTCTCGAGCCCGGCGATCCGGCGTACCGCGCGTATGCGTCGGAGTTGGCGGCTGCGTTCGCACTCGCCGAGCGGCGCCCGGGCATGCACAACCTGTTCCTCGCTCACCATCCGCTTCTGGGCTTCGCCCCGGACCCGCGAACCGCGCCGGCCGGCCTCTATCCCGGGAACGGCGCGCTGCAATCGGTGCTGAGGGCGGTCAACGGCGACGCGCTGTTCCCGGCGAGCGTCGACGCGCTGCTTTCGGGGCACGTGCACCTGTTCGAGGCCGTGAGCTACGCGACGAATCAGCCGAGCCAGATCATCTCCGGCAACGGGGGAACCTGGGCCGACGTCGCGCTTCCGCGGCCGCTGCCGCCCGGCGCGACGCCTTCGCGCGGCGCGACGATCCAGGGCATCGTCTCGACCAACCGCCCCGGCTTCTTGATCCTCGAGCGCGAGGGCTCGATCGGCGATGCATGGCGGATCGAAGTCCGCGATCGCCGCGGAGATCTGCTAACCCTTTGCGCGCTCGCCGACCGAAAGACGCGCTGCGCGCCGGAGAGCCTGCCATGAGACGCCTGCTTTGCACGCTGTGCTGCGCCGGGATGGCTGCTGCAGCCTGGGCCGACGGCACGCCCGAGATACCGCCGTTCTCGAGCGGCCAGCCGGGAGGCCCCCCGCCGGCCGGGTGGAGGAACGTGCCGCTCGCATCCTTCAAGAACAATACCGAGTACAGCCTCGCGAGCGATGGCGGCGTGGTGGTTCTCAAGGCAGTCGCGCACAACGCGGCGTCGCTGCTCGCGACGAGGGTCGAGTTCGACCCGCACCAATTCCCGATCCTCTCGTGGCGCTGGAAGGTCGTGCAGGGGATTCCGACGGCCAACACCGCAGAGCAGGCCAAGGAGGATGCGCCGGTGCGTATCCTGGTGGCGTTCGACGGGGACGAATCGAAGCTCTCGACGAAGGATCGGCTGGCCGCCAAGGCCGCGCAGTCGATCTCCGGCATCACGCTGCCCTATGCGACGCTCATGTACGTCTGGGGATCGAAGGTGCCCCTCGACTCGATCACGCCGAGCAGCCGCAGCGCGCGCATCCGCATGCTCGCCCTCGCCGTCGATGAGCAGGGCGTCGGTGAATGGCACAGCTATCGCCGCAACCTGGTCGAGGACTTCAAGCGCGTGTTCGGCGAGGACCCTGTCCGGGTGCACTCGATCGAGGTGCTGACCGACACCGACAACACCGGCGCGGATGCGCAGGCTCTGTACGGCGATATCAGCCTATCGGCGGCGAAGCCGTAGGACGTAGCCCGGGGCGGGCCCAGCGAACCCCGGGGCAGGCAGCCAGCCCGCGAGATCCGTCCGTCAGCGCTTCGGCGCCGTCTTCGCGCCGCTGCCCGTGTCGGCGGCGACCAGGATGCTGCAGCGGACCCGCTCGATCAGGACCGCGTCGACCGAGCCGCGCCACCAGCGCAGCGCGAAAGCCTTGCTGCGCGGGTGACCGAGGATCAGGAGATCGATGCCCAGCTCGGAGACGAGCTTGGTGATCACGTCGACCGGCTCGCCGACGACGAGGTGATCGACGACGTTGAGACCCTTGCCCGCGAGGACCGCGTGCGCCTCCTTCAGATCGGCTTCCATGTGCTCGCGCTCGTCGGCGAGCGCGACCTCGGGCACGTATTCGCCCGCGAGGAGATAGGCCGACGGGTAGTGCACGACTCCGGCCAGGTGAACCTCGACGGAGGCCTCGGGAGCGAGGCGTGCGGCTTCGTCGAGCGCGGAGCGGGATTCCGGGGTGCCGTTGTAGGCGACGAGAATCTTCCGGTACATGACTCGTCCCTCCTTTAGCGTCGTTTCGGTGTCTTGATCGCCAGGGCGGGGGCCACGGCCGCCGCAAACGCGATCGTAACCACCAAAAAGCAATCGCGAAAGGCCGGAGTGGCCGACTCGGCGGCGCCGTAAACGGCCAGCCGCCATTCGAGGAGCAACGCCAGCAGGTTCACGCCGATCGCGCCGCCGAGCTGGCGGGCGAAGTTCACCACCGAAGCCGCGTGCCCGAGATCCTGTGGCGGAAGCGTCTGCACGGCGCCGACGTTGAGCGACGGGATGATGAGCCCCAGTCCGGCGCGGCCGATGCCCAGCCACAGGGCCAGCAGCCAGAACGCCGTCGTCCCGGTCGCGAGCGCGAGAAGGAGGCTCGACAGCGCGAAGAGCACCAGCCCGGCGACGACGACGTAGCGGGCATGCGCGCGGTCGGTGAGCCGGCCGGCGAAGACGATCGCCGCGGCGAGCGCCAGTCCCGGCGCGAAGAGCAGATTGCCCGCCTGCGCCGGCGAGTAGCCCGCGACGTCCTGCACGAACACCGGGACGAGGTAGGTAGTGCCGAAGAGCCCGACGCCGTAGGCGAAGGCGACGATCGACGCGGCGCGGAAACCGGGGTTCGCGAAGAGCGCCGGCTCGAGCAGCGGCGCGGGGGCGCGGGTCTGCCAGAACACGAACGCGGCCGCGAACGCGAGCGCGACGACGGCGTGGACGAGCGTGAGCGCCGAAACCCACCCGGCGCGGTGACCGGCGACCGGCAGGTCGAGCAGCGCGATCAGCGCGCCGGCGAGAAGCAGCGCGCCTTTCCAGTCGAACGGCCGCCGCGGCGTCGTGCGGCGCGTGTCGGGCAAGGCGCGCATGCCGATCGGCCAGGCGGCCATGCAGAACGGGACGGCGAGCAGGAAGATCGCCCGCCAGCCGAACAGCTGCATGAGCGCGCCGCCGATCGCCGGGCCGATGGCGGGGGCCAGGACGACGCCGAAGCCGAAGAGACCCATCGCGCGGCCGCGCTCCTCGGGCGCGAACACCGCGAAGAGCGCGATCATCGACAGCGGTTGCATGACCCCGGCGGCGGCGCCCTGCAGCACGCGCGCCACGATCATCGATCCGGTGCTCCAGCTCGCCGCTCCGAGGATCGAGCCCGCGAAGAACACCGCCATGGTCAGCAGAAAGGTGCGCCGCTGGCCGAGCTCCGCGACGAGCCAGCCGGTCGCCAGCATGGTCGTCGTGGTCGCGGCCAGGAATCCCGTGGCGATCCACTGCAGCGAATCGTGGCCGATGTTGAACTCGCGCAGCAGCTCGGGGAAGGCCACGTTGACGATCGTCGCCGACAGGATCGTGGCGACCGTTCCGACCATCGCGGCCGCAACGACTGCTGACCGGCGCTGCACGAAGGCGGAAATGACGTCAGGCCGGCGCGGCTTGGGGGAGCGCCATCGGTCGCCCGCAGAGGATCAGCGCGGCGTCGGCGAGACCTTGCCAGACGTCGCCGTCGCCGATGCCCTTGGCGAGCGCGTCGAGACGCGCGAGGCGGACGATGAGCCCGCGCAGCGTCGCGGCGTCGACCCGTCGCGCGGCGCGCTCCATCGCCGCCTGGCGCTTGCCCCAGACCCGGCGCTCGCGCATCGCCGTCGAGACGGGCGTACCGCTCGCCGATGCCGAGAGCACGGCGGCGAGCGCGTGCAGGTCCTCGCCGAGCTGCCAGAGGATGAGCGGGACGCCTTCGCCGGCCGCTTCGAGCGCGCCCAGGATGCGTAGCGCGCGCGAGGCCTCGCCGGCGAGCCAGGCCTCGGAGAGCTGGAAGACGTCGAACCGCGCCACGTCCGCGACCGCCCGCAGCACCGCTTCGTGCTCGAGTTCGCCCTCGGGCAGCAGCAGGGCGAGCTTGTCGATCTCCTGCTTGGCGGCGAGCAGGTTGCCCTCGGTGGCGTCGGCGAGGAACTGTAGCGTGTCCTCGCCGACGCTCTGCCGCTGGCGCGCGAGGCGCTCGCGCAGCCAGGCCGGCAGCTCCTGGCGCTCGATCGGGTACACCGCGATGCTCACGCCGGCGCTTTCGAGCGCCGCGAACCACGCGGCACCCTGGGCCGAGCGATCGAGCCTCGGCAGGGAAACGAGCGTCAACGTGTCGTCGCTCGAGCTCGCCGCGTAGTCCTCGAGCACGCGTGCGCCTTCGACGCCGGGCTTGCCGGAAGGAATCGCGAGATCGATCACGCGGCGCTCGCCGAAGAGCCCCAGGTTGCGCTGTGCTGCGGCGAAGGCATCCCAGCGGAAGCCCGCGTCGGCGACGAAGATCTCGCGCTGGTCGAAGCCCGCGGCGCGCGCGGCCGCGCGGATCTGGTCGCAGGCTTCGAGGGCGAGCAGCGTCTCGTCGCCGTGCACCACGTAGAGCCGTTCCAGGCCCCTGCGGAGATGCGAAGCGAGCTGCGCCGGACGGAGCTGCACCGAAAGCCTACGCGGGTTTCTTCGCCGCCTGCAGCCGCCGCACCATCTGCGCCACCGCGTCGTCCTGCATTTCGTGCCAGAGCCGCTGCTCCTGCGCCTCCTTGGCGAGCGCCTCGGCGTCGTTGTAGGTGTAGGTGCGCCGCACGAGGAGCTCCGAGGTCGGCAGCCAGTCGTTGCCCGCGGCATCGCGGACGCGGAAGAGGACGCGCTTGGTGAGCAGGTATTCGGCAACTTTCCCGCCGCTGGAGAGCGACAGGATCTGCTTGTTGTTCTCGACGCTCGTGACGTCGAGGATCGCCTGCGCCTGGTCGGGGGAGGCGACCAGCCTGGCGCTCCCTGCTCCCTCGAGCGAGCGGCGCAGCTCGGCGGTCAACGGCTGCGACGCGGGCGAATTGAGGTACAGCGTCTCGAAGGCGTAGTGCGCCTCGCCCCGGAGGTGGAAGCCGCAGGAGGCGAGCAGGCCTGCGAGCGCGAGCGTCGCAAGACGGAAATCAGACCACCACATTCACCAGCCGTCCCGGCACCACGACGACCTTCTTGGCCGGCGCGCCATTGGCGTGCTTCGCGAACTCCGGGCTGGCGACGGCCGCGCGCTCGATCTCCGCGCGATCGGCCGCGGAGGGCACGCGCAGCTTGCCGCGAAGCTTGCCGTTGACCTGCAGCACGAGCTCGATCTCGTCCTGCAGCAGCGCGTCGGGATCGACGGCGGGCCACGGCGCGTCGAGCATGCCGCCCAGGCGTGCGGCGTAGCCCAGCTCCTGCCACATGACGTGAGCGGTGTGCGGGGCGACCGGATTGAGCACGCGCAGCAGGATGGACAATCCTTCCCGCACGAGCTCCGCGGCCGCCGGCGAGCCGTCCGCCGGAATCTCTTCCAGCGCGTTGAGCATCTTCATCCCCGCCGACACGACCGTGTTGTACTTGATGCGCTCGTAGTCGTCGCTCGCCTGCCTGAGGTGCAGGTGGAGCACACGGCGGATCTCGCGCAGCGCGGCCGCCGCCCGCGGCCAGTCGACCGCGGCCGGAGGACGCGCGAGAGCCTCGGCGTGCGACTGGCCGTAGGCCCACAGCCGCTTCATGAAGCGGAACTGGCCCTCGATGCCTTCGTCGGACCACAGCGCGGAGTCCTCGGGGGAGCCGGCGAACATCACGAACAGCCGCGCCGTGTCCGCGCCGTACCTGGCGATGATCTCGTTGGGATCGACACCGTTCTTCTTGCTCTTCGACATCGTGCCCGTGCCGCCGTACTCGACCGGGCTGCCGTCGGCCTTGAGCACGCCGCCGGTAACGTGTCCCTCCGCGTCGTGCACCGGCTCGACGTCTTCGGGCGCCACGTAGTCGATGCCGCCGCGGTCGGTGCGCCGGAACCAGGCGTGGTTGAGCAGCATCCCCTGCGTCATCAGCCGCACGAACGGCTCGTCGAAGCGCAGCATGCCCATGTCGCGCATCACCTTGGTCCAGAAGCGCGCGTAGAGCAGATGCAGGATGGCGTGCTCGATGCCTCCGATGTACTGGTCCATCGGGTTCCAGTAGTCGTTGCGCGAGTCGACCATGCGATCCGCCCCGGGGCAGGCGTAGCGCATGTAGTACCAGGCGGAATCGACGAAGGTGTCCAGCGTGTCGGTCTCGCGCCTGGCCGGACCGCCGCACTTCGGACAGGTGGTATCGACGAAATCGGCGCGCTTCGCGAGCGGATTGCCCGCGCCGTCGGGCACGCAGTCCTCGGGCAGCACGACGGGCAGGTCGGCTTCCGGGACCGGGACGTCGCCGCAGGCCGGGCAGTGGATGATCGGAATCGGCGTGCCCCAGTAGCGCTGCCGCGACACGCCCCAGTCGCGCAGGCGGTAGGTGATGCGCTTCTCGCCGAGGCCCAGCGCCGCCAGGTCGGCGGCGACCGCATCGACCGCCGCGCGGTACGCGAGCCCGTCGTACTTGCCCGAATGCACGCAGCGGCCGCGCTCCTTGTCCTCGTACCAGGGCTGGAATGCCTCGGTGGAGAAGCTCTCGCCGGGCACCGCGATCACCTGCCTGATCGGCAGCCGGTATTTCTTCGCGAACGCGAAGTCGCGCTCGTCGTGGCCGGGAACGCCCATGACGGCGCCGTCGCCGTAGGCCATGAGGACGTAGTTGCCGACCCAGACCTCGACCTTCTCACCGGAGAGCGGGTGGCGGACGAAGAGCCCGGTGCGCACGCCCCTCTTCTCCATCGTCGCGAACTCGGCCTCGATCACCGTTCCGCGCTTGCATTCTTCGACAAAGGCCGCGACTTCGGCGCTCGAGCGCGCGGCGTGGGTCGCGAGCGGGTGCTCGGCGGCGACTGCGACGAAGGTCGCGCCCATGATCGTGTCGGCGCGCGTGGTGAACACCCAGAGCCTGCCGTCGCCGACGAGCGCGCCGGCCGCGTCGCGGATGCCGTGCGGGAACGCGAAGCGCACGCCCTCGCTGCGCCCGATCCAGTTGGCCTGCATGGTGCGCACGCGCTCCGGCCAGCCCGCCATCTTCGGCAGATGGTCGAGGAGCTCGTCGGCGTAGTCGGTGATCCGCAGGTAGTACATCGGGATCTCGCGCTTCTCCACCGGCGCTCCCGAGCGCCATCCCCGGCCGTCGATCACCTGCTCGTTGGCGAGCACCGTCTGGTCGACGGGATCCCAGTTCACCACGCCGGTCTTCTTGTAGGCGATGCCCTTCTCGAGCATCTTCAGGAAGAACCACTGGTTCCAGCGGTAGTAGTCCGGCTTGCAGGTCGCGAGCTCGCGGGACCAGTCGATCGCGAGGCCCACCGCGTTCATCTGCTGCTTCATGTACGCGATGTTGTCGTAGGTCCACTTCGCCGGCGCGATCCCGCCCTTGATCGCGGCGTTTTCCGCAGGCAGGCCGAAGGCGTCCCAGCCCATCGGGGTGAGCACGTTGTACCCGTTCATCCGCAGGTAGCGGTACATCATGTCGGTGATCGTGTAGTTGCGCACGTGACCCATGTGCAGCACGCCCGACGGGTAGGGCAGCATCGAGACGAGGTAGAACTTGCGCCGTGCCGGATCCTCGACGGCGCGGAAGGCGTCGATGGCGCGCCAGTGCGCTTGCGCAGCGGCGTCGATCTCTGCGGGGCGGTACGGCTTCATCGAATCGCTCGGCGATTGCCCGTCGGGCCGATGGGGCCCGCGGCCGAAGCGCCCGATTATACCGGGAGGATGAAGCCGGCCCGCCGCCCTGTTAGCCGGCGAAGATCGCCACGAGGGCGAGGGCGGCGAACAGCGCGGCCGCGAATAGCCGCGCGGCACGCAGAGAGATCTTCGCGGCGATGGCGCGGCCCAGCCACACGATCGGCACGTCGGCAACGAGCATGCCGAGCGTGGTGCCCGCGACGACGGCCTGCAGGTTGTCGAACTGCGCGGCGAGGGCAACGGTCGCAATCTGGGTCTTGTCGCCCATCTCGACCATGAAGAACGATGCCGCCGTCACCGCGAAAACCCCGAGAGGGCCACGAGCCTCGCGCGGGTGCTCGTCCAGCCGGTCGGCCTTGAGCGCCCAGAGCGCCATCGCGAGGAACGTCGCGGCGATGATCCAGCGCAGCCCATCGACGGGCGCTCTCCCGCGCAGCCAGACGCCGAGCGCCCCGGCGAGGGTATGGTTGGCGAGCGTGGCGGCCAGGATGCCGAGCACGATCGCGCCCCGGCTCCGGAAGCGCGTGGCGAGCAGCAGCGCGAGCAGCTGGGTCTTGTCGCCCATTTCACCGGCGGCGACGACGAGCATCGAGACGAGGAATGCTTCCATGCGGGCGCCCGGCATCGCCAAGGGGGCGCGCGCGCGAGCAAACCTTTCGTCGGGTGGCGCGGACCGTCGCTCATCCGACGAGGGTCCGGCGTCGGAGGCTCTCACGAGGCGACTGCTACAATTGTAACGTGGCGCCGGGAACCTCTCGCGAGGCGAGCGAGCCCAAGCACCGATCCGCAAGCACCGCCTGCCACCATGCCGCGACGGTTGATACTGCTCCTGCTGTGCGCCCTGGCGGCGCTCGCGCTGCCGGCGGCGGCCGCCCCGATCCGCACCGGGCACGTCGAGGCGGAGCTCGTTCCGGAAAAGACGGCGATCACGCCCGGCGGCACGCTGACAGTCGCCTTGCGGCTCGCGATGGAACGCGGCTGGCACACCTACTGGCGCAACCCCGGCGAGTCGGGATTGCCGACGACGCTCAAGTGGACGCTCGACGAGGGATTGACGGCGGGCGCAATTCAGTGGCCTGCACCGCGCGCGTTGCCGGCGGGGCCGTTGATGAACTACGGCTACGAAGACGAGGTCTTCCTGCTCACGGACATCGGCGCGCCGTCGAGCCTCGCCGCCGGAAGCACGGTCGCGCTCAAGGCGCGTGCCGACTGGCTGGTGTGCAGGGAGATCTGCATCCCGGAAGGCGCGGATCTTTCGCTCGCGATCCCCGTCGCGGATCGGGCCGACCCGGACCTGCGCTGGGCTGCGGCGATCGCGCGAACACGCGCCGAGCTCCCGCGGCCGCTCGAAGGCTGGAGCGTGACCGCGACCGGCCGCGGCGATCACGTCGACCTCGTGCTCGTGCCGGCCGCTGCGGCAGGCGACCCGGGAGAGATACGCTTCTTCCCCTACAGCGAGGGCAAGATCGAGCCGAGCGCGCCGCAGCCGCTCACGCGCCAGGGCTCGGAGCTCAAGCTCACGCTGCCCGTATCGAGCCAGCAGGTCGGCGATTTCACGCGGCTCGCGGGCGTTCTCACGGCGAGCCGCGGCTTCGCGGCGGGCAGCGCGGCCACGATCGACGTGCGGCTGGCCGGCAGCGTCGTCGCCGGCCGCTCGCCCGGCGCCGCCCCCGAGCCCCTCGTGCTCGCCGATGCGCGCGGCGGGCTCTCGCTCGGACTCGCGCTTCTCTTCGCGCTGGTCGGCGGGGTGCTGCTCAACCTCATGCCCTGCGTCTTTCCCGTGCTCTCGCTCAAGGTGTTCGGCTTCGCGACGCACGGCGGCGGGATCGGACCAATGCGCGCGCACGGGCTGGCGTTCGGCGCCGGCGTGATCGCGTCGTTCGCCCTCCTCGCGGGCGCGCTGATCGCGCTTCGCGCCGGCGGCGTGCAGCTCGGCTGGGGCTTCCAGCTTCAATCGCCGGTCGTCGTCGCGGCGCTCGCGCTGCTGTTCTTCGTCCTCGCGCTCAATCTGTCGGGCGTGTTCGAGATCGGTCACGTCCTGCCTTCGGCGGTCGCGAGCTGGAGCGCGCGCAACAGCTATGTCAACGACGCGCTGTCGGGCGTGCTGGCCGTGGCGGTCGCCTCGCCGTGCTCCGCGCCGTTCATGGGGGCGGCGATCGGCTTCGCGCTCGCTCAGAGCGCCGCCGCGACGCTGGCCGTCTTCGCGACGCTCGGCGCGGGCATGGCGCTGCCGTACGTCGCGCTCGCCTTCTTCCCCGCGTGGCGCAGATATCTCCCGCGACCTGGACCGTGGATGGTTCGTCTGAAGCGCGTGCTCGCTTTCCCGCTCTACGCGACGGTGATCTGGCTCGCCTGGGTCCTCGGCGCGCAGCTCGACAACGATGCCGTGGCCCGGCTCGGCGTCGCGCTGCTCCTGGTCGCGCTGGCCCTCTGGGCGTGGGAGGCTTCGCGCACGGGCGGATCCGCGAGATGGCGATGGGCGGCCGCCGCCTCGCTGATCGGCGCCGTGATCGTCGGCGCGCCGGTCGCGATGATGCAGGCGGGCGGCGAGCCCGTCGTGAAAAGGGCGAGCGCGGAGCGCGGGGCATGGCAGGATTACGCTCCGGAGCGCGTGCGCCAGCTCACCGGCAGCGGCCGCCCTGTCTTCGTCGACTTCACCGCCGCGTGGTGCGTCACCTGCCAGGTCAACAAGCGCCTCGTGCTCAATACCGAGGTGG
>Ga0335079_10004030_pt1 | contig 16904 bp, 16 predicted proteins | sample Lox_Sample_33_FD_206719 | JGI IMG/M metagenome (GOLD analysis project Ga0335079, IMG submission 206719) | Soil microbial communities from Loxahatchee National Wildlife Refuge, Florida, United States - Lox_Sample_3.3 | ecosystem: Environmental > Terrestrial > Soil > Wetlands | place: USA... | reverse complement strand
TAACCGCCTGGTATCGAAACACGATGACTTACTGGCGGGTCTACGAACGGTTCCATTCAGGGTATACAACGAAGCCCCAATGGACTTGAGGTGAAGGGACTGCCACCATGCAATTTCAGGCATCGCGAGAGGCATGCCATGAATCGATCTGGAAAAGCCAGGAGGCAATCCGCAGAGCGTCTGAGGCGCGCCCGAAGCGGAAGGAGATGGGTAGCAGAGGTCAAGACCGTCTCGACCTTTCCCCCGGCCGGCTTGTTCACCAAGAGCGCTGCCGAAATCGCCCGGTCGCTGGCTTCGAAGAAGGTCTCGCCCAAGGGACCGTCTTCCGGAATGCGAATGCTCACGTTCTTTATCAATCGAGCGGGGCGTGGGTTGAGTGCAGCGCGACGGCGAGAACTGCAAAAGGCAAAGGTCCTGCTCTCGAAAAAGATCCAACAGAAGAAGAAAAGAGGCACGAAGGTTGCCTGAAAAAGTAACGATGTCCGCATCGATTGATAGCAGTAACGAATCCAAAAGTTGAGGAATAATGAAGGTGCATTCTTGCTGATCAGTCTGTGTGCCTGGATGCTGATGATGGGAAGCGCCGCCTCCCCGGGGGAATCACACGTGCAAGTGCGCGATTTTGGAACTACGGCCGCGGGGCAAAAGGCCGTGCTGTATACGCTCAAGGGGAAGGACGGAATAGAAGTTGAACTCACGAATTTCGGCGCCACCTTGGTCTCGTTGAAAGTGCTGGATCGGAAAGGCACACCTGGCGACGTGGTGCTGGGCTACGACAACGTCGAGGGGTACGAGAGAGGAAAAGCATACATAGGGGCTACGGTTGGGCGCTACGCTAACCGCATTGCGAACGGTAAATTCGCCCTTGCGGATGTTACCTACACGCTGGCAAAAAACAACGGCGACAACAGCCTTCACGGTGGAGTCAAGGGTTTCAACAGCGTCATATGGCAGGCAGAAGAAATCTCAACTGATGCGTCCACTGGAGTCCAGTTCGAATATCTCAGTCGGGATGGGGAGGAAGGTTATCCTGGGAATCTTGATGCGAAAGTCACCTATACGCTTGCTGGTGATGAGCTGAGAATTGCGTATGACGTGACCACCGATCGAAAAACAGTGCAGAACCTGACCAACCACAGTTACTTCAATCTGACCGGAAAAGCCGATCACGATATTCTGAGCCATGAACTGATGCTGACTGGAGAGCGATTTACGCCAGTCGATGCAACCCTCATCCCAACCGGGGAACTACGTCCTGTGCAAGGCACGCCCTTCGACTTCCGGAAACCAACCCCCATCGGAGCCAGAATCAACCAGGACGACGAGCAGCTCAAGCTGGGAAGAGGCTACGACCACAACTGGGTTCTCGGCGAATCAGGGAAGATGAAGCTCGCCGCACGCGTTTATGAACCGGTGAGCGGGCGCGTCCTGGAGGTCAGCACGACCGAGCCCGGAGTCCAGTTCTATACTGGCAATTTTCTCGATGGAAGCGAGCATGGCAAGCATGGACAGGCTTACGCCCGGCGCACTGCATTTTGCCTGGAGACACAACACTACCCCGATTCGCCGAACCATCCGCAATTTCCCTCAACTGTGCTGAATCCGCGTCAGCATTATCGGTCCGAGACAATCCTGAAATTCTCAACCAGATAATGGGTCTTATCTGCGGTTGCGAAAGCTGAGCGCCAATCCACGACTAGCTGCGATCTCGCTACAGTCCTTCGCTACCCAGTCGGCACCAGCGGCGATTAACGCCGCCGCCGGCACTGTGGTAGGAAATCCGATAACTCTTGCGCCGGCAGCTTTTCCGGATTGGATACCGGCGGGGACGTCCTCTATCACAATACAGGCGGTTGCGGGGAATCCCAGCACCGAGGCGGCCGTCAAATAAGGCTCGGGATGCGGCTTGCCATGAGAGATATCGCTGGCAGTAATCAGATTCGCAGGAATCGGCAGGCCTGCCTTGCGCAAGCGCACCTCAGCCAGACGCCGGGTCGCCGATGTGACTATTGTCCAACGTCGAAGAGGAAGAGAGCGCAGCAATGCCTGGGACCCGGGCAGAGCAACCACGCCCTCGAGATCTTCCATCTCCTGGAGCTCAATTTCGCGGTTCAACGACGCGTGGTCGGCGCCTGGAAGATAGTGGCGGATCGTCTCGATGCTGGGCCGTCCGTGAGCGCGGCGGATCACTTCTTCCGGATCCAATCCGTGCTCGACCGCCCAGCCGCGCCAGACGCGGGCGACGGCCGGAGTGGAGTCGATGAGGACACCATCCATATCGAAGAGAATGGCGCTACACTCCGTATGAACCATGGTCTCGGTCATAGGTCGGCGAAGCTTACGAATACTAGGCTCAGGCGACTGTCTTCATTCTCAACCATTCCCACCGGCGTGCAAAAAAAACCACTCATTCGCTCCCGCCTAAACGGGAGGAATGAGTGGCAAAATTGAGCTGCTGCCGCCGGCGAGCGATTCCTACTGAATCGTCACGGTCACCGGGTTAGAAGCCAAACCGTTTGCAACCACAGACAAGCTGGCAGTTCCGGTCTCCATCGTAGCCGGAACGTCAAAGTTGGTAGAGACGTGAGCCTTACCTGTCGCTACCGCCATCGTGCTGTGATCATGCGTACGAGCGTAGAACACATGGCCCGTGGACTGATTGGTAATGCGCACCAAAGGGTAGTTCGTAGCCGACTGCGCGTCATCACCATAAGCCGCACCTTGCGACAGGCCATTGAACTGCGCGCCGCTGACCACGTAAGTGCTGCCTCGAGTTAATGTGCTCGGGACTGTCTTCACCCGCGGCGCCCACGCAGGGTTCGAAGTTCCACCTGCAGTGTAGATTTCAACGTCGCTTGTGCCATCGGTGTAAAGCACCTGGCCCGTCGGCAACAACAGCATGCGGCCCTGGAAGGATGTGTCGCCGGGCGAGTTGGGCGTGGCCGGAACCGACGTCAGGTTGGTGCCGTCAAACTCGTAAAAATGAACCGGCGGCTGGAAGATACCAGGGCTGGTCGCGCAGAGCACGTTGCCGCTCGGCAGCAACGAGGCGGGGCCGTCGCCGATGTCATTCCCGCCCGGAAAGTCGGGTCCTGCGACCCAGGAACCGGGGCCGGAAGCTGCAGGCGTGTAGATGGCGGTGTGACCGGTGGCTCCTGTAGCGAATACGGTGCCGTCCGGCCGCAGGACCGCGGGCCCGAGTTCATGCGATCCCGAGCCATTCGAATTCGTGTCGGGCAGCTTCACGACCGTGCTGCCGGCGCTCGCCCATTTGCCCAGCTTCGGGCTGTAGCGTTCCGAGTGAGTAAGGTCGGTCACATTGTTTGCATCGACGGTCAGCACCAGACCATTGGGCATCAGCGTCCAGCCTTCCTCATCATTGATGTCCGCTTTGCCGGTTCCGGTCGAAGTCCAGGTCAGCGTGGAGGCATCGAACAGAGCTTGCTGCGTAGTGCAGCAGTTGGCCATCATGAAGGTCCCGTTGGGAAGCACCACGCTCTGGGCATCGCCAATCGTTCCCCACCCGCTGGGCGGACTCACCGGCGTCCAGACGTTGGTCTGCGGATCGTAGATGGCTCCCAGCGTGGTCCATACTCCCTGGAGGAAGTTATATTCACCGCCCTCGACGATGACGCGGCCATCGGGCAGAACCGCCGAAGCATAGTAGAGAGGAGCATAGTTAGAGGCCAGCGAGGCCAACTGCGACCAGGTCCCATTCACGTAACTGCCGGTATTGTCGGGAGTGAGTTTCCACCACTGGCGCGCGCCGTAGACGTGCACCATGACGGAGCCGTCAGTCAGCAACAGAGATGTACTGGCCTGGAAGCTGGGTTGGTGGGTGAGCGGCGTCCACGTCTGCGCCGGGGCAGCAGTACCCCAAGCCAGGATCGCGAGCAGCGCGAGTCCAAGAGTTCGCATCTTCTTCAATGTATTGTCCTTTCCTAATTGGTTCCACCAAAGGCGGGTTCGGATGCGGGCGTGCAGCACCGGTGTCGCCAGAGATCAATCGCCTTGCTAAATCTCACTGCGCCGGAAAATTTACGTTACAGGATTTTGAAAGTCAATGATCGAGTGGGAACGGGCTGTATTTTTGGGCGGATCCGACAGAATGCACACCGCTCCGTGCAACAAAGCTGCAATGTTTTGCATGGTGGACAAAACAATCAGGAGCCACACTGACCACTATCGGCAATAGGAGGTCGGTGCCGTCACAGGGCTTTCCCCACGCGTCTCGAAGGTAGAAGTCGAGAGAGTGTCCGTCATCAAGCTGCTACGCTCGCCGCACGAGGCACGGTAAGCTTGGCGATGGTGGGCGTGACCAACCGCTGGAAATCGTCCCACTCCATCCGTATCAGCTCACGATGAGTTCCGGCATTGAATGCGATCTCCTTGTCGTGAGTCAGGCCTTCATCGGCGTAGACCTTCATGCCGTACAGGTTTCCGAATGGCGGCATCGCACCGGTTTCACAATCGGGAAATCTGGCACGGAAGTCGTCTTCCGTTGCGATCGCCACAGTGGTAGCATCTGCGGCTGTTTTCAACAGCGCAAGATCCACGTGACGCGATGCCGGAATCACGGCCATCGCGAGCGTACCGTCTGTCTTCACGACTACCGTTTTCGCGAGTTCTTTGCCCGGCGTGTGGGTCAGGGCCGCGATGCCTTGCGCCGTGTATGCCACCGAGTGAGAAATCGCCACGTATTTGATGTGTTGATTGTCCAGAAATTCTTTCAGTCGGGAGAGCGACATGGGGGATCTCCTTTCCCGGACCGGTCCGGGCCTGCTGGATGAGCAGTGTTGCGGTCCGGCAAGTACCGCTTTTTCTATTTTCGGCGTCTTGCCGAGCGGCGAAAGTGCAAGGCGCACAGGCGTCTGTGACCTCTTCGTGAGGCAGGCCCTCATCAGCGCATCGCAACGCACCCACTCAGGTGACGCTCGTCACCGCATAAGGGGCATATAAGACGCGAGAATTGCTATCGAGGCCTTGTCAATTGCTCGAAGCCTCGTCGATTTTTTATGGACCTTGAAGAAAAACACGAGACTGGAAGAGGCCTGATGTTCCTCGGCTTGGCGGCCTGGGTGGCGGACCTGCTCGTGATCTTCTTTCTTCCGGCTGCGTTCAAAACCGGGAGCCAGGGAACATTTCTAGGGGTCATCAGTGTGCTGGCCGTTACCGGCATGGCTCTGATGATTTTCGGCTACTGGGCGCGTGGCAATGCAGACGCCGAGTAAGTTGTTTTCATATTTCCATTTGCGCAGATAAGGAAGGAAACCATGGCGTATTCATACATCATGCTGGGGGCTGGGCGGCAGGGAATCGCGGCTGCATACGATCTGGCACGGTTCGGCGAAGCATCAAGAATCGTGCTGGCCGACGTTGACCGGAAACTGGCGCACGCCGCCGCAGACCGGGTGAACGCCCTGGTCGGCGACAAAGTCGCGGAAGCGCTCGCATTGGATGTCCGCGACGAGGCTGCAGTGCGCCGCGCTCTCAAGGGCCACACCGTTGCCCTCAGCGCCGTACCGTACTTTTACAACCTGGCATTGACGCGGATCGCGATCGAATGTGGCGTATCCTTCTGCGATCTTGGGGGAAATACAGAAATCGTGCGCCAGCAGCACGCCTTGGATCCGCGGGCAACGCGGGCAGGAGTGCGTGTGGTTCCTGACTGCGGCATGGGGCCGGGAATGGGCAACAACCTCGCCGTCTATGCTATGGGGCGCGTGGGTGATCCGGAGCATGTCTTCATGTATGACGGAGGTCTGCCACAACGGCCGCTCCCGCCGTGGAATTACGCGTTGACCTTCAGCGTCGAGGGTCTGACCAACGAGTACTACGGGGGCATGACCGTGCTGCGTGACGGCCAATTGTTCCATGCGCCGTGCTTCACCGAACTGGAGGTGCTCGATGTGCCGCCTGTCGGCAAGCTCGAAGCCTTTCTGATCGCAGGTGGATGCTCGACAGCTCCATGGAGTTTCCAGGGCAAACTGCAGACCTATCAGCTCAAGGTGCTGCGCTATCCGGGTACATTCGCACAATTGAAGGCATTTTCAGATCTGGGCTTGTTTGACCTCAAGCCGGTCCGGGTTAACGGAAACGACGTTGTACCGCGCAAAGTATTTCACGCGCTATTTGAACCCCAGGTTCGCCAGGACGACGTTGAAGACGTCTGCATCATCCGGGTACATGCCATCGGCAAGAGAGATGGGCACAGAACTGAGTCGGTGGTGGAACTGATTGACTATTATGACCAGACGACGGGCTTTACGGCGATGCAGCGTACAACCGGTTGGCACCTGTCCATCGTAGCGGCGATGATGGCGAAAGAGGAAATCCCTGTGGGTTCGATGCCGCTCGAGCTGGCGGTACCGGCAGAGGCTTTCGTCCGCGAGGCCCGGATACGAGGCTTCCACATTACGGAGCAGACACGTGTCGCAGGCGTCACCGAGGAAGCTCACGCGTACATGGTCTAGCCCGGCCGGCGCATCGTCAAAGTGAGCGTCCAGCGAGGGCCGTCCTGTTTTGAGCAGGATGGCCCTTTAGTACTTACTGCTGTTCCTTCAGCACGAAGACCAGGAAATAGTCCATTCCGTCTTTCTTCACAAAATCGTACCGTTGCAACAAGCGAAAGCCGGCCTTCTCTGCCTCTTGAATGACGATGTCGCTACTCACGCCGTGATCCTCTCCATTGCCATTGCGGTCGATGATTCCGATCTTGGCCGCGGGCCGCAGAGCTGCTCGCAGGTTGTTTAGCAATGCTACGGGGTGTTCTATCTCGTGATAGGTTTTCAGGATGAGAACCGCATCGATCCTTCCTGTCGGCAGTCGAGGGTCATCGCTCCCGCCCAGCACGGCGTGCACATTGTTCAGTTTCTCGCGAGCTGCCCGGTTCTTGACGTAGCGTACGGCCTCGGGATTGATGTCGACGGCATAGACGCTGCCAGTTTCCTTGACCCTGCGCGCTGCCCGAACCGTGAACCATCCTGAACCAGCCCCAATGTCAGCCACGGTCGCGCCAGGCGTGATGTTCAGAATGTCCATCACCCGCTCGATCTGGAGCCTCTCGGCTCGTCCGGGCTTGTCGAAAACCGAAAGATCCCCGTCATAGGGGGGACTGGTCTTTCTCTCTGCGACTGGTGGAGGCGCCTGCGCAAGCGACAGGTTCGCAGAAATTGTCAGGAAGAGCAAAAGCACACTTGTGATCAGGATGCGCGGCTTGGACATAGTTATTGTCTGTCTCCTGTTGCTGTCTTCCAAGGATAGACTCCGAACGAGCCGAATAGTGAGCCTCCTTCCGCCGCCTAGGCAAGACTTCGCTCCATTCTCCATTGTCACGCCTTGTTGTGCGAAGCATCACTGTTCTGGCGCCATGGCAGTGTGAAAATACGAGCAGGGTAGCGTAAACCCGCGCCCCGGGCTGATTGCTCGACAATGCCTGCGGCCAGGAGTCGGTTATGTTTGCCATCAGGTTAGTACAGCTTATCGAAACACATGCGGAGAGCCTCTCCGAAGGATTGCTGCACCGGCTCAAGAGCTCGGAACGCAGTAGGGAACTGCTGCTCAAGTTGCCGCCAGACGAGGCCAGGAAACGCGCCTACGAGATCTACCACAATCTAAGTGATTGGCTGGTCAATAAGACAGAGTCAGAGATCGAAGAGCGCTATATCGGCCTGGGTGTGCGGCGTGCGCGGCAAGGCATTCCATTCAGTTCGTTCCTGTGGACGATCAGTGCTACGAAGGAATATTTGTGGGAGTTTCTGCAGCGGGAGTGCATGGAGGAACCGATCGAACTCCTCGGTGAAATGGAGCTCACGCATTCCCTGGAGCTGTTCTTTGATCGCGTGCTCTACTTTGCCGCCATCGGTTACGAGAGTGTGCATCGCGGCGACGGCGAACGTACTTTCGAGAGCGCAGCCGTCGGCCAGAAGTGACCTTATGAGACCGGCCCCCGGCATCGCACTCAACGAATCTGACACGGGCTCGTCGCGTGAACCGGGAATTGAGCTGCAGGCTTTGGACACCACCCGTCATGGCGAAGCGACCCGTGACTTCGAAGCTTTTCTCCGTAGCCGTATCGTCGGGCAGGACGCGGCGGTAGAGGCGGTAATCGAGCTGTACCAGATGTTCCTCGTGGGGATGGCTCCTCCCGACCGCCCAGTCGGAAATCTGCTTTTCCTCGGACCTACAGGATCCGGGAAAACCTACGTGGTGGAAGTGGTTGCGGAGGCCTTGTTCGGCAATCCGCACGCATTCATCAAGGTAGACTGCGCGGAATTCCAGGAACATCACGAGATTGCGAAACTGATCGGTTCTCCACCGGGCTACATCGGGCACATGCACACTCCGCCTCTGCTGACGCAAGAGGCACTGACCCGCTGGCACACCGACAAGGTCAAACTCACGTTGATCTTGTTCGACGAGATCGAAAAGGCCTCCGAAGCCCTGTGGCAGCTCCTGCTCGGCATCCTCGATAAAGGCAGCCTCACGCTCGGAGACAACAGTCACGTGGACCTTTCGCAATGCATGATCTTCCTGACCTCTAATCTCGGGGCGGCTGAGATGAGCAACATGGTTCAGGGAGGCATTGGCTTCGCCGCCCAGCCGCAGGTCACAGACGTGGGTCTCGATGACAGGATCGCCCGCACCGCTATGGAAGCAGCGCGGCGGAAGTTCTCGCCCGAGTTCATGAACCGGCTCGACAAAGTGGTTGTCTTTAAGACCCTACGACCGGAACAACTCGAGCAGGTTCTGGAACTGGAATTAGCCAAGGTGCAGCAGCGGATTTCCCGAGCTATGGGGCAGGGCCAGTTCACTTTTCGGTGTTTGCCGGAGGTCAAGCAGTGGCTGCTGCGGGAGGGAACAGATCCCAGGTATGGCGCTCGTCACCTGAAACGGGTGATTGAGCGGAACATCGTGTACCCCCTGGCCAATCTGGTAGCCACTCGCCAGGTAGAAGCTGGCGACAGCCTGGATATCGGCGTGAAAAGCGACGGCACCTTGGCTTTCCTCAAGGCCCTCGTCGTGACGAACGAGGAGTCGGCCGGTTAGGAGCGCACATGAAACGGATTCTGGTGGTTGACGACAACGAGATGCTGTGCCGACTGGCATGCGACATCTTGCGCAGGGAAGGGTACGACGCCGTGCCGGCTACCAGCGCCGCTGCCGCCCTGCAGGCATTTCGCGAGAAGGACTTCGACCTGGTCGTCACAGATTTCCTCATGCCGGGAATGGATGGCCTGGAGCTGGCGAGAGCCATCCATGACACCCATCCCCAGTTTCCTGTCTTCGTGATGACCGCATATGCGCCGGTCGAATGCGAACACGTAAAACTCTGGCTCCCCAAGGAATTTCTGTTTCCATCCTTACTGGAGAAGATCCGAGCCTGCCTTGAAGAGGCTACGCTGGCGAATGTAGAAAAGTAGCTCATATTGCTGTCTTGAGGAGGGGCCATGAGCCCTGTACTGGAAGAAGCTGCGCGACACGAGGCCGCCGTTACGACAGTTCTGGACGGACATTCTCTGAAGATTGAAGACGTCGTTCGAATCGCCCGGGATCGCCAACCAATTGCCCTCCACCCGGATGCTGTCGCACGCATCAACAAGTGCCGCGGTCTTTTGGAACGGAAGATCCTCGCGCGCGAAATCATGTATGGGGTGAATACGGGCATCGGTGAGCTTTCGGAAGTCGTACTCACTCCGGAGCAGGTCGAGAAGTACCAGAAGTATCTGCTTTATTCGCACGCGGCCGGCTGCGGTGAACCCTGCGCCGAGGAGAACGTGCGCGCCGCGCTGCTCTCCCGCCTCAATACTCATTGCTGGGGCCATTCGGGAATAAGGCTGGAAATTGTCGAAACGGAGATCGCAATGCTCAACCGGGGCGTGACTCCGGTAGTTTGCCAGAAGGGTTCAGTGGGCGCCTGCGGCGACCTGGCGCCCATGGCGCAGGCCGCCATCACCCTGATGGGAGAAGGCGAGGTCTTTTACGAGGGCACAAGGATGCCTGCGAAGCAAGGCCTGGATGAAGCCGGAATAGCTCCTATCGTTTTCCGTGAGCGGGACGGGCTGGCTGCTATCAACGGCTCCGATTTCATCACCGGTATCGGCTGCCTCGAACTCTACGACGCTGATTGCTGGTTGCGCACGCAGGAAATTGCTCTGGCCATGAGCCTCGAAGCACTTAATGCCAATATGGCCGCCTACGATGCCCGCGTGCACACCGTGCGGGGCTACCCGGGTGCGCAAGAGTGCGCCGAAAATATCCGGAGGCTGACCCAGGGTTCGGAGTTGCTCCGCTTGCCCGGCAAGAAAGTACAGGATGCTTATTCTCTGCGCTCCAGTCCCCAGGTCATCGGTGCCGCGAAAGATGCCTTCAAGTGGGCCCGGCAGATGCTGGAAATCGAACTGAACCACGCCGCCGACAATCCCACGTTCTTCCCGGACGAAGAATTGGTATTGACCGGAGCCAACTTCCAGGGAACGCCCATGGCCTTTGCGCTCGAACTCGTGGGCATGGCAGTCACCACCACGGCGGCGCTTTCTGAGCGCAGGTTGAACCGGATGATGAATCCCCACCTGTCGATGGGCCTGCCAGCCTTTCTAACCAAAGGTGCAGGAATGTTTTCCGGTCTGATGCTCTCGCAGTATACGGCCGGCGCGCTGGTCTGTGAGAATCGCGTCTTGAGCCACCCCGCAGCCACTGGATCAATTCCGGCAGCCGCGGACCAGGAGGACTTCGTTTCCATGGGGATGACCACGGCCATCAAGACCCGGCAGATCATCGAGAATGCCTGGCACGTGGCAGCAATTGAGTTGATGGCGGCGGCGCAGGCATTCGATCTGCGTGCGCCGGTCCAGCCCGCACCTGCGACGCAGGTTGCTTACGACGTGATCCGCGAGCACGTCAAGAAACTAGACGAAGACCGGCCGTTGTTTGAAGACATCAACACCCTGACACGCGTGGCCAGGAGCGGAGCGATCCTCGAAGCGGTTGAGAAAATAGCGGGCAGGTTGCACTGACGCCCGGCCTTAGTCGAGCTGAAGCTTTTTCTGCATTTCTTCCAGGGTCAGGGCCTTGGTTTCCGGATAGAAGAACAGCACGATAAAGAACTGCAGCACCATCATCGAGGAGAAGAATACAAAGGGATAGCCTCCGGATGACGCAGCCATAAGTGGAAACGTCCCCGAGATCAAGGCGTTCATAAACCAGTGCGAGAAACTGCCCAGGCTTTGACCCTTCGCCCGCACGTTGTTGGGAAATACCTCCGCCAGGTAGACCCAGATGACCGCCCCTTGCGAAAAAGCGAAGCACGCGATATAGCCGATAAGCAACCAGACCAGCAGTTCCTGATGCTGCGACGTCATAAAAGTCGCAGCCACGCCGCCAAGACAGATCGCCATTCCCACGGCGCCGGTCAGAAGCAAGGTCTTGCGCCCGAGCTTGTCAATCACCGACATCGCGATGACCGTGAAAATCAGGTTGGTCGCTCCCACCGCTACTGCCTGCAGACTGCCCGACATTTTGCTGAACCCGGCATGGGCGAAGATGTCATTCAGGTAATAAAGAATGGCATTGATGCCGGAAAGCTGATTGAACATTCCGATGGTGACAGCCAGGAATATAGGGAAGCGATACTTCCGAGAAAACAATGTCTCCGCTGCTTCCTTCTGCTCGACCGCGATAGATTCGACGATCGCTTGGAGTTCATGTTCGGCGTTTACTTCGCCAGTTTCTGCCAGCACGGCTCGCGCCTCTGCCACGAGTCCCTTTTTCACCAGCCAGCGTGGACTGCGCGGGATACGGAATAAAAGCAGGAGGAACAGTGCCGCGGGCACAGCCGGAACCCCTAGCTCCCAGCGCCATTCCGAGGCTCCGAAGCGTTGCAACCCGATGGCGTAGTTCGAGAAATAGGCAAGCAAAATGCCCGATACGATGTTGAACTGAAAGAACCCTACCAGTCGGCCGCGTAATCCTGCAGGCGCGATTTCGGCGATATACATCGGCCCAAGGACCGAGGATCCCCCGATGCCCAGGCCGCCAATGATTCGAAACGCCAGGAGTGCATACCAGTTCCAGGCGAGGGCGCAACCCACGGCCGAGACAAGGTACAGGACAGCCATGATCCGCAAGCCGTTCCGGCGACCGATGCGTTCACCGGGATATCCCGCGGAAATTGCTCCGAGGATTGTTCCCCAAAGCGCGCTGGAAACCGTGACGCCCAGCATTGCCGGCGAAAGTTGATAGGTTTGGGTGAGCGCCGCCGTAGTTCCAGAAATGACCGCGGTATCGAATCCAAACAGCAAGCCCCCGAGGGCTGCGACCCCCGTGCCCTTTGCCAATTGTGCCGTTAGCTTCATTTGGTCTCAGGCCTCAAGCTGCTCGTTTCATGCTTCTCTTGCGCTAATCCGTCAGAATCAAGGCGCGGGGCGCGGCCCAGCTGCCGTGGTGTCAAGACGTATTTTCACCGTCTTGATCTCATATGCTTTCGTTGGGACAGTGACAACGTTGCCACGCGTGGAAAGTCGCTGGTCGGAGCGCTCCATCAAATCCGTTTCCCACGCGGATTCGATTCTCTCCGGAAACCGTAGGGTGACTTCCGCACTTCCTCCGGACCACTCATAGAAGCGGGCGATGAGGGTGTCATCATCTTCAGCCTTTTTCAGCGCGGTGAGCACAACATTCGCTGGGTTCACCTCCACAAAGGAGCCTCGGGCAGGCAATACACCCCAGTGCTTTTCGGTCTGCAGCGCCAGCAACGGAACATTCAGTTCATATCCACGGCGGACGGTTTCAGCCTCGCGCCAGTTGCCGGCGTGCGGGTACAGCGAATAGATGAAGTCATGGGCGCCCTCGTCGGCGTGAGGATCCGGCCATTCGGGAGAACGTAACAAGGACAGGCGGAGCACGTTGCCTTTCACATCGTATCCGTACTTGCAGTCATTCAGGAGACTGAATCCGTGCTGCCGATCCGAGAGGTCAGCCCATCGTTGCGCCGGCACCTCGAACTTTGCCTGTTCGGCCGGAGTATTCCGAGTAGTCGGTCGCTCGATCGAACCGTAGGGGATCTCGAAGGTCGCCTTATCGCTGTGAGCGCTAAGCGGGAACGCCACTTTCAGCAGAACGTGCTTTTCATGCCAATCCACGTGCATTTTGACGTCGACTCGTGGCACGCCCGCGTACATCGTAATGTCCTGCACGAACGAAGAGTTCTGAAAGTGTTTCTTCACCCGGATCACGGCGCGCAGCGGGCCATTCTCCAGCAGTTTGACTTCGTCGGCCTTGTCGAGGTCCCAGTGTTGCTGTTCGAAATCTGGGTCGATGTTCCAGGCATCCCAGTGTTTCGGCAAATCATGAAATGCCTGCAGCAGGTTTCCGCAAATGGAGGTTCGTGGACCACCGGTATCGGTTTCCGCGGGAGCCAGCGCTTCCGTCCGGGTACGCTTGTCGAAAAGACTGGTCATGCAGCCAGTCTGTGAATTCACGGTTATGCGGAGAAATTCGTTCTCCATGCTGTCCGCGGTTGCCTTCACCGGGGCGCCGAGGTTTTCGGTCTTCTCAGTGCTGCGCACGAAATATGTCGCATATCCGAGAGAAGGCACGTCGGCTGTCAGCAACACTCGTGCACGGTTGGTCGCCGGGTCGAGCGAAAGCAGTTCCGATGCAACCAGCTTGCCAAGGGAGTCCACGATTTCGATCTGATGAACTCCCGCCCCCGGCAGTTGTACGGTCGCATCGATAACTTCCTTTCTTGGCCACGACAGGGAATTGAAGACGACCAGAGCAGTCCCGTCGCCGAGGGTATTGAGGTGGGCCAGAAGCTCCTGTACTGCGCCAGTTTTCACTTCGTTGCCGGCGCGAGCAACGTCCTCGAGATTGCGCTGTGCATCCAGATAGTTCACCGCGATTCCCGATCCCGGCATGATGTCGTGGAAGTGGTCAAACAGCAGGTTCTTCCAGGCCAGCTCGAATTCGCCGCGGGGATAAGGGCGTCCGTACAGCATCGCAAGCGATGCGTATTTCTCGGCATCAAGCAATAAATCTTCGTCGCGCCGGATCCTGCGTTTGGTTTCTGCCTGAGTTGTAAGCACGCCGCGGTGATATTCGAAATAGAGCTCATCATTCCAAACCGGAACCTTCAACTTCGGAAGCTGCTGCTCCAGACCTGCGAAGAAATCCCGGGCAGTGGTGTAGCTGATGTTGGGAAACACAGTTGTGTTGCCGTCCAGCCGCTTCGCGGTGTCGAGCATAGTGCGCGTAGGCCCACCTCCGTGGTCCCCGATGCCATACAGATAGAGCATCTCCGGATGACCTTCGAGGGTTGGACCGTAAATTGATGGGGCATAGAATGCGAAATCCTTTGCTATCTGCTCGGGCTCGAACTCGTTCGCATATTCGTGTGGAAAGTAGGTCAGCAGGCGGCTGCCATCTGGCGCTTCCCACCAGAACAGCCGATAGGGGAACCGGGTGTAGTCAGTGGCCCACAGCAGCTTGCTGGTGACGAAGTAGTGGATCCCGGATTTTTTGTAAATCTGCGGCAATTGCCAGTTGTAGCCGAATGAATCGGGATTCCAGCCGATCTGGATATCGACGCCGAAATTCTTCTGAAAATAGCGCTTCCCCACCAGAATCTGGCGGACCAGAGATTCTCCAGCCGGCATGTTCAGATCGGGCTCAACCCACATGCCGCCGACCACTTCCCAGCGTCCCTCTTTCACGCGCTGCTGAATCTGCTGAAACAGGTCAGGATATTTTTCCTGCATCCATTCGTAAGTCCGCGCCGAGGACATGGTGAACTTGAAATCCGGATACTCTCGCATCAGGTCCAGCACGCTCTGAAACGTGTTGCGCACCACTTCCACTGTTTCGGTCCATGGCCACAGCCATGCCATGTCGATATGGGAGTTGCCGATAGCGCGAATCGTGAACTGCTTCATCCACGGATTCAGGCCCTGAAGTTGTTTTTGGGCCCGGCGCAGCGAAGCATCGAAGGCAGTTTGGTCTCCTTTGTCGAGCGCGCCGAAATCAATTGCCCGTACTGCGGCATCGACAAGCTGCTCCCGCTCTGCTCGTCCTTCCGAATACGCGGCGACCACGGGCATAGCGGCAAGGATCTCTGTTCGCAGCAAACCCGGGTCCGGCCGGTCAGCTGACGGCTCGATCAAAAGCTGGGCTCGATTAAGCTCTGTGTCTTTCTCCTCCGCATCAATCCGCACCGCGATCAGGAATTTCTGTCCTGGCATTGCGCTCTCCTGCAGGAGGATCGGCTGCTGCATGTCTTCGTCCCCGCGGGACACCAGCGCTCCATTGCTGAACACGGAAATGACGATGGGCCCGCGGCTCTCAAAATGCAGGTCGAGCCTCAAGTGCGCTCCGGCAATGCCGTAGTTCTGCACGCGCTCCGGCACCTGGACCCAGCAGCGCAAGACGCGCGCACCGTCGGCCCACTTCTCCCCGACCTTCGTGTGCTCCCAGGCCGAATCATCCAGCGATGGCTCCTCAGGATGCGGCACATCCTTGTGAAAGCTCCACTCTGCGAGCGGCACCGTCGTCAGGGCTTGAAGGTGGTCGAGTGTCGCTTGGTGAGGATTCGCGGCGGCGGCAGCCCGAGCTGTGTCCTGAGCGTCGTCGGCAGTCGCCATCAGCAGGAGAAGAAAAATGCAAAAAATGATATTTCGCTTCATAGGAGTGCCTCGAAAGGCCACGGCACCGGCCAGCGCATTCCAATCTAGGATTCAGCGATGCTTATCGCAAGGACAAACTTATAACGAGGTGAATGACGCGGATCGTGCGCGGCCGGTTAGAGCATGCCGGCGGTCTTGACGGTCAGGATATTCAGCGCCGATTCGAGTTTGGCGATGGCCTCGGCGAGTTCCGGATGTTCTCCGATCTTGTCCTGCAGGGTTTTCAGCAAACGATGAGCGCCCGCCACGTGTTCCGTCATCTGCTCACGGTTGGAATCGGCAATGGGTCTATCAGGATGCATAAGAGTGCTCCGCACAGCCACTTCTAGCGTTCGCCTACATTATGAGCCCCACTGAGACGGCTCTTCAACTCCGGAAAGTTGGGCGCTGCGATGTTTTGACGGTGTCCCAGCCCTGTATGTCCAGGTTCGGACCGCCTCGGAGGGCGACAGGAGGAATGACAATCGCAGCGCCCATCTCTGCCATTCTGCATCCGAGTCCTTATATTCGTCGGTGATTGGGCACACCAGGGCGTGTGATGGCTGCAACAGGTTCCATCAAACAGCTTGTCACTGCAATTCACGTGAGGAAGGTGTCTAATTACTGCAAAGGTCAATCTTCGGAGCGTGCGGTCCGAAGCGGCTGCCGACTCCGGCAAGGCGGCCCGCCATGATGAACACATTTCTCAAGCCACACGGCAACACGCATTTTCACGCGCACCCGTGGCACACCACGTTCTCCCTGATCGCAAGCTTCCTGTTGGCCGGGCTGGTCGTCCTGGCACTGGCGTCGTCGGCGCGCTGAGCGGACAAAAGCTCCCCTCTCTTGCTCCGATTCGGGCATGCCCTGCGCGGGATATATGTGTCAGCTTTTCCTCGAGGTCACCGCAAAGAACTCAGTTGCCTCCTGTTCCACATGTTTGCTTCCGCAATGTGGACACGATACCGGCTTGTCGTGCTGGGTCAGTGTGAGGACAACCTCGAAAGACTTGTGGCAATCCTGGCAGACATAATCATAGAGGGGCATAACTACCTCCGGCGCAAACCTGCGAAGAGGCCCGCGCGAGTTGGTCAGTCGGGAGTGGAACCTGGTTCTTGCTTTCTCCTTAACCGCGCACGGTCAGCACGGGACACGGCGCCAGGCTGACAATTTCTGATGCGACCACACCTGGAAGATGGGCCGAGACTGCCGCGGCTGCAGGATGCCGCACGCCCATTACGATCAAGT
>Ga0335079_10004029_pt1 | contig 16908 bp, 17 predicted proteins | sample Lox_Sample_33_FD_206719 | JGI IMG/M metagenome (GOLD analysis project Ga0335079, IMG submission 206719) | Soil microbial communities from Loxahatchee National Wildlife Refuge, Florida, United States - Lox_Sample_3.3 | ecosystem: Environmental > Terrestrial > Soil > Wetlands | place: USA... | reverse complement strand
TGGTCAGCTTGGGTGCTCGCACCTCATGCCTTTGCAAATTCGCTCTTCCTCATCGCCCTCGTCAGAGCGGCGGCGATTGTCGGAGTCATCGCTTTCTTATGGCCATTGCGTGAACAGTTGCCTGGTTGGTTCCGCGGCGAGCAGATGCCCTGGCCGACCGCTCTCGGCATGCTGGGAGGCGGCCTTGGAATGGGCATGGTGTTGTCCTTCGTGCTGGAACCGGCATTGGGCGTGATCGGAACCTGGGACTTCTCCGTATTTCCAACCCACCTATGGGCACAAATCCTCACATTTGGGATCATCGTGTTCTGTGTCGTTTGGTATGCGCTCACGAAGCGCGCTCAGAAGGCCAAGGGTATCAACATCGACTATGCCTTTAAGGAAATCCCGCCCGAATAAATCGTCTTGGTATTTCAGTACGGTTTTACGATAGTGGCCAGCGGCTAACAAATAAAATTGCCACTGGCCACTATCCACCCAAAGTCAATGCGACTCTTTTTCCAGGAATACTTTAGTGAAGTGACGTGTGAAACCTTGCCTGCTTCAAGTATTTGGAAGCTATGACCTGCGCCGGGAAAACCAGCTCAGGAAACAAAATCGAAATAAGTCCAGATTGAAATCTGGAGTAAAAAAGCTTGTCTTTCAATAACAACATTTCATTAGAAGCATCAAGAAAGGAAATGAACCATGAGTGAAAGTCCTGTAGAACGCTTAATTAAGACCAACCCCGATATGGAGATCTGGTGGGATTCTTCACCTTTGATCTTTGACCAGTGGGTTCAGAAGTTGGTTAATGCGGCTGAACCATCCCGCAAATCTGAATTGAAAGAACAATTGCTGCGCCTCTATAACGCCGAACATCCGGAGCAAAGCGTCTTCAGAGGTTGCACTACCAACCCGCCGCTGTCGTGGGGAGCAGTTCAGGCTGATCCAAAATATTGGGGAGATTGGGTGAGTAGGCTATGTCATGACAGCCCGAAACTTAGTCAAAAAAGATTGGCCATGTTGACGTATAAGGAAATTGTGAGGCGCGGCGCTGAGAAATACCTGCCCATGTTCGAGGCCTCCAATGGTCGGTTTGGCTGGATCTCCGGTCAATTGGATCCCCGCCTCTTTGCCGAGACGGAGGAAATGATCGAGGCCGCTGATGAGCTGCGCGCCATTGGTCCTAACGTGATGATCAAGGTACCGGCCAGCATGCAGGGCATCGAGGTTCTCAAAGTCCTTACCTCCAAAGGTATTAGCACTAATACCACCACTTGTTTTACTCTGCCTCAGATCATGGCTTCCGCGGATGCCGCCATGGAGGGCATAAAGATCGCTGAGAAGAATAAGGTGGATATGAGCCAATGGCGCGCTGTCATCACCATGATGATCGGACGCCTGACCGAAAATGAAGCTCTCGATCTTCAAGCGGAGCGAAAGAAAATTAAATTGTCCTGGCAGGAAAAGCATTGGTTTGGGATCGCGGTCTTCCGCCGCGCCTATCGTATGTTGACGGAGGGAGGCTATGCCAGCAAGTTGTTATCCTGCTCCATGCGTGCTGGCCCGCTCGTGGCCGGTAAGATGAGATATTGGGATATTCAAAAGGTCGCAGGCGGAGATATTGTTTACACTTGCCCGCCCTACGTTTTGGAACCTCTTTTTGAACTGGGCGATAATATCGATTTCCGGCCCGAGATCGAAGAAGAGGTACCGCAACAGGTCATGGACAAAATGCTGACACTGCCATACTGCATACAGGCCTACGACCCGAACGGTTTGTCATTGGAACAGTTCAACATCCATCCTGCCACGGTCAGCACAGTTGAAACCTTCGCGAAGGGCTTTTCCAGCCTGGAAGCATTTGTGGGTGAACGTATGGCCACGGCCACTCCTGTGGCAACTATGGCATAGCATTAAGCAAGAAATTCAGTGTTATGTTTGGGATGAGACTGTGACACTTGCAATTGACAAAGCCATTTCAAAGGTGCCATTTCTAGCGGAGTCCAAGAATATTAAAAAGACTCCGTTGAGCGGCGGTATCACGAATCTAAATTTCAAGATTGATGCCGACGGTAAATCATACGTGATTCGCCTAGCGGGGGAAGGCACGGATCAATTGGGCATCAAGCGCGATGTGGAATACGCGGCGAATCGGGCGGCGGGGCAATTAGGCATTGCGCCGGATGTGGTGTACTTTATCGAGCCTGAGGGCTATATCGTCACCCGTTTCATCAATGGCAAACGCGTGCCGCCCGAGGAAATCACCAAGCCGCATAATTTGATGCGCGTCGCGCGTAAGTTAAGACTCTTCCATCGCCGCGCGCCGGAGTTGAAAGGCGAGTTCAATGTGTTTCGCCGCGTAGAAATGCTGACCAAAACATCAAAGGCTAACGATTGCAAATTTCCGTTTGATTGGGATTGGATCATGCAAAAGACGCACGAAGTGGAAAATGCCCTCTTGAAAGATCCGTACATTCCCAAACCGTGTCATGATGATCTGCTAAATTTAAACTGGCTGGACGAGGATGTCCCCGGCGAGATCGGCGAACTTCGCTTGTTGGATTGGGAATATGCTGGCATGGGCGATATCTTCTTCGACCTCGGGAACTTTTCTCACCATCATCGGCTGACGGAGGAACAAGTTCGCATCTTTCTTCAGGAATATTTCGGCGAGGTGACCCCCAAGCATTACGCTCGTCTAAGATTGATGTGGCCGATGTCGGAACTGCATGAGGCGATGTGGGGCACCACTCAAACCGGCATTTCAAAACTCGAAGAAGATTTCCAAGGTTATGCCGACTTATGGTTTGGCCGTTTTCGCCAGCATGTCACGGATTATCGCTGGGAGCAATGGTTAAAAGATGCGGCGGTAAAGAAGAAGGCAAAATAAAATATGGATGAAGGCGGAGGCATGAAATCTTCCGCTTGCAAGAAATTTGATCAATTATTCAAACCAAAGGAGAGTTTATGTCAATCGTAAATGCAAAAGAGATCATGGTCGAGGCGTTAAAGGGCAAATACGCCGTCGGGGCATTCAATGTTACAGACTTGGTCCAGTTCGAGGCGGTGATAGATGCCGCAGTCGAAAAGAAAGCGCCGGTCATCGTTCAGACTTCCGTCAAGCCTTCTCAGTTCTTGGGCACAAGCCTGATGGTGGCGATCTATCGCAATCTGGCCTCGTCCGCGCCGGTGCCCGTGTGTTTGCATTTGGATCACTGCACGGATATTGCTTATTGCAAGAAGTGTGCGGATACCGGTTATACCAATATCATGATCGACGCGTCCAAGCAGGGATACGAAGAGAACATCCGTCAGACCAAGGAAGTGGTGGATTATTGTCATAAAGTTGGAAATATCTCGGTCGAGGGCGAGCTGGGCACCGTGGGTGGCGTGGAGGACCAGATCAAAGTCGCGGAAGATGAGGCGCAGTTGGCGAATCCAAAACAATCCGTGGAGTATGTCGAGCGCACCGGCTTGGATATTTTTGCGCCAGCCATTGGCACCGCGCATGGAGTTTATAAAACCAAGAATCCAAAGATTGATTTCGACCGTCTCGCAACCATCAATAAAATGATTAACGGCAATGGAATCAAAACGCCGCTTGTGGTTCACGGCGGCACAGGTCTGCCCGAAGATTACATCAAGAAACTGCTGGCGGCTGGCGGCGCGAAGTTCAACGTGTCCACCGAGTTAAAGCACACGCTGATTGATGCGAAGTTCGAATATATCAGCGCGCACCGCGACGAGTATGATCCCGGCAAGGTTGACGCGGCTGTACGCGATGCAACCCGCAAAGCGGTGATGCACTGGATTGATATGCTGGAGTCTGCCGGCAAAGCGTAACAACATTCGATGGTCGGACGGGCGAAGCCGCATCCAGACCACCAATGATCACAAAACGTTCAGGAGTAAAAGAATGGCAAAGAAAATCGAAGAGTACTATGTCCCTTGGGTGAAAGGCATTCCCATGTACATCTCGGAGCATATCGAGAAGGCCTGGCGCAACCCCGCCTTGCATCGCATGATGTCGAATGAGAATCCGAACGCGCCCTCGCAAAGAGTTTTGGAAGCGATGGTCAAGTATTCCAAGATGGCGAATCGTTATCCCGACCAAGGGCTTGTGGTGCGGACTAAAATCGCTGAGATCAATAAGCTGGATGGACCCTATAACGTCATGCTTGGCAACGGCTCCAGCGAGGTATACGATAACATCTTCCGCATGTTTATTGCACCGGGAGATGAAGTCATTCAGCATACGCCATGCTTTGGTATTTACGGATTGCGCGGCAAATTGCTGGGCGCGAACATGGTCAACGTGCCGATGGTCTATAAAGACCAGAAAATGCTTTATGACCCAGATGCCATCCTCAAAGCAGTAACCGATAAGACCAAGATCATCGTAGTCGCCAACCCCAATAACCCAACTGGCAATTTTATGGATGCCAAGCATTTCATCACCATCGCAGAGACGGGAATTCCCTTCGTGGTGGATGAGGCCTACATTGAATATTCCGGCTTGGGCATGTCGCAAGTCGCCCTGACGAAGAAATACAATAATGTGATTATCACGCGTACGCTTTCCAAGGCTTACGGTCTCGCCGGCATGCGCTTTGGATATGCACTGGCGGCGAAAGCGGTAATTGACCAAATCGCCGGTTCGCTTCTTCCCTGGAACGTGGGCACGATCCCGATGTGGGCGGCACTTGCGGCTTTTGAAGATGCCGAGGGACTCGCTGAGCGAGTGCGCTTCAACAATAGCGAAGTGGATTTCATTACCGAATCTCTAAGCGACATTCCCGGCTTCGTGATCTTCCCGTCCAAGGCGAATTACATTCTGTTTGATTGCGGCGCGACCGGCAAGACCGGCAAGGAAGTGTTAGCCTTTGCAGAAACAAAAGGCTTGATCCTGCGCGGCGAGAGCAAGAAGTATGGAAGCGACGGCTGGTTCCGGGTCACCATTGGCACGAAGGAAGAGAACCGTATGTTTGTGGATACGATCCGCGAGTTCTTTGGAATGAAGAAGTAAAACTTTATCACTAAGCACACAAAGATTGCTCAGTAAAAAATCCCCTTTGTGTGCTTAGTTTCTATTTATAAATCCAAGGTGTTTTGGACACAGGCTCTAGTGTCCTTCGTGTTCAATTTTTTATTTAATAGAGGTGTTATGTCAAGAATTAAAGCTGTGTTTTTTGATCAGGATGGAGTCATTATTGATACCGAACGGGATGGTCATCGCATCTCATTCAATATGACCTTCAAGGAGTTTGGATTCACCGATGAATGGAGTGTGGAGTATTACCATGAACTGCTCCAGATTGGCGGCGGCAAGGAACGTATGAAGCATCACTGGAAAACTAAAGGGTTTTCGAAGCCAATGACCGAGGAAGAGATTGATAAACTCATTCCCGAGATGCATAAGCGTAAAACCGCCCTGTTTGTGGAGCTGATCGAGGCCGGAAAACTTCCCTTGAGGCCGGGGATTCATCGGTTCATGAAAGAGGCGATGGAGGCGGGTCTAAGGACCGCCGTTTGCACCACATCCAATGAGCAGACCGCGAAAGCGATCACCGAAAAAGCCCTTGCCGATATTAAATTCGATCTGGTGCTGGCTGGCGATGTGGTCAGCAAGAAAAAACCTGACCCGGAAATCTACAATCTTGCACTGTCCAAGCTGGGCTTGAAACCGGACGAGGCTTTTGTAATTGAAGATTCGAAGAACGGTGTGGCTGCTTCAAAAGCGGCAGGCATAAAAACCGTCGTTACGACGAATGGTTACACCGAGAGTGAGGATGTGAGTGCCGGGGATGTGATCGTTACTTGCCTTGGCGATCCGAAAGGCGAGAAGGCAATCTTGCGAAAAGGCAATATAAAGGGTTTCGATGGCGTGATTCATGTCAGACCGTTGATGGATCTATTCTCAAAATAATGTTGGCCGATCAACGCAACGGATCTCTCAATCATCGGGAGATCCGTTTGTTTTCCTCAGCGCTTTCGGCCCTCGACTATATTCTTTATAGGATGATGCGGATAAGCGCCCAGTATATCCCCGCGGCGATAATCGCTGTCGCTGGAATGGTCAACAACCAAGCTATTGCGATTTCCTGCGCAACTCCCCAGCGCACTTTGTTCGCTCTTTCCCCTGTGCCCGCGCCCATGATCGTTGCGCTTACCACCTGAGTTGTACTTACGGGCCCGCCGATCAACGATGCCCCTATGATGATAACTGCCGATGCCAATTGGGAAGTAAAGCCATCTATGGGTCGGATTTTAAACATCTTGCCTCCCAACGTTTTGATTAACCGCCATCCGCCTATAGCGGTACCAAGCGCAATCGCACTGGCGCAAATGATAATGACCCAGAATGGAACTGCAAAAACCTTCAAATATCCTTCTATGACCAAGCCTAAGGTGATAATTCCCATGGTTTTTTCTGCATCATTGGCGCCATGACTAAGTGCTAGGGCGACACCCGTGACTATTTGACTATGCTTGAACAGTCCATTGATCTTTGGGGTCGCGTTCCAACTCAATAACAGGATTATCCTCAAAAGCAGAAACCCAAAAATAAAACCAAGAAAAGGAGAGGTAAAAAGTGCAATCAATATTTTGGTCAATCCTGGAAGTTTGATGACTTTCCATCCCCCATCTATGACCACGGCTCCGATAATACCTCCAACCAACGCGTGGGAGGAACTGCTTGGAAATCCAAAGTACCATGTTAATAGATCCCACAAGATTGCACTAACCAACGATGCCACAATTACTGTTATGTTGATGGAATTGGAAGAAACAACATCATTGCCGATAGTCTCTGCCACTGCCAGACCGAAAATAAAGGGGGCAAAAAAATTTGCGAGGGAAGTGATGCCTAGTGCGACTTGCGGCGAAAATGCGCGCGATGAAATCATCGTAGCTACCACATTGCTGGAATCGTGAACTCCGTTCAGAAAGGCAAATCCGAGTCCCAGCACGATCACTGCAATGAGAATGGGCGGCATGGATGCTTCGCTCCCTTTTATGTGATTTTGACAACAATATCCGCTATGACGTTGGCGGCTTCATCACCGCGGTCTGCCGCGTTGCTCATATGGCGATATACCTCGCGCAGTTTCAGCATCTTGACCACATGCTTGATATCCTCAGCGCCGCTGAAGAGATCCGCCAGAGCTTCGCGGTAAACACCTTCAACGCGGTTTTCAAGAGCCTTCGCTCGTTGAGCATGGTCATTCGATACCGCCGGGTGCTCCTCCAGGCTGTTGACTGCCATGGAAAGTTCGTAAGCGGCATCTCTTAATAATGAGGCCATGCGTTGCATGTAGGGTGTCGCCTTTACTTTCAGGATTTCCATCTCGCTGACCGTGCTGTACGCATAATCCAATACATCGTCAATCGTCCGCGAAAGGGCAAAGATGTCCTCGCGGTCGAACGGGGTAATGAACGTTTTATTTAATTCATCAATCAGGATACGACGGGCTTCATCTGCTTCTTTCTCTTTGGCATCCAGCAATGCGGAGGCCGCTGGGTCCTGGGAGCTTAAATAAATTTTCAAAGCATCCAAGCCCTCCAGTGTAAGCGCGGCTTGATCGTGAATAAGTTTCAGAAAAACGTTTTGTCGTTTCTTAAAGAGACGATTCATAATAGGTACTCCTTGATAAGGTGTTGATGCCATCATCAATAATTGTACATCAATTCGGATATAGCTTTGGGTTCCCATCATAATTGACAAGTTCGATTGTATGCTGGCATTTACAAAAGGGGCAATTTTGTCCACTATATTTGATCAAAGGAGAAGCAATAAGCTTCGCCATACAGGATCATTAACAACAAAAAGAGCGACCTGATGTCGGTCGCCCATTGAATATATCGGCAGATATTAGATGGACTTGCTTATCGTGATTTCACCTGGGTTTATAAATACTTGCACTTCATCCCCGTATTGGATTTCTGGAATTGGAAACGCGATCACTTCCAGCAGCGAGGGGTTCTGAAAATTGCGGCGTTTTGTCTCCGGGTGCGGATAATAGACCCAGCCGTCATATTCGATATTTTTATATATGACTTTGCATCGCGAAAAAGAAAAATGCTCAGGAGGATGCAAGTCCGTCCATTCGACATTATGAAAAGTATATTCCGGTTTTATTACTTGGAAGGTGTATGGACGGATGTCTATGTTCAGTGTGCCGTTAAAATAAGCATCGAGGTTCAGCCCGCGCGATTTGAAGATGGGCTTCTGCCTTTCCAATGCGCCATAGGGATAATCTTTCGATGGACCGGATGCGACTCGATAGCCCCGAACAATAATGCCTCCTAAAGAGATCCATCGCGAACTCATGGCAAAGAATCTTTATTATCACTGTAGCGGCAAAAACTCCGCGCATAGGATTCCGAAATAACCATTGACCTCATAAGAAAGCAAATTTGTTTTCATCGGATTCTCTTTAAGCGCACCTGCTAGAATTAGCGTCGGCCATAGGCTGTCAGGTTTGCCATGTTCTACGAGAACGGGATCCGCCGAAAGCAAGTCCTCGAGGCGATTGGAGTTGACAACATCCTGCATCCATGAATCATACTTTGCCGAAGCGGGGTCAAATCCGTAAGGCCCGCTCGCGTCATGCGCGTGACCTTGATCGGCGCTGGAGACCAAAGCGACGCGTTGATCTGAATCCTTTAACACGCCTGCGATGGCGCGGCCGAAATCATAATGTGTTTGATAGGGCAGTAATCTCATCGGACTGATATGCACGATCTTCGGCTTGGGTTCATAGCCGCGACCCATAAAATACAATGGTACGATTGCGCCCCAATCCAGCGGAATAAAGCAATCGGGACCGCCGCTTGCACCGTAGATGTAACGTACTACCGGCACGTTCATTTCAGTGGCTTGGTCGGCGATAGCATTGGCGAGCACGTGATCCATTTCGAAATCGAGCTTTATATCGGCCGACCATTCCGCGGTTGCGCGTTCCGCAATGGAAATACTGATGGCATTTTGGACTCGAAATCCGTGCGGATTGATGATGATAATTATATCGGGCGATAAAGCCTGTAACGTTATGCCCATCTCTTGCATGGAATGACGCGTTAAGGCAATTCTGTTTTGAGCATCAATCAAGTCGCCCGCGTGCGGAACGATGCAAGCGTAGATCAATGACATGGTGACTCCTTACGATGGTTCCGTGAGTATAACGTTAATTGGGTTGGAAGAAATAAAAAGGGCGGACAATATGTCCGCCCGATCCGAGTTTGCCGGAAAGATTACACTACCGCAATTTGAGTAGGATCTGCAGGGTTATATTTGATCTTGATCGTATCGCCGACGCGCGGGATAGCGATTTTGGAAACCATGGTTTGAGCCGTCGTTTCGAAAGCGGCCCCCATCGCGGGTTGGACTTTCAACTGTAGGATCACAACCGGATTCATATTGATCAACGAGCCGGTATCTTTAATGGAAACGACCTGTGCGGTTGCATCCATACCGGCTTGGGCGATCCACTGGCCTGACTTTTGCATATCCAGTGCGGCTTGGCCCTTATTCATTGCATTGTTCATATCGTCCACGAAATCTTTGCCCATGAAAGCCTTGGTCAATCCGCCAGTCAGGCCGCTGTTCATGGTCTTCTTGGCATTGTCTAAAGCCTTTTGGGGGTCCTTCTCGATTTTTCGTCCGAACATAGTCTACTCCTTTGGTTGGGTTGGTTGTTAGGCTAATATAACCTCAATTTGTCCTTTATTCAAGCCTTACTAAAGTACTGGTAAGTTCTTTACGTATGTATAAATTTAAGGACCAATCTTAAAGTTCTGTTTTGCCGAAATATCGTTGGGACTCAATACGTGCAAGCTGATGGAATAATGTCCGCAGTCTGCGCTATAAGTCCCTGGGTTGGGAGCATTCTTCGTTCCAGCGGCGCTGAAGTTGATTGTCTGAGGCGAGGTGGTGTTGGATTTGGCGCCGCGGATTTCCCATTGGAATGACACTTTAGTCGCACCATTGGTTGTGATCGTCCCGCTGAAGGTAACTGGATTGGGCGCGCCGCACATGCTGAAACTGACCGATGCGCCCACCGTCACATTCGTTACGATGGCAGATGGCGCGGGGATGACTGGCAGGTTACTCAAATTTCCGGACGTAGTTGAAACACTGGCTGCTACCCAGCAGAACACGCTGGTATTATTTGGATCGTGAACATACCACCATGTGCTGTCGTCATTCCTTCCGGCGATGATTGCGGTCTGCCCAGAATTGATCGTATCCAAAGAGGCGTAAGCAACATTGGGTCCCGAGCGGCAATTAACCACAGGCGATTTCGGAGTCAATTGCGGCGCGCTGGGCGTGGGGGAGAGGGTTGGGGTAAGCGTAAACGTTGGCGAAGGCGGGAATGCCGGAGTCGATACGCTCGTCGGTAAACTGCTAGTTGGCGCGGGCGTTTGCCCCGTTGGCGCAAAGAGTGGGAAGTTGCAAGCCATCATCAACAGAGCGCATACCAGCAAGAGAATCGCTCGATGGTTTCTCATGGTTCCTCCTTTGAAGGATGACCTTATCCTAACTCGATTACATATCGAACGCAATAGTCGCTTTAGACTTATTTAAGCATCGGGATTTTGATTCCATGTTTCTTCGCGGCTTCGATGGCGATCTCGTAACCGGCGTCTGCGTGTCGGACCACGCCCATGCCGGGATCCGTTGTAAGAACTCTTTCTAATCGAATTGCGGCTTCCTTCGTTCCATCGGCAACGATAACTTGTCCCGCGTGCTGACTATAACCGATTCCGACTCCGCCGCCGTGATGGAACGAGACCCAGGTCGCGCCGCCGATGGCATTGATCAATGCGTTCAGAATCGGCCAATCAGAAACGGCATCCGTGCCATCTTTCATTGATTCGGTTTCGCGATTCGGCGAAGCAACGGACCCGGCATCGAGATGATCGCGTCCGATCACAATCGGCGCTTTGACGATTCCCTTCGCAACCAATTCGTTGAACTTGAGTCCGGCTTTGAGGCGTTCGCCATATCCAAGCCAGCAAATGCGCGCCGGTAAACCTTGGAACGGAACTTTTTCGCGCGCCATCTTCATCCAGCGATGCAGATGCTCATCGTTTGGAAACAATTCCATCACCGCTTCGTCGGTTCTGTAAATATCTTCTTTATCACCGGATAACGCCACCCATCGAAATGGTCCTTTGCCTTCGCAAAATAACGGACGAATATAAGCCGGAACAAAACCGGGAAATTCAAACGCATCGGTCACGCCATAATTGAATGCTTGCTGGCGAATGTTGTTGCCGTAATCGAATACTTCCGCACCTTTGTGTTTGAATTCCAACATCGCTTGAACATGTTTTGCCATCGAAGCCATGGCACGCTTTTTATATTCGTCAGGGTTGGATTTTCTTAATTCATCGGCGGCTTCCAGTGAAAGTCCAGAAGGAACGTACATCAACGCTTCATGCGCTGACGTTTGATCGGTGACGACATCTGGAACAACGCCGCGTACCACCAATTCATTATGAATATCCGCGGCGTTGCCAATCAACCCAATCGAACGCGGCGTTTTGTTCTTTACGTTCTCCTCGACGAGCGTCATCGCTTCTTCGAGATTATCCACCACTTCATCCACATAGCCGATGGCGTGACGGCGTTCGGCACGTTCGCGATCCACCTCCACGATGAGACCCACGCCTTCATTCATGGTAATGGCAAGCGGCTGGGCGCCGCCCATGCCGCCGAGACCCGCTGTTAAAACAAATTTACCTTTGAGTGAATTCCAGCCGCGCAATTTTGCCAGTGCGCCGAATGTTTCGTAGGTGCCTTGCAGAATTCCCTGTGTGCCAATGTAAATCCATGAACCGGCGGTCATCTGACCGTACATCATCAGCCCTTTTGCGGCGAGTTCATCGAAGTGTTCCCACGTTGCCCAATGAGGGACAAGATTCGAATTGGCAATCAACACACGCGGCGCGTCGCGATGCGATTTGAAAATCGCAACCGGTTTGCCGGATTGCACCAAGAGCGTTTCATCGTCTTCGAGATTCTTTAACGATTCAAGAATCGCATCGAAGCATTCCCAGTTGCGCGCAGCTTGTCCGCGCCCGCCGTAAACTACAAGGTCTTGCGGACGTTCCGCCACTTCTGGATCGAGATTATTTTGAATCATGCGATACGCGGCTTCGGTGAGCCATGATTTGCAGGTGAGTTGTGTGCCGCGCGGTGCGCGGACAATTCGAGAACTGGACATGAGTTTCTCCTTGAAATAAAAAATTCCTCACGGCTATTATACGCCGTGAGGGAATATGGATTGGGTTATAAGCTAATTTCCGAGTATTTTTACTGAGTCAATGATTTGCTCGAAACTAGGAAGTATTTCTTGCTGAAGGGAAAGAGGTGTACTCAAGGTGATTTGAATGCTGGCTTGTGAAAACTTAAAGAAAATAAGTTGCTCGTAAACGTGAATCTTATCCCCAGTAGCAGTATTGATTAGCGTGTTGGTTTCAATTAGACCAATAGGGATATTGGACGCTGTTTCGGTCACTTTTGACGATGTGATTTTGATATTCTTATCATACTGAGGAAGTGTTTGGGCTGTAGCATCAAGCAGTTCTTGCAAGGACATAGCGTTTACGAGGCTGCTGTTTTCCACTACAATATTGACATTGGTTATAAATCCATTGACTATATGATCTGGTAGAAGATCAAAAGCAAAAACCCGAAATATTTTAGGATCCATGCTCTTGAGAAGAGCAATCGTTTGTTCAAGATCTGGATTGCTCTTTGATGCAAGTTGCAGCATGTTGTTTAGATCGTCTGAGTTGAGACTAGTTACCACCCAGCCTGCAGGGAAAACAACATCATACTTGTTGTCATAATCGGTGAAAAGCGTTGTACTGTCCGATTGTTCTATTTTTGTCGTTCCTGTGGGAAGTGGAGTTGGTGTAAGAGTAGCAGTGGGAGTTGGGCTGGGCGTTGGACTTGGTGTAAAAGTTGGTGTTGAGGTTGGTGTGGCGGTGGCAAATGGATTCGGCAAACTCGTAACTGTGTTGCAGGCAAGAGTAATTAGAGCAAAGGCTAAAATTGAAACTACTAATGGCCGAGCGAATTTATATCTTTTCATTTTCCTATCCTCTTATAAAATTCCTCTCGGCTATTATACGCCGAGAGGAACGCTTGTTGTTTCCTTGATTTTATTTACGCGGTTTGCATCATCAAGTCTGCAAAATTGGTAGCCTTTAATCGTTTTACCAATTCATCCTGAGCCTCACACCACACGGAGCGAAGCGGGCATTCGCCGTCAAACGAACAAGTGCCCTCACTACCGACGCATTCATTTAATTGAATCGGTCCGTCAATCGCTTCGACCACCTCGAGCAATGTGATCTCTTTTGGGGCGCGAGCCAGCGTCACGCCGCCGCGCGCGCCGCGCGATGTATGAAGCAATCCAGCGATAGATAACTGCGAAATGATTTTCGCTAGAAATGATGGCGGAATATTTTGTTCTTCCGCTATGGTGCTGGTGGCGGCGCGTTCCGAGTCGTCGAGGCGGGTAAGATAAAGCACCGCACGTACGGCATAATCGGCTTGACGAGTAATTTGCATAAAGTCCTTCTTTCACAAAAACAGATAATATATACCTGTTATTACGATTTTATTTGTTTTAGAAGGACAGAACAAGTGATAGAGGTCATTGCTAAATTATGACCTTTTACTCCGATTTAATAAATTTCTCCTCCCCAATTTGGGGAGGAGAAATTCAATCGCTGCGATTAATGGGTCAGGCTTAGGTTCCCCGCACCGGTCTTGATTAGAAACGTCAGAGTCGGACCAGAACCACTTTGAGTATATTGATCCCCGCTTTGAGTCCAGCCCGATCCGGCATTGATATTTGCCAATCCGCTCTCGGTTGTGACATTGGCATTCACACTTTGCGGAATGACTAAAATGATATTGCTCAATCCGCTGGAGATAGTGATCGTTGCATCGCGCTTTAAGGTGCCGGAGAAATCCAGCGTGTAATCCCCTGCGCCGCTGTTGAAGATCATGGTGCTGAAGTTTGCGTTGGCCAATCCATTAAGCTTGACAGATGAGGCACCGGTCTCGTAGCGGAAGAGCGTCATTTCGTTTGGATTGGCTTGTGAGAAAGTCAGCTTTACATTCGAGGCGCCATCTTTGATGGTGAGGTTGGTCAGCGAAAGCCCGCCGAATTCGTAGGTGCCGGTATATGCGCCAGCGTTGATGGTCAAATCCATGGGTGTATTGCCGAGTTTGAAGTCCCAATTATTTTTGATATTGGTCGGGTAGGGGATATCTTTGAGGTTGCCTTGTTTGACCTCGATGTCGTTGCTATCGGTGACAATGGCTGGCTTTAAGTCTGGGACATTGTAGGTGGCTGTGCCATCGACCAAATTCTGTGCGCCGGGGTTTAGATTCAACTCGCCGGCGCCGAAGAGGATGCTCAAGCGCGTCGTCCCTAAGCCGGAAGCGGGTACCGTTATATTATCTGTGACATCCGGTCCCGGTGTCGGTGCTTTGGGTAATGAAAAACTGAATCCGCAGGCGAGAGTCGCCAATGCGAGAATCAAAACAATCGAAAACATCTTGTAGCTCATGGAAATTCTCCTTCTGAGAGATATACGAAGGAGAAATTAAATTGTCGCGCATATGATTTCACCACAGAGATCACAAAGTTCACGGAGAAAGAAAAGAGTCTCTGTGTTCTCCGCGTACTCTGTGGTGAAAACTCAAAATTATCAAACTCTGCGGCCCTTCGGCGATTCTCTTTGAACTGCAAATGCCGCATCCAAGGCTTGCGAAACCGAACGCGCTTCGATGATCTCGATTCCCTTTGGAAATCCTTCACCTGTGCGAATCGCTTTCGGAACAATGGCGCATTTGAATCCAAGTTTTCCGGCTTCACGCAGACGCGTCTGCATTTGGCCCGGCATGCGCAGTTCGCCCGCCAAACCGATCTCGCCGATCAACACCGCGTCAGCACGGATGGAAACATCTTTCCATGAAGAGGCAATGGCTGCGGCAATGGCAAGATCAGCCGCGGGTTCATCAATTTGAATCCCACCCACCACATTGACGAATACATCCTGTTCAGCGAGTTTGAGTCCTACGCGTCGGGTGAGGACCGCCGCAATGAGCAGCAGCCGGTTGAAGTCCACGCCGTTGGGCGTGCGACGCGCATTGCCGAATTGAGTCGGTGAGGTCAATCCTTGAATCTCAACCAATATCGGACGCGTGCCTTCCATCGTGACTGCAATCGAAGAACCGGGCGCGTTGACCATCCGCTCTTCGAGAAAAGCTTCGGATGGATTGGTCACTTCGATGAGTCCGCGCTCGCGCATTTCGAACACGCCCACTTCAGCAGTCGCGCCGAATCGATTCTTTACGGAGCGCAACAAACGATAAGCTTGGAAGCGGTCGCCTTCAAGATATAAAACCGTATCCACAATGTGCTCCAACACGCGCGGACCAGCGATAGCGCCTTCCTTTGTGACATGACCGATGAGGAAAATGGAAATGCCGCTGGACTTGGCAAGTTCGCGCAACTGCGAGGCGCACTCACGCACTTGTGAAACCGAACCTGCCGATGAATCGAGTTCGGAAAGATAAACGGTTTGAATCGAATCGATGATCAACAAATCCGGTTTGATTTCGTTGACATGATTGAGGATCACTTCCAGATTCGTTTCGGTCACCAGCATAAGGTTTGCAGAGAAATCTTTTTTGTCATTGCCGAGACGCGTGGCGCGCATCTTGATCTGCCGTTCGGACTCTTCGCCTGAAACATAAAGCACGCGCTTACCCTGAGCTTTGTCGAAGGGCATTGCCATACCCAGCGCCATCTGCAGCATCAGCGTGGACTTGCCGATGCCGGGGTCGCCGCCGACCAACACAATCGAACCTGGCACAATGCCGCCGCCGAGCACGCGCGCAAATTCTTCAATGGGCAAGTGGATGCGATCTTCCGCATCGCCGCCGACTTCACCGATGGGCTGCGGTTGGGAGCGTCCCGTCAATCCGCGCACATTGGCGGTCGCGCCTTTGCTGACCGGTTCATCATGGACAATCTCTTCAACCATGCTGTTGAACGATCCGCATTGCGGACATTTGCCCATATACGAAGCGGAGACGCGTCCGCATTGTTGGCAGACGAAGCGAGTGTGAGTTTTTGACATAAGATAATTATAATGCACGAGATGTATCAATCATTTTATGATACATCATCCATCAATATATCTTCTCAATAGTAGATTATTATATTCTTTCTGCGCAACCAGCAATTCGGCTTGATATTTCTTAAAATCGCTTCCAAAGAAAGGTGTAATCTGATCAATATATTCTTTTACCAGACCTGCTAATCTTTCAAATTGTTTCTTCTTCCCCCAAAAAAGATTCCCATTGAAATCGCCAATAAAATTCTGTTTCTGACTCAAAAAGTAAATCATCGCTCGGATACCAATTTGTTTTTTCATACCTGCACTCGCTGAGCTGAACGAAACAAATATTGCATTTCTATCTTGGGAAATGATAATCAAGCAAATTGGTGATTCAAGCACGACACGCCAGTTTCCAAACGACTCGCGGAAATACTGAATATCGCGAATTTTATATCCCTTGTCGAATAGGAAACCAAAATAGTGTTTTATATCCTTTGCAATAAAAGCCTGAGCCAGTTTTTTCATTTTCAGTCGCTTGTAATGATTTGATCTGTGATCATCTAATAATGCAGATTGAAGACCATCCAGGTGCATGTAATTATATGCCCTAATCGAACATTAAGTTCATTCGTGTTAGAATATTTTTCATGCGCAAGGTTCTTATCGGTGTTTTAGCCATCCCACTTTTGATCGTCCTTGCCATCGGCCTGTATTATGTCCCGCCCGTCCATGAACATCTAGCGTGGCGGCTTGAAGACCTACAGA
>Ga0335079_10004027_pt1 | contig 16911 bp, 14 predicted proteins | sample Lox_Sample_33_FD_206719 | JGI IMG/M metagenome (GOLD analysis project Ga0335079, IMG submission 206719) | Soil microbial communities from Loxahatchee National Wildlife Refuge, Florida, United States - Lox_Sample_3.3 | ecosystem: Environmental > Terrestrial > Soil > Wetlands | place: USA... | reverse complement strand
CGCTGGCTGCCTACCTCGACCGGTTCTACGCCGGCCGGCGGGTCCGCATGATCTATGGCGCGATGCGCGATAAGGCGGTCGAAGAAGTGTGCGGGATTTTGTTTCCGCGCGCGGCCGAGGTGATCGCCACGGCTCCGGACCAGCCGCGCGCTCTCAATCCGCAGGCGATTGTGGACCTCGCAAGCCATCCCAACCTTCGTACGGCTCCCTCGCTGGGCGCAGCGCTCGATCTGGTCCGTGATGCCGGACCCGGCGACGCAATCTTCATCACCGGCTCGCTCTACCTGGTAGGCGAAGCGCGCACGTTGCTGGTGAAGCGGCCGTGAGTCTTCTGCGATCCCTGCTGTTCTCCACGCCGCTGCTGATTGTTTCCACAATCGTCATGTGGTTGGTCTCGTTCGTCGCAGCTTTATTCGATCGTACAGGCAACACGTCGCACCGCGTCGCCCGGGTTTGGGGAAAGATATTGCTCGCCGTGAGTTTCATTCGCGTGTCGGCGCGCGGCGTGGAGAAGCTCGACCCCAACGGGACATATGTCTTCGTCTCCAACCATTCCAGCTACATGGACATCCCCGCGGTGCTATCGCGCCTGCCGCAGCAGTTCCGGTTCTTCGCCAAAAAGGGGTTGTACAGCATTCCATTTCTCGGTTGGCATCTGCGCTGGGCCGGTCATATGCCGGTGGACCGCTCCAACGCCCGCAACTCCCTCAAGAGCATGAACGAAGCGGGCCGGATCGTGGCCGAGCGTCACGTATGCATGCTGCTGTTTCCGGAGGGCGGGCGCTCCGCGCACGCGCTGCGCGATTTTCGCGAAGGAGCGGCCTATGTCGCCATCAAAGCCGGTGTCCCCGTGGTTCCGATCGCCATCGTGGGAATGCGGGCTCTATTGCCGGTGGGCTCGATCCACATCCGCAGCGGGAGCGTGGAGCTGCGGGTTGGCGAACCGATTCCTACGAAACATCTGCGATCGTCCGACCGGGAGGAGCTCACGGTCCGGTTGCACGACGAAGTGAAGGGGCTGCTGGAGAAGCAAGTAGTGTGAGGCGGCGCTCCGGCAAAAGCGCCGGGCAGAAGCCCGGCGGCAGGCCGGAAGGCCTGGCCCCACAGGGGCTACGACAGAGGGAAACTCATCCGAAACGTCGTCTCGCCCGGCTTGCTGGTCAACGCCAGTTCGCCCCGGTGCGCTTGAACCACGCTATTCGCGATACTTAATCCCAAACCCGAGCCCGGAATCTGCTGCTTCACCGCCGGGCTTCGGTAGAAGCGCTCAAAAATCCGTTTCTGCTCGGCGAGCGGGATACCCTTCCCTTGATTGACGATCTCGATGACGAGGGCATCGGCTGCCCGGTGAAGCCGGATCGATACGGGAGTGGACGGCTTAGAGTACTTGAGTGCGTTGTCGAGCACCTGTTTGACAGCCAGCATGACCAAGCGGCGATCGACCGGTAGCGCGGGGAGCCCCTCTTCGCTGCTGATCTCGAGCGGCCGCCCGTCGATTCCGCCGCGCATCGAAGCCACCACATCGCGTACCAGTTGCCTGGCGTCGGTCGGCTCCAGACGAAGCTGGATTTGCGCCGAATCCAGGCGCGCCATTTCCACGGCGTCGTCAATCAGATCGTGCAAGTGCTCGGCTTCTTCATCCGCGATCTTAAGCAACTCGGTGCGGTTCTCCGCAGTCTGCTCGGGATTCGAAAGCAACGACGTCGTGGCTGCTTTGATCGAAGTGAGCGGAGTTTTGAACTCGTGCGCCATGGCATCGATCAGGGTGGTTCGGAGCTGTTCGCTCTCTCGCGCCGCCTCCACCTGGTGCGCCAGGTTCTGGGCTCTGGCCCGCTCCAGACCGATCGCAATCAGATTGGCGATACCCTGCAGCACGGAATCCGGCATGCGGGCTCCCTGCAGCGCCAGGCTGGCAATCGGCTCCGCCCCCAATCGAATCGCCGTAATCACGCGTTGATGGCCCGGATCTGAGAACGATGTGCTATGGAGCGCCGCGTCGCGCAACTGGTCATCCATGCCGGCGAACTCTTCCGGGCCGGCCCGATAGAATTCGCCGGAAACCCGATCGTACAGAACCACCGCGATCAGGTTAAAAGTCTCCGCCAGTTTCTGGATGAGCTGTTTGGGGAACGGCTCCGCGCCATCGATCAGCAGGATGGCGCGGCTGAACGTGTACAGGCGCTCCAGGTCCTTCTGCCGCTCGATCGCATCTTGAGCGCGCCGCTTGGCGCGCGCCGAGAGGCGGCTGGCAATCAGCGACGTCATGAGAAAACTGAAGAAGGCCACCAGATTTTGCGGGTCTCCGATGGTAAAGGTGCCAAGGGGCGGCAGGAAGAAAAAGTTGAAGGACAAAGTCGCGACCATCGACACCAGGGCCGCTTCCACAAATCCCCACGTAGTCGCGATGATGAGAACCAACAGCAGGTAAGCGAAACCTACTGTGGTGGCATAGGTAGGAACCTGCGGCCGGTACGCTACGTACGTAATGATCGCTACGCCGGCTAAGGACAAGGCCAGCCGCACGGCACGCTGCAACAATGTTCTAAATCACCTCTTGGTTGTTATTCTAACCACGACCGCTGCCCGGGGTCGCGGCTCGGTAACGGGAAGCGGTGTTCAGGCGTGTTTGGCAACGTAGAGCAACAGTCCGAAGACTACAACGGGAATCATGGCCAACAGGGCGTAGAACATCACCCGTTTCGAAGCCGGCTCGCGGCGCCACTTCCAGTCGTGCAGTTCTGCGCGCTCGGCCACGCCCACCTGCTCCTGATGCTCCAGGTCCCAGGCGAACTCGCGCGCGCTGGAGTAGCGGTTCTGGGGATCGCGTTCCAGCGCCCTGTAGATGATTTCCTGCAATTGCGGCGTGATCGTGGGATCGATCTCGCACGGGGGCACGGGATGGTTTTGCAGCCGGTCGTTCATGACCGCGAGTTTGTTAGGGCCCTGGAACGGCGTCTTCCCGGTGAGCATCTCGTACAAGATTACGCCCAGCGAGTAGATGTCACAGCGTGCATCTCCGCGCCGCCCTTTCACTTGCTCCGGTGAAATGTAATCGGGCGTGCCCATAAGCTGCGTTAGCTTACCGAACGTCAGCCTGCGCCCGCCTTCCGTACCGGCGATGCCGAAATCGATTAATTTGATGCGATCCTCGGCATCGACCATGATGTTCTCCGGTTTCAGGTCGCGGTGGACCACGCCGCGGTTATGGATGTACTCGAGGGCTTCGCAGATTCGCGCGGCCAGACGGACGGCTCGTTCCCGCGGCAACTTCATCTGGGGGGTGAGGATTTGACGCAGAAGCCGTCCGTCTAACCACTCCATGACCATGTAGACCCGGCTGCGCTGCGGGTTTCGCATAACCTTCATAACGCCGGGGTGATCCAATTTCTGCCCAATCTCTTCTTCGCGATGGAAGCGCTCGAAGAAAACCGGATCGCATTCCATTTCGGGATGCGGCACTTTGATGGCTACCACCGAGCCAGTGCGGAGGTCGGTGCCACGGAAAATGGAGGCCATGCCGCTGCGTGCCGCGACGCTGTCGATTCTGTAGTTATCGAGTTCCTCGCCCAGGCGCACCGGGGTCATCGAATTACCTCACGCCCCCAATGCTATGGTTTAAGGCGTGAAGAAGTCATAAAGAAGGCATAAAGAATATATGGAAAATGGATCGGGATCGAGACCCGGCGCGCAGGCTAAAGGATTCGTAATAATAGGAAAACATGGAATGTGCTTAGCCGAAGGCGAGTGAAATGGCCAACCAACTGAAGATCCGCGTGAATGAACGGCAATGGATGATTGCCGCTTCTCCCGAAACGCCGCTGCTGTACGTCCTGTCCAATGAGCTGCTGCTGCAAGGCCCCAGATTTGGCTGTGGTCTGGCGCAATGCGGCTCCTGCTCGGTGCTGGTGAATGGTGTGGAGACGCGTTCCTGCGTGACCCCGGTCTCCGCGGTGCAGGGCAAGTCCGTGACGACTCTGGAAGGGCTTCCGGCGTGGTACGCCGCGCAAAAGAAACTTTCTCAGGCACCGGCCTTACATCCCGTGCAACAGGCCATGATCGATGAGCAGGCAGTGCAGTGCGGTTACTGCTTCAACGGCATGATCATCAAGGCCTCGGAGCTGCTTTCGAAAAATCCGCAGCCCGACGAAGGCCAAATTCGCACGGCCATGAACGGTCATCTGTGCCGCTGCGGTTCGTACCCCCGCGTGGTGAAGGCCATCCAACGCGCTTCGCGGGCCATGGCGGAGGTGGCCAGATGACTGGCTCCCTTCCACGGCGAAACTTCCTCAAGGCAGGCGGCGCGCTGGTGATCGGCTTTAACCTCCGCCGCGCGCTACTGGCGCAGGAACCAGCAGCCGAGAACCTCGCAACTCGCGGAGCCACTCCCGGCCCGCCCGATGCCAAGCAAGTCGATACGTGGCTTGCCGTCCATGCGGACAATACGGCGACCATCTTCATCGGCTTTGCGGAACTCGGCCAGGGCAATTCGACGGCGCTGTTGCAGGTTGCGGCCGAGGAACTCGATCTGGAGATGAGCCAGATTAAAACGGTTCGGCTCGATACCAACGTCACGCCCAACCAAGGCGGCACGTACTCCAGCGCTTCGATCCAACGCGGAGGGCCGCAGCTTCGCACCGCCGCCGCCGAGGCGCGGCTCGCCCTGCTCCGGCTCGCCTCTCAGAAATTGAACGCGCCGGCCGAACAGCTCAGTGTTTCCAAGGGCGTCGTGTCCGTTTCGGGCAATCTGGCGCAGTCCGTAACTTACGGCGCGCTGGTGGGCGGCAAGCTGTTCCACCTGCCATTCACCGGCTCTGCCCCGGTGAAGCCCACGTCGGAATACAAGGTAGTGGGAACGCAGGTTCCGCGCAACGACATCCCCGATAAAGTCAGCGGCAAGTACGTCTACATGCAGCACGCGCGCGTGCCCGGCATGCTGCACGGCCGCGTGGTCCGTCCGCGCGGGCAAAGCGCGTACGGCGCCGGGGCCAAACTGGTCAGCATCGACGAAAGCTCCATCCGCAACATTCCGGGTGCGCGCGTTCTGCGCCGCGCCGATTTCGTCGGAGTGGTTGCCGAAAACGAGTGGGATGCCGTGCGCGCCGCGCAGCAACTCAAAGTCACCTGGGACACCACGCCGACTTTGCCCGGCAGCGGCGCGCTGTACGATCAGATGCGCTCGGCCAAAACTACAGACCGAGTGGTGGTGGACCGCGGCGATGTAGCGGCGGCCATTACGCAGGCTGCGCACGTTGCCTCCGGCATTTACCACTGCCCCTACCAGGCCCACGCGCCGTTCGGACCCAACTGTGCGCTCGCCGACGTAAGAGCCGATTCCGCGCTGATCATGTGTTCCACGCAGGATGTGTACGGAACCCGTGGCGGCCTGGCGCGCCTTTTGGGAATGCCCGTTGAGAAAGTCCGCGTGCAGTATTACGAGGGATCGGGCACCTACGGCCATAGCTGCTACGATGACGCCGCCCAGGCGGCCACGCTGCTATCCCAATTGGCCGGCAAGCCCGTTCGCTTGCAGTTCATGCGCTGGGATGAGCACGGGTGGGACAACTACGGCCCGGCGCACGTAGGCGAGGTGCGTGCCGCTGCCGATCGATCCGGCAAGATTGTGGCCTACCAATACGAGGGCTGGCATCACAACTGGAGCGGCGTGGAAACCACGGCGCAGCTTGCGGGGACGCCCCCAGCGGAATGGCCCGGCGGCGCGGCGCAACAGGTAAACCCGTTAGACTGCGGCGGCATGTACGCCATTCCGAACGTCCGCCTGATTAACCATCAGCTGCCTGGAAAAGAATACTTGAAAGGCGGCTGGCTGCGTTCGCCGCTGGATCTTTCCTTCTCGTTCGCATCGGAACAGACGCTCGACCAACTCGCGTTTATGCTAGCGTTAGACCCGTACGAGTTCCGGCGGCGCAACATCCAGGATGAGCGCTGGCGAGGCGTTCTGGATGCGGTCGCGCAGGCCGCGCAGTGGAAACCTCGCCGTGCGGCTTCGAATCTCTCAGAGGCCAAGACCGCCACCGGCACTGGAATTGGCGTTGGCACGCACTTGGCATCTTATGGCGCGGCGGTCGCCGTGGTGGAGGTGAACAAGGAGACCGGCCGTGTGGCGGCCAAGCACCTGTATGGGGCGATCGACGCCGGCCAAACGGTCAACCCGGCGTTCGTCGAAAACCAGATCAGCGGACAGCTCGTGCAAACCGCCAGCCGCATGTTCAAAGAGGAAGTCACTCTGAACACCACCAATGTCACCAGTCTCGATTGGAGGAGTTATCCCATCCTCCGGTTCGAGGAGTGCCCGGAGGTGACTCCGGTGGTGGTTCAGCGCCTCGATCAACGCTCGACGGGAGCAGGTGAGGAAGTGATGGCGGCAGCTGCGGCGGCCATCGCCAACGCGTTCTTCGACGCGACGGGCGTCCGCATGCGCGAATTTCCGCTCACACCGAATCGGGTGTTAGTGGCGCTCAAGCGCGGCTGAGCCTTACTTCGCCACAATCGTCGCCGACGTGATGTGGTCGAGCTTCGGGAACCTGGCGTCCAGGTAGGCCTTGCCTTGCGCCTGAATGGCGCCCTGGTCGGGCTGCTCGCCGTAACCGGAATAGATCATGTCCACCACTTCCATTCCTTCGGTTACTTCACCGAATGGCGCGAAGCCTTGTCCATCCAGCCCTGCGTTGTTGCCGAAATTGATGAAGAGCTGGGTGGTGCGCGTGTTCGGCCCGGCAGTGGCGAAGGTGATGCGGCCGCGGGTATTCGATTGCGTTACCAGGTCGTCGGAAATCCGCGCCTGCTGCCACACCTTGGCCACTTCCGGCCGCGCGCTGATGCCGAACTGCACCATGAATCCCGAGACCACGCGGAAAAACGCAGCGTCGGCAAAGAACCCGGCGCGCACGAGGTTGTAGAAGCGGTCGGCCCCGCGCGGCGCCCAGGACCGTGTCACCGTAACCGTGAAGTTGCCTTTCGTGGTGGCAAACTTGGCCTGAAATGTTTCGGGGGCTTTGGCCGTCATCGTAGACGGATCGAGCAGACTCGGCTTCGCCGCCGGCGCTTTCTTCGAATCGGTCTGCGCCAGCACCGTGGCGCACAGGAGTAATGCGAGATACGCAGTTTTCATAGTGGGATCACTTCACATTTTAATCCTTCTTTCCACCCAGCAGGCCGTGCAACAGCCCTCCCGCCACTCCCTTCACTTCGTCTTTCACGATGGCCTTCACATCCGGCCGAAACACGGGATCGGAGCAAGTGCCTCCCACAGAGAACGGGATCGGCTTGTCGCTGACGCCGGCCAGCAGTCCCGACGTGTGAACCTGCGCGCTCATCTGGAAGTCGAGGGCGTATTCGGCGCTCACCGTTCCACCGCCTCTCAGATCGCCGATCGCCGGAACCACGAGCGTAATGTTCTGCGCGTCCGTGCCTTCCGGCGCTACTCGCACATTGGCGCTGAGCGTTTGAATCTCCGTATCGGGCCCGCCCTTGATTCCGGCCAGCCTCTCGATGGAAGCCATCTTCTTGGGAAGATCGAACCCGGTCAGCTTGGTATTGTTGAGCGCCAAAGACCCGGTAGTCACCAGGCGGTTGGCCGGCCCTTCCATCGCCAGGATCACGCTCGCCGTTCCGCCTTGGAGCGAGGTGCCGGCGGGCAACACCACGCCCATGGCCGGCAGCATCGCTTCCAATTCTTGAACCGGCATCTCGGGTCCGGCCAGCTTCAGCGCCAGCAGACTCGCATCGCCTTGTTCGGCGTAAGTGCCCGTCAAGTGCGCCACCGCTTTTCCGAGATGGATGTCGCCTTGCTGCACCACCCCGCGGTGTTTTGCCAGATCGTGCTCGACGCCGAAATCCAATTCCAGAGGACGTGCCGCAGGGGTTCCGGTTTTAGCAATCTTGAGCTTCTCCGCCTTGAGCCGGCCTTTGACTCGCATCATCCTGCCGTCGGATTGGCCGCTGCCATCGAAGGAAATCAGCCCGGCCACGTCTGGCGCTGCATCGTTCAGTCCAGTACGCGCCACATCCACCTGACCCAAATGCAGGTTGGCGCTCAGCGGCGTCATCGCGGAATCCGTTGGATTGATCGGGCCGGCACTGCCATCCAACTTCAGCGAGCCGCCTCCGCGGATCATGGCGGCCAGTGAAAACGGGAATGCCGAGGCGCTCGAAAAATTTCGCAGCCCGATATTCACTTGTTCCAGCACCAGGGGCTTCCAATGTCCAAAAGTCCGACGCAGAGTGAGCTTCCCGTTGGTGATTCGCACTAACTGCACGGATAGATCCAGCGGCAGCTTGGCCGATGGCGGTGTCGAAGAAGAGACCGGCTCCGACTTGCCGCCCAACGTCGAGAAATTCCAGTTGCCCGACTGCGCCTGCACCAGCGCAATCTCGGGCTGATCGATGGTGAGGTCCGTGACAATCAGCTTGCGCGAAATAAGAAACGGCCAGAGTTCCACGCCGACGTGCAGCCGCTTGGCCTCGAGGAATGCCGGCTTGCCGAATGCCGGATCTTCGCCGACTGAGAGGTCATCGGCGGTCACTTCTCCGCTGAGTATCTTCAATTGCAAGCCGCCGAGCTTCACTTCCCGGCCCAACACCGTACTGAGGTCGGATTGAAGCGTGGGGCGAAACTGATCCACATTGATGAGAAACGGCAGGCTCACCACGCCGATAATCACGATGGCGAGAAAGATTCCGACCCACTTCGCGATGCGCTTCACAGAAGCCTCCGGTACGCTCAGGTGGACCTGTGTGCCGAGCGGTCTATCTATCGTATCGTTTTGATTGGGGCTGGATGAACGGCTCAACCCGATACCGCCGATCATGCTGGCGCTGCTGCGTCTCGGGTTCACTGGCGAGGGCCGAATAAACCAATCCGCCCAAAATTCACCGCTCCCTTTGGTCGCGGCTCGGTAAACGCAAAGGGCGTCAAAAAATCAGCGTCGGTTGTAACCGGCCGTCCCAGTTTGTATAATCCACGGTGCTACCGAGGGAGGGCCTGGCATGTCGAATCCACATCGAACGAGTCTCACGCTTGCGCTGGCGATCGGCGCAGCCGCCGGCATCTTTGCATGGAGGGCGCACTCGGAAGTCGACAGCCCACCGATCAATGATCTGCCTAATCCTTACCGCACCATTCGCGACTGGGCGCAGCCGCCCGGCGGCGGGAAGTGGCCCGCGGTCACGGCCGTGGAAGTTGCTCCCGATGGCAGCATCTACGTCATCGATCGCTGCAACGCCAACTCCTGCGCGGGGCGCACCGAGCCGCCCATCCTGAAGTTCGATGCTTCCGGTAAGCTTCTCGAAAGCTGGGGCTCGGGCATGTTCGTGTTCCCGCACGGCGCAACGGTCGATTCGGATGGAAACCTGTGGGTGACCGATGAACAGATCAAGGATGGCAAAGGCTACCAGGTTTTCAAATTCGACCCGCACGGAAAAGTGCTGATGACCCTCGGCAAGGCCGGCGTGGCCAGTGACGCTCCGGGCCTATTCGACGAGCCGACCGACGTGGCAGTGGCGGCCAACGGCGACATCTTCGTGACCGAAGGACATGTGGGCGGCACCAAGGGCAACGACCGCGTCTCAAAGTTTTCCAAGGATGGGAAGTTCATCAAGTCTTGGGGCAAGACCGGATCGGGCCACGGCGAGTTTAACGCGCCCCACACGATTGCCATCGATTCCCAAGGCCGCCTGTTCGTGGGCGATCGCAATAACAACCGCATCGAGATCTTCGATCAGGATGGAAAGTACATCGACACTTGGCGCCAGTGGGGCCGGCCCAGCGGGATCTTCATTGCCAAAGACGACACGATGTACGTGGCCGACTCTGAATCGTGGGGGAAGGATGAACCCGGTTGGAAGAAGGGCATTCGTATCGGGAGCGCCAAAACCGCCAAGGTCGATTTTTTTATCGAAGATATGGAATCGACCACCGAAGACCATAGCGGCGCGGAAGGCGTGGGCGTCGATGCCGCAGGCAACGTGTATGGGGCGGTGGTGCGCCGGCAGATGCTTGAGAAGCACATCAAACTGACGGCGCCGACAGGGACAAGGTGATGCGTATTTCTCTCGCCGCGCTCGGTCTGGTTGCGCTGAACATAGCGCCGGCCCAAACTCCGCCCGATTTTCGCAAGCCTGCGGGTATGGAGTGGCCGCTAGTCGGCGGCGATTGGGCCAACACGCGATACTCCACGCTCGCGCAGATCAACCCGTCGAACGTCAAAACGCTCAAGGGCGCGTGGATGGCGCGCTTGAATTCGGGCTTCGGCCCTCCCTACTCGCAGCAGGGCACGCCCGTGGTGAAAGACGGCGTGATGTACATCACCACCGGCCAGCAGGATATCTTTGCGCTCGACGCCAAAACCGGCAATCTCATCTGGGAAGCGCGCACGCCCTCCGATCCCAAGACGCCCGATAACAAAGCTAAGCGCGGTGTGGCCCTGGGCGAAGGAATGGTCTTTGGCGTCGAGGCGGACATTCGCCAGCCAGCACCCGCGCAAGGCCGGCCTGAGCCGTTGACACGACTCTTCGCGCTCGATCAGAAAACGGGAAAGCGGTTGTGGGCGCACGAACTCGGCGAAGACGTCCCGAAGAACCTCCGCCAATATGTGGCCGCGCCGCCGCTGTATTACAAAGGGCTCGTGTACATCAGCGTGTCCGGCGGCGATGGCGGTTTGCGGGGACGCTTGACGGCGCACGATGCCAAGACCGGCAAAGAGGTGTGGCGCTGGTGGGCCACTCCTTACCCCGGCGAATTTGGCAGCGACACCTGGGAGGGCGAGTCGTGGAAAAGCGGCGGCGGCGCCATGTGGGTACAACCCGCGCTCGATCCCGATCTAGGCCTGATCTACGTGAACACCGGCAATCCCTGGCCCGACTACAACGGATCCACGCGCGGCGGCGCCAACCTGTTCACCTGTTCGATCGTGGCGCTCGATGCGATCACCGGCAAGTATCGCTGGCATTTTCAGGCCGTGCATCACGACCTGTGGGATTTCGACATGCCCACGCCGCTGATCCTCTTCGATCAGACTTACAACGGCCAACCGCGGAAAGCGCTGGCCGCTCACTCCAAGCAGGGATGGGTCTACATTCTCGATCGCGTAACAGGCAAGCCGCTCACCGGAATCGAAGAGAAGCCCGTGCCCCAGGAGGCGCGGCAGAAAACGGCCGCTACGCAGCCGATCCCGATCGGCGATCCCACGGCGCCCCAGTGCGCGGAACCCGTGCCCGGCTATGAGCGCGGCTGCATGTTCACGCCGGTTTGGACCGATACGAAGATCGCGCAGCCATCGGCATCGGGCGATTGGGCGCCGGGCGCTTACGACCCGCAGACGGGCTACCTGTACTTCACCACCGGCGTATCCACCCGGAAGTTCAGCCCCACCGGGCGAATTTCGGTGAAGGGCACGCGCGAGTACGGCTTGATCACGGCGCTCGATTCGCGCACGAACAAACAGGTGTGGCAGAAGGAGGTGCCATACCTTGCCGGCTACGGCAGCGGCGTGATGGCCACGGCCGGCGGATTGTTGTTCCATGGCGGCACCGATGGCTTCTTCCGCGCTTTCGATTCCAAAACAGGCGACGAGCTTTGGCGCTTCCAGACGGGCTTCGGCGCCGATGCGCCCGCGGCCACGTATGAAATCGCCGGCGAACAATACGTAGCCATCGCCGCCGGCGGCAGCCGCGATGGGCTGAGAGAAGCGCGCGGCGATCTGGTGTGGAGCTTCAGGCTCGGTGGCCGGATCAATCCGCTCAACGGGCCTCCTGCACCGCCGCCGGTGGTCACTGTGGAAGCGCCTCCCAACCGGCAACCCGAATAAGTAAAGGAGCATGGACATGACGATTCAGAAGCTGGCATTGCTGGCAGTGGCTTCTGCCGCCGCAGTGAACCTCTGCGCGCAGGAACGGCTGCCTCCTATCCCCGCAGACAAAATGACCGACGCGCAGAAAAAGACCGTCGTGGAGTACAAGGAGATTCGCAAAACCGATCTCGGCGGGGGACCGTTCTCGGTCCTGTTGCGCGTGCCCGATTACGTCGTGCCCGCATTGCAAATGCGCCTGCACAACTTGAACAATAGCGCGCTCAGCCGCAAGAACACGGAGCTGGCAATCCTGCTGGCTGCGCGGCACTCCACCAACAACTTCGAGTGGAATGCGCACAGCACGCTCGCCAAACAGGAGAAACTCAGCGACGCCATCATTGCGGCGATTGCCGAGGGCCGGCGGCCCGACCATATGGCAGACGACGAAGCGATCCTCTACGATTTCTGCACCGAGCTTCTGAACAATCAGAGCGTGAGCGATCCGACCTATGCTCGCGCGCTGGCGAAATTCGGCGAGCCGGGAGTTGTGGAGGCCGCGAGCCTCGAGGGCTACTACACGTTTCTCTCGATGGTCATGAATACCGCCCGCGTGGCGCTTCCCGCCGGAGCCAAGCCGCAGCTTGCGCCATTTCCGAAAAACGCACCGTAGCGCCAGCCCGCGGCTCCAGCAACCGCTACAATGTGGCTTCATGAAGAAGACCACACTCTTCCGGCAATTGGTGGATGCCCCCGAGATCGTGATGATCCCGGGAGTGGGCGATGCGCTGGGCGCGAAGCTTGTCGAAACAGCCGGATTCCCAGCAGTATTTCTCAGCGGCTACGCTGCCAGTGCCGCACTGCTGGGCGCTCCTGACGTCGGGTTGTTAACGATGACGGAAATGGCCGAGTGCGCGGCCCGCATCGCCGATGCCGTCGAGATCCCGGTATTCGCGGATGGCGATAACGGCCACGGCAATGCCACCAACGTGATCCGCACCATGAAGCAGTTTGAGAAAGCCGGCGTGGCCGCGATCTTCTTCGAGGACCAGGTGACACCGAAACGCTGCGGCCACATGTCGGGCAAGCAGATCATCCCGTGCGAAGAGATGATCGCGAAAATCCGCGCTGCGGTTGACACGCGCATCGACGGCGACCTGCTGATCATGGCCCGCACTGATGCGCTCGCGGTGAATGGCCTCGATGACGCGATCGAGCGCATGCACCGGTACCTCGAAGCGGGCGCCGACATGTCATTTGTGGAATCGCCGGAGTCGGTCGAGCAGATGCGGCGGATCACTCGCGAGATTGCTGCGCCCAACATGGCCAACATGGTGCCCGGCGGGAAATCGCCACTGCTCACGGCCACGGATCTGGAAGAGGTTGGGTTCGCCGTGGTGGCCTATCCCACGCTGCTCACGTACACCATGGTGCGTGCCGCCGAACGGGCACTGGAGCATTTGCGGTCCAACGGCACCACGTCTGGCTTTCCCGACATGGTGAACTTCGGCGAGTTCAACCGGCTCATCGGCCTCGACGAGGTCCGCAAGAAGGAGTCCGAGCTCTACGCTCCGCGATAGGGCGCGGCCAGCTCGTCGTAGCCCGTCCCGGAGTAGTCCGGACCGCTAGTCTCAGAAACACGCGAGTACATGATATCCGCCGGCGTCGGCGTTAGCCCAATGCCACACGCTTGATCTTGGCGTGGGGAGCGTGAGAAGTGGAGTGGCTGCGGTACGCCGCCGAAGTCCAGGCGCGAGTCTGATCGGTGGTCTTAGCCAGGTTTCGTAGGCGCTTCGCCTTAACCCGGCTGCCCACAAGCTCCGCGATCGCCAACTCTGCGTTGACGTGTGCGTGGACCTCGATGGCTTCCTCCGCCAATTTGAACAGTTCCGCACACCGCAGGCAGCCCATCGGAATAGATTATACGCTGATTTTGGAAAACTGGAAGCAGGTTATTTCAAGAAAGAGCGGTCGACCTCTTTGCCCTTGAGATAGACGTTCACAATTTTCTTGGTATTCGCAATGTCATCGAGCGGATTCGCCTCAAGCACGATGAAATCGGCGCTGTTGCCGGATATCAGCGTCCCCCGATCCTTCAGCCGCAGGAAATTCGCAGCGGTTACGGTCGCTGCGGTAAGCGCCTGAGCGGGCGTCATACCCGCTTCCACCATGAGTTGCAACTCACGATGCGCGTTGTAGGCATGAAAGTAGTCGGGGGCCGCGCCAGAATCCGTGCCAAAACCGATGTGCGCGCCGGCCATGTTGAGTTTGGCAAGGTTTCGTTGCATGATCGCGTAAGTTCTTCGCGCCGATTCCACCGCGGCGGGCGGGCGCGTATCGTAAGCAGCACGCATGCGGGCAATGATTGTGGAAGGCACCGTCTGGCGCAGCAGCGCGTCGTCCAACCAGGCCGGAGGCCGGCTATAGGTGCGACTTTGGGCTAATCCCAGGTTAGGCATCACCATGATGTTCTGCCGTCGAATCAGCGCGACTGTGGCATCGTCCAATTCGCGGTCGCGCACCAGGTGCGCGAAGCCGTCGATTCCCGCGCGCGCCAGATCCTTCGCATCATCCAAATAGTAAACATGTGCAACGACGCGCGTGCCGCCTTTGTGGGCTTCGTCGATCACCGCCCGATACAGCTCCGGGCTAAGCTTGGTAACCGTGCCATTACGGTCATCCACCCAGATCTTGATGAAATCCACATGCCGTGCGATTTGCTCGCGAACCGCCTGCCGCGCTTCCGCTTCTGTGGCTACGCCGTAAGCCGATGGCTTGAGCGCCGGATCGGCCGGACCGGCATTCGGAGCAGCGATGCCCCGCCCTGCCAGGCGAAACAGCGTGCCGCCGTTCATTTCCTGTTCGGCGCGGACTTGGAACGGCAGATCCCCTGGGTCGGTGCCCAAAGACAGAACCGCGCCCACGCCCGCGAACGCATAACGGCGAAGCTGATCGGTCAGATTCTCATACGTGTAGTTCTCCGGCGAATAGCTGGGGCCCTTCTGATAACCGATGTGGATGTGCGTGTCGATGAGCGCCGGCATCACGGTTTTGCCCGTGAGATCGACGCGCTCGGCCCCGGCCGGTGCTTGGACCGCTCCCTTCCTTCCCACTTTGACGATGTGCCCGTTCTCCACCAGGAACGCGGCATTCTCCATCGGGGCCCGCCGTGCATCCGTAATGAGCAGCGCTCCTTCGTACAGCACAGGTTGAGCCGCAGAGAGGGTGGCGAGAAGCCACAGGCAGCTTCCAGTAGCGAGGAGCCCAGATTTTAGTGGCACCGTACCAGCTTAAACCCTCGGCCAACTTCGGACGGTAACGCCCAATCGATCCCGAAACCTCTCGAATGGCACAAACCGCCTAGCCCGCCCCAAAACGGTGGGACCGCGCTCGTTAGGCGCTGCCGATCGCGTCCGGTGTTGTCTCAATACGTCTGCGCCGGAACATCGCAGTGAGCGAGGGGGCTCCAGCAAAACACCAGGCTGCGATTACCGGATCGCAGATAGCGCATCCCAGCGACGAAGTCGGATCGAACGGAAGCAGGGGACTTCCGTGCAGATGATGAAGAACGTCCCACACCGTGTGCAGCATCCAAGCGATTCCAATGAATCGATAGGACCGCAGGCCTTGGTAGGCGCAGAACGTCATCGCCGAACAGAACGCGAATTCCCATTTGCCTAGCCCGCCGCTGCTTAGGTATGCGGCGCCCGCGCCGGCCACGAGGATCGCCATCAAGCGCTGCCGACTGGGTTCTTTCACCTGCGACATCAGCAAGACAAACGCGCTACCGATCATCACGGGAACGCACCATTGGAACGCCGTCTGAAATTGCGCGGCCGCGTGCATTTCGATCCTTTCCCCCTTGCCCTGCCCGGGTTTTCCACGATCGAAATTAGCACGATCGGTCGGTCGTGTCAAGACCGACCGGTCGTTCGGAGTTTAATTCAGCGCGCGGAACACTTCGCCGCCCTTCATCACGAAGCGCACGTGTTCCATGGTGCGGACGTCTTGCAGCGGGTCGCCATCCACCGCAATGATGTCGGCGAATTTTCCGGGCTCAATCGTGCCGGTCTGGGCCGACATGCCCAGCATCTCCGCCGCGTTGATGGTGGCGGCTTGGATCGCTTGGAGGGGTTTCAGGCCGTACCGCACCAGCGCATCGAACTCTTTGGGCGCCACCTCCGGTTCGGCATCCACACCGTACACCATGCGCACACCCTGCCGGATGGCGATGTCGAAACCGGCGCGCCGCAGCTTGAGCGCGGCCCGCCCCTTTTCCAGCATCACCGGCGTCATGCCGCGGCTGGCGCCCAGTTCCACGCCTTCTTCGAAGGTATACAGTGTCGGAACCAGCCAGGTCCCTTTCTTTACCATGGTCGCGGCGATTTCATCGTCGAGGACAATGCCGTGCTCGATCGAGTCCACACCGGCATTGACGGCCGCGCGGATGCCGGCCTTTCCTTCTGCATGGGCCATCACCTTCTTGCCGGCGCGGTGCGCCACGTTCACCGCTTCGGCCATCTGCTCGTCACTCAGCTCCTGCACGTTGAAATCGCTCAGAGGATCCATCACGCCGCCCGTGGCCATCAATTTAATCCAATCGGCGCCGTACTTAATATCGCGCCGAACCGTGCGGTCTACATCACCTACCGTGTCGGCCAGGTTGATGCGGCGCGGCAACGCCTGGTCCGGCGAAAGTATGTCGGCGTCGCCGTGGCCGCCGGTTACGGAAACGAAGTTGCCCGCTACTTTCATCCGCGGCCCTGGAATGAGGCCCTTTTCCACGCTGTCGCGAAGCGCGATTTGGGCATAGCCGAGATCGCTTTCTCCGGCTTCGCGAAGCATGGTAAACCCACGCGTCATCCATTCGCGCAGGTTACGTACGCCCCATAGCGCAGCTTGCGCCGATGACATGAGTAGCCCCGCGGTGGGCGACCAGTCTTTCTGATCGCCGAGGACGTGCGCATGGCAATCGCACAGGCCGGGCAGCACCGTTTGTTTGGAGAGATCGATGACCCGGGCGCCCGCGGGCGCGGTCGGATCTAGCGCCACCACTTTGTCATCCTGGATCACGATGTAAACATCGTTCCGGTAGTTGCCGGTACGG
>Ga0335079_10004026_pt1 | contig 16911 bp, 17 predicted proteins | sample Lox_Sample_33_FD_206719 | JGI IMG/M metagenome (GOLD analysis project Ga0335079, IMG submission 206719) | Soil microbial communities from Loxahatchee National Wildlife Refuge, Florida, United States - Lox_Sample_3.3 | ecosystem: Environmental > Terrestrial > Soil > Wetlands | place: USA... | reverse complement strand
TGTCAATGAAGCCGAACGCGAGCTATTGCAATCCATTGCCCGACCGATTGTTTTATTGCGCCGCAAACCAGAATCAAAGGTCTGCAAAGAAGTTGCACCGGAACAGGAATTCGTTGGCGTGATGTTGCCTTACACGCCATTGCATTATTTACTTCTCGAAAAAGCTGATGATTTTCCACAAGCGCTCGTGATGACCAGCGGCAACTTGAGCGAAGAACCGATTGCCACGGATAATGATGAAGCGCGCCAAAGATTAGCCTCGTTGGCTGATGCATTCCTGATGCATGATCGTGATATTCATATTCGTTGTGACGATTCGGTTGTGCGGGTTTTTGAAAAGGAAATCTATCCCGTCCGCCGCTCGCGCGGATATGCGCCGTTTCCCGTCAAACTACCATGGGATGTTCCTCCATTGCTGGCGGCTGGGACTGAACTGAAAAACACCTTTTGTATTACGAACAAGAATTATGCTTTCCTAAGCCATCATATCGGTGATATGGAAAATTATGAAACGCTGAAATCGTTCGAGCAGGGCATTGAACATTTCGAGCGATTGTTCCGTGTCAAACCCGAGGCCATCGCTTATGATCTGCATCCAAATTATTTGGCCACGCGTTATGCATTTGAACGTGCCGAGCGCGAGAACCTGCCAGCGATTGGAGTTCAACATCATCATGCGCATATCGCGGCCTGCATGGCCGAACATGGACTGGACGGTTCCCAACCTGTCATCGGATTGTCGTTCGATGGAACAGGTTATGGCGATGACGGCGCGATTTGGGGCGGCGAGTTTTTGATCGCGGATTACAAATCATATCAACGGCCGTTTCATTTACAATATTTTCCATTGCCCGGCGGAGACGCATCCATCAAGAAACCGGCGCGTACAGCGCTCGCTTTGCTTTGGTCGCTGGGACTCGAATGGGATGAACGTCTTGCATCGGTCTCTGAATTCAATCAAGGAGAACGGAATCTTTTGCACGCACAATTGGAAAAGAAAATCAACACGCCGCTGACTTCAAGCATGGGACGTTTGTTCGACGCGGCCGCGGCGCTGGCGGGCGTTCGGCAAATTGTCAATTACGAGGGACAAGCCGCGATTGAATTCGAAGTGTTGGCAGATCCGGATGAGGCGGGGAGTTATTCGTTTGAATTAGATCAAGACCGGGTCGAAGTAAGAAGCGGGATTGAGGCGTTGACAAAAGATGTAATGGCAGGAGTCCACATATCGAAAATTTCAGCGCGCTTTCATAATAGTCTAGCTGAAATGGTCCGAATGACGGTCAAGAAAATGAATCAAGAAACAGGTATCCGCATTGTTGCACTATCGGGGGGAGTTTGGCAGAATCTCACCTTAATTGGACGAACTTTGTCACTATTGCGAGCAGATGGTTTCACGGTATACCTACATCGTCAGGTGCCGACGAATGATGGCGGCCTTTCGCTGGGGCAAGCGCTGGTTGCCGCAAGCAGATTGAGAGGATAAGATGTGTTTAGCAGTTCCGGGAAAAATTGTTGAGATTTACGAAAAGGGCGGACTCAAAATGGCGCAGGTGGATTTCGGCGGAATCTTCCGCGAAGCTTGTTTGGATTATGTGCCCGAAGCGGAGGTCAACGAATATTGCGTGATTCATGTTGGGTTTGCGATCAGCCTTTTGAGCGAGAAGGAAGCGATGGAGACGCTCGATCTGCTCAAGGAAATTTCCAACATCGAAACAGAACTTGGACCGGGATGAGGAGATTGCTTCGTCGCGGAGAACGCTCCTCGCAACGACATGAGATAACCCTATGAAATATGTTACTGAATATCGCGATGCCGCTTTAGTGAAAGGCGTGATCGAAGAGATTCGCCGCACGGTGACGCGCCCGTGGACGATGATGGAAATCTGCGGCGGGCAGACTCATGCCATCGTGCGCCACGGACTCGATCAACTGCTTCCGGCGGAAATCGAACTGGTGCATGGACCGGGCTGTCCCGTGTGCGTGACGCCACTCGAGTTGATCGATAAAGCGCTTGCCATCGCGGCGCGTCCGGATGTGATCTTTTGTTCGTACGGCGATATGCTGCGTGTGCCCGGCTCGGGCCGCGATTTGTTTTCGGTCAAGGCACAGGGTGGCGACGTACGCGTGGTCTATTCGCCGCTGGATGCGGTGCAGATTGCCCAGCAGAATCCGGATAAGCAAGTGGTCTTCTTCGCAATTGGTTTTGAAACCACCGCGCCGCCGAATGTGATGAGCGTCCTGCAAGCGCAGCGGCTCGGACTCAAAAACTATTCCATTCTCGTTTCGCATGTGCGCGTGCCGCCTGCCATCAATGCCATCCTTTCGTCGCCGGAGAATCGTGTGCAGGGATTTTTGCTGGCGGGTCACGTCTCCGCTGTAATGGGATATTGGGAATATCCATCGCTGGCGAAAAAGTTCAACGTGCCGATGGTGGTCACCGGCTTCGAGCCGCTCGATATTGCCAACGGAATTTTACAGACCGTCCAACTGCTTGAAGCAAACAAAGTGGAAATCGGCAACGCCTATTCACGCGCAGTGACGTTTGAAGGCAACCAGCCCGCGCAGAAAACAATAGGACAAGTTTTCATGGAATGTGATCGCAAGTGGCGTGGCATCGGCATGATTCCCATGAGCGGCTGGTGCTTGCGTCCGGAGTTTGATCAATTCAATGCCGAGAAACGATTCGATGTGGAAGCGATCACGGCGGATGAATCGCCGTTGTGCATCGCGGGGCAGATCCTGCAAGGGTTGAAGAAACCGAATCAGTGTTCAGCGTTTGGAACGATCTGCCATCCCGAACATCCGCTGGGTGCGACGATGGTTTCGTCCGAAGGCGCGTGTGCCGCATATTATAAATATGGTCGAGTTGAGATGAAGGATTCGGTCCCATCATGAGCGATGAAACCGTGAACATGGAAGGCGCAGTCTGTGCGCCGCCTTTGCCGCATAGCGAACAGATCGTGATGGGACACGGCGCGGGCGGGCGGATGACGCATCAACTGATTCAAAAAGCATTCCTGCCCGCCTTCGATAATACTGCGCTGCGTGCCGGAGATGATGCGGCGGTATTGGAACCTAAGGCTGGCGTGCAGCTTTCGATCAGCACTGATGCACATGTGGTCTCACCTTTATTCTTTCCCGGCGGCGATATCGGAAGATTGGCAATTTGCGGCACGGTCAATGATGTGGCGATGCTCGGCGCGACGCCGCTTTATTTGACGGCGGGATTTATTCTCGAAGAAGGCTTGTCCATCGAAACGCTTCAGCGCGTCATTGCTTCGATGAACGCGGCTGCGCAAGAAGCGAATGTTCAGATCGTGGCAGGTGATACCAAAGTTGTACAAAAAGGCAAAGCGGATGGACTTTACATCACGACCGCGGGTGTGGGTTTGGTGCGACCGGGCTTGGAGGTTGGCGGCGCACAAGCCAAGCCGGGTGATGTTGTAATTTTATCGGGTTCGATTGGCGATCACGGCATTGCAGTGCTGGGCGCGCGCGGTGAATTGGGATTCCAATCCGGCATTCAAAGCGATGTGGCTCCACTCAATCATTTGATTGACGCGATGTTGGATGCTAGCAATAATATTCACGTTCTGCGCGATCCGACGCGCGGCGGCGTGGCGACCACGCTGAATGAGATTGCATCTCAATCGAATGTGGGCATTGTGTTAAATGAGTCCACGATTCCGGTGCATCCCGAAGTCGATGCGGCGTGCGAGATGCTGGGCTTTGACCCGCTGTATATTGCCAACGAAGGCAAGCTGCTGGCGATGGTTGGGCGTGAAGATGCGGATGCGGTATTGAAAGCCATGCGCCAGACGCGTTATGGAGAAGGCGCGGTGATTATCGGCGAAGTGACCGCCGAACCGCGCGGACGCGTATTAATGAAGACTGCCATCGGCAGTCAGCGCGTGGTGGATATGCTGGCGGGGGAAATGCTGCCGAGGATTTGCTAGATAGTAATAAAACGATTTTGTGCTATTTGAAAACGCCAATCATTGTTTAACCGGCGGGTTCTCCGGTAATGACCGGCGCTTTGTCTGTTGAGTTTGCTACATGATCAGGAAGATCAATTTCCACATTGCGAATGGGCGGAGCGATGAAGGATGCGATTGCAACAACAATGGTAAGCAAACCGAGCAAGCTGATTAACAATCCTATGCCGCGGCCAGCTCCAACGCCGATGATTGGGCCAAAGATCGGAGCGAGAAAGCCTCCCGTTGACATGGCGGGTTTGAAAACGCGATCCGCCAAAGGCCCGGCAAGCAGCGGGGCAATGGTCTGACTCGACCATGCGATTGCGCGGCGCACCGCGAACACGCGTCCTTGCACATCCGGCGCGACCTTCGATTGCCAGATCGCCTGACTGCAGGCGTTCATAAATGGTACGGTAAACATAAATCCGAATCCGCAAAACCCCAGCAGCGGAATCGTCAAACTGAATCCAACCCCTGCCAAAAATAATCCGCCGATGAAACCGGAGCCTAACAGCGTATAGACTTTGCGCTTCCCGCCACCCCAGGCGCTCATCACCAGAGTACCGGCCAGCATCCCGACGCCCATGATCGTGCTGAGATATCCGAGCACATCGGCTGTCCAGTGATCCAGGATGAGCGGAATGAACAGGGGTTGCATCACGCCGCTGAGAAAATTGATTGACAGGAAAAACATCAGCAGGGAGAATAAACCTTTGCGCGCCGTAATATAGTCCCAGCCAAATCTCATTTCCTTCCAGACGGAACCTTTGGCCTGATGTCCATCCTCCGTACGCGGCGGCTTGGGGATGTGAACAAAGAAAATCATCAGCGCGACCGAAAATATATAAGTCGTGAAATCGATCAGCGCCATGTTGCCGAGTTTGATCACCACATAGAGCACACCGGCGATAGCGGGTCCGGCGATCTGCGGCAAAGCCTCACCTAACTGCACAAAACCGTTGGCGCGTCCATATTGTTCTTTGGGAACCAATAATGTAACCGAAGCCGTGAAGGCCGGCCACATCAAACAGCCGAAAGCCGCGATAAAAAAGTTGAGCGGGATCGCCATCCACGGTTGGAGCGAGTGATTAATAAATAAGATCGCCGTTATCAGCACGCCCAAGCCCGCGCCGAAATCGCTGATGATCATCACGGTGCGGCGATTCAAACGATCTGCCAGCACGCCTGCCAATGGCGAAAGGAATACAAAGGGCGCCGCGAATGCGACTTGTGTCAAAGCGATCAACGAGACCGAATGGGTTTGGTCGTAAACCCATACGCCTAAAGCAAAGCCGGTAAGTTGCGAACCGATCAGGGAGACGAGTTGCCCGAACCAAATGGTAAAGAAGGCGCGTGTACCCGTGGGGGAGGATGGAGTTGTCATATCTTTTCTTTATTTGTGATTTACTGATAAAAGGGCAATTCCTGATTTTATCATTATATAAATTGGTCAAATAATTTCTCTCGGTGAAGTTTTGCCCGGCGGAAGCATTGCCGTACATTTGCTAAGGCAATTAATAACAAAGCGTATTATTCTGGTTCAAATTCAGTTGACTACAATCGGGCCGCGTTTTTTGGGGAAAGCAATTGTTATAAAAATAATGATAGCGCACAATAGACCAGTAACAAAGCCAATATCGGATTCACTATTTTTGCATGTTTGGATAATATATCGCAAAACGCAGACCCGAAAACCGTCCAAGCCACAGACCCGGTAAAACCAAAAAAGGCAAGGAATAAGGCAAATTCAACCAATGTCAAGGTGGAGTGAAAATAAGGGAGTATGAATGTGGACATGGATGTGAAGGCATAAAAATAAAGTTTTGGATTTAAAAATTGCAGAGTGAATCCGGAAATAAAGCTGGCCCCCTTCGTTTCTGCGAGTTGAATTTCAGAGGAACTTTTCCATATTTGCCAGGCAAGGTAAAGCATATAACCTGCCCCGAATATTTGCAAATAAATCTTTGCCTGGGATATATGTGAAAATATGATTGCGCTAAGCAGTGTGCAAATTTGCATGACAATGGAAAACCCCACCAGAATACCGAGATTAAAAGGAAAACTTTTTTTGAAGCCATACCGAACCGCGTTGCTCATGGACATAATGTTATTGGGTCCGGGCGTATACGCAGTAATAAAAATATAAATCAGAAAATTGTAAACACTAAACATAATTTACTTTCCTTATAAACTATAAAATGATGATATAAGTAATAATTCGTGATCGCAAGTTGCAAAAACAATTGTGTGGTGGATATGCTGCCGAGGAACTAAATCCCCCTGCTTACCGACTAAATCGGCGGGGTCACCGACAAATCCGGTGGACGCACCGACTAAACCGGTAGACGTACTAACTAAACCGGCAGGGCCACCGACGAAACCAGCGGATATGCTAGCGGGAGAAATGCTGCCGAGAATTTGCTAAGCTTAAGAGTATTCTGGCTCAAATCCAGTTCTGCTATGAATTTCACCCGAATCGACGAATGATGAGAACTAAGAGCCCGCCCACGAATAGCCAAGTGTAGATCGTCCACACGTGATCGGCCAGCGTCTTTGGCAGGAGTATGTCAGTTACTTGTCCGTGTTGGGATCCTAGGCTTTCGGCGACAGCAGTCAAAGGGCAACGCCAACGATGGGTAATCAACACAGCGCCCTCTCCCAGCAATATGCCGATAGTGCTCCAGGTGAGATAGCTGAGCCTGTCCGTTGCAACTTCATACAAAAATCCAACCAAGAGACCCGTTACGGCTATGAAAATTGCCAAGTGTATGGCCTTGATAAATCTAATTGAGCGCAGACGCACACTTGCCGTGTGAGCAATCACGCGCTGAGTAGATATCCGATGAAGCAGAAAACGATGATGGTCATGCTGCGACCTTATCGGTTGGTGACCCAGTAAGATTCGAATCTACGACCAAGCATATTCTGGTTAAAATCCGGCTCGGATACGATTTTACCTGCATTTAGATGCACCTCTCGGCCTGGAGGTTAGAGGTTCAAATCCTTTCGACATGCACTTTTTAGCTGCGGGTTTAATGTCCAAGCTCAATCAAGCACGAGGCGTTTTTGGGTTGCTGCCTTGAAGCAGGCGGGAGATTTCCTCAATCTGACGTGATTGGTCCATGATTTTTAGAAACAGAATGAGTATGCCAACACCGGTCATTAAAGCTCCTGCATCTGCCCAGACGTGATTGGATGGATCGTATCCGATGACAATTATCAGTGGACCAAATATCACCAGCGCCGGAGTGAGGGGCAGAAGAAGGTTGATGATTGTTCTAAGAAGGTTGGTGAATGTTCTCATGATGCATCTCCTTGTGGATCTGAAAATTGGAATATATATCTAGCAGTTCGCGGTTCAAGTCGTGTTGACACACATTTTCCGCCTAACGATTCATAGTCAAACAATCATGATTCGCAAAAACAATAGCGTACTGGAATTTTATTTCCAGTACGCTATTCATTATCTTACGCTGTCTCGTATTCGGCTTGTTCTTCGTCCGTCGTCATCGCAGGCTCGTCGGCGTGCTTCTTATCGAGGAACTGCATCAGTTGGGCCACAACCTTGCTGAAATACTTGGTTTCGCCTTTGCTATCCTCATACTTATCCGTCTTCAGCCGCCCTTCAACGTAAACTAGGCTGCCCTTCTTGAGATACTTGCTGGCGATCTCGCCCAGCTTTCCCCAGGCTTCCACGTTGACCCATTCGGTGTATTCCTTGGTCTCGTTCCCGCTCTTGCGGCGCTGAGTTACGGCAAGGCTGAAGTGAGCCACTTTCTTTCCGTTCGGTGTGAAGCGGTTTTCCGGTTCCTTGCCCAGATACCCGATCAGTTGAACACGGTTTAATGCTGGCATGTTTCCCTCCTTTCCTTCAGACTTTTAGAGTTCATGTTTTGTGTCATATCAGGTCTCCTTTTTCTCTAAAAGAACAGTATTGGGTTGGTTCGAACGGGTTATACTTTGGTTATTGCTGGCTTTCAGCGGGCGCCACCGCAGCGGGTGGCTGTGTCCGCTTCAAAACGAGCATGCCCGTCTTCATCTCTACGACCTGGTAACCGGCAGGCACGGCATCCAGCGCGCCTTCCTTGATCTCCTTCGAAAAGTAGAACATCTTGCCGTTGGAGTGTAGGTAGTAGGTAGTGCCTTTCGAATTGTTGTGTGAGTATGCCATTGATTTCTCCTTTTCTAATATTGGATACTAAAAGTGTAGCACAGATTTTCTATTTTTGTCAACTAGGAATTTTGGGCTACCCGCTACGGCAGAGCGTCGACGAGGCCCTGATTTTACACCTTAATAAGACGACCGGGCCGTATTGATCCGAAAGGAAGAAGCAGTATGATGATCGTCTCCACGCTAGAAGAATTGCGCTCTGCCCGACTCCTTCTGGAAGGCAAGCTGGGTCTTGTACCGACGATGGGCTATCTGCACGAAGGGCATCTCTCCCTGATTCGCCGCGCCAAAGCCGAATGTGATTCCGGGGCTGTGAGCATCTTTGTCAACCCAACTCAGTTTGGACCGAACGAAGACCTTTCCAAGTATCCGCGTGACCTCGACCGCGACCTGCATCTGCTCGAAGAAGCGGGCGTGGATTTGGTCTGGACGCCAACACCCGAGGTGATGTATCCGGTTGGATATCAAACGTGGGTTCAAGTCGAGGAAATGACGCGTCCGCTCGAAGGTGCACAGCGTCCCGGCCATTTTCGCGGCGTGACGACGGTAGTCACCAAGCTGTTCAACGCCGTCCAGCCAACAAAAGCCTATTTCGGTCAGAAGGACGCGCAACAAGCGGCGGTGATCCGCCAAATGACGAAGGATTTGAATTTCCCAATTGAGATTGTGGTTTGCCCCATCGTGCGCGAAGCAGATGGACTCGCCATGTCCAGCCGCAATGTTTACCTTGATGCCGGGCAGCGCCAAGCCGCGACGGTTCTATATCGTTCTTTGAGCGCGGCCAAATCCGCGTATGAACAGGGCGAGCGCCACGCCGAGAAGCTGCGCCAAATCATGAAGGCCGCAATTGCGTCCGAGCCGTTGGCGCAGTTGGAATATGTTTCCTGCGCGGATTACGATACATTGCAGGAGTTGGATAAGGTGACGGGGAAGACTCTGCTTTCGATGGCCGTGTTTTTCGGGAAAACAAGATTGATCGATAATTTTGTTTTGGAATGAATCTGTAGGGTGACTCATGAGTCACCCCTCGGTTATTGGGGAATTTTAGACTTGTTCGAAGCGTTCCACGGGAACGACAAACAGCGAGGCGATCTTCTCGGTTGGTGCGCCCATCGCAATGGTTTCACGAATGAGTTTGGTGGCGGAATCTACTTGTGTGTCACCGACGCCAAGCAATAAGGTCGCCACACCGCTTCGCAGAAAACCGCCGGTCGAGGCGATACGGGTCACTCGATAGTCCTCGCTAGTCAGGGCACGCGTCAGAGCATCGGCTTCGCTGTCTTTGATGATCAGGATAATCATTTTCATGGTTATATCTCCTCGTAGCGTTCGACCGGCAATGCAAATACGGTTGCGCCACCTACGGTCACTGGAACCGGCGTCGGCATGGGCAGCGGCGAACCTTCCAGCGGCATGGATAAATATTCAACGCGCTGACGGCAGGATTTGCGCAATTCCCTTAATACATCCTCTTCACGGCCTTTCGGCAGACCGATTAATATCGTCGCGTTGCGTCGTCCGAGAAACCCACCCGCGCTGGCCAGATAAACCACCGGGGCGCCGAACGGACTTACCGCGCGCGTGGCAATATCCAAATCCTGTTCCTGCACAATCGCCAGTATCAAGAGATGAATCGGGTTTTCCATAACCTACTCCTCATCGGCAATCATTCATCATTAGCATATCACATTTAAGTCATGGATACTATTAAGGGATTGTTATCGGTAATCGTAATCGTCTTGCCGTTTCGAAACGTGATTTCCGTTCGTTCGAGGCCGCGCACCATCTTCAAATCTTTGTAAAAAATCGTCACAGGCCACGCGAATGGATTCTTGCCTTCGAGCCGCACGCGATCCTTGGACAGGATGGTCACTCCCAGAGTTTGCAGGAAAAGGCCAACGGGCGCCAGTCCATTCAAGGCGCCGCGTTCGCCGAGTCCATTCCCGGTTTCAGCGTGATATCGTTGATAAAAAGTATGATTCTGCTTAAGACTTTGAATCACTGCATTCATAAGGCGCTCCGTCAAGCGCGCGGCTTCGCTTCTGAATCCATAGGCCAGCAACCCTTCACCGATCAATGTATTCCAAGGCAGATGCACACTCATGGCAACCGCATCCGCTTCAGGCTCCGGGATGGAAGGCAAAGCCGGGATGCCAAAAGGCCGGCCAAAATATTCCGCAGCTTGAAGCGAACTCTCGATCATGACTTGCACCTGTTGCGGATCCGAAATATGTGCCCAAAGCGGAGTGAAAAGTGTGATGTCCTCGCTGGCCATATTTACAATGTTGATCAAGACTCGATCCTGTTCATCCAAACCTTTGATGCTGATGCGTCCGATCTTTGAAAAGACCTTTTGCGTGGTTGCAACGAAACCGCCGGTTCTCCATTGAAATTGATTTTCTTCAATTATTTCGACATCGCCTCGGCCTTTGGTGACGAGCTCACTGATCTCGATTATCGGACGTTGCGCCGCCGGATTTTTCGTCTGCACTTCGATCAATAAACGAACTGGTTGCTCGAACTCCAACTTGGGACGCAGGTTGCCCGGTCCTTTATGTTTCGCGATCAATTTGCCGCCCTGGCAGAGTTTGGTGATGCGATCTCGATAACTATATAACGCGGCGCTCGCATCCCAAGACGCCTCAACCGAGGACTTGAGTTTATCCACCTCTGATTCCAGCAATGCGATTTCATCACCCTTGTTTAACCGTTTCGCGATTTGAATGAGTCGTTGTGCTTCGTTGTAGAGCATGGCTTCCAATGCCGGATCGTGGATCACAGAAATATCCGCACCTTGTGACCACGGATGCCAGACGTCAAAGAGCGGGTTATCTTCAAAGCCGGTTTGAAGCACGTGATTCCAAGACGGCAAACCGTCGCGGTCCGGATCATGTTGCGGCGAGATCCAATCCCAGAAAAAAGCCAAGAGTTTCGGAAAGCTTTCGCTGAGAAAAGTTTCATCTTCGGTTTGATGAGAATATTTCCAGGCCAAACTTGCCAGCATCGGCGCAGCAGATAAATTTCCGCGTTGACCGGCGAGGCCAGGCTTATGATCGATTGAACCGTCCTTGGTCTGAGTGGAAAGAAAATTGTCGATCAACCCGCGCATCAGCTGAGGCGCGGCCGGAAGCAGGCTGGCAAGATAATAGCTTTCAAGCGGGGTTTGTCCGCTCCAACCTGGCGGATAATCCTGTCCATCCCTTTTGGGAGAAAAACCGTGATCCGGCTGGCGGGATTGTACAAAGGACGGATTGGGCAGCTGCGCATCGGGGGTGAAGAATAATCCCAACGCCGCGCGCTGACTGTAAGCGAGAGCCGCATCCCAATCTGTATCACCGGTATGAATATCCAGCGTGTCACCCGCATCCAGCAATTCGATGTGAGCGCGCTCTGCTTCCCATGAACGGCCTGCGCTGCGTCGCGCTAAATCGAAAGATGCCTCTGCCGAAGCGATAGATGCGATTGCCCAATTAAGTTGACGACTCGCACCCGGATCGAAATCCAATGCCATGGTCAGTGAAGGATATGGACCCGGACCAAACTGCGGGCCGCCGGTCATGAAGATCACCGGGAGGAGTCCGCCGGTTTGTCCTGCGAGAACGTTGACCATTTGTTGCTGGGATTCTTTCAGGCTTTCTCCGTCAAGCGGAATGAGCATTCCGCACAAATCGACGGTGATCTTGCGGGCGAATGCAGTACGATTGTTAAGAGTCAATCTGCCAGCCAAGGCGTGGGATTCGGGTACCCAATATTCGGCTGTGACGTCCAGACCCTCGAAGGGAGAACATTCGAGCCAGAGAAAGTTTGGATAGAAACGCTGCAGATAAGGCGAGGCCGAAAATTCAGCAGGATTGATAATTGTTTTACCCAATTCCCCAAAACGATAAAAAAGGCGCATGGAGCGGGCACGCAATCCATACGTTGTGCGGACGGCCAGCGCGGCAGGTTCACCGGCGCCGATTTCAAGTTCCCAAATCTGATCCTCCACATAATCCGGCTTCGACAAACGAAAGTCCGATGCGATAGTGAGAGACAATGGGTCGCCGGGCCGAAGATTCCAATCGCGCATGGTTCTATTGTACGGTTAGATGAGCAGAAGGTCAAAGGGTATAATTTGATTAGAATCTTTTCATGAGGAGATAATATGGGCATGTATTTCGAGGAATTCAGCGTTGGAAAAAAGATTGTGACTGAGGATCGAATTGTCACATCCGATGACATTATGAAATTTGCCAATTTGACCGGCGACAATAATCGCATTCATACGGACGAGGAATTCAGCAAAGCCGGGCCGTTCGGCAAGCGCGTTGCACACGGACTTTTAGGTTTGTCCATTGCTTCGGGCCTGGCCTGGCAGACAGGGATTCTCGACGGCACCGTGATTGCTTTTCGTGAAGTGAATGAATGGAAATTCGTGAAGCCGATCTTTATCGGTGACAAAGTCCGCGCGGAATTGAACGTCGCGGAGACAAAAGCCCTGCCGCGCATTGGTGGAGGCTCCGTTATGCTGGAAGTTGAATTGAAGAACGAGAAGGATGAGGTCTGCATGAAAGGCTCCTGGAACATCCTGGTTTTATCGAAGCCGAAGTAAACCATCTTATAAAATGACCGAAGTAGTATGACCAGCGATCCAGATCGCGAACGAATCCGCAAATTACTAGACTCCGAAGGCGACACGCGCGCCGAGCCTCCATCCCGAATGCCACGCACAAATGAGTCGATTCCAGCGCGTTCTCATTTGGATGAGGACAATATGCCGTTGCCGCGCCATGTATATCAAATGGACCTGGAAGGCACGCGCGTCACGCCTGCGGCTTTTGAGCCGACCACCAGCCGTCAAAACCGAAACACGCAAAACGTCGGACAACGAAGCGGAAAATTGTTTTCCCGATTTGGAAATATGAGTTGCGTAATTAGGGCCTTGATCGCGCTTGTTTTTATTCTGGTCATTGTCGGTTTATTTCTTCTCTCGCTGGGGGTCTACGAATATTATTCCATTGCCAACTCACTTCCTTCCGTCAGCGATTTGCAACAACACACTTCGCAATTCGAGACCACGCGCATCCTCGACCGCAACGGTGATTTGCTTTACGAGATTCTCGATCCGAATGCCGGGCTTCGCACATTTGTGCCGCTCGATAAAATTTCTCCGGCGCTGGTCGCGGCGACGATTGCCACTGAAGACAAGGATTATTACAGCCATCCCGGTTATGATGTGTGGGCGATCATCCGTGCCATCTGGCAGAACTACACCCAAGGTGAAATTGTGTCGGGCGCGTCGACCATTACGCAACAATTGGCGCGCTCGCTTTTGCTTTCGCCACAGGAACGTCAACAAACTTATTTACGTAAAGCGCGCGAAATTATCTTGGCCGCCGAGATCACGCGCCATTATTCCAAGGATCAAATCCTTGAGATTTATCTCAATGAAATTTATTACGGGAATCTTTCTTACGGAATCGAAGCTGCCTCCGAAACGTACTTTGGAACAACCGCCGATCAATTGACTTTATCTCAGGCCTCGTTTCTCGCCGGACTTCCGCAGTCTCCCGCCGTTTACGATATTTTTACAAACCGTGATGCGACTCTCGCGCGCCAGCAGGAAGTGTTGAACTTAATGATGCAGGCGAGCTATGAACAAAATTGCATCCATGTCAGTAATAACGATCAGCCGGTTTGTGTGACTCCGGCAGACGTTGCATCCGCCGCGGCACAGACGCGCAACTACGCGTTCCTGTCGCCCAGCGTCAACATGCGATATCCGCATTGGGTGAATTATGTACGTTCGCAATTGGAGGCCAGTTACGATCCGCAGACCATTTATCGCTCCGGCTTTACGATTTACACAACGCTCGATCCGACTCTTCAGGATTACGCACAACAACTTGTGGCCAATCAAGTCACCGCGCTAGCAGGCAATCATGCCATGGACGGCGCGCTGGTTGCGATTCGTCCATCCACGGGCGAGATTCTGGCGATGGTCGGTTCCGCGGACTTCAACAACGCCGCCATCTCCGGTCAGGTCAACATGGCGGTCAGTGAGACGCGCCAACCCGGATCCTCCATCAAACCGGTTAATTATGTTGCGGCGTTTGAAAAAGGCTGGACTCCGGCAACGCTGATCTGGGATGTTCCTTCAGAGTTTCCGCCGTCGGGCGATCCGAATGATACACATCCGCCGTACATCCCGAACAATTACGACAATAAATTTCATGGACCGGTCACTGTTCGCACTGCGCTGGCGAATTCATATAATATTCCTGCAGTCAAGACTCTGCAATTTGTCGGTGTTTACGGCGATCAGGGCATGATCGCGATGGCACAGCGACTCGGCATCACATCGCTTACCCGCGATGATTATGGACTTTCTTTAACATTGGGCGGCGGCGATGTCAGCGTGTTGGAAATGACCGGCATGTTTTCAGTTTTTGCCAATAGCGGCATTCGAGTTCCGCCCGTTTCCATTTTGAAGATCGTGGATTATCAAGGCAAGGTGGTTTATCAATACGTTCCTCCGCAGGGGCAGCAGGTGATCAGCCCTGAACACGCCTATCTCATCACATCCATTCTTTCAGATAACCAGGCGCGTGCTCCGATGTTTGGAACCGACTCGGTTTTGAATCTGCCGTTCCCGGCCGCGGCCAAGACCGGAACCACCAATGATTTTCGCGATAATTGGACACTCGGTTACACACCGGACCTCGTGACGGGTGTCTGGGTTGGCAATGCCGATTACACCCCGATGGTCAATACCACTGGCGTTTCAGGCGCCGCGCCGATTTGGTCGCAGTTTATGCAATATGCTGTCCCGTATTTAACGAAAGGAAGTCCAACATGGTTCGCGCGTCCCGCCGGGATCGTTGAAGAAACCATTTGTTCATTATCAGGCACGCTGCCATCGCAATGGTGCAAAAGCCGAACGCGCACCGAGATCTTTGCATCTGATCAATTGCCTTTGCCGGCAGGTCAGGACTTGCGCCGCTCCATCTCGCTCGATACATGGACCGGGCTTGAAGCTTCCCCCGATTGCAATGACTTTACTACTCCGAGTCAAACCGTGATGAATGTGACCGATCTGTGGGCGCAGAAGTGGTTTGATACCAAAGACGGAAAGAGTTGGTTAAGTGCAAACAATTTTCCCATCCCACCGGTTTACGCGCCTCAACGCGAATGCACGAAAAATGATTCCCGCCCTGAACTTGATTTGAGCATTAACGAAGGGGACATCATTTCACAAAATATACTAACCGTCAACGGCACGGCCAATGCCACCACAGACTTTCGATCGTGGAAACTGGATTTTGGTTTGACTGATCAACCTTTGGATTGGACCACGCTGGCGCAGGAGAACCAACCGGTGAATAACGGACTTCTCATTAATTGGGATGTATCGAATCTATCGGGCAACACAATTTCCTTGCGCTTGCATATGACCGGTGCGAACGGTTATGCTGAAAAGACCGTTCACTTCTCACTCCAACTTCCACCTTCGCCGCCTCCTCCGCCGATGTTCACACCGGTGCCTTTTCCCTCCAATACTCTCACGCCTTCGCCGACGGACACTTCTGTTCCTCTGTTTCCGACCAATACGCCAACCGCATTTCCTACATATACATCCGCGCCGACCAGCATTCCAGCGGACACAGCTGCGCCATAAAGAGATCTGAATTTACGAATGGAGTTTAAAATGCGTCTGGAAGATTTGAATTGGATGGATGTCGAAAAATATATTCAGCACGAAGATCGATTGATGCTGATCTTCGGCGCTACCGAACAGCATGGGTATCTCAGTCTACTGACGGATATCAAAGTTCCATTAGCGTTAGCAGACTCGGCATCACAGGCAACCGGCGTGCTGGTTGCGCCGCCGTTGAATTTTGGCATTTCGCCCTATTTCTTATCTTATCCTGGAACCTTGAGTTTGAAAGTCAGCACGTTGATCGCCGCGGCAGAGGATATTGTCCGTTCGGCGTACGGACATGGATTCCGCCGTATCCTCATCATTAATGGGCATGGCGGAAATTCGCCCGCGCGGAATCATTTGCATCAGCTCAATAACGATTTGCCGGATTTGAAACTAAACTGGTATGACTGGTGGCTGTCGCATTCTGTTGAAATAGTGGCACAAAAACATGACCTCAAGCCTGCTCACGCCAATTGGCTCGAGGCTTTTTCGTTCACGGTCGTTGGCGAAATGCCTGATGGGAACAAAACGCCACCCCAAGTCCCGAGAGCAATCATGGATTCCAAAACCGCGCGTCACGTTTACGGAGACGGATCGTTTGGCGGCGCATATCGCGTCGGTGACGATATCATGCACGAACTTTTTGCCGCCTGCCTCGAAGATATTTTACACTTGTTGAAGTTTGAGTAGATAATCTAACGAAAATTTCATAATTATGGATTAGGATGATATAAAATGCTGTTACAATTGCAAGTTGTTGTATTATATAATATTGACACACCAATACAGATTGTGAGGAAAAATGTATATTGATCCTAATACCGGTGGAATGTTATTCCAGATTCTGGCGGCGTCCTTGGTCGTAATTTCAGGTGTTCTGCTTGTTTTTTCGGGTAAGATCCGCGGCTTCTTTGCTCAGCTACGCCGAAAAATGCGAAAAGATAAAACTGAAGACGAAGAATAGATGAAGACAGTCATCCTCGGTTTCGACTCATTCGATCCGGCAACCTTTGAACGACTTCAAAGTGCCGGCCGAATGCCCAACTTAACGAAATTTGTTGATCAGGGTGGATATT
>Ga0335079_10004024_pt1 | contig 16912 bp, 10 predicted proteins | sample Lox_Sample_33_FD_206719 | JGI IMG/M metagenome (GOLD analysis project Ga0335079, IMG submission 206719) | Soil microbial communities from Loxahatchee National Wildlife Refuge, Florida, United States - Lox_Sample_3.3 | ecosystem: Environmental > Terrestrial > Soil > Wetlands | place: USA... | reverse complement strand
TCTGGATTTTTTTCAAAAAAATGGGGAGCGAGATTGACCCTCGCTCCTCTTTTATTTTTCCGATTTAGTTTTTTGGAATGAGAATCGCCGTGACGCTATACCGCGGGACTTCTACGGTAAAGGTCGGTCCCAGATTCTCGATTGGAGCTTCCGTGATTGTCTTGCCGGCGTCGATTGTAACCTTTCCATAATCGTAGCGAGTTCCCTTATTGGCGAAATTGTAGTTTGCGATCGAGACCGTCACGTTCATGGATCGGGAAAGATCCTTGTTGATCAAGAGTAGGCCAAGACCGCCATCGCGGCGCTTTACGGCATGCACGGCGAGCATCTCGCTTTGCGATGTGGCTCCGACGAAAATGTCTCCCGGTTTCGCGATCTGGTGAATGAGCTTGATGCCGAAATACGCGGGCTGGGGTTGGTTCTTTTCGTCGAGGAAAATCGGAAACGCGCCATGGATCGGGCCCCACTCCACGGTGTACGCTCCCCGCTCCAGCAACGTTGCGACGGTGTCAGCGGAATAGAGAGCGGTTACCGCAGGATTTTTCGCGGGGAACCACGGGGCGATGCCTACGCTCGTAAAAGCCAGTTGTGGAGCATGTCCTGATGGGCAGTATTTCTTGTACTTTTCAATCAGATCGCGCCCGAGACGAGTGTAGTCGTGCTCCATGGCGTCTTGGCCGGGAAAATGCATTTCGTTGTTCAATGGGTCTCTGGCAACGGTAAGTAGATCGTCCTCGTCGATGTTGTTGACGAAGCTGGGCGGAGCACCTTTTCCTTCCCAGAGGCTGGCAGCACTGAAATCCATGCTGCCGCATGCATCCTTGAGAACCTCCGCATTCCAGTTCTTGCCGAACTGATCGGAATCGGCGGCGTCGGGCGGCGGCATTACGAAGGCCCCCACCATGATGTGAGGATCGACAGCTTTCATCGCCTTCGCGAATTGCACGACAGCAGCTCCGTAAACTGCAGGTCCGACGCGCTGATTGTGTTGATTGCGGCCCCAGTCTTTCGAGCTGTCTACCTTTCCGGCATGAAGATCGGGTTCGGGCGCGGGGCTTTGGCCGTACTTGCCTTCATTGTCGGCATCCGAACCGACGGTGCGAGCCTGACCATAGAAGCCGTTGCCCCAAGGCTCGTTGCCGACGGTCCAGAGAGGAATTCCGATCGGGGACGGATGACCGATTCTCAGGTGGTTGTATCCGTCATCGGTTGCCAGGGGAGTGGCGGCGCGGAGGCTTGCCCAGAAACCGACTGTTTTCCAGTCGGTTCCTTTGGAGTCTTTGCCGATGGGCTGTGTGTTGCTCGGACTGCCATTGGCGTACGCGACCCAAGCAGCGGCCTCAGCGGGTTCGCCGCCTCCAGTGCCATCCGGATTGCTGCCGTAATTAACGGATACAAGCGCGGAGCCCAAGGTGTCGATCACCGGGACCATCGCTGGAAACATTCTCTCGCGCGGAAACGCGGGGGCGCGATCGTTGGTGTAGGGATTGGTGATTGTTCCTGTCGACCAGTGATAGAGAGCCTCGATGCCGCCATTTCCCGGGAAGCGGACATTAGTGATTCCGGCGTCCTGGAGCAAGCGCATCGTGTCCGCATCGAATGCGTGCTTGTCCCATCGATCGGCAGCAATGCCGATGGAAGTGGTGTAAAGCACCGCTTTCTGCTGTGAGAGATCCACACTGGCTTTTGCTTTTACTTGGGCGTGGACGGGGAGGGCTACCAGCAGAAATAGTGCGCACGCAATGGATGCCGGGATCATTCGCAGGTGGGCAAGGATGAAGTTGCTGTTCGGGGTTCGGGTTTGCATAGAAAATCCATTTTCTACAGTGGATTTAAAAAACGTGGAATTATAACTCGCAACGGGCGGAATGGCGGCGGTTTCGTTACGCTGAGTTTGGGACGGTTTGACCGCTCCTCACAGGCTTCTCTACACTGAAAGTTTCAGAAATCCAGCAGGTTTGAAACTATGGCAGACAGCATTCATGTGAAGCTCCCGGACGGGAGCGTGAAGGAAGTTCCGAAAGGCACGACGGCGTTTGAGGTTGCGAAGTCGATCAGTCCGCGACTGGCGGATGCGGCACTTGTGGCGAAGACCAACGGGGATCTGATTGACCTCGCGCGTCCTTTGGAGAAAGACACCGATCTGACGCTTTTGACCGAGAAGAATCCCGAGGCGCTGCAAGTTTTCCGACATTCGTCAGCGCATCTGCTGGCCGCCGCTGTACTCGAACTTTTTCCGGAGACGAAGTTGGGACATGGGCCCGCTACCGACAGCGGATTCTTCTACGACTTTTATCGTCCAACGCCATTTACGCCTGAGGATCTCGAAAAGATCGAGAAGAAGATGCAGGAACTCGTGCAGCAGAACATTCCGTACGCCCGGGAGTTTCTGCCACGCGATCAGGGGCTGGCGGAGTTCAAAAAAGAAGGCGACTTCATGAAGTGCCATTTCATCGAGCAATTCACCAAGCCCGATGAAAAGATTTCGATCTACCGCACGGGGAAGTTCACGGATTTCTGCCGCGGGCCGCACATTCCATCCACGGGAAAGATCAAGGCATTCAAGCTGCTGAATATCGCCGGAGCCTATTGGCTCGGCGATGAGAAGAATCCGCAGCTGCAACGAATTTACGGCACGTCGTTCTATTCGAAGAAAGATCTCGATGCCTATCTCCACCAGGTGGAAGAGGCGAAGAAGCGTGATCATCGCGTGCTGGGCAAGCAGTTGGATCTCTTCTCGATCCAGGAACTCGCCGGGCCAGGGCTGATTTTCTGGCATCCCAAGGGCGGGATCATCCGCAAAGAGATGGAAGATTGGATGCGCGAGCAATATCTCAAGCGCGGATATTCGATGGTCTACACGCCGCACGTGATGCGCCGCCAGTTATGGCAGACCTCCGGGCACGAGGGCTACTACTCGCAGAATATGTTCGATGCGATGGAGCTCGACGATGCCGAGTACCGGCTGAAGCCGATGAACTGCCCGGGGCACATCCTGATTTATAAAGATTCGCTGCGCTCGTATCGCGACCTGCCGGTGCGGCTGGGCGAATTGGGGACGGTATATCGTTATGAGCGGTCGGGCGTGATGCATGGGCTGTTGCGGGTCAGGGGCTTTACCCAGGACGACTCCCACATTTTCTGCACTCCGGAGCAGATTGAAGGCGAGATTGCCGGCTGTCTCGGATTCGCTTTCGATGTGCTGAAGCACTTCGGCTTCGATAAGTTTCAGACCGAGCTCTCGACCTGGAATCCGCAGGATCGCAAGAATTTCGTTGGCAGCGAAGAACAGTGGAATCACGCGATCCAGTCGCTTGAAAAAGTATTGAAAGAACACAATATCGACTACAAGACGATTCCGGGCGAAGCTGCGTTCTACGGACCTAAGATCGATATCAAGCTGGTCGATGCGATCGGGCGTCTGTGGCAGCTTTCCACGGTGCAATTCGACTTCAATCTCCCGGCTCGATTTGAGTTGGAATATGTCGCGGAAGACGGAACGCGCAAGCAACCCGTGATGGTGCATCGGGCGCTGTACGGGTCGATCGAGCGCTTCTTCGGCGTTCTGATCGAGCACTACGCCGGGGCGTTCCCAGTGTGGCTGTCGCCGGTGCAGGCCGTGATGATTCCGATCAGCGAGCGGCATGCGGCGTACGCGAACAAGGTTGCAGATCAACTCAAGGCTATCGGTGTGCGCGTCGAGGTGGATGCGCGCAATGAGAAGATGAACGCCAAGATCCGCGAACACGCGCTGCAAAAAGTGCCTTTCCTTCTCGTGGTCGGAGATAAAGAGGCCGAGGCAGCGAAGGTGAATGTCCGCACGCGTGGCAAAGAGAAAACCGAGGACATGCTCGCGACGGAGTTCGTGGAGAAGATCCGGAAGCTGATCGCGGAAAAGAGTTCGACTCTGTAAGTCCAGTTCGCTTCCGTTAAAAACGAGGGATGATGCCATGCGTCATCCCTTTCGTGTTTCTCAGGAGTGCGGTTGTACCATGTTGGCGTGACCGAACTCGCGCAACGCGTGTTGGAGCTTGTCCGGCGGGAGTCATTCCTGCACGCTGGTGATCGTGTCGGCGTCGCCGTATCTGGCGGGATTGATTCGGTTGCGCTGCTGCGGCTGATGCTCGAGGTGCGCGGAGAGTTGGGGATTGTCCTCTCTGTTGTTCATTTCAATCACAAGTTGCGTGGGGCGGAGTCGGAGGCGGACGAGCAATTCGTGGCTCACTTGGCTCGCGAACATGAGTTGGAGTTCTATTGCGACAGCGATGATGTTGCGGGACACGCCCGCGAGCAAGGTGTCAGTTTGGAAACCGCGGCGCGGGAGTTGCGTTATGGATTCTTCCGGCATTTGATTCGGGAGGGTGCACTGGGGCTAAAGCCCCATCCAGAGGGCGACGCTTCACGCGGCGCTGGAGCGCCGCTCTTCCACGGTGGTCCCAACCGCGAGGAGAATGTGGGAGCTCTATCGAGGCTCGACAAGATTCTCACTGGACATACCCTTGATGATCAGGCCGAAACTGTGCTCATGCGCGTGATCCGTGGCGCCGGTATGCGGGGGCTGGCTGGCATTCACCCGCGGATTCCTGTAGAGGATGAAAACGAAATTTGTGGCGAGATCGTGCGTCCCCTGCTGGACATCCGCCGGCGTGAGTTGGAAGCGTACCTCGGAGAAATCGGCCAAGGCTGGCGCGAGGACTCCAGCAACGCCAACGAAAAGTTCACGCGCAACCGCATCCGAAAGCTTTTGGTTCCGCTGCTGGAAAAAGAGTTCAATCCGGCGGTTTCGGAAAATCTGGCGGAGCTGGCCGAGATTGCGCGTGGAGAAGAAGACTACTGGGACAACGAAGTCGCCGGATGGATGGGAACCGGCGTTCACTGGTCCGAACCGGAATGGGCTCGCAAGAGATCGGAAGCAGCCGCGCTGGTTCGAATCACATCTGCGGAGAGTGGAGAGCCTGACAAAATCCCGACCGTCTCCTGGCTGGTGATGAATGCATCGATCGATCGCCTCTGGTTCCAAGGCGAATCACTGGCAGTTCAGCGCCGGATCATCAAAGCTGTCGGAGACGAAGCCGCCATTCCATTGGAGTTCAAGCACGTCGAGGAGATTGTGGCCTTCGCGTTGGAAGAAGGTGGCAACGGGAAGGAACTCTCCCTGCCGCTGGGGTGGAAGTTACGGAAAGATGCGGATCACCTCTTTTTCGTGACTCCAGACTTACGCTCGTCTCGAGTCATGCAGGACTACGAATACGACCTCGTATCCGGAACAAGGTTGCGTATTGCCGAGATCGGGTCGGAGATGGAATTGACCGCAGTTCCGGCCGATGCGACGGGGTATAATCCTGACCAACTCCTGGATCCGGATTCTCTGCCCGGACCGTTAAAGGTGCGGAACTGGCGTGCGGGAGATCGATACTGGCCGTCCCATACAAAGTCCCCCAAGAAGATCAAGGAATTGCTGCAGGAGCGTCACGTGGCGCAGCCAGAACGCAAGTTGTGGCCGGTTGTGATGAGCTGCGACCAGATCGTCTGGCTCAAGGGCTTTCCAGTGCCGGGCCAGCACCGCGCGAAGCCTGGTAAAGGCGCTCTGCTGATCCGGGAGACGGCGATTGATGGCGAGGACGAACAACATTCATGAACACGAGGATTGAGCCGTTGCGGCAGGTCATTCCCGCAGAGCAGATCCAAAAGAGAGTCAAGGAGCTCGCCCGCCAGATCTCGGACGACTATAAGGGCCAGACGATCCAGATGCTGGCCGTGCTTGAAAATGCGTTCATGTTTCTCGCGGACCTGGTGCGGGCGATCGAAGTTCCCGTCGTATGCCAGTTCATCAAGCCGAAATATGGCCGCCCCAAGGAGGGCTTGTTCGGCGATGTCATGGAGATCTTTTTCAGCCATGAACCCGAGATTAAAGGACAGCATATTCTGCTGGTCGAGGGGCTCGTTCATTCGGGGGTGACCAGCGAGTTTCTGATGAACGATCTACGCTCGCGGGGTGCCGCTTCCGTGAAGCTTGTGACCCTGCTGGACCGTCAGTCGGCGCGTCGTGTGCAGTTGCAACCGGACTACTTTGGATTTCTCGTCGATGAGACGTTCCTGATTGGGTATGGACTGGGAGCGGTGGAGCAAACGAACCGGAATCTGCCCTATCTCGCGGCGGCAAACGCAAGAACCGCAGTAACTTAAGTCACAAGTACATAAAAAGGTCTTTTTCCCGGAGAACGGGTAGAATAAGGTCTTAAGTATTTTCGTCAGTCAAAATTCCCGCTGGGGCATCTAAATCAAGGGACGCCCTGCGGGTTGGTGTAGACGGCGTCGAATTTAGGAGTCCTCTAGGTGAACTCAACTGTAAAGACCGTTTTGTTCTGGCTGCTGATTGGTGTATCGGCCCTGTTGCTGTGGGAAGTAGTCAAAGGCGCCCGGGACGGTCAGAAAGATAAGGAAGTCAACGCCACGCAGTTCATGGGCGACGTAGACCAGAACAATGTTCGAGAGTTTACGGTCAACGGGATGGAAGTGCGCGGCAAGTACCGCGACGGTTCGGCGTTCCACACCACGCTGCCATCGAATTACTTCACGCCCGAAATCCTCAAAAGCCTGCAAAGCAAGGGCGTGCAGTACACGTTCCGCGACGTGAATAGCGGAAGTTTGCCGCTGCAATTGCTTGGAACCTGGGCACCGCTGATCTTGCTCGGCGCGTTGTGGTTCTTCATGATCCGCCAGATGCAGACGGGCGGAAACAAGGCCCTGTCGTTCGGCAAGAGCCGGGCACGGTTGCTTTCCATGCAGCAGAAGAAAGTCACGTTCAAAGACGTGGCCGGCGTGGAAGAGGCGAAGGAAGAGCTTCGCGAGATTATCGAATTCCTGCGCGAGGCGCAGAAGTTCCAGAAGTTGGGCGGTCGCATCCCCAAGGGTGTGCTGCTCGTAGGGCCTCCGGGGACTGGCAAGACCCTCCTAGCGCGTGCGGTAGCTGGCGAGGCCAATGTTCCTTTCTTCTCGATTTCCGGTTCAGACTTCGTCGAAATGTTCGTTGGCGTAGGCGCGAGCCGCGTGCGCGATCTGTTTGAGCAAGGCAAGAAAAACGCCCCTTGCATCATCTTCATCGACGAAATTGACGCCGTCGGGCGTCACCGTGGCGCAGGCCTTGGAGGCGGGCACGACGAGCGCGAACAGACTTTGAACCAGTTACTGGTCGAGATGGATGGCTTCGAATCCAACGAAGGCGTCATCCTGATGGCGGCGACGAACCGGCCTGATGTGCTCGATCCGGCGCTGCTGCGGCCGGGACGCTTTGACCGCCGCGTGGTCGTAAGCCGTCCCGATGTCCGCGGACGGGAAGAGATTTTGCGCGTGCACACCCGCAAGATTCCTCTTGCTGAGGACGTAGATCTCTCCGTTCTGGCTCGCGGAACACCGGGCTTCTCGGGTGCAGATCTCGCCAACATGGTGAACGAAGCCGCCTTGGCTGCGGCTCGTCAGAACCGCAAAGCTGTCCTGCAATACGACTTCGAACTCGCCAAGGACAAGGTCCTGATGGGCGTGGAGCGCAAGTCGCTGCTTCTCACCGACGAAGAGAAGCGCAACACGGCCTATCACGAGGCTGGGCACGCGCTGGTGGCCGCAAAGATGCCGCATTCCGATCCTTTGCACAAGGTCACGATCATTCCTCGCGGAATGGCTCTGGGTGTGACGATGCAGCTGCCCACCGACGACCGCCACAATTACTACAAGAACTACCTCGAGACGCAGATCGCCATCCTGATGGGCGGGCGCATTGCGGAAGAGATGTTCCTGGGCGTGATGAGCACGGGCGCAGGCAACGACATCGAGCGGGCAACGGATATGGCACGCAAGATGGTTTGCGAGTGGGGCATGAGCGATCTTGGTCCGCTGACGTTTGGCAAGAAGGAAGAGCAGATCTTCCTGGGACGCGAAATCGCGCAGCACCGTGACTACAGCGAAGACACAGCGATCCAGATCGACCAGGAAGTACGCAAGCTGGTCAACAACGGCTATGGCACGGCCAAGCAGATTCTCTCGGACAACCGCGCCACGCTCGAGAGGGTCGCGAAGGCGCTGATCGAACGGGAAGTCCTCGACGCGAACGAGATCAAGATGCTGGTCGACGGCAAAGAACTGCCGCCGATGCAGCCGCCTCCTTCGGCGAAGGCTGACGACGTACAGCACGTCATCAAGCCGAATCTCGAGCCCGGACGCGCCAAAGGTGGAGAACGGCCCGCCACAGCGTAAAGGTTTCAAGTGCTTTGAATTTCATGGGCGGCCCAAAGGCCGCCCATTTTCTTTGGGAGCATGTATTCGATCAGTTCCTCCCTGAATGCCCGTCCGCCGAAGACAACAATCTGTGCAGATGTAAGAGATTGGCCTTTTGCAGGGACTATACCTGTACAGAGGAAAACTTGGACGACAGTGACTCGACGAGAGCAAGACGAGTTCTATGGGCAGGCTGTTACCGAGTGTGGAGCCATGATTTTACGACTCGCCCGCGGCTATGAGGCTGACTCTGACCGGCGTCGAGATCTCTTGCAGGACATTCACCTCGACCTTTGGCGGAGCTTGGAGTTGTTCGATGGCCGCTGCGGTCTGCGGACGTGGGTTTATCGCGTAGCGCACAATGTCGCGGCGTCTCATATAGTGCGCCAGCGGCGGGCTGCCGACAGATTGGTAGACCTCGAAGCCACGGACATTGCCCCCATTGCGATCGACGGGGCAGTGCAGGCTGACAGCCGGTACGCCGCGCAGAAATTACTCGACTTGGTTCATCAGCTACGGCCAGCTGATCGCCAGATCATCTTGTTGTATTTGGAAGGTGAGACCGCATCTGCGATCTCGGAGGTAACCGGGTTTTCGGCATCAAATATCGCCACCAAAATTCATCGCATCAAGAAGCTGCTCCAGAAGCTATACATCGAAGGTACGTGCCATGGACAACAATAAACGGCCGACCACACCCGAAACCGTGTGGAAATCGATCGATGAGAAGGAAGAGGCAAGAATGGGGATTACGTTTACGCCAGATCAGTTATGCGCGATGGCACGCTCGCGCGAGCGCGAAAGCGCTTGGTCCCGGGGTTTTCTCTTGGCTCTACTGAGCGGACTTGCCCTGGTTTTCGCGTACAACTTTCTTTCGGTCAGCCAATTTTGGATAAAGCTGTCGCAAGGTTGGTTGTTTGTATGGACATGCCTGCTTTTTTGGAGGTGCCGCTGGCCTTCTAGACGCAGGGGCACAGATGAAACTTGCGCCAACTTTCTTCGTCGTCAATTCGAGGATAAGCACAAAGGTCTTCTTGAAGTGAGGCGGTTCACATTTCTGCTGATTCCACCGATTCTCGTAACCTGGTGGGCTGGGAAAGCTTTGCGACTGGGACGACTGAAGGCGCTGGGCATCGATCCATCGTCCCGGCTTTACGAGTTCGTGAACGGACCGTGGCTGTTTATCGTCATTGGATTGCTACTAGCGCTCATCTGGGTGGCCTTCACCCTTGCCGCCAAGAAGGCGACGCGAGAACTCGAGGAAGTGATTCGACGCAGCGGCGAATGAGAGAACACAGTTCGAGTGCACCGCCTCAAAAACGATGACGTACTCGGCGGCGACTAAGCGCGAGGTAAACCAGTGGCCGCTCGTAATCCCCTGAATTTAAGCCGTTACCGAGTTGATTCAGTGTGTCATGAAGCCGAATCTCGCGCCCGGACGTGCCAAGGGCGGAGAACGGCCCGGCTGCGGTGTATCCAACGCAAGTTAAGACCGGCCAGCAATGGCGGCAGTCTGCCCATTGCGGGATCTGTGCATTTCCCCACGGGGAGCGGCCGGCAATGGCAGTCCTTTTCCCGCTTTGCTTTCTTTAACTTAGCTGTCATGACGCAATTGTCTACCCCATTCCGTGATGACGATGTGTTCCTGCAGAAATACTTTTCTGTCGGGTCGATCAGCTACGCAAAGACCGCCCCTAACCCGCAGAAACCATGGCGATTACTCAGTCGATTCTGCGGTCCTGAGAGGGTTCGAAGCCGGAATTTTTATGGTATAATCTACCTAGTCGTAATCGATCCTAAGTATTAGCAATTTCAATAACTTGAAGTCCATTTTGAGGCTTCGAAAAAGCGAGGATCGAGACGCGGTTCCCAGCCTGATTCCAGGACAAGTGAACACGATCGCGAGAGAAAAAATTCAGGACATTTTCGCGGAGCGGAATGGCCACCAAAGAGATTAATACTCCCATCGCAGACACCAAGACAAAAAACGGAAAAGTGACCCCAATCAACGGAGGCAACGGCAACAGCGACTACACCGCAGACTCGATTAAAGTCCTCGGCGGAATGGAAGCTGTGCGCAAGCGTCCGGCGATGTACATCGGATCGACCGGTGACCTTGGATTGCATCACCTCGTGTATGAAGTCGTCGACAACTCAGTCGACGAAGCGCTCGCAGGATTTGCCACAAAGATTGACGTCACGATTCACGACGACAACTCCATCACGGTTGTCGATGACGGCCGCGGTATTCCTGTTGACGACATGGAGATCGATGGCGAGAAAGTTTCCGCCGCTCAGGTTGTCATGACCAAGCTGCACGCGGGCGGGAAATTTGATTCGTCGACCTACAAAGTTTCCGGTGGATTGCACGGCGTCGGTGTGTCTTGCGTGAACGCGCTCAGCGAGGATCTTGATCTCGAAATCTGGCGCGATGGCGCGACCTGGCAGCAGACGTACTCCAAGGGCGATCCGACGAGCAAGCTGAAGAAGACTGGCGTCGCAAAAGTGAAAACAGGAACGAAGGTTCACTTCTTGCCGGACCGCTCGATTTTTACAGCGACCGAATACAACTATGACACGCTGGCGCAGCGCCTGCGCGAACTGGCTTTTCTGAACAAAGGATTGCTGATCACGCTGACGGATGAGCGCACCGTGGACACGAAGACCGGTGAGGCGAAGCGCGCGGAGTTCAAATACAACGGCGGCATCGCGGAATTTATCAAGCACCTGAATCGCGGCAAGCAGGTACTGCACGACAAGCCGATCTACATGGAGGACGACCGAAACGGTGTCCACATGGAAATCGGACTGCAATATAACGACGCATATTCCGAAACGATTTTCAGTTTCGCCAATAACATCAACACGGTCGATGGGGGAACGCATCTTTCCGGATTCCGCACGGCGCTGACCCGCACCATCAACTACGCCGGTCAGCAGATGGGTTTGTTCAAGGACGTCAAAGAGAATCTGACCGGCGACGACGTTCGCGAAGGGCTGGTGGCTGTAATCAGCGTAAAGCTGCCGCAGCCTCAGTTTGAAGGGCAGACCAAAGGCAAGCTGAATTCTGATATCGCAGGAACGGTGACGCAGTTCGTGAACGAACGGCTGGGCGCGTTCTTCGAGCAGAATTCAACCGTTGCGAAGAAGATCATCAACAAGGCCGTCGATGCAGCGCGCGCGCGGGAAGCGGCACGCAAGGCTCGCGATCTCACCCGCCGCAAGGGCGCTCTCGATTCCGGAGGGCTGCCAGGCAAGCTGGCGGACTGTTCTGAGCGCGATCCGAACCGCTGCGAGTTGTTCCTGGTCGAGGGCGAGTCTGCAGGTGGGACCGCCAAGCAAGGACGAGACCGCCGCTTTCAGGCGATCCTGCCGCTTAAGGGAAAGATTCTGAACGTCGAGAAGGCGCGCTACGACAAGATGCTGGCGCACGAAGAAATCCGCGCCATGATTACGGCGCTGGGCACCGGTATCGCGAAGGACGATTTCGATCCGACGAAAGTTCGCTACGGCAAGATCATCCTGATGACCGACGCTGACGTCGACGGCAGCCACATCCGCACGCTGCTGCTCACGTTCTTTTTCCGGCACATGCAGGATTTGATCAAGCGCGGGAATGTATTCATCGCGCAGCCGCCCTTGTTCTCTCTGAAGAAGGGCAAGTCGCTGCAGTACATCAAGGACGAGCGCGAATTCGTGAAGGTCATGGTGAAACGCGCGGCGGATGGGCTCATCATCCGTTACGGCGACGGCGCGGCCAAACTTGAAGGAAAAGAGCTGGCCAAGTTCATGGCCGTGCTGGATGAGTATCTCGGATTTTTCGAGAAAGTCGATAAGCGGGTTCGCAACGAGAAAGTTACTGAGCTCATTCCCAGACTTGATCTGGCGAAACGGACCGACTTCGAAGGGGAGAAGAAAGCCGCTCCAAAGAAGATCGAGAAGCTTGAAAAAGAACTGAAGAAGTTGCAGAAGGACGAAGGTTTCAAGAACGTCGAGGCCAAGTTCGACGAAGAGCACAACCTGTGGGAAGTGATGTTCGTCAACAAGCACGGCGCCGAGCACATCATCAGCTGGGAACTGGCCTCGAGCCCGGAAACCCGCCAGATGATCGCCAAGTATAAGCAGATTGAGCCGTACATGGAGCCGCCGTTTGTCGTGGAGTCGATCGCGAAAGCTGCTCCCACGCCAACGAATGGGGACAATATCGACGTAGAGCCAGCGATCATCGAGGACAAGGCCGAGAAGAAGGCTGCGGCCAAAACTCCGAAGCGCAAAGAAGTCGAAGTCGTGGAGAAGACGAACGTCCGCGAGTTGCGAGACTTCGTCATCAACGAGGGACGCAAGGAGTTCTCGATCCAGCGCTACAAAGGGCTGGGTGAGATGACGGCTCCGCAGCTCTGGGAGACGACCATGGATCCCGAGCGGCGAACACTGCTCTCGGTGAAGCTGGAAGATATCGCCGAGTGCGAGACGATCTTTACTACGTTGATGGGCGAAGACGTCGAGGCGCGGCGCAAGTTCATTGAAGAGAATGCGCTGGATGTGAAGAACTTGGACATCTAAAACCTTAGCCACGGATCTTCACTGGTTCTCACAGATTACTATCAGCTCGGGTGGCCTTTGTGGCCGCCCTTTTTCTTTTCACCACCGAAGAGCGTTTAACCGCGAAGGACACGAAGGTCCACGAAGGAAGGCGCATCTCTTTGCGGGGGGGCTTACAATTTGCAGCATGAATCGGTGCCGCACTCTCTTCCTCTCTCTCTGCGTCTCCGCGTCGTTGGCGTTCGGGCAATCTTCTTCGAACCATCCTGCTCTCACGCCTCCTATGGGATGGAACAGCTGGGATTCTTATGGCACGACGGTCCGCGAAGAGCAGGTCAAGGCAAACGCGGATTGGATGGCCTCGCATCTGGCGAAGTATGGATGGAAATATATCGTGGTCGACATCCAGTGGTACGAACCCAATGCGCAGGGTCACGACTACAAGCCCGGTGCCCCGCTCACGATGGATGAATATGGTCGACTGATGCCAGCAGTGAACCGGTTCCCGTCCTCCGCGAATGGCGCCGGATTCAAGGCACTGGCCGATTATGTCCATAGTAAGGGCCTGAAATTTGGGATTCACATCATGCGGGGGATTCCGCGGCAAGCGGTCGAGAAAAACCTTCCAATCAAGGGAACGAGTTATCACGCAGCCGATGTCGCCGACAAAAAGAACGGCTGTCGATGGAATCCAGACATGTGGGGCGTGGATACGACGAAGCCCGGTGGGCAGGCCTACTACGATTCAATTGCGGAGCTGTATGCGTCGTGGGGCGTCGATTTCATCAAGGCTGACGACATGGGCAGCCATCAGTTCCAGCCGGCCGAAATGAAGGCTCTGAGCGAGGCTATGCGTAAGTCAGGACGAGAGATGGTGCTCAGCATTTCTCCCGGGCCAGCTCCGCTTGCGCAGGCAGCGTTCTTTGAAAAGTATGCACAGATGTGGCGCATCTCCGATGATTTCTGGGACGACTGGAAGCTGTTGCGGCAGCAGTTCGATTACACGCGCGATTGGGCCGCGCTCGCCGGCAAGAATGACACCTGGCCAGACGCGGACATGCTTCCGTTGGGCAAGCTGCGCGTGACAAAAGCAGAAGGTGGAGGCGAACCGTCGAAGTTCACAGCGGATGAACAGCAAACGGTCATGACGTTATGGAGCATTTTCCGCTCGCCGTTGATCTTCGGCGGCGATTTACCAAGCCTTGACGCGGCCACCACGGGGTTGATTACGAATGACGAAGTGCTCGAGGTCAATCAGCACAGTATCGGAGGCCATCAGTTGCTCGAGAGAGGGAACGTCCGTGTGTGGATTGCATATAGGCCACACTCGCAGGAACGGTACGTCGCGATTTTTAATCTAGGCAACGACTCCGCGGACGCAAATTTCAGCTGGAAGGAACTGCAATTGGCGGCTCGAGCGACGGAGGTGCGGGATCTATGGACACATGAGAACCTGAAGAGTCTGGACGCTCTGCACGTAACTCTGCGCCCACATGCCAGCGCGTTGTACCGAGTGACGCCGCATTTGCGTGACTGATCGCTATCGCAGTTATTTCAAGCCTTCGACCAGGTAGAGATCTGCCAGCATGCGGTGATAGCCGAAGACGCACGTCTTCGCATCGGGCGTCATGAGGATCGGGCCGATATTTTCCACGCCCGCTGGATCGTACGGCATGAGCTCTTTCCAGAGCGTGCGCTGACCGCTCTGAATGTCGAGACGATAGACTCGGGCTGGTAATTCGCCCGGCTGATAGATGTAAAGCGCGCGACCATCGGCGCTGAATGTGATCGGTTGCTCTCCCGGACTCAATCCAGCGATCACTTGCGGATCGCCTCCCGACGCCGGATACATATATCCTTTTTTGTCGGGACCGATTGCGGCGATCTGTTTCGAGTCCGGCGAGATGGCGAAGGAAGTTCCATTCACGCCTTCCGAAGAGATAGCTTCGGATTTTCCGGAGTCGAGGTCGTAGACGTAGAAAACGAACTCCCGCCCGGTTCATCCGCGGTGAAGAGGATGTGTTTGGCATCGGGAAACCAGTGAGCCCAACTGTGGTTGATGTTGTCCTTGGTCAGGTCGCGCGGTTCTCCCGCGCCGGTGGGCAGCAACCGGAACTGCGAAGGCGATTCCTGGCTCTGCGCAATGGCCCACTTTCCGTCAGGAGAAAGTGAGACGGCGCCACCTTCGCCAAGCAGGACCGCCGGCGAGCCATCCGTTTTCCGGATATACACTGCGTAGGTGAGGCCGCTCGACTTCGAATAGTCCAGGGCACCACCGCCACCTTCTTCATCGAAGAGGAGCGTCTTTCCGTCGGAGGAGAGGTCAGCCGGGTAGGTGTAGTCGAGCCATGAGAGTTCGTGCTGCTTGGAATCGTTTGAGAAAACGCCGAGCAACTCGCGGCGCCAATCAGCCCGGACCAGAAGCACACGGCCGTCCTTGGCGATATCGAGCAGCATGAGTGCGCCCGGCAAGCGCGCCACAATGCGCTCCTTGCCATCAAGAGAGGTAGCGTAGAGCGTCCGGTCGGTTCCGGATTTGCTGGCAGTAAACCAGATTTCTTTGCCGTTCGGAGCCCAAGCCAGACCTTGAATCGTGAACCATTGGGCCGAAAGCAATTTCTTGTTCCCGGCCATATCAACGATCGCGAGCGATCCGCTGTCGTCCCCTTGCAGTGGATGATCCGCGAAGGCAACATAGTCGCCCTTGGGTGAGACACGCGGATGGCCGATCCAGCCTCCGGTCTGGTAGAGCGGCTTGCCGATGGGGTATTCGAGGCGGTTTCTGCCGCCGAAATCGCGCACGACCGCAAGGCTTGTGCCGTCGGGCGACCAGTCCGCCCATTGAACCTGCTCCAGCACTTCGCGAGGAGCGCCACCAGAGAGTGGAGCGCGGGCGAGCGTTCCCATGCTGACCCATGCTCCGACAGCTTTGCTATTGAGGAGCACGGCCATCTCAGCTGTAGATGAGATCGACATGAGCTGGGTATGGCTCAGGCCCATGGACCGCGACTCGGGAGCTTCGGGGCGCGCCGTGAAGACGTCCGTTGGATTTCCCTGCCAGGCGGCGCTGTAAAGAATCGTTTGACCGTCGGGTGCGAAACGTGCGGAACGGATGCTGCCGCGACGGAATGTCAGCTGGCGATAGAGTGGCGGCTGGAACGGAGGTGGAGTGAAGATCAGTTTGCCGCCAAAGAGGCCAATTCCCGCGGCCGCGAGCAGAGCCAGTGCCCAAACCCAGGAGTAGGAAGGCTTCTTTGCGCTCGCCGGTGGAGCCACTGGAACGACCAATGTTGAACCAGACGAGACCGGCTGTTCGGCCTCACTGATCACTGGAGCGCGGGAAGAGTCGATGCTGCGTTTGAGCCGCTTCAGGTCGGCGCGCAGTTCGGCGGCCGTCTGGCAGCGCATGTCGCGATCTTTCTCAAGCGCCTTCGTAATGATTTCTTCGAGCTTGGGCGGCAGTTGCGGATTCAGACGGACCGGGGCAGTCGGGGCGCGATTGAGGATGGCCTCAGTGATGACAGCGGAAGTCTCTCCGCGAAAAGGCAGCGTTCCAGTCGCCATCTCATAAAGTACGACGCCAGATGAGAACAGATCCGTGCGGCCATCAAGATCTTTTCCGCGCAATTGTTCCGGCGACATATAGGCGACAGTGCCGACGGCAGTGCCGGGATTGGTGAGATCGAGGCTGGTGGATTCTGCGATGGTCTGCGAATCGCCGCTGGTAGGCCGCGCGGCGCGCGCGACTTTTGCCAGGCCGAAGTCGAGGATCTTGGCGTGCCCGCGATCGGTGACGAAGATATTTGCCGGCTTGATGTCGCGGTGGACGATGCCTTTGGAGTGCGCAGCTTCGAGCGCATCCGCCACTTCAATGCCGAGGGAGAGCAGGCGATCCATCTCCATCGGCTTGCCGTCGATCATGTGCTTCAGCGTCTGGCCCGTGAGACATTCCATGACGATGAAAGCGTGTCCGTTGTGCTCGCCGATTTCGTGGATCGTGCAAATGTTGGGATGGTTCAGAGCTGAGGCAGAACGGGCCTCCCGGCGAAAGCGCTCAAGCGCTTGCGGATCGTCCGAGGCGTCGTCTGGAAGAAATTTG
>Ga0335079_10004023_pt1 | contig 16916 bp, 8 predicted proteins | sample Lox_Sample_33_FD_206719 | JGI IMG/M metagenome (GOLD analysis project Ga0335079, IMG submission 206719) | Soil microbial communities from Loxahatchee National Wildlife Refuge, Florida, United States - Lox_Sample_3.3 | ecosystem: Environmental > Terrestrial > Soil > Wetlands | place: USA: Florida... | reverse complement strand
CTGGTCCAGGCGCGGTCGCAGAACGAGCAAGCGCAGAAGCAGCTCGCAGATTTGCAACGGCTGGGCAAAGAACAAGCGCTGAAATCGGCGCAAGGTTCGCGGCTCTCGGCGGAGGGCAAGTACAAGGGCGCGGAGGCGCAACTAAGTTATTCGAGGATTCTAAGCCCGATCGATGGAGTCGTAACCGATCGTCCGCTCTATGAAGGGGATCTGGCAACCGCCAATCAGCCAATACTGACGGTGATGAACTTGTCGCGGCTGATTGCCAAAGCGCACGTGGCGCAGGCGGAGGCGGCGGCTCTGAAGGTGGGTGACCCAGCGGAACTAAAAGTGCCTGGCGTGGATGACCCGATTAAGGGGCACGTGACGTTGGTCAGTCCGGCGCTCGATCCGGGGAGCACCACGCTGGAGGTGTGGGTCGAAGCGAACAGAACGAGCCCCGCGTTGAAGGCGGGAGTGACAGTGGAAGTCGCGATGACCGCGAAAACGGTGAAGGACGCCATCGGCGTGCCGGCGAGTGCGGTATTCAAGAACGCGGACGGCGCGGACTACGTCTTGACCGCTGGGTCGGACAATGTCGCGCATCAGAAGACAGTGCAAGTGGGCATCCGGAACAGCACGATGGCGCAGATCGTAAGCGGCATTAATGCAGGCGATGCGGTGATTGTTTCGGGCGGATATGCCTTGCCCGACAAAACGAAGATCAAGGTCGAAGCTCCGGCGTCCGCGGAGAGTGAATCGGGCGAAAAGTCCGACAAAGCGGACAAGGATGACAAAGCCGGCGACGCAAAGAAACCTGACGATAAGGACCAGGAATAGCGGCGTATGGAGCTTCGTCCCGAATTACACACACATGTTCACGAAGGCCAGGCAAGCGCGCCGTGGTTCCAGCGCCTCTCCCGCCCGATTTTGTTTTTGATAGTCAGCTTGGCACTGGTTGGCGGTTACGTCGCGTTTTCGATCCCTGTTTCTGTTTTCCCTAACACGAATTTCCCGCGCATCGTCATTGGTGTCGATAACGGCGTGATGCCGATTGACCAGATGCTGGTGACGATCACGCGGCCCATCGAGGAGGCGGTCAACAGCGTTCCCGGATTGCAAAAAGTGCAGTCGATCACCAGCCGTGGGGACGCGGAGGTCGACCTCTTCTTCGATTGGAAGAGCGACATGATCTTGACGCTACAGCGCGTGGACGCGGTGGTGGCGCGTTTGCAATCCGAGCTTCCGCCCGGAGCAAAGGTCCAAACACACCGGCTGACCTTTGCGGCGTTTCCTATCCTTGGCTACAGCCTGACGTCCGACAGCGTGCCGCCGAACAAATTGTGGGAGATCGCGACGTACGACTTGAAGCCGCGCATCAACCGGCTGGATGGCGTTGCCACGGTCGTGATTCAAGGCGGGCGGGTCCCTGAGTTTCAGGTGATGCCCGACCCCGCGCGGCTGCTGGCCGCTGGAGTGACGGTCTCCGACATTCTGGAATCCATTCGGCGAACAAACCTCATTGATTCGCCGGGATTGATCGAGCGCGAACACACGCTAACACTGGGCCTGGTTAGCGGGCAGGTGCGAACTCCGGAGCAGATTGGGCAGATCGTGGTGAAGAGTTCGCCGAGCGGAGTGCCCCTTCGTCTGGCGGATATTGCAACAATCTCGCCCTCCGTCGCGCCGGTTTACACCATCGTGACGGCAAACGGGAAACCGGCGGTGCTCTTGAACGTGAGTCGCCAGCCGGACAGCAATACTCTTCAGGTGGCCAACGAAGTTCACGACACGATCAAAGAGCTGTCGCAGTCGCTTCCTCCGGGGGTGCACCTCGAACCGTTCTACGATCAATCCACGATCGTGCACGATTCCATCGCCAGCGTGCGCGACGCCGTTCTGCTTGGCCTGATTCTCTCCTCGATTGTGCTGGTGCTGTTCCTGCGCGACTGGGGATCGTCGCTGGTGGCGGGCCTGGTGATTCCCACGACGTTGCTGATTACGTTCATCGTGCTGTATCTGACCGGCCAGAGTTTCAACTTGATGACCCTGGGCGGCCTGGCTGCGGCGGTGGGGCTGGTGATTGACGACGCCATCGTGGTGCTAGAGAACATTGTGCTCCATCGCGACGCTGGGCAGAGCCGCACGCAAGCGATTCGCAGCGCGCTGCGAGAATTGACCGTCCCGCTGATCGGATCCACGATCACGCCCATCGTCGTATTCCTCCCGCTCATTTCCACTACGGGGGTGGTCGGCAGCTTTTTCCGAGCCCTGGCGATTACCATGACCGTTTCGCTGTTCACTTCCCTGCTCTTGGCTCTCACGTGGACGCCGACGCTGAGCCTGCATCTGGTTCGCCGGGCGGATCGTGTGGGAATGAGCGAGACAAAGGAGGGCACAGCGACGCCGGAGGCGCCGGGTGCTTCCAGCGATTTGACGGCCGCGTCCCTTCTTGAGGTGGAGGAAGCTCATATTTCCGGCTTTTTTCGCAGGGTCGTGAGTTTCTACGCGCGGACGATGCGGGCAGTGTTGAAGCGGCCGTGGGTTCTGGCCGTAAGCTCGGTTGTGCTGGTGGCGGTGTCGGTCTTTATCGGCATCGTTGTGCTAGAGACGGATTTGCTGCCGGAAATGGATGAAGGTGGTTTTATCTTGGACTACCACACTCCTCCCGGAAGCTCGCTGGCAGAATCCGATCGCATCCTGCTGCGCATTGACAAGATTCTGCACAGCACGCCGGAAATCGAGAACACTTCACGCCGCACGGGTCTGGAACTGGGGCTGGCTGCGGTTACGGAGGCGAATCGCGGCGACTTCACGGTGCGGCTGAAGCGGGACCGCGACCGGGGCATCGAGGAAGTCATTGACGATGTCCGCGGCCGCATCGAGCAGAGCGAGCCGGGCACCAAAGTGGAATTCGTGCAGGTATTGCAGGACATGATCGGCGACCTCTCAAACGAACCGCAGGCCGTGGTCATCAAGCTGTTTTCGGAAGACGGGAAGCTGCTGGAGGAAACCGCGCCGCGAGTGGCGGACGGCATAGACAAAATTCAAATTGGAGACAAGCACCCTGTGGTGGACATTCTCGACGGGATTGAGAATTCGACCAGCGGGCCAGCGGTGACCTACCAGATCAATCCCGCGGTCGCCGCGCGCTCCGGCTTCACGCCAGAGGAAATCGCCGTGGATGCCTCGGCAATCCTGGAGGGCGAGCCGGCGGCAACGCCGGTTATTCTCAACGATCGGGCGTATCCGATTCGCGTCCGTTTTCCCGAGCAGAGCCGGGCCTCGCTGGACCGGATGAGCAACACACTGGTCGGCAGCGCGACGGGGCACAGCGCCACACTGGGATCGCTAGCCAGCGTAACGCTAGATGCGGGCCAGATTGAAATTCGGCGGGAGAATCTCCAACGCATGGTCGAAGTGACCGCTTCCTTGGAGGGCACGGGACTGGGCAGCGGGATCGCCGCAGTACAAAAAGCGATTGGCGATCTGCATCTGCCAGCTTCCATCCGCATCGAGTTCGGCGGCAAGTACCAGGTGCAGCAGCAGTCGTTCCGGGAGCTCTCGATGGTGCTGATTCTGGCGCTTCTGCTGTTGTTCAGCGTGTTGCTGTTCGAGTTCCGGACGTTTTCCGCCCCGGCGGCGATTTTAGCCTCGGCTTTGCTTTCGCTGTTTGGCGGGCTGGTGGCGTTGCTCGTGACCCGCGTGACGTTCAATGTTGCCTCCTTCATGGGCATGATCATGGTCATTGGCATCGTCGCGAAGAACGGCATTTTGCTGCTGGATGCCGACCAACGCTTTCGCAAGCTCGGGTTTTCTCCCGAGGAAGCCATGATTCAGTCCGGCCGACGCCGATTGCGGCCGATATTAATGACCGCGCTGGCGACGGTAGCCGGTATGGCGCCCCTGGCGTTTGCGATCGGCGCCGGTTCACAGATGCTGCAGCCGCTGGCCATCACCGTAATCGGCGGAATCTTAAGCTCCATGGTCTTGTCGTTGGTATTTACCCCCGCCATCCACTACCTTCTGTATCGAGACAAAGCGGAAGAAGAGACGCCAGTACCAGCGGCGTAGGCGCCAGGCGTCGCGGGCACATGCGAGACGGCTGGACGGGTGGCTATTTCCCTTTGCCTATCACTCCTAGTAAAGTTGATACCGGGGATGAGATAAATCTATGCTCGAAACAGCCGCAAAACACGTTACCAGCGCGCTCGGCCGGAACCCGGCTGTGCCTCTCAGCAAGAATGAACATCTGCTGCGCTGGGTCGAGAAGATGGCGGAACTTGCGAAACCGGCGAGAATCCACTGGGTGGACGGCTCGGCGGAAGAAAATGAACTGCTGTTGCAGGAAATGCTTGCGGCCGGAACGCTGACCAAACTGAATCCGGAGCTCTGGCCTGGCTGCTACTACGCGCGATCGGATGCCAACGATGTCGCGCGTGTGGAGGACCGGACGTTCATCTGTTCCCTCTCGAAGGACAGCGCCGGCCCGACCAACAATTGGGAAAACCCCTATGAAATGCGGAAAAGACTGAAGGGGCTTTTCAACGGGGCGATGCGCGGGCGCACCATGTACGTGCTGGGCTACAGCATGGGTCCGTTCGGTTCGCCGATGTCGCAGATTGGCGTGCAGTTGACGGATTCCCCGTACGTGGTGGCCAGCATGCGCATCATGGCGCGCATTGGCTTGCCGGCTTTTCAGCAGATTGACACGGGGATTCCACGCGTCGTTCCGTGCATGCATTCCGTGGGTGTGCCGCTTTCGCCAGGCCAGAAGGACGTGCCGTGGCCGTGCAACAAAGAGAAGTACATTGTGCATTTCCCGGAGACGCGCGAGATCTGGTCGTTCGGCTCGGGATATGGCGGAAATGCGCTTCTCGGCAAGAAATGCTTTGGTTTGCGCATCGCTTCGAACATTGCTCGCGACGAAGGCTGGATGGCGGAGCACATGCTGATTCTGGGCGTGGAAAATCCCGCCGGCGAAAAGACTTACGTGGCTGCGGCGTTTCCCAGCGCCTGCGGAAAAACAAATTTCGCCATGATGATCCCTCCGAAGGGATTTGAAGGCTGGAAGGTTTGGACGGTGGGGGACGATATCGCGTGGATTCGTCCGGATGAGAACGGGTTCCTGCGCGCGATCAATCCTGAGGCAGGATTTTTTGGCGTCGCTCCCGGCACGTCGGTCAAGACCAATCGCAATGCGATGGCCACGTTGGCCAAGAACTCAATATTCACCAACGTCGCGCTTACGCCGAACGGCGGCGTTTGGTGGGAAGGCATGACGGACACACCGCCCGCCGAGTGCCTCGATTGGAAGGGCCAGCGGTGGACTCCGGAAATTGCGCAAGAGACTGGCGCCAAGGCAGCGCATCCGAACGCGCGATTCACAGCGCCGGCGTCGCAATGCCCGACCATTGACCCGGCGTGGGAAGATCCCAGCGGCGTTCCCATCAGTGCCATTATTTTCGGCGGACGGCGTGCCACGACCATGCCGCTGGTCTTTCAGGCTTTTAATTGGAGCTCCGGCGTCTACATCGGAGCGACCATGGGCTCGGAGACCACGGCGGCGGCAGCGGGCGCAGTTGGCAAAGTTCGCCGCGACCCGATGGCCATGCTTCCCTTTTGCGGCTATCACATGGGCGATTACTTCCGCCACTGGATCAAGATGCAGCGATCGCTGACGCTGACGCCGCGAATTTTTCATGTCAACTGGTTCCGCAAAGATGGCGAAGGCAAGTTCCTGTGGCCCGGCTATTCGGAGAATATGCGGGTTCTGAAATGGATCGTGGATCGCACCAAGGGACGGGCGCTGGCCAGGGAAACGCCCATTGGCTGGATGCCCAAATACGAAGACATGGAATGGAAGGGACTCGATTTCTCAAAGGAGAAATTCGAAGCGGCGCAGCGATTTGATCGCGAGGCATGGCATAAAGAAGTGATCGAACACGAAGAGTTATTCATCCAGTTGCACGACCACCTCCCCAAAGAGATGGTCTACGAGCGAGAGCTACTCATCTGCCGGCTCTAATCTCGCTGCGGGCGCTTGAGGCGGCGTAGAGCGACTGGCTGGCTCCGAGAGAAGCCCCGCAGGGTCGAATGGTTCCTTTCGCTTTCGCGCAGATGGTGTTTTGATGGCCGCGACCGCGCTGCGGTCCTACTTTCGTGGCCATTCTTTGTTTCCAGGGAAGCAGAACGGTAATATTAAGTTGACGGAGTCCCGACCGAAGGACACATTCTTTGCGCTGTTCCCGACTCTAAAGAGCAGAGGGATGGTTCCAGGTGCCGGCCCAAGAAAGAAGAATACTCTCCAGGAGATGCACGGACCATGTTGCGCATCAATGACGAAGCTCCCAACTTCACCGCGGAAACCTCGCAGGGCACGCTGAATTTCCACGAATGGATCGGCAACGGCTGGGCCATTCTGTTTTCGCATCCTAAGGACTTCACGCCAGTCTGCACCACCGAACTGGGCTATATGGCCGGGCTGCAGCCCGAATTTGCAAAGCGCAACTGCAAAATCATCGGACTAAGCGTGGACCCAGTGAGCAGTCATGCCAAGTGGGCCGTGGACATCGAAGAGACGCAAGGCCACAAAGTGAACTACCCGATGATTGGGGACCCGGAACTGAAAGTGGCCAAACTCTACAACATGCTGCCCGCCCAGAGCGGAGAGAGCTGCGAAGGGCGAACGGCGGCAGACAATGCCGCGGTGCGCACCGTCTTCGTAATCGGACCGGACAAAAAAATCAAGCTGATGCTCAGCTATCCGATGAGCACCGGGCGCAACTTCGACGAAGTGTTGCGCGTGCTCGATTCCATACAACTCACGGCCAAGCACAAAGTGGCCACACCGGTGAACTGGAAACAGGGCGACGATGTGATCATCCTGAATTCCGTTTCCGACGAAGAGGCCAAACAGAAGTATCCCGACGGCTGGAAGGCGCCACGGCCTTATTTGCGGATCGTCTCCCAGCCGAAGTAGCATACGCGAAGCGAGGTCAGTGTGATCTTCAAGCAGTTCTATCTGCCGTGCCTGGCACACGCTTCCTACTTGATTGGTGATGAAGCCACAGGCACAGCTGCCGTCGTCGACCCGCAACGAGACACCGACCAGTACGTCGCCTTAGCCGCCGAGAAACAGCTCAAGATCGGGCACGTCTTCCTGACACATCTGCATGCCGATTTCGTCGCCGGACATCTGGAACTGCGCGATCGCGTGGGCGCAACTATTTATCTCGGCGCTGCTGCAAAAGCAGCGTATGCATTTACACCACTCAAGGATGGCGACGTGGTGGAATTCGGACGCGTGCGCCTGAAGATGCTGGAGACGCCGGGCCATACTCCGGAGTCGATTTCGATTCTCGTTTACGACCTGAACACCAGCGATACGCAACCGCATGCCGTACTCACCGGCGACACGTTGTTCATCGGCGACGTCGGTCGGCCTGACTTGCGTGTCGCTCTGGGCTGGTCGGCCACAGAGTTGGGCGGCATGCTGTTCGATTCGTTGCACACGAAACTGCTGCCGCTGCCCGATGCCGCCCTCGTCTACCCTGCTCACGGAGCAGGTTCGCTGTGCGGAAAGGCGATTAGCAAAGAGACCGTATCCACGCTGGGCGAACAGCGGCGATTCAACTACGCGCTGCAGCCCATGAGCAAAGAAGCCTTCGTCCAGGTGGTGACCGCCGATCAGCCAGACGCTCCCGCCTATTTCACCTATGACGCTGTGTTGAATAGCGAAGAGCGGCCGACACTGGACCAGGCGCTGGCGCGCGAGATGAACCCGCTGACGCTCGAGGCCGTGCTGCAACTGCAATCTGCCGGCGCGCAAATCCTTGACACGCGGGATCCCGATGAATTCGCCGCGGCGCACCTCACCCGCAGCATCAACATCGGCCTCGGAGGCCAGTATGCCACGTGGGCCGGGACCATGCTCGATCAAGCCCATCCGATTGTCATCATCGCGGCTCCAGGACGCGAAAGCGAATCGGCCATCCGGCTCGGACGCATCGGGTTCGATCACATCGCGGGATATCTGCAGAATGGCTTGCGTAGCCTGGAATCGCGGCCGGAACTGGTCGCGTCGACGGCGCGCGTGAGTGCGCAATTCGCCGCGGAATTGCTGGCATCCGATGAGGGGCCATTGGCCGTCGACGTGCGCGCGCCTCGCGAGCGTGAACAGAGACACATCGGCGGCAGCGTGGGTATTCCGCTAAACCGTCTGCCGGAGAACTTGCCGATGCTGCCGAAAGACCGGCCACTGCTGGTCTACTGCGCTGGCGGTTACCGTTCGTCCATCGCCGCAAGCCTGTTGCAACGAAGCGGGTTTACTCGCGTCAGCGAGATTGCCGGCGGCATCGCAGGCTGGGAAGCGGCAAAACTTCCGGTCGAAACGCTGCAGGCGCTGTCCTAGTCCCCGGAGCTTTGATGGATGCCGGTCGCTTCGTCGCGCTCGTGCTCGTTTTGAGACGGCGTAGCCTCGTTAGAATCGCTCCGATCAGGCCGAGTGGAAGCGCGTTTACGAAGTACAGTAGAACACAAAGCTAGTCAGTCGGGGCGTAGCGCAGCCTGGTAGCGCGCCTGCCTTGGGCGCGCACCGAGCGACTCCAACAACTCCCTCGCTTGCTTCTAAATACTAACGTTTCCAACAAATCGGGGAGTCTGCTTTCGCTCAAGAGCTAACCCGAATGGCACCAAAACGTTGGATTCTGGCACAGTTTTGGCACAGCAAAAAAATCGCCTGCTTCGCGCCGATGCTTTTAGAGCAGGAGCTCTCCCCTTTAAGGCTCCTTGGTAATCTGGCACGGTTCGGCACAGTTAGTTGGCATGCGCCGCTTGGGTGCTTTTAGAGCAGGAGTCCTGCCTGGCGATGCTCGCACATTACCAACCCCACTGAACGGAGTGAAGACGCCGCAGGACTTCTTCTTTGTCATCCACGATCGACTTCGGGGTTTCTATCAGGGGGTCGATACTCACCAGTCGATGTGCTACGTGACCTCGTTGACGCTGTCCAAAGTCTACAAACCGTAGAGGCGGCAGATTGCTGTTGGTTCCAAGAACCCGGAGAGCTGCACTGGAATTTGCGTCGGAGCGGAAAAGATATTGAAGTTGAGATTCTAGAATTTCGTGAAATCAGTTTTCCGGGCCAGCATCGTGGGGAACCGGTATCCGCGTTCAAGTCTCGTACGAAATGGGTCACTTTTGCCAGACAACTGTTGAGTTCGCTCGAATCCATTAAAACCGATATGGGAAGTGAAGGCTACAAACTGGCTTGGCGGCATCCATTTCCGGTGGAAGCCTTTGAAAAGCTGCGGATTGCCATTCAAAGAGAAGAGTAGTTTTCTCAACTGGTGAACGCACTAACCGGAGAAGTTGAATCGGCCAAGGAACCTTACCGGTAACCCGACAAATCAGGACTTGAGCCTGAGATGCCGCCGGCAATCGGACACGCCGAAATCATCAATTCTTGAGCATACCTTCGGAGCAAGCAGAAAATGGCATGCACTCTATTGCGGCGGCTGAGGGTAATTGGTCAGGTCCGTATTGTGCATGATCTGGATGAGCCATGCGCCGTCGCTCTGACGCGCCATCACCCAATTCAAAAGACCTCTACGTTCCGGCCGTGGGGTCCCGTCCTGGGATCTTGCCCCAGTCATCTTCCAGTCCACGTCCACGGCGGCCAAGTCCGGCTTTAAGAAACGGATGTTGCGGATTTCGGCCGTCTGGTGACTTTCTTTGAAAATCCCTCCAAACATCGGGGCATGAAACGATTCCACACTGGAGCGCCCCTGAGCATGTGTGCCTGCCACATTGGTAAAATCCGCATCTTCCGTGAATGTCATCGCGAAGGCGTGTGCGTCGTGTTTGTTCCATGCATCCAGGAAGGCAGCAACTGTTCGGGCAATGGCGGCGCGATCTTTTCCCCGCACTTCGCTGGATGCGTTCTGAGGCCTAGCCATCGCGCACCTCCACCCGGAAAATGCGAACCAAAGAAGGAATGCGACCTGGGAAGCTTTCAGATTCGATTTCACTTCACCCTCGCTGAGGACCGGCGCAAACGTGCGCGGCTCCAGGTTTTTCACAGAATCTGAGGAATATAACTCGCGCCAATCTACTTGGCAAACGCTGGGGCGCGCCTGCCTTCCTTCCGATAATACAATTTGTTTCGCACTTAGAATCCCAGAACAGGTCACTTCGTGGGTGATCGGGCTACTCGGAAATCATGGCGCTAAGTCCTGATTAACGCGCAAACCGTCCGTGTGGAATTTGACTTCTCCGGTTATCCAAACTAACCAGATGGGACTTGACAATGTTGTTAGGAACTTTTGGCAGCCATCGTCGGGCTCAAGTATCGTTAGTCACTTCTGAATAGATGGGCTCGAATCCCAGCAGCCAATTGAATGCCGTATGGCGTTCTTGAGTTATTCCCAGCGTCCGGTGAAATACCTTGGATTCGAGTTTATCGAGAGGCATGCCGTCTATAGCTAAGTCTCCACCTTGAATTTCAAGATGGTCCAATCGTAGAGATGCCCACTGGCATTGCGATACATAATCCACAAAATTCATCACGTCAGGACTCAGCGAGAACTGCCTTAACCGCCAGTGCAGCGTCAAATAGGTGTCGGCCCAGGTTTCGATTTGCGCCCTCTCGCGCAACTGCGGAGAGTGCAGCGGCGTGTGCTGGCGCTTGCCGAGAAAGCCCATTCCATTTGCAATGTCGCTTGGCTCGCATTCAACGTTAACTGCTGGAAGGTCCGCGAAACCGAGCGCCCATGCGAGCACCACCATTCCTTCGGACTGCCACGACATGTTTATTGTTTTCTTGCTGTCTAGCCCGCCCAAAGGCGTGGAGAGTAGAGCTGTCTCAGCAGGTTCCAGTTCATGAGCGACACCAACGGTTTCGAGCCAAGGAAGGATTTCTTGGCGGAGTTTCACAGCACCACGGTCGCCCGCTTTTTTTTCGATAAGCCCGCGACAACTTATTGCCGCTAAAACCAACGCGCGGGCAGCCACGCGACTCGGCAGAGGAGGAATTAAGGAAAAATCGTCTTGGGCCGTCATGGACTGCCATCATACCTTCGGTGCATCACTGTGTTCTACAACTCCTGATTACGCCGTAACCGGTCGAAGTCGAATCGGCCAAAGGAACTTTACCGGTAGTCCGACTTACCAGAGTTGACGCGGAGCACATTACCTCAGACATTATGAAGGCGAGCCGAAACCGGACGAGAAGAGTGCGCGCGTCGCCAGGTCGGCTGCGCTCGTGCAAAAGAAATTCCTCTTACCTTAGAGTCGTGTTCTCGGCGAGATCAAGCTAATGGCAAATTAAGTCAGGACCAGGGCCACCGCAGAAGCGCTCATGCGAATAACCGTAGGTCTCTCGGCAACCTCCAAGTCCAAAGAGCAGTTCCAGTTGACTGGGCTAGATGCCTGCCATACGATGCGGGCAACCTACCCAAGACTTGCCGGACGCGGTGATGCTCGGTACGAAAATCGCACATTACGTGGTGGAAACGGAACTCGGACGCGGGGGAATGGGTGTGGTGTACCGCGCAAAGGATTTGCAGCTCGAGCGGACCGTCGCGCTGAAACTCCTTTCCGAGGATTGCGCCAGGCATGATGAACAACGGCAGATGATTCTCGCGGAAGCCCGTGTCGCTGCGGCCTTGAATCATCCTGGCGTCACGACAATCTATGAAGTGGGCGAGCACGAGGGCCGGCTCTTCATCGCCATGGAGCTTGTAGCTGGTAGGACCATGCGTGCTTTGCTCCAAGAAGGTGCATTCGAACCCCGCAGGCTGATTCGTTTCGCGACGCAAATCGCAGAAGCTCTCGAAGTGGTGCACTCGCACGGCGTGCGGCATGGGGACGTAAAACCGGAGAACATCGTCGTGCAGGACGACGACCGGATCAAATTGCTCGATTTCGGGATTGCTAGTCGCGTCGCCGAAGCGGAGCTCGCCACTACGACAGGAAACACCACCGATTATTGGGCCTCAGACGGCCGCATGGCGGGCACCTTGGCTTACATGGCACCAGAACTTCTCCGCGGCCAACCCGCCGATGGGCGCGCCGATCTTTTCGCCCTCGGTGTTATCCTTTATGAATCGCTCACTCTGAAGCGTCCGTTCACCGGAGCTGCTGCGCTCCAACTGATCGCCCAAATTCTGGACGATAAAACGGAGCCCTCTGAGATTGCCGCGCAGAAAATTCCGCCAACTCTCGAAGCGATTATCTTCAGACTGCTCCGAAAGCTACCGGAAGAGCGGTATCCATCCGCGCGCGAGTTGCGCCTCGATCTGCTGAATCTTCTGCGCGAATTGGAAATGGGCGACTCAGTCCAAGTGCGAATCGCAGGAAAAAGCGCTGTCGCCGTGCTGCCGTTCAAACTGCTGACTCCCAATGCCGAGGACGAATACTTAGGCGTGGCCTTAGCGGATGCTGTGATTCACGCGCTCGGCACGAGCGGCGACGTTTTGGTGCGGCCCACCAGCGCTGTCGAACGATATGCCAAGCAGACAGTTGATCCCTTGCGCGCAGCTCGCGAGCTGAATGTGCAAATCGTCGCCCAGGGCAGCATCCAAAAGTCTGGAACCCATTTACGCGTGCACATCCAGGCATGGAACGTAGTCGAGGGAACCGCGCTATATTCCGCGAAGCACGACGCAGAAATTCATGAGCTCTTTTCCCTCCAGGACGAGCTGTCTTCCAAACTTGCGGTTGCGTTCGGTTTGAAGCAGTCCCAAGAGAAAAATCGCGCCGGGACCCCACCGACGGATAATCCGCATGCATACGAATTGTTCCTTCGCGCGGCAGACCGTTTGGCGCGGCTGAACCGGTGGGACACGCGCACTGCGATCGAAATGCTCGAACGCGCTGTCCAGCTTGATCCCGGTTTTCCGGACGCCTGGGCCAGGCTTGCCGAAGCCTGCGTCTTGATCGGATCCACGCAGGAGCCGAACCCGCGTTGGCTCAGGCGAGCCAGCGAAGCCATTCGCAAAGCTTTGGCATTGGATCGTCACAACGCAGAAGCTCACTGTGCACGCGGGCGGCTACTCTGGACGCCCGCCCAGAAATTCAAGAACCGCCCCGCGTTGCGCGCGCTTCGGGAAGCCCTCCATATCAATCCCGGTTGTCACGCTGCGCGAATTTGGCAGTGCCTAATCCTGCTGCATCTCGGGCTTCACGAAGAGGCGCGTGCGGGTCTGATGGAGGCTTTGGCCGCGCAGCCAGACGATGCGTTCACGCTCGTATTTATCGGGCAGACAGCGATGTACCGCTGTGACTACGCGGAGGCCCGAGAGTACAACGCACGGGCCCTAAGCGTGGACCGCGCCCACATCTGGGCGAATGGATTTTCGCCAAGCGTCGCCCTATATGAAGGGAAGCTCAACGAAGCAGAGGAAAAGATCAAGCTGGCGCGGCAGGTACTTGCGAACGATCCATGGCTTGTAAGCTGTGAAGCGGTGCTCTGGGCGCAGCGCGGTGAACGCAAAAAGGCAGAAGCGCTTGCGAGCAGGGCGCTCCAGCCCGTTAAGGCTTTTCTGCACACGCACCATTTGTGGCACACAGCGGCCGCGGCCTATGCATTAATCGACAGGCCTTCCAGAGCTATCGCGCTGCTGCGACGCGCAGGGGCTCAGGGTTTGCCCAACTATCCAGCATTTCGCGACGATCCACTTCTAAAATCATTGCACACCCAAAAGGGGTTTCGCGGTTTGCTGGCGAAGCTGAAACGAGAATGCGAAGGCTACCGCCGCGAATTCGGTCACTCTTAAGCCGCCTTTGTGTTTATAGCTGCGGAGGATTGTTGCTATGCGCGCCAACGCCTAGGTCCTGGTAACGCCGTTACCGGAGATGTGGAGTCCTAGGACTGGACTAAACGGGAAATACAAACGCGTGACTACTAATCCCAATAAAATGCAAAGCGAAATCTCTTCCAGTTCTCTCACGTTGACTTGCTTTTGAGCACCGCCTAACATGCCTCGCAAAGAGCGGCTTTCCAACAATGATCGGCCAAACCATCTCGCATTACCGCGTCATCGAGAAGCTCGGTGGAGGCGGTATGGGTGTTATCTATCGAGCTGAGGACACTAAGCTACATCGCTTCGTTGCCTTGAAGTTCCTCCCCCACGGGTTTGCACAGGACTCACAAGCTCTGAGCCGCTTCGAGCGCGAGGCCCAGGCGGCTTCTGCACTGAACCATCCCAATATTTGCACCATTTATGAGATCGGCGAACACAACGACCAGCCTTTTATTGCGATGGAGTTTCTCGACGGGCAGACGCTCGAGCAACTTCTCAATGGTCAGCCTTTACCGCTCGAACGGGCTTTGGAACTGGGAATTGAAATCGCGGGCGCACTGGAAGCTGCCCACGCCGAAGGCATTATCCATCGCGACATCAAACCCACGAACATTTTTGTGACTAAGCGCGGCCATGCCAAGGTTCTCGATTTTGGCCTCGCCAAGATCAGGCCAGCGCTGAACGCAACCAACAATGCGGAAACCACGCTAACGAAAGACGCAGACCCTCACAATCTGACAACTCCTGGCAGTATTTTAGGGACGGTTGCCTACATGTCGCCTGAACAGGCGCGCGCAAAAGAGCTGGATGCACGCAGCGATCTGTTCGCCTTCGGAGCGGTACTCTATGAGAGCGCCACCGGACAATCGCCGTTCCGAGGAGACAGCACAGCGGAGATTTTTGACGCCATTCTGAATCGCACTCCCGTGGCTCCCGTACGATTGAATCCCAATCTGCCTGCGGAACTGGAAAGGATCATCGACAAGGCGTTGGAAAAGGATCGCACGCTGCGTTATCAGCACGCGTCGGAGATAGGTGCGGACTTACGGCGGCTGAAGCGGGACACGGAAACCGCCCGCATGGCTGTAGCCAGTTCGAATGCGACGGCCGCTGCGGAGCCAGTGCCGAGTTCTCGTTTGGGGGTAGGGTCACGCCCCATATCCGTTTGGGCCGCGGTGGCGGCGGCTCTGGCGCTCCTTGCCGTGGTCGCCGGTGGATTCTATTTGCGATCGCTCCTGGCGCCTTCCGTAACAAAGGCCGCACCGCTCACCGAAAAAGACAGTGTGTTGTTGGCGGACTTCGTCAACAAGACCGACGATCCCGTTTTTGACGATGCCCTGAAGCAGGCTCTGACGATACAGCTGAGTCAATCACCCTTCCTGAATATTGTTTCTGATCGCAAGATCGAGGAAACGCTGCGGCTGATGGGCCAGCCAGCGCAACGCATCACGCCGGAACTAGCGCGAGAAATCTGTATTCGAACGGGCAGCAAGGCGACGGTGCTCGGTTCGATTTCCAGCCTCGGCAGCCAGTACGTGATAGGGCTGAGTGCCGTGGGCTGTGGTAATGGAGATACTCTGGCCACCGAACAAGGACAAGCAGCCGGCAAGCAAGACGTCCTTAAGACGCTGGGACGGGCGGCCAAAGATCTGCGGAGGAAGCTGGGTGAATCGCTGGTCACTGTGGAGAAGTTCGATGTGCCTGTGGAAGCCACCACTCCTTCGCTCGAAGCCCTGCAAACCTACAGCATGGGGGGCAGAACCAGACGCAGGAAGGGCGATGCCGAGGCGATTCCTTTCTTTAAGCGTGCGATTGAACTCGATCCGAATTTTGCGCTGGCGTATGCAGGGCTGAGCCTCGCGTATTTCAATCTGAATCAGGCCGGTCTGGCCGCCGAGAATGCAACCAAAGCGTATGAGCTGCGGGATCGCGTGAGTGAGCGCGAGAGATATCGCATCTCAACTACTTACTACCATGCCGTCACGGGAGAGCTGGAAAAGGCGATTGAAATGTACGAACTGTGGTCCAAGAGCTATCCCCGGGATGACACACCACCCTTGAATCTCGGTGTCGTGTATCAACAGTTGGGGCGATACGACAAGGCCGTCGTCGAGACGGAAGAGGCGCAGCGCCTTGCGCCTACCGCGACGGGATACGGCAACCTTGCCTTCGAGTACATTGCGCTGAACCGCCTGGATGATGCCGACAAAGTGTTGCAACGGGCCCAATCGAACGACTTCGACGGGCTCGATATTCGGGCGAATCTGTATCTCTTGTCGTTCCTGCGAGGCAACACCAACGGAATGGAGCAACAGCTCGCGTGGGCGGCCGGGCGGCTGGGAGACGAAGATGTGATGCTCTCTGGCCAGGCGGATACCGAGGCATATTACGGGCGGCTTATGCGGGCGCGGGACTATTCGCGACGCGCGGCCGAAGCGGCAGTGCGCGCCGACTCGAAGGAAACAGCGGCGCTCTGGCGGGCGGCTGCTGGGTTACGCGAGGCCGAGTTCGGGAATCCAGCCGCGGCCAGGCACAACGCGGATGCGGCACTATCGCTGTCGTCGGGACGCGACGTCAAGTTGCTGGCAGCGTTAACGCTGGCGCGCACGGGAGACACGACCAACGCGAAGAAGCTCGTGGAACAACTGAAACTCGAGAAAACCGCCTCCACAAATACAATGCTTAAGTTCTATTGCTTGCCGACGATTGATGCGGCGATCGAAATCAGCAATCGCAATCCCTCTCAGGCAATCCTCGATCTTGAAGCGACGACACCGTATGAACTGGGCGGTCCACTAATGTTCCCTTACCTCTACCCCTCATGGATACGCGGGCAAGCGTATCTTGCGGCAAACAATGGGACAGCAGCTGCGTTGGAATTCAAAAAGCTGATCGATCATTCGGGCGTTGTCCTGAATCAGCCAATAGCGTCGCTGGCGCGTCTCCAAATCGCCCGAGCCTACGCCATGCAAGGCGACACCGCCAAAGCCAAGGCGACCTATCATGATTTCCTCATGCTTTGGAAGGACGCTGATCCAGACATTCCTATCTTGAAGCAAGCCAAGGCGGAGTACGTGAAACTGCAGTAGCTGGCCGCGAAGAGTCTGGGGTTCGAGTCCCCACGGGCCTACC
>Ga0335079_10004022_pt1 | contig 16918 bp, 16 predicted proteins | sample Lox_Sample_33_FD_206719 | JGI IMG/M metagenome (GOLD analysis project Ga0335079, IMG submission 206719) | Soil microbial communities from Loxahatchee National Wildlife Refuge, Florida, United States - Lox_Sample_3.3 | ecosystem: Environmental > Terrestrial > Soil > Wetlands | place: USA... | reverse complement strand
AAGACGCTCCTGATCTAAGCGGCGCGCACGTCCACGATGCAGGACGTCATGATCGTGCGGTGTTCCGGATGCCGGAATTCCAGGTGCATGCCGCGTCCGATAAAAGCCGCCTTCAACATCGAGCCGCCCCAGTTGGATCCCTCGATGTGCACCAGCACCGGCTCCGGACAGAATTTCGGATGCCCGGAAATCAGCGCCTGCCCATTCCCGCGATTCACCAGCGTATAGGAGCGGTTTTGCGTTTCCACGCGAAGCACCGCGCCCTGCGGCAGATCGTCCAGAAAAACGCCGCCTTCCACTTCCGAGGCTATGAAGTTGTGATTCACGGCATCCCCCAGATTCGGATGGGGCGTGAACAGCTTGGGCGCCGGCTGGCCGGCCTCGGTCTCCATACTAGGGTCCGCTTTTATTCTAATGCAAACACGGCGGGTCTTGCTGGCTGCAAAACGTTAACAAGTGAACGAATGGCGGCGCCACCCCTCGCCGCCCGCGGCCCGTCGGAAAATCGCTGTGGACGCGAAAAGCGTCTCTCCCGATTTCCCGCGAGGGGAGCCAACGGTTTCCGTGCGCGCCCGGGGTACACTCTGGGTAGGAGCATTATGCCAAATTCCGATGGTTCCCACGGCGGCGTGCGGCCGCGCACGGCGGTGTTGACGCGCGGATTCGATCCGGCCTTGTCGTTCGGCTCCGCCAGGCCCGCCGTGTTTCGCAGCTCGACTTATGTCTTCGCCAGCCCCGAGGAGGCCGAGCGTGCTTTCTCCATCATGGCCGGCCGCGTCGAACCCGATGAGGGCGAACGTCCCGACCTGATCTATTCGCGCTTCTCCCATCCCAACGCCGAGATCCTGGAAGACCAGATCGTCCCGCTCGAGCCGGGCGCGCAGGCGGCGGGAGTGTTCAATTCCGGGATGGCCGCCATCATGACCGCGTTCATGGCGGTGGCGCGGCCGGGCACGACCGTGGTCTACACCACGCCGCTTTACGGCGGCACCACCGGCTTGATCCACAATTTTCTGGAGCCTTTCGGCGTACAAGGCATTCCGGTTCCGGCCGGCGACAGCGCGGCGATTGCCCGCGTGATTGGGGCGGCGCGCAATCTGAGCATCGTGTGTCTGGAGACGCCCGCCAATCCGACCATGGTCATGACCGATATCCGCCGCGCCGCCGATGCCGCCGCGGACCATCCGGACCGGCCGGTGCTGATGGTCGACAATACGTTTCTGGGGCCTGCTTTCCAGCATCCCATCATGCTGGGCGCCGACCTGGTGCTCTACTCCGGAACCAAGTACCTATCCGGCTTCAGCGACATGGTGGCCGGAGTGGCGCTTTCCAAGGACCCGCGGCTGATGCAGAAAATCCTGGCGCGGCGCAGCATGTTCGGCAACATCCTCCAACCCGATGAATGCTGGATGCTGGATAGCCGCCTGCCCACCGTGGCGTTGCGTATGAACCGGCAGTCCAAGAACGCGCAGCGGCTGGCCGAAGGCCTGCACGGCCACCCGAAGATCAAGCACGTGCTCTATCCGACGCTGTTTGACGATCCCGAACAGCGCCGCATCTACGAGGAGCAGTGCGCGTATCCCGGCGGGTTATTTTCGCTCGATTTCCACGGCGGCCGCGCGGCGGCCTTCGATTTCCTGCGCAGCCTCAGGATCGGGAGAAACGCCGTCTCGCTGGGCGGCGTCGAGACCCTGGTCTGCCATCCCAAATCGACCACGCATTCCGGCATGTCGGCGACCGAGCTCGCGGAAGCCGGCATCGGCGACGGCTTGGTGCGCGTGTCGGTGGGGATCGAGGATTGGCGCGACCTGCTGGCGGATTTCGAACAAGCCTTGGACAAAATCAAATCCGTGTAGCCGCTGTGCCCGGCAGGCCGGCCCTGCCGCGAGAACCCGCGAAGCGGGCGCGCGATTTGTACGATCAAAGCCCAAAGTTTTGATTATAATAGGGTTGGTATGGCGTCGGCGGCCGCGGCGGTCCGCCCCGCGCGGGAATCCCCTCCCGATTCCGGCTTCGCGATCCTTCAGGAGAATCCGGTCTGTAATTGCCCTGCAATTAGGTTATCATGCAGATGTACGAAAGGCTCCAATTATGGAATTGCGCGGATCTTTAGTCCTAAGATTCTGCTTATTTCTAGTTGTAATGGCGCTGGCCGCGGCCCCCGCGGGCGCTCAGACCTTGTCGGCGACACCCGCCGCGGTGGATGTGGTCTACGATGCCGGCGAACAGGCTCCGGAGCCGGTCACGGTCGCCATCAGCGCCAGTTCGGGACCCACGCCCATTTTCCAGGCTGTCCTCACGCCGGGATCCGGCACCCCGTCCACGCTGTTTGCGTTGACTCCCGTGGGCTTCGCGGTCCAGGTGGGATTCGACCGCGGAACGCTCCAGACTCTGCTGAGCAATCCGGGCAATTATACCGCGACCATAACCGTGACTGCTTCGGGCTTTCCGAACTTGATCGTTCCGGTGACCCTGACCATCGGCGGCCAGTTACTCGTGCAACCCACGCCTGCTTCGTTGACCTTTAACTTACCATCCGGCTCGACCACCCAAACCGTGAGTCTGCTCGGCACCGGCAACACACAGGTTGCCATTACGGTGGTGGCGAGCACCGCGTCGGGCGCTAACTGGTTGAGCGTCACCTCCAGCGCCGACTTTACTCCGGCTACCTTGACGGTCACTGTTAGTACCGGCAGCCTGGTGTCCGGAACCTACAACGGCACGATTACGGTCAACGGGTCGCTTATCATTCCGGTAACTCTGGTGATTGGCGCGAACAACCTTACGGTCAGTCCCGGCACTTTTGCATTCAGCTTTACTGTGGGAGGGACGGTGCCCGCGGCGCAGGTCCTGCAACTTTCGAGCGGCCTGGTACAGAACACCTTCACCGCCCAGGCCACCAGCACCGGCAACTGGCTTCTGGTGAACGGAGTCACGTCGGTAGTCGCGGGGGCGCTGCCCGCCAATGTGAATGTAACGATCAATCCAGCGGGCCTGGCGCCCGGAACTTACCAAGGGACCGTGGCGGCGAAATCCGGGGATGGCAGCACCCAGAACGTAGCCGTGACGCTGGTGGTCAACGGCCTTTCCACCATCGCCAACCCGACTTCGCTGGTCTTCGTGGCGGAAGCCGGAGGGGCCTCTCCGCCGAGCCAGATCGTACTGGTCAGCCCGGTTGCGAACGCCACCTTTACGGCGACGGTTCTCTCGGGCGCGACATGGCTCTCGGTGTCTCCAACGAGCGGCCCGCTGCCCGCTCAACTGACGGTGAGCGTCAATTCCACCGCCCTGGCTGCGGGAACTTACTCCGGGACGATCCAGGTCGGCATCAGCGATCACCTGCAATTGATTGCAGTATCTCTGACGGTCTCCGCGGATCCGGTTCTCACCACGGGTGTGGGGGCACTGCTCTTCAGTTACTTCGGCGGCGATGCGCCTCCTCCAACCGTGACTCTGGACATCGGCGTCAGCAGCGGTCCGCAACAGACATTTGCCCTTTTGGGCGGACTTCCGTCCTGGTTGCAAGCCAGCGTGCTAAACAATCTGCCGACCACGCCGGCTTACCTGAACGTCTCGGTGACTCCCGAGAGCCTGCCAACCGGTGTGTACCTGGCGGACATTTTCCTGATGCCCAGTGCACAGGGCGGCGCGCAGATTGTCTTGCCGGTCATCGTGAATGTGTCGGGCGCGCCCGCGGTGGTGACCAACGTGACGTCACTGACGTTCAGCGGTTTCGCGGGGAGTGGTCCGCAGAGCCAGACGATCAAGGTCAGCGCCGGCTCGGCTCTGGCTTACACCGCCGCCGCCAGCACCGTTGGCGGAGGCAACTGGCTGTCGGTCTCACCGGCCAGCGGCACCGCCAACCTGACGAATACTTCTCTGACGGTGACCGCCGACGCCACCAGCCTGGCGGCAGGGACTTACACGGCATCGATTACGCTGACGACCAGCGAAGGCGTTGTCACGCAGGTACCGGTCACCTTCAACGTGGGCAGCGGCAACCTCACGGTTAGCCCATCCGCTCTGACTTTTGCATATACCGAAGGGGGCGTCCTGCCGCCGGCGCAAACGGTGCAGGCCAGCGGCACCCAGAGTTTCACAGCCGCCGCCAGCACCGTGTCGAGCGGCACGTGGCTCTCGGTGACACCTACGTCGGGAACCGGGAACGTCAGCCTGACGGTGACGGTCAATCCGGCAGGCCTGGCGGCGGGCACATACAACGGAATCATCACGCTGACTCCGGCCGCCGGCTCGATGCAAACCGTCGCGGTGTCGTTGACGGTGACCAGCGCCGCAGTGTCTGTCGCGCCGGCTTCGCTGGCGTTCGCGTACGCCTCCGGCAATCCGAATCCGGCGCCGCAAACTCTCTCCGTCACAGCGCCCTCCGCAGTCTCATTCACGGCCACGGCCTCGAGCAGCGGATGGCTCTCGGTAACGCCGGTATCCGGGACCACTCCCGCGACGCTGACCGTATCGGTGAACCCCAGCGACTTGGGAGCCGGCGCCTATACGGGCACTATACTTGTCGACGGGCAAATCCCGATTGCGGTGACGTTCACGGTAACCTCGCCATTGCCCGTGATCACCCGGGTGGTCAATTCCGCGAGTTACCTGGGCGGCGGCATTTCGCCCGGCGAGATCGCCACGGTTTTCGGCAGCTTTCTCGGACCCACCATCGGCCAAAGCGCCAAGATCGACAGCAATGGATTTATCGAGAGCACCCTGGCGAATGTACAGGTGACCTTCAACGGATACCCGGGCCCGGTGTTATACGCCAGCGCCGGACAAATCAATACGGTTGTCCCGTACGAGTTAGCGGGCGCATCCAATGCGATCGTCGAAGTCACCTTCGGAAAGGCCAGCTCCAACTCGGTATTGCTGCCGGTGGTGGTTAGCGCTCCGGGGATCTTCAGCGCCGACGCGTCCGGCCTGGGTCCGGGCGCGATTCTCGACAGGCACAATCACCTGGTGACGGCGAGCAATCCGGTAAGCGTAGGGTCCACGATCCAGATATTCGCCACCGGTCAAGGCCAAACGTTGCCGCCGGGCGTGGATGGCTTGATCGAGCCCCTGGTCTTGCCGTTGCCGGGCGTGATCCCGGCGCCCGCGGTGGAGATTGGCGGACTGCCGGCGAACATCGCCTATATCGGGGCGGCGCCCGGCTTAGTGGCCGGAGCGCTGCAGATCAACGCGGTGATTCCGGATGGAGTAACTTCCGGCGCGGCGCCGGTGGTTGTGTTTGTGGGGGTCAATGGGAGCCAGCCGGGGATTACGGTGCAGGTGCAGTAGAGGATGACGATTGAAGACTTTCGCCGCATTGCCCTGAGCATGCCCGAGGCTACCGAAAGCGCCCACATGGGGCATCCCGATTTCCGTGCAGGCGGGAAGATCTTTGCGACCATTTGGCCCAGGGAAGGCTGGGGCATGGTCAAACTGACGCCGCCTCAGCAAAGGGAATTGGTCCTCGCCGAGCCTGCGATCTTTGCGCCGGTAAAGGGCGGGTGGGGGCTTCGGGGGGCCACGACGGTGCGGCTGCAGGAAGCCGATCGCGGTGCGGTGCAGGTCGCGGTTGCCATGGCATGGGGGAATACGGCGCCGAAGAAACGGCCCGGGCGGCGGAAAACGGATTAAACCCGCCGGTTCGGACAGCTTTGGCAGGCGCCCTACACGTTCCCCGCCCGGCCTGCGTCAATCCTGTTGTGAGTCCCGTTCGGCTATTGTTGTGCCTGCTGCCCGTGTCGCTATTTGCGGCGGCGCCCGATCTGGGGGCGCTGCTCAAGGCCGTGGAAACCCGGTACAACCACGCGCAGACCTTGCAAGTCGTTTTCCGTGAGGCATATACGGGTCCGGGACAGCCTCGCCGCACGGAAAGCGGCACCCTGCTGCTGCGCAAGCCGGGACGCATGCGTTGGGACTACACTTCGCCCCAAGGCAAACTGTTCGTATCGGACGGCAGGTTCCTGTGGCTCTATACTCCGAGCAACAATCAAGTAGAGAAGATGAAGATCAAGGAGAGCGACGACATGCGGGCTCCACTGGCTTTCTTGCTCGGTAAGTTGCACTTCGAGAAGGAATTCCGCAATATTCAGGGGCAGGTCCTGGCGGATGGCACGCGCATCACGGGCGAGCCCAGGACCGACAGCCTGCCCTATACCCAGGTGCAGTTTGAAGTGGGCCGTGACGACCAGATCCGCCACGTGCGGGTGACCGGGTACGATAAATCGATCCTGGAGTTCGACTTCGAGCAGGAGAAGCTGAATCCGCCGCTCGAAGCCAACCTGTTCCAGTTCCGGATGCCGAAGGGCGCGGAACTGGTGGAGACTGCCCAATAGCATGGCCGAGTACGTCCTCAAATACGCGGATACGCGGGGCGAGATTCACCAGCAGGTGGCGCATGCCGGCTCGGAAAAAGAGCTGCGCGAACGCTACACCAACCAGGGTTTCCTGATTTACTCGGTGAAAGCCAAGCGCGGCCTTTCGGGCGATATTTCCGGCGGCCTGCTTTCCAGGCGCAAGAAGCTCAACCTCGAGAAGTTTCTGATCTTCAACCAGCAATTCGTGACACTGATCCGGGCGGGGCTGCCGATTCTGAAGGCGCTCGACCTGCTGGCGGACCGGCTCACCGATCCCAAGCTGGGGCCGTACATCAAGGCGGTGCGCGACGAGGTCCGCAACGGCACGCTGCTTTCCGACGCGTTCCGCATGCAGGGCATTTTTCCGAAGATCTACGTCACCACGGTGATGGCGGGCGAGAAAAGCGGCAGCTTGTCGGAGGTCCTGGACCGGTTCATCAGTTACCAGAAGCTTTCCCTCGCGGTGAAAAAGAAGGTCATGGTCTCGCTGATGTATCCTTCGGTGCTGATCTTCCTGACCATTTGCCTGATGGTGTTTCTGGTGACGTACGTGGTGCCGAACTTCGCGCAGCTCTACACCAGCATGCAGGCGCAACTTCCGCAGGTGACCCTGATCCTGATCGCCATCGGGACCACGGCGCGGAGCTACATTCTGCTCTTCTTCGGCGGCCTGGTGCTGTTGATTTTTCTGTACCGGTTCTGGTCGAAGAAGGAATCGGCGCGCACCAGGATCGATGCCGTGAAGCTGCGGGTTCCGCTGCTGGGAGATATCTGGGTGAAGTACCAGGTGGCGCAGTTCTCGCGCGTGCTGAGCACGCTGTTGACCGGCGGCATCCCGCTGGTGCAGGGCCTGGACACCGCCGCGGATTCGCTCGGGACGCCGCTGCTGCGCAAGGCTCTGGACAAGGCCAGCCGGATGGTGCGCGAGGGGCAGGCGCTGTCGGCTTCGCTGAAGTCCACCGGTATCTTTCCGCCGCTCTCTATCGATATGATTGAAGTAGGGGAATCCACGGGCGCGTTGCCGGTCATGCTCAACAGCGTGGCGGAATTCTACGAAGAGGATGTGAACACCCGCATGGCGGCTACTTTGTCTCTGATCGAGCCGGCCATCATGATCTTCATGGGGTGTTTTGTGGCATTTGTGTTAATCGCGCTGTATCTGCCCATTTTTTCGCTGGCGGATACGATCAGGTGACCGATGGCTACCGATAAACCACGATTGCCGGACAGCACGGCGGAAGCGGCGCAGGCGCAGGCCATGGCGGCGCGCTACCGCTGCGAGTACGTGGATCTGCGCGAGGGATCCATCGATCACGATCTGTTCCGCTCCATCCCCGTGGACCTGATGTTCCGCTACAACTTCGTGCCGCTGCGCGCGCAGAACGGCACGCTCGACATCGCGTTGGCGGATCCGCGCAACCTCAACCTGATCGACGAGCTGGCTCTGCTGCTGAATAAGAAGCTGCGCGTCAAAGTCGCCACGCTTTCGCAGATCGCGGAGCTGCTCAAGAAGACCGAACAATCGCAGCGCGTGCTCGAAGAAGTCACCGAGGGCTTCACGCTGGACGTGGTGGTCGATGAAGAGAACTCGGACGAGACGCTTTCGATCGACAAGCTCACCGCCGTCGACAGCGACATCGCGCCGGTGATCAAGCTGGTCGATACGACGATTTTCAATGCGCTCGAGCGGCGCGCCAGCGACATACACATCGAATCGCGGGACCAGGAAGTCGCCATCAAGTACCGGATCGACGGTGTGCTGCACTATGCCATGCCGCCGATCGCCAAGGACTGGCACTCGACCATTCTTTCGCGCATCAAGGTGATGAGCGAGCTGGATATCGCCGAGCGGCGCGTGCCGCAGGACGGCCGTTTCCGGGTGCGCTACAAGGGCCGGTTGATCGACTTCCGCGTCTCCATCATGCCGACGATTTACGGCGAAGACGCCGTGCTCCGCGTGCTGGATAAAGAGTCCATGAGCGAGAAGTTCGCCAAGCTCTCGCTCGAAGTGGTGGGTTTTTCCGAAAGCGATCTGACCAAGTTCCGGCGCTACATTTCCGAGCCTTACGGCATGGTGCTGGTGACCGGACCCACGGGCTCCGGCAAGACCACCACGCTATACGCGGCGTTGAGCGAGATCAAGAACGACGAAGACAAGATCATCACGATTGAAGATCCCGTCGAGTATCAGATCAAGGGGATCACGCAGATTCCGGTGAATGAGAAAAAGGGGCTGACGTTCGCGCGCGGACTGCGGTCGATTTTGCGGCACGATCCGGACAAGATCATGGTGGGCGAAATCCGCGACCAGGAAACCGCGCAGATCGCCATCAACTCCGCGCTCACCGGGCACCTGGTGTTCACCACCGTGCACGCCAACAACGTGCTGGATGTGCTGGGGCGGTTTTTGAACATGGGAGTGGAGCCTTACAACTTCGTTTCCGCGCTGAACTGCATTCTGGCGCAACGCCTGGTGCGGGTGGTGTGCGATTTTTGCCGCAAGCCGGTGAAGTATCCGGAGTCGTTCCTGGTGGAGTCCGGGCTGGACCCCGCGGAGTGGCGCGATATCGAGCTGGTGGAAGGCGCGGGATGCTTCGAGTGCGGCGGCACGGGATACCGCGGGCGCACCGCCATACACGAGCTGCTGGACCTGAGCGACAAGATCCGCGAGATGATTCTGGACAAGCGGCCGACCTCGGAGATCAAGCGGCTGGCGCGCGACGAGGGCATGACGTTTCTGCGCGAATCGGCCGTGATGAAAGTGCGCAAAGGCGTGAGCACGCTGAAGGAAATCAACAAGGTCACCTTCATCGAGGGATAGCGCGTGAGACTGCCGGATTCCATCTCGACGATGCTGCAGGAGCCGCCGCCGGCCATGGCGTTCGAGCTTTCCGAAGCCGGGATCGCGATGGCGCGCATGGGCCCGCGGACCGAGCTCGATTTCCGGCCGTTGAAGCCGGGCGTGCTGGCGCTGTCGCCGCTGAAGGACAACGTCATCATGCCCGACGAGCTGTCGATCGCGGTGCGGGAGATGGCGCCGCCCAACGGGAGCCGCAAGCGCCGCGACGTGGCGCTGATCCTGCCGGACTACAGCACGCGGATCGCGGTCCTGGATTTCGACAGTTTTCCGGCCGACGCCAAGGAACAGCTCTCGCTGGTTCGCTTCCGGATCCGGAAGAGCGTCCCGTTCGATGTGGAATCGGCGGCGATCAGTTATTGCGTGCAGCCGGCCGAAGGGAAGAAGGCCGACGTGGTGGTGGTGGTGGCGCCGCTGGAGGTGGTCTCGCGCTATGAGGCGCCGTTCCGCGCGGCGGGAATGAATCCCGGCCTGGTGACGGCCTCGTCGCTGGCGGCGCTCAACCTGGTGGCCGACAACGGGATCACGGTGGTGGCGAAAGTCACCGGACAGGTGCTGACGGTGATGGTGCTGCAGAACGGCCGCTTGAAACTGGTGCGGTGCCTGGAAGTACATGCCGGAGATATCGCGGAGATCGCCGCCGATTTGTATCCCACGTTTGTCTACACCGAGGACAACTTTGGCGCCAAGGCCGGGCACCTGCTGCTGTGCGGTTTCGGCCAGCGGATGGAAGCGGCGCGGCAACAGTTTCACAGCGAGCTGGGGGTGGAGGTGGAGCCGGTGCGCTCGCCCCTGATGCAGCCTGGAGAGAGCAACGCCGGCTTGTTGGGCTATTTGAGGTCGATGGATCGTGATCACTGAGAATCGCGTGGCGCACGCTTCAGCGTGCTGCCGCGGGCCTCAGCCCGCAGTCCAGATCCGGCTAGCGGAGACTCGCCGCGGCACGATCGAGCGTAGGCCACGCCAATTATGAGAATACCGGTCAATCTCGCCAGCCAGCCCTTCCGGCGGGACCGCGCGGTGCTGGTCGCGTCGGGCGCCGCGGCGGTTCTGCTGATCGCTCTGCTGGTGTTCCTGATCTCCCTGAACACGATGGAGAACAGCCAGGTCGCCGACACCCGCAAACAGATCGCGCGTCTGGAATCGCAGATTCACTCCGTTTCCGCGGAGCAGACGCGCCAGGATGCCATCCTGCGCAAGCCCGAGAACGCCGAAGTGATGGACCTGAGCCTTTTTCTGAACGCCCTGCTCTACCGCAAGGGCATCAGTTGGACGAAGATCTTCGCCGACCTGGAGAAGGTGGTGCCGTACAACGTACGCATCATGACCATACGGCCCTCCATCGTGGGGCAGAACCAGGTTTCCCTCGATATGACGATCGGTTCGGAATCGCCGGGGCCGGTCATCGATCTTCTGAAGAATCTGGAAGCTTCGCCGCTGTTCGGCGCGGTGTACTCCCATAGCATGCTGCCGCCGACCCAGACCGATAAACTCTACCGCTGCCGTGTGAGCGTGAATTATGCCCAGAAGCTTTAACGTTCGGCAACGCCTGATGGGCGGATCGGGCTTGAAATGGAAGGACCCGCGCACGGTGGCGCGGGCGGCGCTGGGGGTGCTGGTCCTGGCCAACCTGGTGGCGGCGTTGATGGCGTTCAAGCCATGGGGCGGGTCGCCCGAAGACCTGGCGCGGGAGGAAGCCAACCTGCGCCAACAGCTCGCCACCATGCAAGCGCGGCTGCTCCATTCCAGGACGCTGGTGACCAAGGCCGAAACCGCGCGGAAGGAAGATAATCTTTTTCTGGCGGAGTACACGACCGACCGCCGCACGACCTTTTCCACGATTTTTTCGGAGCTGGAGCGCGTCGCGCGCGAGGCGGGCATTCAACCCCGTCCCGCGTCGTACGAGCTGGAGCCGGTCGAGGGCAGCGACACGCTCTACCAGATGACCATCACGGCGGCGTACGAGGGAAGTTATGCCAGCCTGACTAAGTTCGTCAATCTGCTGGATAAGTCGCCGCGGTTCCTGATCATCGAAAGCCTGATGGCGGCGCCCCAGCAGAGCAACGGTTCGGACCTGTTGAGCGTGAGCATCAAGCTGGATACGTTTGTCCGCGAAGCGCCGGGAAGTGTTTCATGAAGGTGGGAGCGGATCGCAAGAAGATCGCGATTTTAGGCGGCCTGGTGGTGCTGGGCGGCTATCTCTACTACAGCAACGTGGCGTCCACCTCGTCGTCTCCGCCGCCGGGCCGGCCGAGCCGTGCTCTGCCGCGTCCCAGCCCGGCTGGGCCGGAGGAGGCGTCGAATCCGGCGGCGCAGACACCGCCGCGGCGCATGCTGGATTCGTCGCGGTCGAGCGGGGAGTTCCGGCCGTCGTTGAAGCCCAAGCGTCCGGAGGATCGCGCGGATCCCATGACCACCGATCCCACGCTGCGCAAGGATCTGCTGGTCAAGGTGCAAGCCGTGGAGATGCAGGGCGGCAGCCGGAATCTGTTTCAGGTCTCGGCGGCTCCCCCCGTGCGGCTGCCGTCCGGCGGCGGACCGATCGTGCCCGTCTCGAAGCCCTCGCCGTTCGCCGACAGCAAGCCGGGGCCGCCACCGCCTCCTGCCGCGCCGGTTGCCCCGCCCATCACGCTCAAGTACTACGGCTACTCGAGCGCGCGCGGCGACAATCGCAAGCGCGCGTTCTTTCTGGATGGCGACGAGATTCTGGTGGCCGCCGAAGGGGATACGGTGGTGACCGCCGTGAAGCGGCGCTATCGCGTCGTGCGCATCGGCGTAAACTCGGTAGAGATGGAGGATACCGAGTTCAAACAAAAGCGGACCCTGCCCCTGCAGGAGGAGGCTGCCGGATGAGGAAAGGCCCACGCCCGCGCGAGGCCGGCTACGCGCTGCTGCTGGTGTTCCTGATGGCGGCCCTGCTGGCCATCGCGCTCTACCGGGAATTGCCGCGCGTGTCGTTCGAATCCCAGCGCGCCAAGGAGCAATTGCTGATCGAGCGGGGCGAGCAGTACAAGCGCGCGATTCAGCTCTTCGTGCGCAAGTTCAACCGCTATCCCGCCACGATCGAAGAGTTGGAGAACACCAACAACATCCGCTTTCTCCGCAAACGCTATCGCGACCCGATGACGGGCAAGGAGAAATGGCGGCTGATTCACATCAACGGCGGCGTGCTTACGGATTCGATTATTCAGAAGGTGAAAGCCGGACAGGAACAGCAGCAGCAGGGCAGCACGAACACGTTTATCGGCGAGGGGCCGGTCATGGGCGCCGGCGCCGATCCGGGCCAGCAGCAGTTCAACCCGGCCCTGCGGCGGCGCGCCAGCGACGACAAACCGGCCGTGACACAGGAAGTGCCCGACCAGCCGGAGCCGTCCAACGCGGAAATCACCGACACCGAAAACAACGACAACACCACCGACGATTCCGCTTCGGCGGACGCGCAGGGCGCCGCGCCCGTGCAGCCGGCTCCGTCCATGCCTCCGGGCCGCGTGCCTTTTCCCCCGGGGATGACTCCGCCGGGCATGACGCCGGCGGGCTATCCCGGCCAAACCGGCTACGGCGGCAGGATCCCGGGCCAGGCTGGCTTCGGAGGCCAACCCGGCGCGCCGGGCCAGCCTTTCATGCCGGGCACGGTGCCGGGCAGCCAGACGGGCCAGGACGATTCGACGGCGAACCAGGGAGGATTTCCGCAGCCCTCTTATCCGGGGCAGGCCGCCAATCCTGGCGGAACGCCGAACGCCGGCGTGTATCCGCCGCAACCCGGCCAGTACCCGCAGCAACCGGGGACGTTTCCGCCGGGCCAACAGCCGGGCCAATTTCCGCAACCGGGGACTTTTCCGGGCCAGCAGCCCGGCGGGTATCCGCAGCAGGCGGGTGCGTTTCCGGGGCAATCACAGGGATTCGGACAACCGGCGTCGCCGGGTTTCGGCAACAATATGGGGGGCGCAAACGGACCGAATGCCGCGGCGCTGGCGATTCAGAATTCCCTGAACGGTCCTCGTCCCGGCGGACTGCAGGGGCTGCCCGGCATGGGCGGGACGCAGATGGGCGGCGGCATCGCCGGGGTCGCCAGTGAATCCCTGGGGCCCGCGATCATCGTTTACAACGAACGGAAGAAATACAACGAGTGGGAGTTCGTCTACGATCAGAGCAAGGATCGCGGGTTGGCGGGGGTCTCGCGGGGAGGCGGCGCTCCGGGCACGGCGGCTTCGCAGATGGGCAACATCCCGGGATCTCCGGTAGGACAGCAACCGGGCGGCACGTTCGGCGGCAGCACGTTCGGCGGCGGTTCGGCGGGCGGCAGTACGTTCGGCGGCAGCACGTTCGGAGGGGGTTCGACTGGCGGCAGTACGTTCGGACAATCTCCGCCGCAACCGCCGCCTCCGCCCCAGCCTCCCAATTAAGAGGACCGCCTGCGAATCCGGCGGCGCCGCTCGGCCGCGCGCACGCGCCTCTCGTCCATGCCAAAGTAGTGCGCCACTTCGTGCCACACGGTGTCTTCCACCATTTGCCGCAGATGGGCTTCGCCGCGCGCCAGGCGCTCGTGGGGGCCCTGGAAGATCGTAATCCGGTCGGGCATGGAGAAGCTTTCAAAGACGCTGCGCGCTGTCAAGGGGCGCCCCTGATACAGCCCCAGCAGAGTGCCCCCGGGACCGACGCCGGCTTCCGCCAGTTGCCGCGGCGACGGCTCGGGCTCCACCACCATCGCCACGTTTTCCAGGCGCTTGCGGAACCGGCCGGGAATTCGCGCGTATGCCGATTCGACGAGCCGGTCGAATTCCTGCGGGGTCATGCTCCTGCTATTCTACTGTCCATGGACTCGATGAATCTCGCAAGGCAGCTACGCCCGCTGGCGGCGCTGCTGGCCGGCTGCTTCGTGTTCGCGGCGGGCGGGTGCAGCCGTTCCCACACCTATAGCACGTCCGACGGCAAAGTCAGCTACCAGGAAAAAGGGAAGGACGCCGGCACCGTCACGGTGACCGGCAAGGACGGAAAGACGGCCACCCTCAATTTTAATCAGAACAAAATACCGGACGACTATCCGAAAGATGTGCCGGTCTACAGCGCGAAGGTCGTGATGTCGCAGTCGGCTTCGGAGAAGAACGCGCGCAACCTGATGCTGGAGTCGGCGGATGCGGCCGACAAGATCGCGGACTATTACAAGAAGGAGCTGGAGCGCAACGGCTGGAAAACCGAGACCACCGTCGCCACCAGCGGCCTGCAGATGCTGGGCGCCAACAAGGACCAAAGGCAGGTCATGATCCAGATCACCGACAGCGGCGGCAAGCGCAACATCATGCAGGTGCTGTCGGACAAGAACTAGTGGCGGAGCATTCCCGGCGTGTAGTGATTGCCATTGACGGACCCGCCGGGGCGGGGAAGAGCAGCATGGCGCGCCGCCTGGCGAACCGGCTGGGGTTCACCTACATCGACTCCGGCGCGATGTACCGCGCGGTGGCGTTGTGGGCCGCGCGGCAGAAGGTGGACGCCGCCGATATGCATCGCCTGGAGCAACTGGCGCGCGCGGCCCGGATTGAATTGGAGCCCGCGCGTGTGCTGCTGAACGGCGAAGACGTGACGGCGGAGATCCGCTCGGCGGAAATGGGCCGGCTGGCTTCCGTGGCGGCGGCGATACCGGGAGTGCGCCGCGCGCTGGTGGAGAAGCAGCGCGCCCTGGCCGCCCGCACCAGCGTGGTCATGGAGGGCCGCGACATCGGCACGGTCGTATTTCCGGACGCGGACGTGAAGATCTTCCTGGACGCCGATCCGCGGGAGCGCGTCGCGCGGCGGCTGCGCGATTTCGAGAAGCAGGGCGAAAGCGCGCCGCCTGAAGCCATTGCCGCCCAGATCCGCGAGCGCGACCAACGCGACCGCACGCGCGCCGAGGCGCCGCTCACCCAGGCGCCCGACGCGGCCTACCTGGATACCACCGGCCTTTCCCTCGACCAGGTTGAAGAGGCGATCCTGAAACTGGTGCGGGCGCGCATCACCAACGGGAAGGATTTCAGTTGAACGATCTGCTGATCATGAAGTTCGGCGGCACCAGCGTAGGCTCCGCCGGGCGCATGCGCGTGGCGGCGGAGATCGCCTCGGAGCAGCGGCGGCGCCGGCCGGTGGCGTTGGTGGTTTCGGCCATGTCCAAGATCACGGACCTGCTGCTCGATACGCTGCGCCGCGCGGAGGCCGGGGACACGGCCGGCCTGGAAGCCAACCTCGCCCGGCTGCGCGAGCGGCACATGGCTACGTGCCGCGAGTTGTTGCCGGAGGAAAGGCAGGCGGAAGCCGAGGCAGGCATCGCGCATCTGATCGCGGAATTCGCGCGCATCGCCGGCGGCATGCTGATGCTCAACGAGATGCCGCCGCGCTCGGTGGATGAAGCGGTGGCCACCGGCGAGCGCCTCTCGGCGCTGCTGATCGCCGGATACCTGAACGCGCAGGGCACGCCCGCGGAGGCCGTGAACGCGGCGGACATCATCGTGACGGATGCCGTTTTTGGAAACGCTTCGCCGCTGATGGAGCCGACCCGCGCGAAGGCCCGCGCGCGCCTGCTGGCTATGTTGGAGCGAGGCACAATGCCGGTGGTGACCGGGTTCAACGGTGCGACCGCCGATGGACGCCCCACCACGCTGGGGCGCGGGGGCTCGGACTTTTCGGCGTCGATTCTTTCGGCGGCGCTGGATGCCTCGGAGTTGTGGATCTGGACGGACGTGGACGGCATCATGAGCGCGGATCCGCGGCTGGTGCCCAACGCCGCCGTGCTGGACGAGGTGACCTACGCGGAAGCCGCCGAGCTGGCCTATAACGGTGCGAAGGTGCTGCATCCGCGGACGCTGGCGCCGCTGATCGAGCGGCAGATTCCGGTCTGGAGCAAAAACAGCTTCGCGCCGGAGAAGACCGGCACGCGCATCGCGCCGTCGATCGGCGCGGCCACGGGCGCGCGCGCGGTGACGTCGCTGGCGGGCGTGGCGCTGATCTCGCTCGAGCCGGCCAGTCCGGAGTTGAGCGGCGCGCACGTGATGGCTCGCGCGCTCGATGCGCTCGACCGCGCCAATGTGGAAGTGCTGGTGTTCTCGAGCTCGAGCTACCGGCAGACGTTTTGTTTCCTGGTGCGCACCGAGGAACTGGAGAAGAGCCGGCAGGCCCTGGAATCGGCCCTGGCGCTCGAGCTGGCGCATGATTACGTGCATCCCATCCAGGTGGACGAGAAGGTGGGGCTGCTGGCGGTGGTAGGCGAGGGGATGCAGGGAAAGCCGGGCATTGCGGGGCGGATCTTCACGGCGATCTCGCGCGAGAACGTCAATATTATTGCGATCGCGCAGGGATCGAGCGAGCTGACGATTGCGATTGTGGTGAGTCGAGACGGGCTGGAGAAGGCGGTGCGGGCGGTGCATGCGGAGTGCGGCATGGGGCGGTGAGGACGTGCGCAATGAACTTACTATTGGTGAGCTTCTGATCGGGATTCTGCCTCGATTGGGAAGCGACATTACCTTTCAGGGAAGCCTGCCACGTTGGCCGCCCGACTGTTTTGCGCTGAGCCTGGCGCTGCTAAAGCGCTCCGGAGCTTACGCGCACCTTTTGCAGGATTGGCCGGCTGAAGTACCACAAGATGGTGCCCTTGAATCCTGGATAGGCTTAGTGCGCGAACTGGGGCAGGAGTGGATCAGGTGTTGGCAGAGGGGTGCACCGCTATCCTTCGATGGCCTTGCCA
>Ga0335079_10004021_pt1 | contig 16919 bp, 13 predicted proteins | sample Lox_Sample_33_FD_206719 | JGI IMG/M metagenome (GOLD analysis project Ga0335079, IMG submission 206719) | Soil microbial communities from Loxahatchee National Wildlife Refuge, Florida, United States - Lox_Sample_3.3 | ecosystem: Environmental > Terrestrial > Soil > Wetlands | place: USA... | reverse complement strand
AACATGATGACTTCCGAAGTTTTTGCGCCGTCTTGCTGATGTTTGCCGAACGATAAGAGTGGTAATTCGGCACTCCCCGCGCGGGTGATGCCTTCCACCGGGACCTCCTCGCATAATCGGGATGGGTACCTATGACGCGCACTCAATTTGAATTTACGAGCACCGACGGATTGCAAATCGCTTGTGCGCGGTGGGAGGGCCTTGGTGCGGTCCGAGGCGTAGTCCAGATCGCGCACGGGATGGGCGAGCACATCGGACGCTACTCGGGTGTCATTGACTCCCTGGTCAACTGCGGCCTGCGGGTCTACGGGAATGATCACCGAGGACACGGCCGCACCGCGACTTCGCGAGCAGGCCTCGGCAACTTCGGTGCCAACGGCTTTGACGCGCTGGTCGGTGACATCTATCGATTGAATCGTATCGCGACCAAAGAAAATACTGGATTGCCGCTGATTCTCATGGGGCACAGCATGGGGTCATTTGCGGCGCAACAGTTCGCGATAGATCACAGCCGGGAGATCGATGGGCTGATCCTCTCGGGATCGGGCGCGCTCGATGGGCTCGCAAAGGTGGCCGCCGCGGCGCCGGCGGGAACCAATATCCTTAACGCGGCGTTCGAACCGTCTCGCACTCCGTGCGACTGGTTGAGCCGAGATCCAGCGGTCGTCGATGCGTTCCTTGCCGACCCGTTGTGTTTCCCACAACTTCAGCCCTCTTCCTTTGCATCGTTTCTAGCTGCCGCTCCCAGGCTCGCCGACGCGAACAGTCTGCGCACCATCCGCGCGAGTTTGCCCATCTACCTATTTTCCGGCAGCGAAGATCCGGTCGGGCAGCAGCTCTCAGGAGTCGAAGTCCTGATGCAACGGTATCGCAATGCTAGGGTCTGCAATCTCTCACACGATTTCTACCCCGGTGGCCGACACGAAATGCTCAACGAGATCAACCGCTCGGAGGTCATCGAGCGACTCCTTGGCTGGATTAGCGCGCTTGTGGGTCGGCCTGCGTCCGGCCGAGGGGCACTGCAGTAGAAACTCCGATAGATAAAGCCGTCCAACAAAAGCGGTCTGTGAAAGCCTCTTCCCCAGTGTAAGTACGCGAACATTATTCCGTTTGTCGCGGAACGGTCGCTCCATTTTTTTGCGAAGCCGAGGAGAATGCATGTTTCAGGAAAAGCGCGACCTATTGATTTCCAAAAGCTGGATAAAGGCTGCCATTATTGTGGGCCTGTTCGGCTTCCTCATTCTGGGAATACTCACGTACCGTACTTATACCGATGAGCCTCCGCTCCCCGCGCGAGTCGTCAGCCCCAGCGGACAGCTTCTCTTTACCAGGGCTGATATCACGGACGGGCAGGAGGTTTTTCTCAAGAACGGGCTGATGGAATACGGGTCTATCTTCGGCCACGGGGCTTATCTCGGGCCAGATTTTACGACCGACTATCTGCACCGGGCTGCCCAGTTTTCGATTGATTATTACGGTGGGTCGTCCGACAGCGCTCGCCAGAAGACGGTTGCGGATTTTAAGGTAAATCATTACAACGCAGGCTCGGAAACGCTTACCTTTTCTGCTGCGCAGGCGGCGGCTTTCGATCAACTCGTCACGCACTACGCGGAGTTCTTCCGCGTGCCGGACACGCGAAACGGTTTGCGTCCGGCTACGATCACCGACCCAATACAGATTCGACATTTGACCGCGTTTTTCAGCTGGTCTGCATGGGCGGCCTCCGCTCAGCGCCCGGGTCTGGACTACTCGTACACGAACAACTGGCCCCCGGAGCCCCTGGTGGCAAACCGGCCTACCGCCGACGCGTTGGTTTGGAGCGTGCTTTCGCTGGTTGCTCTGCTCGGAGGCACGGGTCTTCTTCTGGCCGCGTTTGGCCGATGGAACTTTCTGGGCTGGCATGGCAGAGAAGACCAGTCCCTCTCTTTTCGTTCACCCGACCGCGTTGTCCTCACGCCCGCCCAGCGATCCTGCGCATGGTTCTTCCTAGTCATGGCCGCCATGTTTCTCATGCAAACCCTACTGGGTGGCGCCGTTGAGCACTACCGCGCGGACATCTCCAACTTCTTTGGATTCGATCTTGCTCGCCTGCTGCCGTTTAATATCGCGCGTACGTGGCACCTTCAGCTGTCGCTTTTGGTTGTATCGACCTCATTCCTGGCGGCCGGAATTTTTCTGGTCCCGATGATCTCGGGTAATGAACCGAAGCGCCAGCACTGGCTTTCGTAAGGCCTGCTCGGGGCACTGGCAATCGTGGTCGTCGGCAGCCTGGCGGGCGAGTACGCAGGCGTTCAGGGCTGGATTCAAAAAGGCTGGTCCTGGTTTGGGGACCAAGGCTTCGAATATCTTGATCTTGGCCGGTTCTGGCAGGTTCTGCTTAGCATTGGCCTGGCATTCTGGGCGGTGCTGATCTTCCGCGGATTGAGGAACCGTCTCCAAACGGAACGTCCGGGCAATATGCCATGGCTGTTCTTTTACTCGGCGCTATCCATTCCGGCCTTCTACGCCGTGGGGTTGCTTGCTCAAACGAACTCTCATTTCACCACAACAGACTTCTGGCGCTTCTGGGTGGTGCATCTGTGGGTAGAGGATTTTCTCGAGCTGTTCACGACGATCATGGTCGCGTATATGTTTGTGCTGCTGGGCGTCGTCAGCGAGCGTGTGGCGCTGAAGGTCGTATATCTGGACATCATTCTCTATTCGATTGGTGGCGTGGTCGGATCGATGCATCACGTCTATTTTTCGGGAGAACCATCGATTCATATGGCGCTCGGAGCATTTTTCTCCGCGGCGGAAGTGATCCCGCTGACGTTCCTTACGCTCGAATCCTGGAGCTTCCTGCAGCTCGGGACGCAGAAGCATTCAACGTCGCGCACTTCGTTCCCGCACTTCTGGGCAGTCATGTTCCTTGCGGCAGTCGGTTTCTGGAACTTCCTTGGCGCGGGGATTTTTGGCTTCCTGATCAACCTGCCGATCGTGTCCTACTACGAGATCGGTACCGCGCTCACCGCGAACCACGGGCACGCCTCGATGATGGGTGTGTACGGAATGCTGGCAGTCGGCCTGGCTTTGTTCTGCCTACGCTACATTGTTCCGGAAAGGCTGTGGAGCGACCGAGCGGCCAAAATCAGCTTTTGGTCCCTGAATATCGGGCTTGCCTGGATGGTTTTTGCCACTCTCTTCCCTCTCGGCATTCTTCAGCTCTATCACTCGGTGAGCGCTGGCTACTTTGAGGCGCGCTCGTTGAATTTCATCACGAATCGAACGAATGCCATTCTGGAATGGATGCGCCTTCCCGGAGATGCGCTCTTTATCGTCGGAGGCGTCTTGCCGGTTCTGTACCTTGCATGGCTCGGGGTGACCCGTCCGAAGCCTCCCGTGGAGATTAGAACTGCTGAGGACATTTCATTGACTGAGATCGACGAACCCGTGGTATCAAAAGCGTGATTTCCGGGCTTCATGTTGAAGTGGTTCTAGCGGCGGCCTACGCCCTGTTCCTGGCAGGTGTCGCGTTTGTGCTGGAACTGGTCGCGCGCAAGTCGCACAAACGTGCTGAAGCGTATCGCCATGCCGGCTTTGTCTACTTTCGCGAACTCGATTACTTCGAGTGCCCAGCCGGCCATCAGCTTATCCAATTGCAAACAGATCACCAGCGACGGACCACTTCATACCGTGCAGCCGCGGGCGACTGCAACACTTGTTCACTGAAACTCAACTGCACGGACTCCGATACCGGGAGGCTGATTGAACGCCGTTTGGACACATGGATCCAGTCGGAAATGCGCCGCTTCCACCGGGGAATTTCGACAACATTGCTGGTGCTGGCTTCGGCTTTCTTGCTGGCCGAGGCCGTCCGTTATCCGCAACCGCGGGATCGAAACACCCTAATGATCCTCCTGCTCACCGTGGGCGTCGCGTTATTCAAGCTTGTAGGATCGTCTGGACAGCGGGAGCGAATTTAGAGCCGCGTCGCGTGGGCTGTGTGCGTACTCGGAGGGGCGTTCGCGCTGGCTCCGGATATCTGTCACTTGGGTTCCGCGTCTCGAGGCTGAACCGAGCATGCCTTTGAGGCTCGGTACTCAGACCGCGAGGAGTTTCCTCCTGCTCACCTTCTGCATCACGGCTCACGAAAGATCTAACTTACTGTGACCGTCGTGCGCTTCTCACCACGAAAGCCTCAACGCAAGTTGAATTTGTCTTGACGTCGTCGCGGTCGAGGTAACGACACCGGCTGTTGCGAGTGGCGCTCCCTTGCTGTTGTAAAGCGAATTGTTAGGCAACGGGGGCTCGAAATTAGGTCGATTGCTGAGATTGAACATCTCGGCGCGGAACTGGAGTCGGGTCGCGTCGGAAAATAATCTCACCGGGAAACTGCGGTGCACGGAGTAATCCAGTTCCGCAAGCCCAGGCCCAATGAGCGAGTTCCGGCCGGCATTCCCCAAAAGATTCGCCGGCACTGGGAAGCTATAGCAAGCCAGATTGATATATTGCGAAGGATTGCCGGGGTTCGTGAGATGGGTACATGCCGGGCCGATCACCCGGTTCGGAACGTCATAGGTGCCCGAACTGTTCTCGCCCGCGGCGTCTCCCGAAATCAGCGGCGTAAACGGTAGTCCGTCGTTGACCGTGAAAATCCCGGACATCTCCCATCCATTCGCCAGCAGCTTCAAAAACCGCGAAGTATCGGTGAGTTTGGGCAGTTCCCAAGACCCATCGAGCACGCCTACCCTCCCGACGTCGAAATCCGACATCCCGCGGTTGAGATGGCGATTGAGGAACAGCGACGACACGGAATTTTGGAACTGGGTCGGAAAGACGCTGGATGAATAGCCATCGATGCTCTTCTGCCAGGTAAATGATCCTTCCAGCTGGAAACTTTTGCCGAGTTTCTTCTGCAAGCGGATCTGTAGAGAGTGATAGTTCGAGCCGTCACCCCATGTCAGTTGTCGGATCGCCCCGACATTCGGATTCAACCTCGTACCGCTCCCCACGGGCGACGGGAACAAGTAGCCTTGAGCCGTGTAAGTCGGTAACACGATGTCGGTATCGTTGAAGACGCTGAACATGTGGACTCCGCGGGAGCCTGCATAGGCCAGCAGCAACGTTAGATTCGAGGTGAGCGAGCGTTGCACGCTCGTATTCCATTGCATTACGTAGTTGCGCGGCGGATTGGATTCGATACTCGGCTCGCGCACCGGCAAGTTGGATGCGTCCGAGTTCAAGATGCTCTGGTAGCCTCCGTTGGGAAAAGAACCGGAAGCAGGGTTGATCAGCGTGACCAGGCTCGAAAACGGCCCGCCATAGGCTTCCAGCATGCTGACTTCGTAAATCAGCGGAAGCACATCGAAGATCCCGAAGCCCGCTCGGACGGAAGTCTTTCCGTCTTTGAATGGATCCCAGGCCAAGCCAATGCGCGGCTCGACGTTCAGCCGGGTCGGGTTCTGAAACAGGGGCTTGCCCGCATTCAGGTCGGTGCCATAGATGTCCTGCAAATTCGACACCAGCCCGTTCACTTCGGTGGGCACCGAGACCGTCTCATAGCGCAGGCCCAGATTCAGTGTCAGATTCGGCTTCAACCGAATGCCGTCCTGGAAATAGAAGCCGGCGAGGTTCTGCCGGAAGCCTCGCTCCGGAAAGCCCGTCCCCGCCGGCGTCCGCTGCTGGCCTGTATAGTAGACGTCCGCAAAGAACTCAGCCAGCTTCTGATTGGTCAGGAAGTCATTCAATGTCGCGAAGTCATATTCTCCGTTAGGATCGGCTGCGACCTGTGTGTTGTAGCGGTAGCGAATGAACTCGGCGCCGACCTGGATGAGCGATCTCCCCTTCTGCACACTGAGATCATCATAGACCTGTAGGTTCGTAAACCAGAAATTCGTCGTCGCCAACCCACCGTTTCCACCTGAAAATCTCGTGAGCCCCGGAACCGAGAGGGCGGGCGCATCGCGTCCAGGGAGGACTCCCAGCAGTGGATCAGAGGCTGCCGGATTGTTCCCGGGCGATGTCGAGAGACTCTGCGCGCTCACGCGATTCAGGCCGGCTCGAAACGCATTGACCACTCGCGGATTGAAGATATGGGTCTCACTCAAAATCGCGCTGTTCCGCCAGAGGCGATTGTCGGCGAAAATCGAATTCAATCCGTCCGGTGTTTCCGTCTGGCCCTGATCGGTCGACCAGGACGCAGCCAAACTGTCTTTCGCGGAAATGGACCGGTCGATCCGCACCAGGCCGAAATCCTCGGCGGCCGGACTCTTCGCGGTGAAGATGTACTGGCCCGTCTCGCCGCTGCCGAGCAACGGCCCGTTGGAAAGCGGCCACAACGCAAGGTAGGGAACGATGGCCGGACTGATCGCGATCTTACCGGTTGAAAGATCGCCGGCACGGGCCGCCTCCGATGGCACCGTGGCAATCGAAGTATTGGTCAGGGCCTGCCGAAGCCCCTCGTAGTTCACGAAGAGAAACGTCTTGTTCCCCTGAATTGGCGCGCCGACGGCGGCTCCGAACTGATTGCGGCGAAAGGGCGGTTTCGGACCGTCGAAGAAGTTCCGCGCGTCCAGCCAATCGTTCCGCAGAAATTCGTAGGCATCACCGTGGATCGCATTGGTGCCGGAGCGCGACAGCGCGTTGACGACACCACCGGACGCGCCGCCATAATTCGCGCTGTAGTTGTTCGTCAGCACGGAGAATTCCTGAATCGCATCCGTGCCGAGCGCCAGCCCGAGCGCGCTGCCCGGCACGCCGTTCGTATAATCGTTCAAGCTGATTCCGTCGAGAAAATAGTTGTTCTGAGTAGGGCGCCCACCCCCGATGCTGACCTCCGAACCGAAACCGCGGCTCCCGCGGTTTGAGGAGCTTCCATTGAGAGAGTTCTGCGTGCGGATCGCCGCTACGCCAGGCTGCAGCAGCGCCAATTGCGTCCAGTCTCGACCATTTAACGGCAGTTCGCGCAGAGCGCCGATACCTTCGACTCCGCTCAGAGCGACGGTCTCCAGGTCAAGGCCGGCACGCTCCGCACGTACGTCAACACTGGATTCCACCGGCGACGGGTTCATGGTGCAGTCCGCAATCGCCTCCGAACCGACGGTCAAGTCGATGCCCATCCGGTGATAGATTGCAAAATTCGGGGTAGTCACGGTAAGTTCGTAGGTCGAAGGCGGCAAGTCGAAGACGCCGTAAGTACCGGTCTTGTCCGATCGTGTGGAACGCACGGTTCCCGTCGCAAGGTTCTTGACGGTCACGACGGCATCAGGAATCGCGGCCTCCGTAACGTCGCGGATCGTGCCGCGCAGCGTTGCGAACGTGGTCTGGGCATGAGCCAGATCGGTTGCGATCACGAAGATCACAGCAAAGGACCAGGCCATCTGGTACCACCGCTTCACAGTGGTAGTATAGGCAAAATAGCCGAATAGTTTCCGTTTGAGCTCAAAAGTTCAGTTCGAGAGGCCAGGAGCTTGCATAGGCGAATCGGTCACCTGACGTTCGCGTGGTGGGTCATCCATCTGTGCACGCTCTTCATCCCCACTCCGCTATCGGCGTTGAATCCGGCCTATCAAATCTCCCAATACGTTCACACTTCCTGGAGGAGCGACGCCGGCGTGCAGGCGGTGCGCCGGCTCAAGCAGACTCCCGATGGTTATCTCTGGCTAGCCACCCGCACCGGCCTGCTGCGGTTCGATGGGGTTCGGCTTTCGACTTTCAAGGCTGGGTCCGAAGAGGGCCTCCAAAGCAGTGCGATGCAGGCCCTGGTCGTAGATCCGGACGGCTCCCTATGGATCGGCACTCTTGGCGGAGGGCTGACCCACTATGTGGCCGGCAAGTTTCAGACTTACACCGTCAAGAACGGCCTGCCCTCCGACGATATCAATTCACTATATCGGGACTCGCTCGGCACTCTCTGGGTGGGAACCCGTGGCGGAGGGATTGCCCGAATGGTTGACGGTCGATTCGAGAAGTTGTCTCTTGCAATTCCTCCGATTCCCGTCAGCGCGTTCCTGGAGGGCCCGGACCATTCGCTATGGTTTGCCACATTCGGTTCCGGCGTCTTTCACCTGCAAAATGGAACCCTCACATCCTTCACCGTCCGGAATGGACTCCCGGACAATCGCGTGACAAACCTTTACCGCGACCACTCCGGAACCATTTGGACCACCGGTTGGAAAGGGCTTAGCTCCTGGGACGGAACCCGATTCGTCGGCTATGCCGCCGTCAATCGGGTGGTGAGCTACGCCATCTCCTGCACCCAGGATCGCGATGGCAACTTCTGGATTGCATCGTCTTTCGGCCTATATCGGGCGCGCGGCGAAGAGGTGACCCGGATGGACCGCGGCGCCGGCCTCAGCGGAGATTTCGTCTCCGACGTCTTTGAAGACCGCGAGGGGAACCTCTGGATAGGCACTCGCGGGGGGTTGGATCGACTCCGCGATGGCCTGATTCGCACCTTCGCCCAGCCGGAAAGCAATTCGCGTCCGATCGTCGCTGACAACCGGGGTGTCTGGGCGGTGTCAGACCGGCAGGTCACGCAGTTCTCCGCCAACACCATCCACACCTGGTCCATTTCTCTTCCCTCCAGCAGCACTCGGTTTACCCTGTTGCCCCGGCCGGATGGGAGCTTCTTGATCGGCTTCGACAACGGGGTCAAACGCTGGGCCGGCGGGCACGCCGACTCCGTACCGGAATTGTCAGGATTGGACGTGCGCTGCATGCTCGAGTCGCGTGACGGAAGCATTTGGATGGGCACTGCAAACAGAGGCCTGCTCCGCTGGAAACCGTTGGGAGGGGCGCGGACATTGATGGAGACCGGGGTTCCGGATAAATTCATTACAACGCTCGCCCAGGATTCCACGGGAGCGGTTTGGGCCGGTAGCAACAACGGCGGGGCCCTCTATCGTCTGGCTGAAGGAACTGTGCAGCACATCGGCCGCGAGCAAGGTTTTCGATCGTCCGATGTCTATACACTCTTTGTGGATGGAAAGGGTGAGTTGTGGATCGGCTCCACCACCGGCCTGAGTTGGTTTCGGGACGGCCGTATCCAAACCGTAAACTCTCAGCAGGGCTTGCCCGCCGATCAGGTTTTCGCGATCCTCGAGGATTCATACAATCGCCTTTGGATCCTCGGATTTGCCGGTATTTCGGCCATCGACAAGAAAACCCTCAATGAATGGGCCTCGGGAGGGCGCTCGAAACTCAACCCGATTGTTTATCGAAATTCTGCGGGACTCCAACTTCGCGGAGCCGACACGGGTTTCCCGAATGCCGTACGGAGCCCTGACGGTCATTTGTGGTTCTCGAGCACGGAGGGATTACTCGAAATGACCGTGCCCGACCCCGCCACTACCCGGGCCCCTCAATTCCCAGTGCTCGTGGAAGACGTCACGATCGACCGCGTTTCTCATTCGGAGCGTGGACGCATCCGCATCCCCCCGGGATCCCACTCGATTGAAATTCGCTACTCAGCGCTCAGACTCTCGGATTCAGAAGCCATCCGATTTCGCTACCGGCTGGCAGGCGTCGACGATGGCTGGGTCGACGCGGATACGCGCCGGCTCGCGTTCTACAACAATCTCAAGCCGGGCGCTTACACGTTCCGGGTCGCGGCAAGTCCTGACGGGGAACACTGGCAGGAATCATCCGCGCTGGCACTGGTGCAACTTCCGTACTTTTATCAGACTTACTGGTTTTTAATCCTGGTATCGTCGGCAGTTCTGTCACTGGCCTATTTTCTCTACCGCCTTCGATTGCAGCAGACCGTTGATCGCGTCCAAGCCGCTTTTCAGGAGCGGATGCACGAGCGGGCGCGCATCGCTCGCGACCTGCACGATACGCTCCTGCAGAGTTTCCAAGGTGTCTTACTAAAATTCTCCTCTCTGAAATACATGATTCCGAATCGTCCCACGGAAGCAGTCGAGTTGCTGGATGGCATGGTGGAGCAGGCCAGGGCGGCCATCGTCGAAGGCCGGGACGCGGTGCAGGGGTTACGCTCCTCGACAGTGGTTGCGAACGATCTTGCCCGCGCCATCGCGATTTTCGGGGAAGGGCTCGCTTCCGACCAAACCGGCGACAAGCGTCCGGAGTTTCGCGTGGGAGTGGAAGGGAAATCCAGGGACCTCCCTCCGATCGTCCGAGACGAGGTCTACCACATTGCCTGTGAGTCGTTGCGCAACGCCTTCCGGCATGCACAAGCGAAGCGGATCGAAGTGCAAATTCGGCATGACGAGCGCCAGTTCTGGCTACGAATCGCGGACAACGGAAAGGGGATCGACGCGGCGGTTCTGAGCACAGGCGGACGCGCCGGACATCACGGCTTGCCGGGCATCCGCGAACGCGCCGAACTGGCGGGAGGCAAGCTGTCGGTCTGGAGCCAGCCTGATTCGGGTACGGAAATCGAACTGACCATTCCCGCCTCAATCGCGTATGTCAAGTCGCCTGCTGCGAGCAGGTCGAGGTCCGTGGGAGAAAGAGCCGGATAAGCGAATGAGCGCGTCCCGAAATCCAATCCGAATTCTCGCCGTTGACGATCACAAGATGTTCCGGGAGGGGCTGGCCATGATTCTTGCAACTCAGCCGGACATGCACCTGGTGGCGCAAGCCTCGAATGGACGAGAAGCGGTTCAGCAGTTCCGCGAGCACCGCCCGGACGTCACCCTGATGGATTTGCAGATGCCTGCGATGAACGGCCTGGAAGCGATGGTGGCGATACGCAAGGAATTTCCCGAAGCGAAAATCATCATCTTGACGACCTACGAAAGTGACGTCCAGGATGCGATGAAGCTAGGCGCCCACGCGTACCTGCTAAAGACCCACTTGGATAAGGAGCTTCTGGGGACCATACGCAAGGTTTCCCTCGGCACTTAGAGGCTTCCGGACTGCGAGGCGATTGGCCGATGTTCGCGGCGGTCGCCATGCCAGTGATCCTTGTGGCTGGGAGGGCCTCGTACTTGCTTCGCCGCCCGTCCGCAGTCGTAGAACGGCCGGAAATGCTTTGCGTCTGGTCATTTCAACTTTCGGCACCGGTCGAGACCGCGGAGCGTTATCTCGGTTGCAAACGGCGGATTCGCGGAGCCGTGAACGACCAGATCGGCGTTGAACCGGACCACGTCAGCGCGCCACGACGTACGCTGCCGCCAGCGCGATCACCAAGGCGATCGAGAAAAGCGCCGGTACCGGAAAGATGAAACGCCAGGCGATACCAGCGTTCGCGACCGTGGCAAGCGCGATGATCGCGATCATCGGCCGCACGCTTGCCGGATTTGTCCGGGCCAGAGAGGCCATATGCCACAAGATGACCGTCTGCATGAGCATGGTCACGGCGATCGACCAGCCGAAGCCCAGGAAGAAGTCGAGATACGATCGATTCGCCCCCATCGTGTCGAAACGAACGGTGGTCATGGCCTGCAATACCCGGTTGTCGCCCATCGGTGACCACTTTTGCAGGCCGCCTGCGCTGTGCCCGAGCGTGAAGAGCAACGAGATTCCGGATGCGATGCGGAGAAAGAGGGTCGTCGTCATAACGTATTCACATTATCTGCGTCTGCCGGCTCGGCGTATTGTAAAAACGGGAACGCGTCCGGAAAGCCGAGGGGACACGTGCCAGGCCGAATCAAGCCTGGTGGCGCACGAGGCGGCGGCCAAATTCATTGGACACCTCGCGAATGAATTTCCCGGGCGAGTGCCCCGTCATTTTCCGAAATTCCTTGGTGAAGTGCGACTGATCATAATAGTGGTCGTAGAGTTCCGCCTTGATCACGTCGAACGGCCGTCCTTCCGCCCATGCACGGTAGAACCGCTGAAATCGAAAGATCTCCGCCAAGACCTTCGGAGAAAGCCCTACATGCTGCCGAAAGAGCCGGTCGAGATATCGGCGCGAATAGCCGGTCCGCTGCTGCAATTCCCGAATCGATATTCGGCCATCGGCCGATCGAAGCGCTCCCACGCAGTAGCTCACTAGTCCGCGCTCGCAGCGATTCTTGCGCAACAACAGGATCAGCCGATCCTGGATATACGCGACCTTCGTGTCGACCGGTTCCAGATCGTTGAAGGCCAACTGAACTTCCCGGCTCCACTGGCCAAAGAGACAATCGGTTTCCCAAAGCTGGTTGAACGTTTCTGACATCGGCACGCCGAAGATTGGGAATGCGCCGTGAGGACGGAATTCGATAGCGATGAAACCGGTCTTCTGGGTGCTAGACCGAATGAGGGTTGCACTATCACGGTTACCGACGAAGTACATGCGGTTGGCATAGCTCCTCTGGGTTCGCCCGTTCGCTTCCGAAATGATGGAGTTCTCGTACGGAATGATGAGCTTGGAGCACCCGTTGGGAGCCGCGATGCTAGTGGCGCTCCCGGGCAGGCCGGTGGGGCTCTCCAAAAGCCAAAAAGACTCGATATAGGGTCGAAGCTCAGCGTGCGGTCGGACGAAGGAGATCTTCAAGTCTTCGGCCTCCACAAAATATATACCTCAATTTATGGAAAACACGCACTCCCCGCAGTGCTGGAGCGGGCACCGGGAACGATAAGCGCCAACAGTTTTCGGCAGACGTATAATGTGATCCTGGACTCTCGTCCGGCTCGTCGGCCCCGTTTATGAAGACGGATGAACGTACGAAAAATCCCCATCACCCATTTTCCTTGCCGGTTGCGAACTCGGCGAAGCCCGCCATGTTTGCGCGTTCTTCAACAGCCGTGAGGACGAATACCGAGTAACACTTCCGTTTATTAAAGACGGTTTTGAGTGCCGCGATAAAGCCGTCCACATTATCAATCCAGCACGACGCGCCGACCATGTGCAACGTCTGTCATTCCACGGCATTGATGTGCCATCTTCACAACAGAATGGGCAGCTTGAGGTGCTCGACTGGAAAGATGTATTTTTTCGCGATGGACCTTTCGATCCCGATCGACAGCTCGCCCTGCTGGAACAGGTGCTCAGGAGCGGTAAAGAACAGGGCTTTCGAATCAGCAGATACGTCGCGCATGCGGAATGGGCCTTGCTGCTGGTCGAATACTTCGTCGGGCGCTGGGCCAAAGAGGCCGGCAAAACCATTCGTCGTATCAACAAACAAACGCTGATGTGGTTGGAGGGCTACCATTGGCCGGGCAACATTCGTGAGTTGCAGAACGTCGTGGAACGTGCCGTCATCCTCTGTGAAACCGACACCTTCGTCGTGGATGACAGCTGGTTGAAAAGCGAATCTGCAGAATCACCCCAAAGGCGAGGCCTTTCGGCACTGGCAAATCGTGAAGTGGAGACGATCGAAGCCGGCTAGCCGAGACGCGCGGGCAGATATCCGGACCTACCGGAGCAGCCGCGAAACTCGGAATACCGCGCCAGACCTTGGAATCGAAAATCCGGCGGCTGGGCATCGATAAATACCGGCACAAGCGACCTGCCTCTTAAGTAGCGTCACAGTTCGGTTCCTCCTGCTCATCCTTCCATCTTTCGTTTCATCCTTTGCTGAGGATCCCGAGGAGATCAGGGAACGGAGCACCGGTACTGGGATAGCCATGTTCAATTGCACGAGCGATGTTTTCACCGATCGGACCGACCATGAGCCCGTGCCGCGAACAGGACGACCGCAAGAGCAGGGACCTCGTGGAATCTTGAAGCTTTGAGGGCAACGCTGCCGGGGAGAATCGGATTGCGGAGCCAACAAAAGGCACCGACAAACGCTCTTACGTTATGGAGTAATGCTCCAGTATGCCATCCAGGCAAACGCAGAACTAGTTAAGAAAGGAAAATCATCTCTCTATGGCTCAACCCAACGGTCGCGTAAAGCGCAGCGAAAAGGGACTCCTCACACCAGACAACTGCGTCGTGGCGTTCATTGATCATCAACCCCAAATGCTGTTCGGAACGTCGAACTTCGACCGGCAGTCGATCATCAACAGCACAGTTGCGCTTGCCAAGGCAACCCGGATCTTCGATGTGCCGTTTGTGTTGACCACGGTCGAAACGAACAGCTTCAGCGGGAACATGTGGCCCCAGCTCAGGGCGGTATTTCCGGGGCGGGAGCCGATCGAGCGCTCCTCGATGAATTCGTGGGACGACAAGAACTTCGTCGCGGCCATCGAAAAGACCGGCAAGAAGAAGGTCGTGCTCTCCGGTTTGTGGACCGAGACCTGCATCGCGCTGCCCTCGATCCAAATGATTCACGATGGCTACGAAATTTATGTGGCGGAGGATTGCTGCGGAGATGTCAGCCAACTCGCTCACGACAATGCGATGCGCCGGGTTGTCCAGGCCGGGGCCAAGCCGGTGACGGCTCTCTCGACGATGCTGGAATGGCAGCGCGACTGGGCCAATCGCGACACCTACGACGCCGTCATGGATGTGGTGAAGAACCACTTCGGCGCCTACGGGATCGGCGTGGAATACGCGTACACGATGGTGCACCAGGCGCCGCCTACCATTTTTCCGGAGTACGCGGTTCCGGAGCCGGCACTCGCACACAAGTAGCTCAGGAGGCACGCCATGAATCAACTGCCGGCGGACTTAATTCTTCATAACGCCAAGATTGCGACCCAGGACGATCGCCGCTCCGTGGTCGAGGCGGCCGCGATTCGGGACGGCAGATTCCTAGCGGTCGGAAGCGATCGCGATGTGATGCGCTTTCGGGACGAGGAGACGAAGCTGATCGATCTGAACAAGCGCACTGTCATTCCGGGGCTAAACGACTCGCACCTTCACCTGATTCGCGGCGGCCTCAACTATAACCTGGAGCTCCGGTGGGACGGCGTTCCGTCGCTCGCGGACGGCTTACGCATGCTGCGCGAGCAGGCGCAAAGAACGCCTCCGGGGCAATGGGTGCGCGTAGTCGGAGGCTGGTCCGAGTTTCAGTTCGCCGAGCGCCGAATGCCGACGCTCGACGAGCTGAACCGGGCCGCGCCCGATACGCCCGTTTTCGTGCTCCATCTCTATGACCGCGCGCTTCTGAACCGCGCCGCGCTTCGCGCGGTCGGCTATTCCAAGGATTCGGCCAACCCGCCGGGCGGGGAAATTGTTCGCGACAGCGCGGGGAATCCGACCGGCATTCTCATCGCCCGGCCAAATGCGATGATCCTGTATGCCACGCTGGCGAAGGGCCCGAAGCTGCCGCCGGAGTACCAGGTCAACTCGAGTCGGCACTTCATGCGGGAACTTAACCGGCTAGGGATCACCAGTGCGATCGATGCCGGCGGCGGCTTCCAGAATTATCCGGAGGACTACCAAATCGTCGAGCAGCTTCACAAGAAGGGCGAACTGACCGTCCGGATCGCCTACAACCTCTTTACCCAGAAGCCTAAGGACGAGCTGGCCGACTTCCAAAACTGGAGCGGCATGCTCAATCCGCGGCAAGGCGACGATTATCTCCGCCACAACGGCGCCGGAGAGATGCTGGTTTTTTCTGCGGCTGATTTCGAGGATTTTCTCGAGCCGCGTCCCGACATGCCCGGCGTGATGGAGCAGGAGCTGAAGCCCGTGGTGACTCTGCTGGCGAAGAACCGTTGGCCTTTCCGCCTGCACGCCACTTACGACGAGACAATCACGCGGGCGCTCAACGTTTACGAAGAGGTGAACCGGGAGATTCCGCTTCAGGGCCTGCACTGGTTCATCGATCATGCGGAAACCATCTCGCAGCGAAGCATCGACCGGATCGCGGCGCTGGGCGGTGGGGTCGCGATTCAGCACCGTATGGCATTTCAAGGCGAATACTTTCGTGACCGGTACGGAAGCACCGCAACCCAGCGAACCCCACCCATCCGCGAGATGCTGCGGACCGGACTCCCTGTCGGAGCCGGAACGGACGCCACGCGCGTCGCCAGTTACAACCCGTTTGTCTCGCTTTACTGGCTCGTAACGGGGAAGACGGTCGGCGGCTTATCGATGTACGACGAGGATCATCGACTTGATCGCATGGAAGCGTTGCGTCTGTGGACCGTGGGAAGCAGCTGGTTCTCCACGGAACAGGGATCGAAAGGGTCGATCGTTCCGGGACAATTGGCGGACGTTGCCGTGCTTTCTGCGGATTACTTTTCGGTGGCCGAGGAGGAGATCAAGAATCTCGAATCGGTGTTGACGATCGTCGGCGGCAAGGCGGTTTACGCCTCCCAGGAGTTCTCAGATCTGGCGCCGCCGCTTCCATCTGTGCTGCCCGAATGGTCGCCGGTCGCGGCGTATGGTGGCTATTTTAAACCTGCGACAGCGCCGGTTGTGGCGTGCTCAGCTCTGCCTCACTCGCATGCAGTCGAACAGACACCCGGCGGATTCGGTTGTCTCTGTTGGGCCTTCTAGTGGGGCAGACTTCAGCCTGCGGCGGGCTTTTGGCCCGCCTTTCGCATCGAAAGGAGCATCCAAACACATATGAAACGATTCCTGATGACCGCCGCAACCCTGTTCTCACTGGCGGCGGCGTTCGCCACAGCCGGGGACATCAACTTTGCCGTGGGTGCGCAGTACGACACGACCCACGTTTATGTCCAGCCGGAAGACTTCGACAAATTTGTCGCGAGCCTCGTAGCCACCTTCGGCGGGACCACGAGTAAGCAGGGCGTCTTCACAGTGACTCCGACTCCCAGCAAGACGACGTCGCAGCTTGTGCTGACGCCCGTTGGAACTCTTTCGGTCTTTGGCTTCAAGACACCCGTGCCGTACCCGTTCGGAAGCGAACGGACGGGTTATCTCGTGACCAATCTGGATGCCGCGGTTCGGACAGCGCAGGCTGACGGCGCCGATGTCTTGGTCAGTCCGTTCGACGACCCAATCGGCAGGGACGCGGTGGTGCAGTGGCCCGGCGGCGTGAATATGCAGCTCTATTGGCACACGACGCCACCCTCGTACCCCGCGCTGCAGACGATTCCGGAAAACCGTGTGTACGTCTCCTCGGATCGCGAAGCCGCATTCGTTCGGAGCTTTCTCGCGTTTTCACACGGAAAAGTTGTTTCCGACA
>Ga0335079_10004020_pt1 | contig 16922 bp, 14 predicted proteins | sample Lox_Sample_33_FD_206719 | JGI IMG/M metagenome (GOLD analysis project Ga0335079, IMG submission 206719) | Soil microbial communities from Loxahatchee National Wildlife Refuge, Florida, United States - Lox_Sample_3.3 | ecosystem: Environmental > Terrestrial > Soil > Wetlands | place: USA... | reverse complement strand
GCGGTCGGCGGCGGGGAGCTCCTGCGTCTCATCGCATCAGCAGCTGTAGTACATCTCCAGCTCCACCGGGTGCGTCGACATGCGAAAGCGCGTGATCTCCTGGAGCTTGAGCCCCATGTAGGCATCGATCACGTCGTTGGTGAAGACGCCCCCACGTGTCAGGAACTCGCGATCCTTGTCGAGATACTCGAGCGCCATGTCGAGCGAGTGGCACACGGTGGGGATGTGCTTCGCCTCCTCGGGCTCGAGGTCGTAGAGATCCTTGTCCGAGGGGTCCCCGGGGTGGATCTTGTTCTGAATGCCGTCGAGCCCCGCGAGCATCATCGCCGCAAAGGCGAAGTAGGGGTTGGCGCCGCCGTCGGGGAAGCGCACCTCGATGCGCCGCGCCTTGGGGTTCGAAACCCACGGGATGCGGATCGAGGCGGAGCGGTTGCGCGCCGAGTAGGCGAGCAGCACCGGCGCCTCGAACCCGGGCACCAGGCGCTTGTAGCTGTTGGTGCCGGGGTTGGTGAAGGCATTGAGCGCGCGCGCATGCTTGATGATGCCGCCGATGTAATAGAGCGCCAGATCGGAAAGCCCCCCGTACTTGTCGCCGGAGAACAGCGCCCGCCCTTCCTTCTGCAGCGACTGGTGCACGTGCATGCCGCTGCCGTTGTCGCCCACCAGGGGCTTCGGCATGAAGGTGGCGGTCTTGCCGTAGCCGTGCGCCACGTTCTGCACGGCGTACTTGAGGATCTGCACCTGGTCGGCCTTGGTGACGAGGCCACCTGCGGCGATGCCGATCTCGGCCTGTCCGGCGGTGGCCACCTCGTGATGGTGCACCTCGACCTTGAGCCCCATCTCCTCGCACGCGAGGCACATCGCCGAGCGGATGTCCTGGAAGGCATCGACCGGCGGCACCGGGAAGTAGCCGCCCTTGATGCCGGGGCGGTGTCCCTTGTTGCCCTCCTGGTATTCCTTCGGCGAGTTCCACGCCCCCTGTACCGAGTCGATGGCGTAGAACGAGCCGTTCATCTCGTTGCCGAAGCGCACGCTGTCGAAGATGAAGAACTCGTTCTCCGGGCCGAACAGCGCGCCTTCGGCGATGCCGGTTGACTTGAGGTAGGCCTCGGCGCGCTTGGCGAGCGAGCGCGGATCGCGCTCGTAGCCCTGCATGGTCGTGGGCTCGATGACGTCACACCGCAGGTTGACGGTCGTCTCCTCGAAGAACGGATCGATGACCGCGGTCGCGGCTTCGGGCATGAGGATCATGTCCGACTCGTTGATGCCCTTCCAACCGGCGATGGAGGAGCCATCGAACATCTTGCCGTCGCGGAACAGTTCCTCGTCCACGAGCCGCGCGGGAATCGTCACGTGCTGCTCCTTGCCACGCGTGTCCGTGAAGCGCAGGTCCGCGAACTTCACCTGCTTTTCTTTTATGAGCTTGAGTACGTCACTGGGTGTCATATCGCCTCCGGGAAAGGGGTGAATCTCGCCGCCGGAGCCCGCCCGCGTCGTCGGGCCGCGCTCGCGTGCTCGGGACGAAGTGGTCTGACACTGCAGGGGATGTGCCAGTCCACAGAAGACGCCAAATCAACGGCTTGCAACGCTAAGCTCCGCCTTGTGCACCAGATTGGTGCGGCGAGAGCTCATTATTGCACCGTTCAAGTGCACGCTGCAGCCCTTTCGCCCGGACGCCCCACGGCAGCCTGTCTCAGGCGCTCGTTCTTGGTGCAGCTGCTGCAGCTCGGCTCAAGCCGCTCGGCACACGCCACACGCTTGCGCGGCGGGGTCAGCGTGCCTGCGCGCCGCACGCGGCGCGCGCGCCGTATACTCGCGCGCTCTTTGGGGTCCGAGAGTCTCACGCGCATGAAAGCTGCCCGAGCGCCGCGTACCTTCCAGGAGCTGATCCTCGCGCTTGAGCGTTACTGGGCGGAAACGGGCTGCCTGATCCTCGAGCCGTACGACATGGAAGTCGGCGCAGGCACTTTCCATACCGCGACCTTCCTGCGTGCGATCGGGCCCGAGCCCTGGCGTGCCGCGTACCTCCAGCCTTCGCGGCGGCCGACCGACGGGCGCTACGGGGAGAACCCCTTTCGCCTGCAGCACTATTACCAGTACCAGGTGGTCATCAAGCCCTCCCCGCTCGACATCCTCGATCTCTACCTCGGAAGCCTCACGGCACTCGGACTCGACCCACTGGTGCACGACGTGCGCTTCGTTGAGGACAACTGGGAGTCCCCGACGCTCGGCGCCTGGGGGCTCGGCTGGGAAGTGTGGCTCAACGGCATGGAGATCACGCAGTTCACCTACTTCCAGCAGGTCGGCGGCCTCGACTGCCGCCCGGTGACGGGCGAGATCACCTACGGGCTCGAGCGGCTTGCGATGTACCTGCAGCGCGTCGAGAGCATCTACGACATCGTCTGGAGCGAGTCGGCGACCGGACGAATGACCTACGGTGACGTGTTTCACCAGAACGAGGTCGAGCAGTCGGCTTACAACTTCGAGTACGCCGACGTGCCGACGCTGCTGCGGCATTTCGAGGATCACGAGCGTGCCTGCCGCGCACTCCTCGAGGCGCGGCTCGCACTCCCCGCCTACGAGCAGGTGCTCAGGGCCTCGCACACCTTCAACCTTCTCGATGCGCGCCGCGCGATCTCGGTGACCGAGCGCCAGCGCTATATCCTGCGCGTGCGTACGCTCGCGAGCGCGGTGGCGCGCGCCTACCTTGCGAGTCGCGAGGCGCTCGGCTTTCCGCTGCTGAAGACGCAGGCGCCGCGTGCTGCGGGGAGTGCTTCCGCGCGGGTCCGCGCATGAAGGTCGCGCACCACGACTTCCTCGTCGAGATCGGTACGGAAGAGCTGCCGCCCAGGGCGCTACGCACCCTCGAGCAGGCGTTCGTCGCTGCGCTCACCGCAGCGCTCGACCGCGGGGGTCTCGGCCACGGCGCCGTGACCGGCTTTGCCACCCCGAGGCGCCTCGCGATTCACGTGCAGCGCCTTGCGGCGCGGCAGCCCGAGCAGCATCTGAAGCGCCGCGGACCACCGCTGTCCGCCGCCTTCGATGATGCGGGCCGCGCGACGCGTGCAGCGCTCGCCTTCGCCGAGAGCTGCGGCACGAGCGTCGAGTCGCTCGAGCGGCTCGCTGAGGGCAAGGGGACCTTCCTCTTCTACACCGGCACGCGTGCGGGCGAGCCCGCCGTGCAGCTCCTGCCCGGGCTCGTGCAGTCGGCGCTCGATCAGCTGCCGATACCGCGCCGCATGCACTGGGGCGAGGGTGAGGCGCTCTTCGTGCGGCCGGTACACTGGCTGGTGATGCTCTACGGCCACGACGTGGTGCCGGCCACGCTCCTCGATACGCGCGCCGGCCGTCACACCTGCGGCCATCGTTTCCATGCGCCGAAGCCGATTATGCTCGCGAGCCCCGGCACCTACGTGCGTACGCTGCGCGAGCGCGGCTGGGTGATCGCGGACTTCGCCGAGCGGCGCGAGCGCATCCGTACGCAGGTCGCCGCTGCGGCGGCCGCCATCAACGGGCGCGCCCTGATCACCGAGAGCCTGCTGGAAGAGGTGACGGCGCTCACCGAGTGGCCAGTGGCGCTCGCCGGCTCTTTCGAGGAGCGCTTCCTGTCGCTGCCGCGCGAGGTGCTCACCGCGACGCTCGAGGATCACCAGCGCTACTTCCCCGTCGAAGGTGCGCACGGTGGGCTGCTGCCGGCCTTCATCACGGTCGCCAACATCGAGAGCCGCGATCCCGATCGGGTGCGCGAGGGCAACGAGCGCGTGGTGCGCCCGCGCCTCGCCGATGCGGCGTTCTTCTGGGAGCAGGACCGCAAGACGCCGCTTGGCGAGCGGCGCGCGGCGCTCGATGCCGTAACCTACCAGGCGAAGCTCGGCTCGCTCGGCGACAAGACGCGCCGCGTGCGTGCGCTCGCCGCCGCCATCGCCGCCGCCATCGGTGGCTCGCCCGCGGCAGCCGAGCGCGCCGCGGAGCTCAGCAAGTGCGATCTGCTCACCGCCATGGTCGGCGAATTCCCCGAGCTGCAGGGGGTCATGGGCAGCTATTACGCGCAGGCGGACGGCGAGCCGCACGAGGTGGCCGCGGCGCTGCGCGAGCACTATCTGCCGCGCGCTGCGGGCGACGTGCTGCCCGAGACCCGCACCGGGCTTGCGCTCGCGATAGCCGACAAGCTCGATACCCTCGCCGGCATCTTCGCGATCGGCGAGAAGCCGACCGGCACCAAGGACCCGTTCGGTCTGCGCCGCGCCGCGCTCGGCGTGCAACGCATCCTGATCGAGAAGGCGCTCGATGTGGATCTGCGGAGTTATATCGACGCGGCGGTCGAGGCGGTGCGCGTCGATATCGCGCGGCTGCGCCCCGCGACGCGCCCGGACGACGGCACGCAGCCGGGAGCGCCGGGCGGCGGCGAGGGCGCGCACGCTCGCCCAGCATCGATCGCGCACGCGGCTGCCGCCGCCGCGGCGCCGCGCGCTCCGGACTCACTCGGCGGCGAGATTTACGACTTCCTCATGGAGCGGCTGCGCGCGTACTACCTCGAAGGCGCCGGTGCCCCGCCGCTGCCCGGGCGTGCCGCCGTCACGACCGAGATGTTCGATGCGGTGCTCGCGGCGCGCCCCGTATCGCCGCTCGATTTCGACGCGCGCCTGAAGGCGCTCAGCACTTTTCTCGAGCTTCCCGAGGCGAGCAGTCTCACCGCCGCGAACAAGCGCATCGCCAACATCCTGCGCAAGGCGAACGCGGCGCCAGCCTCGAGTGTCGACGTCGAGCGTCTGCGCGAGTCGGCGGAGGTGCGGCTTTTCGACGCCATGCGCGGGCTGCGCGATGCGGTCGCCTCGGCCACGGCGCAGCGCGAGTACGCGGGCGCGCTCGGCCACCTCGCGCAGCTGCGCCCGGCGGTCGATGCATTCTTCGACCAGGTGCTGGTCATGGACGAGAACCCGCAGCTGCGCGCCAATCGCCTCAGTCTCCTCGCCCAGTTGCAGGGCCTGTTCGCAGGGGTCGCGGACCTGTCGCGACTGCCCGGGTGAGCCTGAGCACGACCAACACCGCGGACGGCAGCAGCTCGCGCGGGCCCGCGCTGCAGCTCGCCGGCTCGCTGTTCTTCACCGGGTTCTGGTTCGTGTGGACCTTTCTCTACGCGGTTTGGTTCGTGATCGCCTGTCTGTTCCTGCCCTTCCCGCGCCGCTATCGGCTGGTGCGCGCGTACGCGGCGAGCGTGCTGTGGGTGCTGAAGTGGAGTTGCGGGCTCACCTATCGCGTCGAGGGCGCACCGCTCCCCGAGGGTTGTCACGTCGCGCTCTGGAAGCACTCCTCGTCGTGGGAAACCATGGCCATGATGGTCGTCTTTCCGCGCCAGGTGTGGGTGCTCAAGCGCGAGCTGCTGTGGATCCCGGTGGTGGGGCTGGGACTGCGCCAGTTGCACAGCATCGCCATCGATCGCAAGGCCGGTCACTCGGCGGTGGCACAGGTGATCGAGCAGGGCAAGGACCGCCTCGCGGAAGGCGACTGGGTCATAATCTTCCCCGAAGGCACGCGCATGCCGGCGAACGAGACACGCCGCTACGGAGTGAGCGGCACGTTGCTCGCCGCCGAGACCGGCAAGCTCATCGTGCCGGTCGCACACAACGCCGGGCGCTACTGGCCACGGCGCGGGCTGTTGAAGAAACCGGGCACGGTCCGCGTCGTGATCGGCACGCCGGTGGCCCCGGGCACTCGCGAGGTGCGCGAGGTGAACGAGGAGATACAGCAGTGGGTCGAGGCGACCGTGCGAGGTCTCGGGTCCGAGGCCGCGCCGTCTGTCTGAGGCCTGGCGCCTGAACCACCCGCCGACGCGCGGCCAGTTTTGCGGGAGCAGGGTCGCGGACGATCGAGCCCACCATTGAGTCGGATATCGAGATCGGCATCGCCTATCCGGCCTCTATTGACTCAAGAATGAGCCAATAGGCGCCTACACATCGAGGTTCGTAACGGAGAGTGCGTTCTTCTCGATGAACTCGCGCCGCGGCTCGACCTGATCTCCCATGAGCGTCGTGAAGATGTCATCCGCGGCCACCGCGTCGTCGATCTTCACCTGCAGGAGCCGGCGGGTCTGCGGGTTGATGGTGGTCTCCCAGAGCTGCTCCGGATTCATCTCACCGAGCCCCTTGTAGCGCTGGATCGTCTGGCCCTTCTTCGCCTGGTCGAAGAGCCACTTCATCGCCTCCTTGAAGGAGCCGATCTCGTGGCGCTCGTTGCCGCGCGTCACATACGCGCCCTCGCCGATGAGACCGGCGAGCGTGCGGGCGAGCTCCGCGATGCGCTGGTACTCGGCCGACTCGAAGAACTCACGCGGCAGGTACTTGTGACTCGGCGTGCCGTGCTCGCTCTTGTGCACGATGACGCGTGCGGCGTGGCCATCGCCCGCGGCGCGCGCCTCGACGCGGTAAGTGCGCGTGCCGTCCGCGAGCGCATTCAGCCGCCCGTTGAGATCCTGCGCCCAGTCGCGCAGCCACTGCGGGCGGTCGAAATCCGCGGGCCGCACTTGCGGCATGTAGATGAGCTGCTCGAGCAGGCGATCGTCGTAGCGACGCGACCAGCGGCTGATGATTGCCTGCACCTCGACGTATTTGCGTGCCAGCTGCTCGAGCGCCGAGCCGGACAGCGGCGGTGACTGTGCGTTGACGTGCAGCCCCGCGCCCTCGAGCGCGTCGTTGAGCAGCAGTCGGCTCAGGCCGTCCTCGTCCTTGACGTAGCTCTCCTGCCGGCCGCGCTTGATCTTGTAGAGCGGCGGCTGCGCGATGTAGATGTGCCCGCGCTCGATGAGCTCGGGCAGCTGGCGGTAGAAGAACGTCAACAGCAGCGTGCGGATGTGACTGCCGTCGACGTCCGCGTCACACAGCAGCACCACGCGGTGATAGCGCAGCTTGCTGATGTCGAAATCGTCCTTGCCGATGCCGCAGCCGAGCGCCGTGATGAGCGTGCCGACTTCGGCCGAGGACAACATCTTGTCGAAGCGCGCCTTCTCGACGTTGAGGATCTTGCCCTTGAGCGGCAGGATCGCCTGGGTGCGCCGGTCACGCCCCTGCTTCGCCGAGCCACCGGCGGAGTCGCCCTCGACGATGAACATCTCCGAGAGCGCCGGATCCTTCTCCTGACAGTCGGCGAGCTTGCCGGGCAGTCCCGCGACGTCGAGCGCCCCCTTGCGGCGGGTCATCTCGCGCGCCTTGCGTGCCGCCTCGCGCGCGCGCGCCGCCTCGACCATCTTGGCGGCCACCTGGCGCGCTTCCTGCGGATGCTCGAGCAGGAATTCCTGCAGTTTCGTGCTCACGGCGTTCTCGACGATGCCCTTGACCTCGGACGACACGAGCTTGTCCTTGGTCTGCGAGGAGAATTTCGGATCGGGCAGCTTCACCGAGAGAATCGCGGTGAGTCCCTCGCGTGCATCGTCGCCGGTCATCGGGATGTTGTCTTTCTTGCCGGACAGCTCCTTCTGCACGTAGTCGTTCAGCGTGCGCGTCAGCGCGCTGCGAAAGCCGGCCAGGTGCGTGCCGCCGTCCTTCTGCGGGATGTTGTTGGTGTAGCAGAACATGCTCTCCTGGTAAGAGTCGTTCCACTGCAGCGCCACTTCGACCGACATCGCGCCGTCCTGCGTGCGAAACCAGAACACCGTGTCGTGGATGGGCGTGCGCGTGCGGTTGAGGTACTTGACGAACGCCTGCAAGCCGCCCGCGTGCGCAAACACGTCGGTCTTGTTCTCACGCTCGTCGTTGAGCTCGATGCGCACGCCCGAGTTGAGGAACGACAGCTCGCGCAGCCGCTTGGCGAGTACCTCGTAGTTGAAACTGATGTTGGTGAAGATCTGGGCACTCGGCTTGAAGCGGATGATCGTGCCGCGCTCCTGCGTCTCGCCCACCGCCGCGAGCGGCGCGGCCGGCTCGCCCAGGTGATACTCCTGACGATAGAGCTTGCCGTCGCGGGCGATCGTGAGCTGGAGGTAGTCCGAGAGCGCGTTCACCACCGAGACCCCGACACCGTGCAGGCCCCCCGAGACCTTGTAGGAGCTGTCGTCGAACTTCCCGCCCGAGTGCAGCACCGTCATGATGACTTCGGCCGCCGAGCGGCCCTCCTCGGGGTGAATGTCGGCCGGGATGCCCCGGCCATTGTCCGAGACCGTCACCGATTCGTCGGCGTGGATCGTGACCACGATGCGGTCGCAGTGTCCCGCCAGAGACTCGTCGATCGAGTTGTCGACGACCTCGAAAACCATGTGGTGTAGACCCGTCCCGTCATCGGTGTCGCCGATGTACATTCCGGGGCGCTTCCGCACCGCATCAAGACCCTTTAAGACTTTGATTTTACTGGAATCGTAGACGTCGTCTGCGGCCATGAACACGCTCGGTTTTGTGACGCGACATTATACCGGCTGGACCCTCCCCTGTTCCACGCGGAACGTGCGCTCAGGTGTCCCGAAAAGACGCGATCCTGATTGCAACGACGTGACAACGAGCTGACATCGAAGCTGCGCGACCTGCGCGATGAATCGCTCGAGCCGCTCACCGTCGAGCTCGGCCGCAGGGTCATCGAGAAGCAACGTGGGAGCCGTCCGTGTCGCGTCCTGAAGCAACCTGAGCTGGGCCACGGTCATTGCTGCGGCAACGAGCTTCTGCTGGCCGCGCGAGAGCACAACCCGCGCCGGCCGACCATGAAGGCGCACGGTCACATCCGCCCGGTGCGGGCCGACGTGGGTGACCTGCCGCAGCACATCCCTGGTGCGCGAGCCCTGAAGTGCTTCGAGGAGGGTCTGATCCTGGCTCCACCCCTTGAGGTAGTGGAGCTCCACTTCGAGACCGCTGAGCGCGAGCACAGTCTCGCGCCAGTACGGCTGGAGCTGCTCGAGCAGGTGCAAGCGGGATTCGGCGATCGACTCGCCGAGCCGCGCGAGCTCGGGGTTCCACGCATCGGCATCGCTCCCTGGCTGTTTGAGCGCGGCATTGCGTTGCTTCAGAGCGCGGGCATAGCGCAGCCATGTGTCCATGAAGCGAGGTTCCACGTGGAACACTGCCCAGTCTACCCAGCGCCGACGCCGGTAGCCTCCTTCCTCGACCAGCCGGTGCACACCGGGATCGATGATCTGCACAGGGAATACCTGCGACAGCTCCCCCAGGGATTGCGCGGGTTGCCCGTGAATACGCGCGGTCGTCCCTTCCCGGGACACCTCCAATCCGATGGCCTGTTGGGCGCCGCTCGGGGCTCCGACTCGTCCAGTGACTCGTAGGTGATCTTGTTGGTAGCGGATCAACCTCTCATTGTTCCTTGTGCGGAACGACCGCCCGCGTCCCAGCAGAAACATTGCCTCAAGGAGCGATGTCTTTCCCGAACCGTTGTCGCCCCACAAAAGCGTCAGCGAGGGTGCGACGGCAAGCTCCGCCTGCTCGATGCAGCGGAGGTTGGTCACCCCGATCTCGACCAGGCTCATGCGGGCTGGCGCATCGGTTGAGGCTTTCGCACCCCACGCCCGCGGCACGGTCGCGAACCTGACTCCGGGCTCGGGCCCGGCGCCATCGCAGATCGGCTGTGATCCTTCCCAGCGGCCGCCGTCGAATGTTCCACGTGGAACATGCCGTGCAGTGGCAGTTGGGCCTGCCGCCCGGAAGCCACACAGCGCCGAAGACGCCCTCCGTCCCGCTTCGGGTTGCCACCCATCGCCGCACGTCCCACGACCCTGACGATGCCACTCCTGGGCCGACGGCCGCATCTTCCGCCCCCGAGTTGAGCCATCGCCACGGCGCGCCGTGGTGAGTCACCGCGCAGAGCATGCAACGCCCGTCTACCGGCACGCATCGCTGCGATCCTGGCCGTGACACCGCGCCTGAGGCTATGCCAGTGCCATGCACGCCTCCGGCAGCTGCGGGGCCGGTTCTGAGCCAAAGCGAGCGTGCTACGCCTTTCTGTCATCTCAAGCGGGACGGGGCCCCTCATGGGAGGTGACGCGCGGTGGTACCCAGGTGCGAGTCTCACGCACGACCATGGAGCCGGGCGGATCCCGTCGCACCGCGACGCCTGAGGTGCACGGAGACGGCCGTTATCCGTGGGCAGACAGGGCACGCTGGGCAACCTGTGTCCGCAGAGATCCGTCACGCGGTGATGTTCCACGTGGAACATGAGTCTTGCCAGTGCCGCCGAGGACTGTCGTTGGCGTGAAGCACCGCGTTAACCGCGGGGATCGGGCTCAAGGGAGGTCCTATCACTCGCGCGACCGAGCGCGCGGTGCAGGCCGGCGCAAGCCCCCGCACGCCGCGTCTCTTGCCCGTCGAGGGACGTTGCAGACAGCTCCGGCCTCAAAGACGCATCGGCATCACGACATAGCGCGTGTGCGTGGTTCCCGGCGCGTGAATGAGGCAGCTGCTGTTTGAGTCGGTAAGTCCGATCTCGACCTTGTCACCCTCGATGGCGCCGAGCGCATCGAGCAAGTAATTGACGTTGAACCCTATCTCGACTTCCTCGCCCTTGTAGCTGACCTCCACCTGATCCTCGGCTTCCTCCTGCTCCGGATTGTGCGCCTGGAGCGTGAGCAGATCAGGACGAGCGGTCAGGCGGATACCCCGGTATTTCTCGTTCGCCAGAATGGCGGTGCGCTGCAGCGCCTGTCGAAGCGTTTCGCGATCGGCGCCCACCGTGCGCGGCGGATTGGCCGGAATGACGCGCGTGTACTCCGGAAAACGACCATCGATCAGCTTCGAAGTGAAGCGAATGTCGCCGATCTGGGCGCGAACGTGATTTGTGCCAACGGCCAGCTCGATATTCCCGTCGGTGCCGAGGATGCGCTGCAGCTCGAGCACGCCCTTACGGGGCACGATCACCTGCTGCGCCGTGCGCGACTTGCCGGAGAGCTCCATCTCGCAAAGAGCAAGCCGATGGCCGTCGGTCGCCACGGCGCGTAACGCCTTGCCGTCCGTCTCGAGCAGCAGCCCGTTGAGGTAATAGCGGACGTCCTGCTGGGCCATCGAGAAATGGGTCTTGTCGATCAGGCGGCGGAACTCCCCCTGCGGCACGCTCAAGGTCTGCTGCGCGTTGATCTCCTCCACCAGCGGAAATTCCGCCGCCGGCAGGCTCGAGAGCGTGAAGCGGCTGCGCCCGGCGCGAAGTGATACGCGCTCGCCCTCGGTGCTCAGCGTCACGCTCGTCTTCTCCGGCAGCGAGCGGAAGATATCGAGAAGCTTTCTTCCGGGGATGGTGATGTCGCCCGGCTGCTGCACGCTCACCTCGCTGGTCGCGACGAGCTCCACTTCGAGATCCGTCCCGGTCACGTTCAGGCGGCTGTCGCGCGCAGCGAGCAGGACGTTGGCGAGTACCGGCATTGTTTGCCGCCGCTCCACCACACCGATGACGCTTTGCAGGGGAGCGAGGAAATCTTCGCGCGGAGCCGTGAGCTTCATGGGCATTTAACTCTCAGGATTTAGAAATCATTCCAAAAGATGAGTCTTTTGTTGTTAAGACTATAGAGCGTGAGCGTAGCGGGTATAAGCCGCCTTATCCCAGTACGATCAGGTCATTGCGCGGCGTTTTCCGGTAGGACAAGCTCAAGGATGAGCTGACCAACTGCTGTGTGCGGCCTGTGCGTAACTTTATCCTCACGCCGATTCACAGCAAGTCCACAGGCCGATGCACATCAGCCGGCCAGTGTTCTCAACAGGTTTGAATAGTCTTCCTTCATGCGCTGCTCGGTGTCGCGCAGTCCCTTGATGCGCTTGCAGGCGTGCAGCACCGTGGTGTGATCGCGCCCGCCGAAGGCATCGCCGATCTCCGGCAGGCTGTGCGTGGTGAGCTCCTTGGCGAGCGCCATCGCCACCTGCCGCGGCCGTGCGACCGAGCGGCTGCGGCGCTTGGAGAGGAGGTCCGCCATGCGCACCTTGTAGTAGTCGGCGACGGTCTTCTGGATGTTCTCGACCGTGACCAGCTTCGCCTGCAGCGACAGGAGATCCTTGAGCGCTTCCTTGGTGAATTCCAGCGTAATGGCGTGTCCGGTGAAGCGTGAGTTGGCGATCACGCGACGCAGCGCCCCTTCGAGCTCGCGCACGTTCGAGCGGATGCGCTTGGCGATGAAGAAAGCCACCTCCTCGGGCAGTGCGACGCCGACCGCCTGCGCCTTGGTCATGAGGATCGCGACGCACGTCTCGAGCTCGGGCGGCTCGATCGCCACGGTGAGCCCCCAGCCGAAGCGCGACTTGAGGCGCTCCTCGAGGCCCTCGACCTCCTTCGGGTAGCGGTCGCAGGTGAGGATCACCTGGTGCTGGCCTTCGAGCAGCTCGTTGAAGGTGTGAAAGAACTCCTCCTGCGAGCGCTCCTTGCCGGCGAAGAACTGAATGTCGTCGATGAGCAGCGCGTCGAGCGAGCGGTAGGCGGTCTTGAACTCGTTCATCGAGTTGTGCTGCAGCGCGCGCACCATGTCACCGACGAAGCGTTCGGAGTGCACGTAAGCGATGCGCGCCTCGGGATCGTTGTGCTTGATGAGGTGTGCGATCGAGTGCATCAGGTGCGTCTTGCCGAGACCGACGCCGCCGTAGACGAACAGCGGGTTGTAGGCGCGGCCCGGATTCTCGGCCACCTGGAGCGCTGCCGCCTTCGCCAGCTGGTTGCTCTTGCCCTCGACGAAGGTGCTGAAGGTGAAATCCGGATTGAGCCGCGCACCGACCACCAGGCCCTCGGCGCGCCGCATCACGAGCGGCACGGCCAAGGCGGCGCGCAGCGGGCTGCTGCGCGAGCCGACCTCCACCGTCACGATGGGCGCATCGCCCGTGCTGCCGTCGCGCAGCAGCTCGCCGATACGCGGCAGCAGATTGGCGTTGACCCAGTCGACGACGAAGCGGTTTGGCGCGAGGAGCTTCAGCGCCCCGTTACCTTCCATGGCCTGCAGCGGCCGCACCCAGGTATTGAATTGCTGCTGCGGAAGCTCCGCCTCCAACGCGCCCATGCAGCGAGTCCAAAGCGACGCTTCCACCGCGCGTTGCCTCCGCGACTTCTTTGGTGATCGTTGACCAAAAGGGTGCGAAGTCTATACCGATCGCGCACCGTGCTGAAGGAGTTCGCGGTGTGGGCGTATTGACACCTTGGCGCTCAACGGCTTAGCCTTGCCGCCCTTTTTTTACCCGCCACGGAATTGCGCCGGAGCCCCACGGTATGAAGCGTACCTATCAGCCGAGCAAAGTGCGCCGCAAGCGCACCCACGGGTTCCGCGCGCGCATGGCCACCAAGAACGGCCGCCGGGTGCTGGCGCGGCGGCGCGCCAAGGGCCGCCGCAAGCTGATACCCTGAAGGCCTCAGGCCGTGCGCACCGCGACCGCGGCCGGCACCACTTCTCCTGAAGCGCTTGGGTCGATGCGATGCCAGGGCGGCTCACACTGCCTGCGCGACTTCGCCTGCGGCGCAAGGGCGAGTTCGACGCCGCCTACGCCCGCGGGCGGCGGATCAGTGATGGGTTCTTTGCGGTGACGGTGAACTTCAACCAATCGGGAGCGGCGCGCCTCGGGCTCGCCGTGGGCGTGCGTGTGGCGGGCGGGGCGGTTGGGCGCAACCGCATCCGTCGCATCATCCGCGAGTCCTTTCGCCTGCACCAGCACGCGATCCCCGCCGTCGACCTCGTGGTGAGCGCACGGCCGGGCGCGGCGGCCGCCAGCGGCCGCGCACTGCACGCGAGTCTTGCGCTGCTGTGGAAGAAAGTCGGTGAGCAATGCGGCACGTCGCCGTCCTCCTGATCCGCCTCTACCAATGGACCGTGAGCCCGCTCCTCGGTCCACGGTGCCGCTTCTATCCGAGCTGCTCGCATTATGCGTGCGAGGCCTTTGAGCGCTTCGGGGTGCTGAAGGGTGCCTGGCTGACGCTCGCGCGCATCGCCCGCTGCCACCCCTTCCACCCTGGTGGCTTCGACCCGGTGCCCGCGCCTGCGGCTCCTCTGCCATCCGAGCGCCATGGGCATTAATCTCGCGAGCAACCTGCGCGTCTTCCTCTGGGCGGCGCTCGCGCTGCTGCTCTTCTACGACTACCAGGCCTGGATGCACGACTACGGCCCAGCGCCCGGGTCGACGGCCGGCGCACCGGCCGCGGCGCCCTCCAGCGCGCCGCCTCCGGCGAGCGACCTCGGCGAGCGCATTCCGCAGACCTCCGCAGCGGCTCCGGCAGTCACATCCCCCGGTGCATCAGCTGCGGCGCCGGCGGCTGCAGAGAGCGCCGCCAGCGCGGCCGCTGCAAGCGGTGCGGGCGCTGCGCCGGGAGGGACGGTGCATGTGCGCACCGACGTCCTCGATGTCGACATCGGCACGCGCGGCGGCACGCTCGAGCGTGTCGATCTCCTCGCCTATCCCCGGGTCAAGGGCGAGGCAACGCCGGTGCGGCTCGAGAGTCGCGATGACCCGACATCGCTCTATGAGCTGCAGTCGGGTCTAACCGGGCCCGAGGGCGGTGCCTACCCGACGCATCTTGCGACTTTCCACAGCGCCCAGGACGACTACCGCCTCGATGGCGGTAACGAGCTCACGGTACCCCTCACCTGGAGCGAGGGCGGCGTCGGCGTCACCAAGACGTTCGTGTTCCGGCGCGGGCAGTACCGCATCGACGTCAAATACGCGGTGAGGAACGGCGGCAGCGGCCCCTGGGAGGCGCGGCCGTACGCGCAGATTCTGCGCAACGACCCGCCAACCAAGCGCTCGATGTTCAACGTCGAGAGCTACGCCTTTCACGGGCCGGCGCTATACGACGGCACCCGCTATCGCAAGCTCGACACCGCGGATGCGCAGGACAGCCACCTGTCGCTCGAGGTGCGCGACGGCTGGGTGGCGGCGCTGCAGCACCACTTCGTGAGCGCCATCGTTCCGCCGCGCGGCGCCCCGTGGCATTTCGGCCTGAGCGTCGAGGGCCAGCAGTACCTGCTTTCCGCCAGCGGGCCCCCGCAGTCGGTCGCGCCGGGGGCGAGCGCCGATTTCTCCACCACGTTCTTCACCGGGCCGAAGCTGCAGGGGCAGCTCGATGCCGTCTCACCCGAGCTCGGCCGCGTGGCCGACTACGGGCGGCTGTGGTTCCTCGCGCAGCCGCTGTTCCTGCTGCTGAAAAAGGTGCACGCACTCACCGGCAACTGGGGCGTGGCGATCATCCTGGTCACCTTCCTCCTGAAGCTCGTGTTCTATCCGCTCTCGGAAGCGAGCGGTCGCTCGATGGCCAAGATGAAGACGCTGCAGCCGCGCATCAAGAACCTGCAGGAGACCTACAAGGACGACCGCGAGAAACTCGGCCGCGCCATGATGGAGCTCTACAAGCGCGAGAAGATCAACCCGGTGGCCGGCTGCCTGCCGATCATCATCCAGATCCCGGTGTTCCTCGCCTTCTACTGGGTGTTGCTCGAGAGCGTGGAGATGCGCCAGGCGCCGTTCGCCTTGTGGATCCACGACCTGTCCTCGCGCGATCCGCTCTTCATTCTGCCGGCGATCATGGCGGGGGCGATGTTCGTGCAGTACAAGCTGAACCCTGCACCCCCCGACCCGGTGCAGGCGCGCGTCTTCATGATCATGCCGATCGTGATGTCGGCGACATTCGCCTTTTTCCCCGCGGGACTGGTGCTCTACTGGGTCACCAACACCGTGCTCTCGATCGCGCAGCAGTGGAACATCAACCGCCGCATCGCCCAGGAGGCCGCGGCGCGCAAGAGCTGAGCCCGCGCGGCGCCGAGCGCGCGGTGCGTGCGGTGCTCGCGGCGTCCTCGAGCGGGCCGGCGAGCGCCTGGTCAGAGTGCCGGGCACTCCTCGCCGATGACGCCCGGGGATTCGCCCGGGTCCGCATCCGGCGGCGGATAGTGGGCGCGGAAGGTGAAGGCTTCGGGGTGCGCGCCCCGCGCGCGCAGCGCCGCGAGTCGCGCGAGGGCTGCGGCGATGCTCGGCCGATGCCCGCGCGGTACCCACCACAGCACGAGGTACGCCTCGTCCATGCGCGCGAACCATTCGCGGCGGCGGCGCATGATCTCGACGTGCGCGGAGGCGTACACGTACTGGCGCAGCGACTCGAGGTCACGCCACACCGACATGTTGAGCAGCATGTCGGGGTCGTCGAAGGGCCGGATCGCCGTGGCATCGCCCGCCTCGGTCTGTAGCCGCCACACGAATCCGGGTGCGGCGTCGGCGAGCGCGTTGAGGCGTGCCAGGTTGGCGGCAAACTCCGCCATGACCGGCGAGTCCATCGGCCCGCGGACGATGCCGATATTCAGCTGTGCCAGCTCGTACGCGGACATGCGCGCCTCCCGAACGTCCCTCGACGCGCGAGGATACCGAAGCGGTGCGTGACGCGACACCGCGGAGCCGCTAGCCTTGGCAGACGCGGGAACGACATGACGCGCACCGACACCATCGTCGCCGCGGCGACGCCGCCGGGACGAGGCGGCATCGGCATCGTGCGCATCTCGGGTCCGAAGACGCCGGAGCTCGCTGCGATCCTGCTCGGCGAGCTGCCGCCGGCGCGCCGTGCGACCCTGGCGCGCTTCATGGACGGCTCGCAGGCGCCGATCGATGCGGGGCTCGCGCTCTTTTTCCCCGCGCCGCATTCCTACACCGGCGAGCACCTGCTCGAGTTGCACGGGCACGGCGGACCGCTCCTGATCGAGGCCCTCGTGGGCCGCGCGCTCGAGCTCGGCGCGCGCCGGGCGCTCCCCGGGGAGTTCACGCAGCGCGCGTTCCTCAACGACAAGCTCGATCTCGCGCAGGCCGAGGCCATCGCCGACCTGATCGATGCGGGCTCGCGCGAGGCGCTGCGCGCGGCGATGCGCTCGCTGCAGGGCGAGTTCTCCGCCATGCTGCGCGGCCTCACCGAAGAGGTGATCGAGCTGCGCACCTACGTCGAGGCGGCCATCGACTTTCCCGAGGAGGAGATCGACTTTCTCGCCGACCGCGAGCTCACCGCGCGCTTCG
>Ga0335079_10004018_pt1 | contig 16924 bp, 16 predicted proteins | sample Lox_Sample_33_FD_206719 | JGI IMG/M metagenome (GOLD analysis project Ga0335079, IMG submission 206719) | Soil microbial communities from Loxahatchee National Wildlife Refuge, Florida, United States - Lox_Sample_3.3 | ecosystem: Environmental > Terrestrial > Soil > Wetlands | place: USA... | reverse complement strand
GATATCACGTGGACCAAAAATCTGAGAGGGCTCACCTACATCCGCACCTCTCCGGTCCAAGCATGATATATATGGCTCGTGTCATGCGATTGTCCAATCCGAAATTGGATTGGGGGAGACAATGACCACGCTCGATGAGCACGGCATCATGTCGGCCACTTCCGTGGCATGATTCACGATCTCTGTTTCGCTCACCGCAAGAAGTTTTGCGCTGCAATCCTGCAATGATCGTCGGCCCTACAACGCACGGTGAAAAAATAGAGAAATCGCTCGCTTCCGGACGGCTCTTCGGCCGGCGCGAACTGTTTCTACTGGTCGTCGTTCCGGCTGTCTTCCTTTGCATCGGGCGCTTCCAATTCTTTCCGCCGCCCGGGTGGGTCGATCCAGGGATTTACCTCGGCTACTTTCTCAACTTTCCTCAGGCACTGAAAAATTTTGGTCCAGTTTACTTTTCAACACGCTTGCCATGGACCTTGGTTGGCTTCCTTGCACACAGAATTTTCGCTCCCGATGTGGCGCAATATGTCCTGGATTTCGGTTTCTACTACTTAGCACTCGGCGCGATCTATCTGATCGTGGCACCGCGTTACGGTCGCGCTGCGGGTGTCGTGGCGGCGTGGTGGCTTGCATTTAACCCGCTGTGGATTGCCGCGGTGATGCGAGGATATGTCGACGGACCAGCGATGAGCTATCTGTTCGGAGCGCTCGCCTGTCTAATCAATTCTGGCCGGCTATTTGGCCGACGCGTCGATCTCTGCTTGTTCGGCGCCTTCGTGGCGCTCTCCGTCCTGACACAATTAGTGCTCGGACTGTTCATCGTATGCGCCATTGGTGCTTACATCCTGGCGGAGCGGCCCCAGTGGCGCGACTTCTGCGGCATTGTCGTATGGGGTGGTGTCGGTATCGTCGCCGCAACCGTTTCTCTGAGCCTGTTTGGCGCGGTGCTTGGGGCGCCCTATTTCTTTTTTGCTGCCTCCCTTCCTCAAGTAAAACAAGCGTTCAGTGGCTTCGGCATAAATTATAGACTCCCGCTTGCCGAATGGCTGCCGACGGCTTACCGGCTGCTGCCCGCCTTTGCCTTCGCTATCACGGGCGCCGTTTTCGCATACTGGCATCGTGCTCGACGCCCTGCGATGGTGATCGGTGCGAGCGTGTTCCTATGGGCGTCAATCGCCGGTCTCGCGGCTAACGATTTCAGCTTGAATAATATATCACTCCAGGTGTCGCACTACGCGAGCTATCTCCTGCTTGGACAGGCCCTGACCTTTGCCGCCCTTGCAGGCGAGTTGGTGTGCGAGGGCGCTGAAGCAAGCGGTCGGCACCTCACCCTCCTGTTGGCGATGATATTTGCCGCCAGCATTCCGGTCCTCGCTGTTGAGCGAGTATGGGCATGGGAGGCGGCCTCTCGGGCAATATTCACATTCTGGATGCTACCGGCTGCATTGTTTGCGGTGGCAGCCGTGGCTGCGGTGCGAGGGCGTGGTCGGATCGCTCTGCCGTTATTGATGCTTGCGACGGCCTTGGCGGCGAGCGCCAACTTGGACACAAGGCGGATTTTCCAAGTTTCTGATAATCCGGATTACCAGCCATTCTATCAAGCCGCGATTCGATTAAACGACATAGTCGAGGGTGCCCACCGCGACCGACGACTGCTGCTTTGGTACAACGCCCAATCGTTTTCAACCGGCGATCCGCGGCGGGACGCTTGGCTGGTTTTGGACCTTTATTTTGATGGAACGGACTATCGTCTGAATGCTCTCGATAGCCTGGCCGCACTCTGGCTCTGGGATCGCGCCCTCTTGAATCGCGAAATGCCCGCGCTGACCGCCAGGGAAGCAAAGAAGGTAATAACGCCCGGCGGCATCACAAGCGTGGTATTGCTTTGCCAACGGGTGGACGACTGTGCTTCTGGAGTAGCTGCCCTCCAGGCGTATGGCATCACTACCGAGTTGCGGGTCCGCGAACGGATCGTTGAAGGGGAGCTAATCGACCTCACGGTGATAATCGTCGATGCGAGATCAACGAGCTGAGGAATGCCCATCGACAAGTCAGAGAGGCTGCCGATGACTCATGACCCCACTGCTCACTATGGCGTCCGGGAAACTTCTTCCGCGGTCAGTGAACTCGACGCGCACGCCGAGGAGCTCCGCCTCATCGGCTGCACAGTCCTGCCGGGGGAATTTGATGCGGGGACAATTGCTTCGCTGCGCAAGCGGATCACGCTACTGATAGAAAGGCAAGAAAGCGAATTCGGCGGTAGGGATGCATTGGCTCGGATCGGAGAGGAAGATACCGGCCGTGCGCTGCTTGCCTATGACGAGGCCTTCCTGTCGCTGGTCGCTAATGATCGCCTACTCGGTCTCGTTGAGCGCATGCTTGGTCCTTTCTTTGTCCTAGCCCAACAGAATTCAGTGTCGCTTCCGTCGCACCAAACGCATCACCAAGCTCAATATCACCGCGATCTTCCGTACCAGCACTTTACCTCGAGCCGTCCGCTCGCGATCAGCGCGCTGTACTGCGCCGACGCATTCACTGAGGAGAACGGCGCCACATGGATTATTCCGGGATCGCACAAGTTTGAGCCGTTCCCGAGCACGGAGGCGGTGCAACGATTGGCGCGGCCCGTCACAGCGCCCGAAGGCTCTTTTATCGTGTTCGATGCGATGCTGTTCCATCGCGCCGGCGAGAACCGATCGGATGCCATTCGGCGCGGGGTGAACCATGTGTTCGTTCTGCCGTTCATGCGCCAGCAGATCGATCTTCCTGCTATGTTGAATGGTCGGTTCGCCGACGATCCTCGGTTGCGCAGGTTGCTGGGTTATGAGAGCCGCACGCCAATGAGCGTTCTGGATTATCGGCGTGAGCGTTTGGATAAGCTATCCAAGACAAAGATTTAGTCCGAACGTCGATTCTCGGGGAACTGCTTTATGGGGTCGATGCCCGTCGTCCGGGATGAGCAACGGAGCGCGCTATTCTCGTTCGAGAGCCGCGTCGCCGTTGCCCTTCAATCTCCACCTCACCGGACTTTCCTCTCCAACTGTTTCTACGCTCCTTCCCCGGTGTCGCCGCAGGGTCGAATGGACCGTGGGAACCATCTCACGAACGTTGCGTATCGGCGGTTCATGAATTCCCGCTTGGCGCAGAATCTCCTCGGCGATCTGGCGCGCTGTTAGCGGCCTGCCGGACGCCCGCAGAACGTCCACGACAACCGAGAATCCCTGCCCACGCTTGAAAGGTGCGCGCGATTCATAGCGCCGCCGCAACGTGATGCCTTGCCCTTCGAAAGTCGGGTCAAGCATGCGCATCACCGCCTCGGCGTGCCGCATGGCGGCGGCGAGCTTCGCGGCTTCCTCGCGGTTGTGTAGTATTTGGCCTGCAAGCACCGTGAGGAGTTCCTTGAGTGCCTCGAGCGTGGGCCTAGAACGCTCCGTCATGCGCCCACATGCAGGCGCGGTCGCTACTGAGGACGACCGCTCCCGCATTCTCCGCAGACGACGCCCGCGCAGCGTCCGCGCTGTTGGTTAATCGCATCATCCCAACCTCCCGGGGCCTGACCTGCAGCTCTGCCGGCCTCTCGAGTGCGAAACGGCACTCGGTGCGCTCTCCATGGGCGACGCGTCCTACTTCGCCACTGCATAGGACCACCCAACGCCAGCGCCTCACGCGGTGACGTGACGCGCTCCCGGCCCGGTATTACTGTCCGAATATCGCGAATATCTGCAGCGTCTGGGCTCCATCGCCAAGAGGGGTGCCAGTTATAGCCAGGAAGCAGTTCGAACAGGGGCCGGCGAGAGGCCCGTTGACAATCGATAAAGTCACGCTGTCCTGGGAAATGTCGAGGCCAGAAAAGTTGAACCCGGCAGCGACTTTGTCCATCTGCTGGTCGGTGAGCGGCTGCGGTTGTCCCGCCAGCGACACGCCGGCAAGGAATGGCAGCACCGCAAGGCCAAGAACGAACTTCTTCATGTGTTCCTCCTTTGAGGGACGGTTTCAGAGAAATTGACCGGCTACGCCTCAGCCATCGAGGAGAGGCGACGCCCGTCAGGGCAGCGATGCGGCAGAATCCGCGTGGGTTGCGACAGCCGCCTGGAACAACGCCGAAGCGGCCGCGGCTTGCGACAGCGATCCGCCAAAGGCGATCCCGACCTGGAGCCCGTCGAGGGAGGTCACTGCGTTGGTAGCGGTCTGCGTCGCCGTGAAGGTCAGGAAGTCGCCGAGCGCGAGGGCTGCGGCATTCGCTGTCGCAGCGGCACCGGCGGTGACGCCGTCCATCTGATTGTCGGACAAAGCCACCGGCTGGCCCGCGTGAGCGGTGCTGGCGAGCGCAAGGACGGACGCGCCCACGAGCAGAGAGCAAATCTTCATCATGGTTCAGTATCCTTCCAAGGCTAGAGCATCAGTTTGGAGAGAGCCCAATCCCTACGGTGGGCAGACTGTTCGTCGCGCTCGACGCCGACTGCGCACCCGAAATCGACTTGAACAGGGTCAGCGTCGTCGAGCCGAAGGTCGCCATCAGCGGCTCACCCGTCGAGTTCGTGACCGCACTCACTTGGGCAACGGTCGCCGTCACCGAGGCGACGATCTTTCCGAGCGCCTGTGAGTCGGCGGTCGAAAACGCCGCGAACCCGGCGGTGACACCGTCCATTTGGTTATCGGTGAGTGGCTGAGCTGCCATGGCCGTGCCGGCCATAAGCGGTGCCATGCCCAGCGCAAGAAGCAACTTCCTCATGCACTCCTCCTTACTGTTGGTGCGGCGGTTCGGGACCATCCCGAGCCTCGTCGCACTAGGCTTGTCGCAAACCGCATCGGCGCGTCCGCATCCGAAAATTATTCCGCGTCGACGTCTCCTCGGGCACTACAGTCCCGGTATTACGGCGTTGTAGACAGACGTGAACCCGCCCTGGATCGTTAGACCGCCAGCTGTCGATGTTCTATTGGCCGAGATCACGATGTTGTAGTTGCCCTCTGGCGTGCCGCCAGTGACCACACTGGTGGCCGATGTCGCCGGTGGAGCACTCGTTGAATTGCCGTCGGTTCCGAAGCTAGTCGCTTCGCCGGTCGCGATACCGCCCTCGGATCCGAATCCGTTCACGACACTTGGATTGGAGCCGACAACGGAATTGGCACTCGACGACCCCATGGTGATCAGTCCCGTTGACTGACCGTCTGCGGCCGAGAAAACCACGAAGGCGCCCGCGGTGATCCCATCAAGCTGTCTGTCATTCAGTTGCGTCGGCGAACCGCCATGAGCGGTTGTGCTCAAAACCAGCAGCACTCCAGAAGCCGCCGCTAGCCGCCATGATTTTGCAGTGCTTGGAAACATCGCCCGACCTCGCCTGATGTCGTTGATGAACACGTTGCACGCATCATGTCGCATACGGGTGCTGTCAACGCGGCGGTTCGGTCGCTAAAATCGAGACGTTTACGCACCTAACGTCGCGTCGGTCGCGCTGTTAACATCATGTCAATTGCTGACGCGGGCAAACGCGCATTGGGCGTATTCACTCATAGTCAAAATGAATGACGATAAATCGAATTGACAATCGATACTCCGAACGGAGGCAGTGCGGCAATGACCGCGTAGCTCCGTAATCGAACGGCTACGCGGTTCAATCATCGCGTCGGAACTTCGGCTGGATGTGCAGCGAGGCGGCGCACAGCTCGCATCGATAATGCGTCCGTTTCAGTCGCTTGCTGTGGTCTCACCAGCGCCGCCATCCGATAACTCGATGCGGCAAACGATGGTCCCACGAGGCCGAAAGCACGCCCCCGCGGCGGGTCGGCAAATCACCCGCGCGCCGGCCTCTACAATTACATGCGAACGCCGCGTCCTACTGAAGACAGATGGCGTTATCCACAATAGGTATTTTCTTTTGTGTAAACCCGGCGCTAACGTTTAATGCTCACACGCTGCTAATTTGGCGTTCATGCCATCCGATTAGCAGCATTGCCTGGATCGAATTACCGTTAGCCCTCGTTTCCGATGTCGACCTTTGCTTGCGTGGGCTGGAAACGAAAGTCCCGATAGAAGGAAAAGCGGCGACGGTAGCATAAGTCGGGAGGCGAAAATGGCGAGCGTGGCTGTTCTAGCATCAAATCTGCTGCTCCGCGCCGGGCTGGCGAGCCGGCTGCGCGAGATGGGCTTTCATCCGGTCAAGCAAGCGACCGACATTGCGGAATTGCGCGCCCAGATTGCAGACGGGATCACTCCCGAGATACTGCTTATCAATTTGTCGGCTGGGAGCGATCTGACGATCTCGGTGGCCGACGTGAAGGTTTGGGCGCCCGTTGCCAAGGTCGTGTTTCTCGTATCCGAGCTCGATGTGGGGCTCCTATCCGAATATTTTGCGGCCGGCGCAAGCGGCTATCTCCTCGAGAAGATCTCACCCGACGCGTTCGAGGAGTCGATACGCCTGGTGTGCGCCGGCGAGAAGGTATTTCCCTCAGATCTTGCCACATTGATCCCTGGTTTCCCTCCGACGTTGCGCCGGCTCCCCAATGGCGGCGCCGACTTGCAGAATTCCAAACTCTCGGTGCGAGAGATCGACATCCTCCGCTGCCTGACGAATGGCCAGTCCAACAAGGTCATCGCCAACAAGCTCCATATCGCGGAGTCAACGGTGAAAATTCATGTTCGCCGCATCCTGCAGAAGACCCATGCCGCTAACCGAACCCAGGCGGCGCTATGGGGCGTGGCACGAGGCCTCGCCGGGAAGGATGGGGCCGCGGCGAAGCCTTCGGCGAACGGGGGGCCTCACGCGCGCGGACCAGGATCAGATGGGCGACAGAGGCCAGGCGCTGCCGCGGCTGGCGCAACTCCGCCACAGCGCCCCCCATTGATCGGCACGACGCCGCGGCCTGGGCCCTGGCAAGTTCACGTGCGCGGCGCCCGATAGAACGCGCGGTTGCGTTGCGCGCAAGCGTCGGCTTCGACGCGGTTCCCAGCCGCTAATTCGGCGAGTAGGGCGAACTTGCCGGCAGCTTCAACACCGGTTCGCGTTGTTGTTGCGCTTTGGGCCAAACAACATAGCTCTGATCGTCGATATACTGCACCACAACCGGGTATGCGCGCTCGTTTTGACCCGCCATCGACTCGCCCGGCGGCTCGAATTTGATGCCGAAGCCGAGCATGGTCGAGCCGTCAGGCAAGTCGGTGTCGAGGGCAGCCTGGCGCAGATCATCGGCAGTGATGCCCCCGTATTTCGTGATGGCGCGTGGCAAGACATCGGTCAGGAAGGCGTAGGTATTTGAGGCCGCCATGCCCACATGCGCCGACTTTATGATCGTGTCGGGCTTGGCCGTCTGATAGGCATCGCCCACCAACTTGATGATCGGGACCAGCTCCGGTTTCAGGGATTTCTCGTTGGTCTGCCAAATCGAGATCGGATCGACGTCAAAGAAATAATTGGCGTCATTTCCAACGCTCTCCTTGAGCTTGGAATAGACGGTGTAGCCGGCGCCGTGCCCCACCAAGGCGGAGAATTTCAGACCGAGCTCCCGCGCCTGGCGCAAGAACAGGCTGATGTCGGGGTTGTAGCCGGTATGGAAAATCACGTCCGGCTGGCCCCGCCTCAGCTTGGTCACCAGCGACGACAGATCGGGAGCCGAGGCCGAATATCCCTCGTCTGCCACTACCTGGAAGCCAGCCTTCTTGGCGCCCTCGCGATTTCCCGCGGCGACATCGGTGCCGTAGGGGCCGTCCTCATGAATGATCGCGATCTTCAGATCCTTGGGGTCCTTGCCAAGTTGCGCCTTGGAATAGGCGGCCACCATTTCCGTCGACGCCAGGCCCCATTGCCTGCCGTAGGGCTGCGGGCGAAAAACATATTGCAGATTGCGCCCCTCCAGCACAGGCGAGGCTATGCAGGTGGTGATCCACATGAATTTCTTGAGCTGCTCGATGCGCGCGGCCGCCGGCACGCATTCAGCCGACGAGAAAAAGCCGAGCAGCATGTCGACGTGTTCCTGCTCGATCAGCCGGACGGATTCGTTAATCGCGACGTCGGGCTTGCTCTGCGCATCGACGTAAATCGGATCGACTTTGTATCCATCGATACCGCCATGCGCGTTGAACCAATCGATGATGATCTTGGCGCCGAGATAATGCAGGTCCGATCCACCGCCGGCAAAGGGCCCGGAGAGGTCGTACACCACGCCGATCTTGATTGTCTTGCCGTCGTCGGCCCTCGCCCCGGCGGCCGGCGCGGTCGATACCACCGCGGCGAGCAGCATCGCGGAGGCCAATTGTGCGACATCGCGCAGCTTCATAAGCGCCTCCATATTTATAGTTGCCCAAACATAGCGAGGCATATGGCTGCGCTTGTCAAGTTGCGCCCGAGCACCGGAGCCCACTTCATTTTCCGGATGGCGTGGTCGTTCGATCGGATTTATCCGGGCGAGCCCCATCGTGGCCCGCGCAGACGCTCAAGTCTCCGTCACTCGCCGTAGTTTATGAGCGTCAGCTTGTCGTTGATGCCGCGCACGTCCGGATTTTGCCCGAGAATCCTCGTGATATCGCGCCGCTGGGAAGCATCCATCAGCACGCCGCGGAGCGTCACTCGGCCGTGCGCAACCGAGACGGTGATGTCGTCCGTGGGAATGTGAGGATCGCGTGCCAATGCGGCACGCAGTTCCCGTTCAAGCGCCGCATCCGACGGCTGGTTTTGCGGGTTGACGAGCATGCGGTTGTCGACGGACGTGACACCTGGCACGGATCGGGCGTCCGCCAGCACGGCGTCGGCAGCTCCGTAATTCGGTACCGTTCCCGAGAAGACGACGACATTCTCCGAGACGGCGATGCGGGGAGCGACGCCCCGCAATCGCGGATCCTGGCTCAGGACATCCCGGACCATCGATGCGAGGGTCTTGTCGCTCAAAGCGGGCGTCGGCCCGCCCTGCACCTGCAAATCATTTTGGACGGAGACCGGGCCCGCCAGAGCGGCAAGGTCGGACGCGTGCCGGCGCGCGAAATCGCTGTCGACCGATCCCGAAAAGACGACCTGACCCTGCACGACGCGGACATTGATCGACTTGTCCGCCAGCCATGCGTCCCATCGCAATAACTCCTCGACGTCCGCGGCGATCCGGGCGTCGGACCGGTTCGCCCCAGGCGAGATCGCGATGTCATTATTGACCTCGCGGACCCCCGGCGTGCCCTTCGCGGAGAGTTCCGCCAGATGGCTTTCTGCTTGGGAAGAGGCGACGCCGCCGAGTGTGACCGTTCCCTCGATGCAGTAGGCCTCGATGTTCGCCTCTTGCAAGGCGGGGTCGACGGCGAGCGACGCCCTGACGTCGCTCGCAATGTCGGAATCCGGGCGAGCGTCCGTCGCGACCGAGATCAGATCGATCACGCCGCGGACACCCGCAACCGCCTGGCTCAATGCCACGGCGCGGCTCCGGGAAAGCAATGTGGTGACGGTTCCCGATAGCGTGACGATACCGCCGTCGACGCCTATCTCGACCTTGGCGGCATCAACGCCGCCATAGCGCAACAGCCGTGCCTGGATTGATGCGCCGAGGCTCGCGTCTGGCCCCGAGGCGGCTGCCAACACTCCGCTCGCGGATAGGCCGAGCGCAATTAGAGACGCCAGTGCGAGCCGCAAGCCAAAACCGCCGCGCGCGCCAAATTTGTTCATGTTTTTCACCGACTTATGTAACGAGCTAAGCCTGACATTGGTGGACGAGCCCGCGCAATGCGGACTCAGGCGCCGATGGTCGAACGCTTACTCGTCACCAAAGGACATGGGTATTCATTCGCGGCGCTGCCATCGACCCCAATCATTGATTGAAAGAGTGCTACCCGAATCGTGCCGTTAGGAAATCGACGAAGGCGCGCACTTTGGGTGAAAGGTGCCGTGTCTGCGGATAGATGAGCCAGATCGGAACCGGACGCGCGGTGAATTCCTCCAGCAACGGCACTAGCGCGCCCGATGTGACGGCCTCGTCGCTGGCATAGTCATTGATCTGAGCGAGGCCGTGCCCCTCGGCGGCCGCGGCCACAAGTGCCGTGCCATCGGTGACCGTGAGCGGTCCCTTGGGCGTCAAGGTGACGGGCTTGCCTTCGCGCTCGAAGCGCCACTCGCGCACCACACGGCTGTCGCGGATCGCGTACGGTATACAGAGCGTCGGATCGATTTCCTCGATCGTGCGCGGCATTCCGTGCTCGGCGAGATGCCGCGGCGATCCCACGACGCGCAGCGGGCTCTCGGTCAGCCGCCTCGCGATCAGGCTTGAATCGCGCAATTCCCCCACGCGCACCGCGACATCGATCCCCTCCTCGACGAGGTCGACGAACCGGTCCGTGAAGCTCACTTCGAGATCGAGCCTCGGAAAGCGCGCACGGAATGCGCCCAGCAACGGCACCACCTTAATACGCCCGAACGCCAACGGCAGATCGAGCCGCAACGCTCCCACCGGCTCGATCCGCGCTTGGGTCAGGACCTGCTCCGCCTCCTCGAGATCGGCGAGGATGTGCCGGCATCGCTCGTAGAAGGCTGCGCCGTCCTCGGTGAGGCCGACGTGCCGGGTGGTGCGAGCCAGGAGGCGAAGGCCAAGACGCTCCTCCAAACGCAAGATCGCGTTCGAGACGCCGGATTGGGTAATGCCCAGCTCCTTCGCGGCGCGCACGAAACTCCGCCGCTGCGCGACTCTGACGAAAATAGCAACCGTCTTGAGGTCCAACATGGGCAACCTATATATCACACTTACTAATTAATAATATCACCCGATGCGGCATTAATTCCTGTGGCGTTAGAACCATTTTCTGGGGGTGAAATAAGTGCCGGCGGTTACCGGCTTATCAATGGAGCTAACCCTATGATTCCGTTCCAACCCGAAGCCACTCGCTATCCCGGTAGCGAAGTATCCGCTGCGAAGACCGGCGTACTGCTCGCGGAGCTACGCCAGGGAGTGGTATCGGCGATCCGTCGTGCCCTGCTTAGCCTCCCGCGGCTCGCACCGCGCACCACGGGCGACGAGACCGCTTGGAGCCGGAGCTTCCCATGACCATGCTCTCGGTCGGCGGTGATTCATTGTATGCGACATCACCGACTTTCTCGGTGGGGAGCTTATTGACACGCTGGCTGCGCCGCGCGCGCGAGCGGCGTGAGCTCATGCAGATGAGCGACCACGACCTCAGCGATATCGCTATCACGCGGACCGACGCGTGGCGCGAGGCGGAAAAGCCGTTCTGGAAGGACTGATCCCCCATTTCGCGCTGGTCCCGCGAGGCCCAAGGGATTAGGAAACTCCCTCGGCCCCGAGGGATCGATGATTCAGATTGGAACACTGACCGCGGAAGACCGCACCGATTGGGAGCGGCTCTTTCGCGGGTATATTGCTTTCTACAAGCGGACATTGACGCAAGCGATGTATGACCGCGCCTGGAACGAGTTCCAGGCGGGAACTTGCATGCACGCGCTTGGTGCCAAGATCGACGGCAAGCTTGTCGGCATCACGCATTTCCTGGTGCATGCCAACACGACCGCGCCCGACGTCTGCTATCTGCAGGACCTCTTCACTGATGAGGCGGTGCGGGGGCGCGGGGTCGCGCGCGCGCTCATCGCAGCGGTTGCCGACTGGGCCCGCGCACGGCGATGCGCCCGAGTTTACTGGCACACCCACGAAAGCAACGCACGGGCGCGGCTCCTCTATGACAAAGTCGCGGAGAATCGCGGCTTCATCCGCTACCAGATTGAGTTGGGCTAGGTAGGCGCCTTTGGGGTGTGTTGGGGCTTCGCAACCCGCGGCTTAGCTCCGGCGTCGCGGCCCCGCCTGGACGGGGCCGCGATGCCGCTTGTGCCGCTCACAACGTCTTCAGGAAGGCCACGAGATCGTTATGCTGCTGAGCCGTGAATCCGATACCGAAGCGCTGGTCGTAGAAATTCACGACATCGTCCAACGTGCGCGCGGAGCCGTTATGGAAATAAGGGGCTCGCGACGCAAGTCCGCGCAGGATGGGTCCCTTGAGCTTGCCGATGTCGGCACAATTGCCCGATATAAGCGCGCGCCCGAGATCGGTCACGACAAAGGTCTGGCCGTTCAATGGCCCCGCCACGCACTGCACGGTGAACACAGGGAGATCTGAGATATCGAGCGCGGGCGGCGCGTTGCTGCCCGCGTTGCCGATGCCGATATTGAGCGGCGCCTTGACCGAATGGTCGCCGACATTGGGTGTGTCATGACATGTGCCGCAGAACCCGGGGATGCTCGGCGTTTTGAGTACATCGTTGAGGCCGGCGACACCGGTGATGTTGATCGGCGTGTCGTTGAAGAGCGCCTGGCCGCGTGCAACGGCCTCACGATCGACTGCGACAGCGTCCGATCCGGCAATGTTGGTCCAGGGGTCGTAGATATTGAAGATGTCGGGCGAAAATGCTGTTCCCTTTGGATTCATTCCCAGGGGATCGTTGATACCGATGAAAAACGACGCGAGCTGCTTCGAAAGCGCAAGCGGCCCTCCGTTCGCACCGACGGCGCTCAGCCACTTCGCTCCGGTATCGAAGTATTGCGCCGTGAAAAGGCCGTTTTCGAACGCGAAGATTTGCTGCTGTTGAGGGGCGCTCGGTGGCGCGTTTGTCTGCGCGTGAGTGAGCGTGGCGTCGACGGCTTGGCTCAGCAAGTTGGGCTCGCGCCCATCCCACATGAATGTGCTTAAGAAGCCCAGATTGGTCGAGGGCAACGGACGGCGATAGACCGATACGATGCCGGTCGTCGGACCCGTCAGTCCCGTTGTCGGATTGGTATTGCAGTTATAGGGGTCGTCCACCGACACGATCTGGTATTGCGCCGCCGCCGGAACCTGGAGACCGATCCGAATCAGCCCCTTGCTCAAGAGCAGACTATAGGCTTCGAGTTTCGCATCGATGGTGGAGACATCATCGCTCGGGCATGTCGCGCCATCGACGAGGCGGAATATCGGGTCGGTACCAAAGCTCGCATAGAAGCGCGCCTGCACGCTTGACGCGCTCACGGTCCATCCGGTCTGCGGTTGATGGCAGGTGAAACAGGTCCTTCCATTGGTCCCGAGGTCCTGAAAGAAGGGATTGCGCGCCGTTACGGTGGAGCCTCCGGGTTGATCGGTTGCCACCAGTCCCGAGCTGTCGAAGTCGAATTCGAATTGCGGGATCAGAGGCGGCGTTATCTGCGTCCCTTCGTCCACGTCATGAAAGATGCGCATCTTTTGAGCGTGTGCGATCGCTCCCGCCTGCCACGCGAAATTCGCGGAATCGCCGCCGGAAGTCCCCTGTGCAAAGGCCCGAGAGGGTGGGGCCGTCACCAAACACAGAAGCGCCAGGCTCGCGGCCGAAAGTTTTATGGTGAGGAACGGAAGCTCGCTCCAGGGTCGGTCTGATAAGAATCCCATGAGACCCTCCATCGTTGCGCTCCCACGCGTAGATGCAGGCGACTGGGCCGTTTCGGCAACCGGCAGCGATCGGCGCCATTTGCCGTTCGTGTTCAGCTCGGCCTCGATATTGGATGGCGACCGGTCCCGACCGCACGCGGTTGGCCACCTAATGCGCCATTGCGCTTCGGCGGCCGGCAAGTAAATTAAAATTTTCCGATTACTTCGATAAGTGAAGCTTTGAGATAGAAGACAGGTTCTCGACCCGCGCGTCAGTCCACGACTTCCCCGGCAAGCGGTGTTGCAAGCATCGAGGAACGTTCTGCAAAGCGTTCGTACCAGCTCTTGAGGCGCGGGCGACCGTCGCGAAAGCCCGGGAGATTGCGGAACTCGATCCAGCTCAAGGCTCTCGCAAGCGCGATCTGCCCAATGTGCAGCGGGCCATCGAGCGCCGGTTCTCGCGGCGTCATTCCGCGCACAGGCGCTCGCCGGCACGATCGCAAGCGAAAGTAGACGGCTAAAGCTGCTTTGGATTGCCCGAGAGAATCTTGTAGCGCTGTCCCGTGCCATCTTCGTCGGTGAAGACCACGCTGTTGCCGATGACCTCGAGCGAGTAGCACTCCTTCGACGCGTTGGCGTACTGGAAACAAATCTTGGGATCTTCGAGCATCCACTTGCCGCGGCTGACGTCGCTGCCTTCCATGGAGCGAACTTCGCCGTCGCTGGAGAAGAAGTCGAAATCTTCCTCCCCATCGATTTTGGCGAAGACGGTGTTGCCGACCAGGGCGTTCCAGGCGGCGATGCCCGCGAGCTTGTTCGTGGCCTCGGGGTCCGGCGGAAGCGCGTAGGTTTGGCCCCCATAATTAGCGCTCACTCCCAGCGTCTTGGAGACACCGTCGGTCGCGGCATCCGCGATCGGGTGCGCTCCCGCCGCGTCGCGCGGCGGCGTCAAGGTAAGAGAGAGCGGCCCCCTGGGAGCCTGATAGTCCGCCAGCAGTGCCAGCGCCGCCTGCAGCAGCGGTCCCTCGTCATGGCCCTCGCTTGCCGCCAGAGATTTGAGGCTCTCCGACCACGCCGCGATGATCTCCTGCTCGCTCTTGTGCTGTTCTTTCGCAAAGCCGGCAACCGCCTTGGCGAGCAGCGAACCGTCTTCATAGCTCAGCCTTCCCGCGCGCAGCGCGGCGTCATCGAAGTTCGCGTCGGTGAAATTGCCGCCGCCGCTCTCGATGCCGTCGATATCGAGCGAGGCCTTGAGCCGCCCGAGCCCCGGCAGCTCGATTGCGAGCGTGTCGATGCGCAGCTCCCTGGCGTCAACGATAGTGTAGTCGAGCTCGAAATTGGCGCGATAGGGCCCTGCGCCCAGAATCTCCGTCAGCTCCTGCGGCGCCGCGGCAATGCCCTCGCTCGACACGCCGTCGAGCCGGACATGCAGGTGCGACGGCGCATCGCCCCGCGCGATACCCGCGAAATCGATCGCGTCGATGGTGACCGTCGAGATCGAGACCGGCTTATCCATCGGGCCATTCGCCGGCGGCGTCAGCACCACGTCCTCAAGCACCAGGCTCTGGGCGCCGGTAGTGGTGGCCTTGGCGTAGGTAATCGTTGCCGGCGCCAGCAGCGGTTCGACCAAGGTCTTGAACTGCTCGATCGTATCCTCCGCCCGCACCGAAGGAGTGACGATCAAAATTGCCAGGAGCGCCGCGGCGGCGGGCCTTGCGATCGAAATCATGCTCGTACCTCTTCCTGGGCCAGTCACTCTAACAGGCGCGCCAAATCAAGTCTCGGCTGGCGCCAGGCGCTTGACCGCCCATGGGGTTTGCCTTACCTAAGCTCCCTCGCCGCATGCCAGATACGCAAAAAATGCAAGGAATTGGCGATCTGGACTACGCCTCAGACTTGCGGCGTGCAGAGGAGGTTCGCATGGCAGTTGCGGAAACCGAATGTCAGGGCTCGGCGACGCCGTCTAAAGCGATCGGCGCTCAAGGGCTCAACACCTTTCCGAAGCTGCTCATGGAAAACGCGAAACGGCGGGGCAACCGCACCGCGATCCGCGAAAAGGACTACGGCATTTGGCAGAGTTGGAGCTGGGGCGCCGCCGCGCGGGAGATCCGCGACTTCGCGAGCGGGCTCGCGGCGATGGGGTTCAAGCGCGGCGAGAAGCTGGGGGTGATCGGCGACAACCGCCCGCGCCTCTATTGGTCGCTCACCGCCGCGCAATGCCTCGGCGGAATTCCGGTCCCGGTCTACCAGGATGCGGTCGCAAGCGAGCTCGAATTCGTGCTCGAACACGCCGAGGTGCGCTTCATCGTCTGCGAAGACCAGGAACAGGTCGACAAGGTGCTGGCGGTGCGCTCACGGCTCCCGCACGTGGAGGCCGTGATCTATTGCGATCCCCGCGGCATGCGCCACTACGACCGCACTTCGCTGTTCCGTTTCAGCGACGTGCAGGAGCAGGGGCGGCGCTACGCCGCCGAGCATCCGGGCGCGCTCGACGCCGAGATCGCCAAGGGCCGGGGCTCGGACATTGCGATCATGCTGTACACCTCCGGCACCACGGGCCAGCCCAAGGGCGTGATGCTCACTCACGAGAACGTCATGGTGACCGCCGAGCGCGGGATTGAGGTCGAGCACTTGACGGAAGTCGAGGAGGTGCTGGCTTATCTGCCGATCGCCTGGGCCGGCGACCATATTTTCTCGTACGCGCAGTCCTACTGCGCGGGGTTTTCGGTGAGCTGCCCCGAGTCCGGTGCCACCGTCATGACCGATCTGCGCGAACTCGGTCCCACTTATTTCTTCGCGCCGCCGCGCATCTACGAGAACATCCTGACCCAGGTGATGATCCGCATGGAGGACGCGGGCTGGGTCAAGCGCAAGCTCTTCCACTATTTCATGGGCGTGGCGCGCCGCGTCGGTGGCCGGATATTGGATCGCCAGCCGGTCCCGCGGGGCGATCGGCTGCTCTATGGCCTCGGGCGTCTTCTGGTCTACGGTCCGCTCCTCAACACGCTGGGCTTCAGCCGCATCCGCGTCGCCTATACCGCGGGCGAGGCTATCGGTCCCGATCTCTTCACCTTCTACCGCTCGCTCGGCATCAACATCAAACAGCTCTACGCGATGACCGAGGCCTCGATCATCTGCATCCAGCGCGACGGCGCGGTGCGGCCCGATACGGTCGGAACTCCGGTTGAAGGCGTCGAGCTCCAGATCGCCGAAAACGGCGAGGTGCTGTACCGCAGCCCCGGCGTGTTCGCGGGCTACTACAAGAATCCGCAGGCGACGGCGGAGACCAAGCGCGCCGACGGCTGGGTGCACTCGGGCGATGCCGGCTTTTTTGACGACCAGCAGCAACTGCACATCATCGACCGCGCAAGGGACGTGGGAAAGCTCGAAGACGGCACGTTGTTTGCGCCGAAATTCCTCGAGAACAAGCTCAAGTTCTTCCCGACCATCCGCGAGGCGGTGACGTTCGGGCCAGGGAAGCCTTACGTCACGGCGCTCATCAACATCGACCCGGAAGCAGTCGGCAATTGGGCCGAGCGGCGCGGCATCATTTATGGCGGCTACCAGGAGCTCGCGAGCCTC
>Ga0335079_10004017_pt1 | contig 16925 bp, 14 predicted proteins | sample Lox_Sample_33_FD_206719 | JGI IMG/M metagenome (GOLD analysis project Ga0335079, IMG submission 206719) | Soil microbial communities from Loxahatchee National Wildlife Refuge, Florida, United States - Lox_Sample_3.3 | ecosystem: Environmental > Terrestrial > Soil > Wetlands | place: USA... | reverse complement strand
GGCTCGCAGGCCTGCGCTGCGCCCACATGCTGTGGACCCAGAGTCCTGGCGATCCGGTGCCGGCGGCCGTCTACGAAGCCAACGCCGGCCGCGCCGGCGGCCGCTGTTGGACGCTCCGGGACTTCTTCGCCGCCGGGCTGATCACCGAGCACGGCGGATCCTTCATAAACAGCGATCAGACCGCGATCCGCAAGCTCGCGGCCGAGCTCGGTCTGAAGCAGATCGTGGTCAACGGAGGCGACCTCGTGCACGGGGACGAGGTGTTCTTCATCGATGATCGCCTCTACACCTACGCCGAGGCGAACTCGGACTGGCACGACGTCGGCTACCCGGCGTTCAGGCGTGCCGCCAAGGAGATGGAGACCGCCGCAGGCGCCGCCCGGCTGGATCGGATGTCGGTGCCCGAGTGGCTCGACTCGACCGAGATCGGGGTCGGCAGTCGATTCGGAAAGCTGATGCTGGCCGACACCGTCACCGAGAACGGCGGCGATCCCGCTGATCAGTCGGCGCTCGACCTGATCGTGCTGCTGACCGGCAATCCGCGCTCCTCGCTCTACCCGCTGCCCGGTGACGATGAGCGCTACACGATCGCCGGCGGAAACGACCAGCTTGTGTCCGGCATGATCGGCGAGCTTCCGCCCGGAACGGTTCGCCACGACCACGTGCTGAGAGCGATCCGCAGGCGCTCCGACGGCACGGTCAGGCTCGTCTTCGAAGTGTCCGGGAGGAGTGTGGAGAGGACGGCTGACCTAATCGTCCTCGCCCTACCGTTCAGCACGCTCCGTCACGTCGAGCTCGACCATGCGGGACTCTCGACGACCAAGCGCCGGGTCATCCGCACGATGGGGATGGGGACCAACGCCAAGATCCACCTGGAGCTCGCGCACAAGACGTGGCCTGCGCTCGGATACAGCGGCGCGATCTACGAGGATTGGCAGCGGCTCGCGTGCGGCTGGGACGACACCGTCCAGCTCGGACCCGACGCCAGTCCCGCGCTGTACCTGGCCTTTCCCGGCGGACGCGCCGGGCGAAACGGTCTCACCGGCCGGGCACACGGACCGGCGCCGGCGCGGGACGTCCGCTGGGCACTGAAGGAGATCGATCACGTCTTCCCAGGGACGGCCGCCGCGTACACAGGACGCGCCTACGAAGATCACTGGGCACGCGATCCTTGGGTCCACGGCGCCTACTCGTACTACCGAGTCGGGCAGGCCGAGAGCTACGGTCAGCTCGCCGGTGCCGCCGACGGCCCGTTCCTGTTCGCCGGCGAGCACACCTCGATCGACAACATCGGATTCCTCGACGGCGCGGTGGCGACCGGCCAGCGTGCGGCCCGGCAGGTGTTCGGGCGCATCGGCCTCTGAGGTCAGTGGCCGGCCAGGAGCATTACCGGATAGACCGCCACGCGCCCCGGAAGGTTCTGCCAGCTCCCGGGGTCTTCACAAATGACCGCGCTTGAACGCGGTCCCGTGAAATCTCGAACTGGGAGTGAACTATGGCCAGTCGGAGAACAGGCAAGTTCCGCATAGCCGGGGTCGCCGCACTGGCGACCGCAGGATTGATCGTCGCCGGATGCGGCAGCAGCTCGAGCTCGAGCTCTGCCGCGGCCACCGCCGCGGCGGCGACGAGCGCACCGTCGTCTTCGAGCACCACGTCAGCGGCCGCCCCGGCGGCAGCCGGCGTAACCGTCAAGACGGCGAAGGGCTCCAGTGGCACGTACCTCGTCGGACCCAGCGGACGCGCCCTCTACCTTTGGGTCGCCGACACCGGCGGCAAATCAAGCTGTTCCGGATCGTGCGCGGGTGCATGGCCGCCGCTGGTGACCAAGGGCAAGCCCGCCGCCGGCTCCGGCGTAAACGCTTCCGACCTGGGCACGACCATGCGTTCGGACGGCACCGAAGAGGTGACCTACAAGGGGCACCCGCTGTATTACTTCGTCGCCGACAAGAGCGCCGGCAGCACCAGCGGGCAGGGCAGCGACTCGTTTGGCGCCAAGTGGTGGCTGGTCGCCCCGTCCGGCACGGCGATCACCACGAGCGGTTCGGCGAGCTCGAGCTCGTCCGGCGGTTCGTCATCGAGCTCATCCTCGAGCGGCGGCTGGGGCTAGCAGGGACTCCGGGGGGGCGCCCGTGTCCGATACTCAGGTAGGTGCCCGCGTTCGCGCGGGCACCGCCGCTGTCGAGGGCGTTGGCACGGCGGTCGGACCTCCACGAGCCACAGCTGACCGACCGATCAACCCGTGGGTGTTCGCCCTCGTCGCGACCGCCTCCTTTGGCGGTCCGCTCGCGCTGGCCGCGCTCGCTGCGCCCGGGCTTGTTGAAGATGCCAGCGACTCGGCCGGTCTGGCAATGCTCGCGGCCGCGGTCGTGTTCACCGCCCCGCTCGCGATCTGGTTGCGGTACTCGCGCGACATAAACGGCGCGGGGGGCTTGTTTGGCTTCGTCGAGGCAGCGGCGGGTCGGCGAGTCGCACTGGCGCAGGCGGCCATCTGGACCTTCAGCTACGGGCTGTACATCGTCTACACGACCGTTCAGATCGTCTACGACCTGCTGCCCGAAGTCGTGCCCGGGGTGCGCGGCTACCAGACGCTGCTCGCGCTGCTTATCCCGGTGGCGATCGTGACCGTGATGCTCGTGGGGCGTGCCGCAACGCTGATCGTCCTCGGCGTGATGGCCGCGGGACAGTTGGTCCTCGCGGGCATCCTCGACGGCGTCACCATCGCCAACATCTCCACGCCGCTGTCTAGTTTCGGCGCCGGCGCCCCCGCCGGCGCGTTTGCCAAAGCGAGCGCCCAGACCTCGCTGCTGTACATCTGCGGAAGCCTGCCGCTGTTCCTCGGGGGCGAGCTCGCGACCCCGGCGCGGACGATTCGCCGCGGGCTGACGGCTGCGTTTGTGGTCACGGCCGCGGTGGTCGTCCTCGCGGTGGCGCCGCTCGCCGCCGTCCCGGGCCTCCTGCACACCGAGATCCCGGGCGTGAGCGTGGCCCAGCAGTTCGCCGGTGCCGGTCTGGCGCGCGCGATCGGCGTCGGCGTCGCGGTCAGCACCGCCGGCTTGATCGTTTGGGAGTACCTCGCGCTCACTCGGCTCGTGCACGCGATCACGCGCTGGCGCATCCGCCCGATTACGGCCGTGATCGGCGCCGGGGTCGTGCTGGCGGCGCCGTTCACGCTTATCGATCCCGAGGGCTTCTACACCACGCTGGCCGAGCCGTCGCTGATCGCGCTGTGGGTCAGCCAGCTGATCGTGTTCGCAGTCTTTCCGCTATTCGCGATCAAGCGCGGCCTCCGGGTTTGGCTGGCGTGCGCGCTCAGCGCGATCGCGAGCGGCTTCGCGGTGTACGGGATCGTCACCGCGCTCCAGTCCGCATCCAGCTGATCCGCCCTGGATCCCGGCCACGGATGGGGGATCGCCCCCATTCTCGTAGTGCCCCGTCTGCGCGATCTTGATAGGGCAATCAGATCGAGGAGCAGCCAGATGGTCACTATCAACGGAAGTTTCGAGCCCACCACCGACGCCGAGCGCGTTCTGAACGATGCGGAGCTCTCCCGTCTCCGCGTCCTCGTGGTCGACGATCACCCCGCGATCCGCCTCGGGCTCTCGCAGCTGCTCGACGACCAGCCGGACATCGTGGTCGTCGAAGCCGCCTCGTCGGCCGAGCAGGCACGGTCGCTCGCCGAGCGCGACCCGATCGACGTCGCCGTAGTCGACTATCAGCTCGGGTCGCGCAGCGGGCTATGGCTGACCCGCATGTTGAAGCGCCTGGAACCGGCGCCGAGCGTGGTCATCTACTCCGCGTACTGCGACGGTCCGCTCGCGGCGGCGTGCGTGGTCGCCGGCGCCGACGGGCTCATCAGCAAGGGCGGGGTCGGGTCGGAGCTGTGCCATGCCGTCCGCGCGGTGGCGCGCGGACACTCGCGGCTCCCGATGGTCCCGCCGGCGCTGGCCGGGGCCATGCGCCGTCGGCTCGGGGCCGAGGAGCAGGCGATCTTCGGCATGCTGCTGGCGGGGATCGAGCCATCCGAAGTTGCCGCCACGCTCGGCATGTCCGCGCGAGGCCTCGACACCCGCCGCTGGGCGATGTTGCACAAGCTCGAGGGCCTCCGGCCCGATCCCGTGGGCACGGCGCTCACGTCCCGGCGAACCACGCGTCGCCGGTCGCCCGGCTGCTGAGGACACGTTGCTGACTGATTCACTCCAGTTGAGTCCGATGAACGGCAACACCTCCGTGCCTGGGCCACGTCGTGCGCAGCGGTACATCCCCCTTCTCTACCGGGTGGCCGGCGTAAACGCGCTCCTGCTGGTGGCGACGGTCGCGGTGACGATCCTCGTGCTCGAGCCCGGCCGGGAGTCGTCGTTCCGGGTCGAGACTGAGGGCGCAGCGCTGCTCGTCGCGCTGCTCCTGGCCGTGGCCATCAACGTGTATCTCGTCCGGCGCGTCGTCGCCCCCGTCGAGGAGCTGACCGGGCTGGCGAGGCGAGTCGACCTCTCCGATCACGGTGAGCGAATGCCGGTGTCGAACCCGGCCTCCGAGGCCGGCGAGCTGGCGTCGACGTTCAACGAGATGCTCGCCCGGCTCGAGGCCGAGCGCCGGGATTCGACCGGCAGAGTCCTCGCCGGACAGGAGGCCGAACGCCTGCGAATCGCGCAGGAGCTGCACGACCAGGTCGGGCAGGAGCTCACCGCGGTCCTGCTCGGATTGGCCCGGGTCGAGGCCCGGGTCCCCAGCGACTTGCGCGCCGACATCGCCGAGATCCAGAGCGCGGTGCGTGGCAGCCTCGAGGACGTACGCCGGATCGCGATCGAGTTGCGACCCGAGGCGCTCGACGACCTCGGACTCGAGAGCGCGCTCGCCGTTCTTTGCGAGCGGTTCTCCGAGCGCTCCGGCCTGGCCGTGCACCAGCGGGTCGCGGACCGTCTACCCGACCTGTCCTCCGACGAAGAACTCGTCCTCTACCGCGTGGCACAGGAGGCGCTGACGAACGTCGCGCGCCACTCCCGCGCCACCGAGGCTGACCTGACGCTCGCGCGCGAAGACGGCGAGCTGACGCTGACCGTGACCGATGACGGTGACGGTCTCCCCGCCGGCCATTCCCCGGGCGCCGGCATCCGCGGCATGCGCGAGCGCGCGACGCTGATCGGGGCGACGTTGCGCATCGACGGCAATCCGAAGGGCCGAGGTTGCCGGGTCCGCCTCGAAGTGCCGCTCGAGGACGGACCATGACGCCGCTCAAGACCCGAGTCTTGCTCGCCGACGATCACGCGCTTGTGCGACGCGGATTGCGGCTGGTGCTCGACGCGGAGCCCGACCTCGAGGTCGTGGCCGAGACGGGGGACGGCGCCGAGGCTGTTCAGCGGGCGCTCGAGCCCGAGGTCGACCTCGCGATCCTCGACATCTCGATGCCGAGGATGACCGGGCTGCAGGCCGCGCGCGAGCTCCACCGTCGCCGTCCCGACCTGCGCATCCTGATGCTGTCGATGCATCAGAACGAGCGATACCTCTACGAGGCGCTCAAGGCCGGCGCCTCCGGGTACGTGCTGAAGACCGTCGCGGACCGCGACCTCGTCGAGGCATGCCGGGCGGCAATGCGGGGCGAACGGTTCCTGTACCCCGGGGCGATGACGCCGCTGATCAGCGACCTGCTGAACGGCGCGCGCAACGACGTGGCGGTACGCGAGGACCCGCTCACGCCGCGCGAGACCGAGATCGTCAAGCTCATCGCCGAGAGCTACAGCACGAGGGAGATCGCGGAGGCGCTCGTGATCAGCGAGAAGACCGTCGATCGCCACCGGACGAACATCCTCGAAAAGCTCGGCATGCACGATCGTGTCGAGCTGACCCGCTACGCAATCCGGCACGGGCTCGTCGAGCCCTAGGGGGAGATCATGAGTTTCCGAGCGGCGGCCATTTGGTCGCTGATCTACGTTGCCGTTGCCGCGATCTTCGGAATCGGGCTCGGGCTCCTGGACGGCTGGGACGTCGGAACGCAGTTCCTCGCCGGCTACATCGTCGAACGGAGCCTGTCGATCGACAACCTGTTCGTGTTCGTGATCATCATGAGCACGTTCACGGTGCCGCGCGAGTATCAGTCTCGCGTTCTCGGAATCGGAATCGCACTGGCGCTCGTGCTGCGCGCGATATTCATCGCCGCCGGCTCTGTCCTGCTCTCGGCCTTCTCGTTCATGTTCCTGGTCTTCGGGATCGGACTGATCGTCACCGCCGTGCAGCTGTTCCGGCACCGCGACGAGGACCCGGACATGAGTGACAACGCGGTGGTCGCGCTCGCGCGCCGGCGGCTGCCGCTGACGGAGCGCTATGACGGGAAGCGGATCGTCACCCGCGTGGATGGGCGACGGATGCTGACTCCGCTGTTCATCGTGCTGCTCGCGATCGCGACCACCGACTTCCTGTTCGCGCTGGACTCCATACCGGTGGTCTACGGGGTCACCACCAACGCGTATCTCGTGCTCGCCGCGAACGCGTTCGCCCTGCTCGGACTCAGGCCTCTGTTCTTCCTAATCGCGGGTCTGCTCGACCGGTTCGTGTACCTGTCGACGGGCCTGTCGGTGATCCTGGTCTTCATCGGCGTCAAGCTCGTGCTCCATTTCGGGCACCTCCAGCACCACTCGATCCCCGGGATCTCGACGGGGGTGTCGCTCGGCGTGATCCTCCTCGTGCTCGCCGTCACGACGCTGGCGAGCCTGATCAAGGCGCATCGCGAGCCAAGGCGGCGAGCCCATGCCGGCTCGCTGCGGGCGTCGCATCCCGAGAGGGAGCCGTCGTGAGAAAGCCGGTGAGGTGGTTGATCGCCGGGGCGATCGCGGTGGCGATAGCACTGGTCGCGCTTCTGGGCGGATTTCCCGACATCGAGGGAGCTCTCCGCCACGCCGGCTCCACGCTCGGCCCGTACACGTATGCGCTGGTCGGTGCATTGGCGTTCCTCGAGACCGGCGCCGGCGTCGGACTGATCGCTCCCGGCGAGCTCGCCGTCATCCTCGGCGGCGTCGCGGCCGGCCAGGGCGAGATCGAGCTCGTGCCGCTGATCGCCCTGGTGTGGGTGTGCGCGGTCGCCGGGGACATCCTCTCGTTTGTGCTCGGCCGCCGGCTCGGTCGCGGGTTCCTCGTCGCGCACGGACATCATGTCAAGCTCACCCCCGAGCGGCTCGCGCAGGTCGAGCGTTACTTCGCCAAGCACGGCGGTAAGACGATCGTGTTCGGCCGGTTCATCGGCGCGGTGCGGGCCGTTGCCCCGTTTATCGCCGGCGCCTCGGGGATGTCAGCCCGCCGCTTCCTGCCCGCGACGATCGCGGCCGCCGGGTTGTGGGCGGCGGCGTGTTCGGTGCTCGGTTTCCTGTTCTGGAACTCGCTCGACGACGCGATCGCGATCGCGCGCAACGGCTCACTCGTAATCGGGGCGCTCGCCGTGCTGACGGTGGCCGGCGCGCTCGCTTTCCGCCGGATACGCCGCCGCTCAGCCGTCGAGTAGGCTCGTCCGATGACGACTACGAACGCGCAGTGGCGCCTCGCGGCGCGACCGGTGGGCCTTCCCAAGCCGTCGGACTGGCAATACGTTGAGGAGCCGGCGCCCGAGCCGGCCGACGGGCAGTTTCTCGTCGAGCTCGAGTATCTGTCGCTCGATCCGGCGATGCGCGGGTGGATGAATGACGTCCGGTCATACGTACCGCCGGTGGGCATCGGCGAGGTCATGCGCGCCGGAGGGATCGGCCGCGTGGTCGAGTCCAGCACCTCCGATTACGACGTGGGCGACCTCGTCTTCGGCCAGTTCGGCATCCAGCGCTATGCGATCTCGGACGGCCGCGGCGTCCACCTGGTGGACACGGCGCTGGCGCCGGCGCCGGTCCATCTTGGCGCGCTCGGGATGACCGGGCTGACCGCCTACTTCGGGCTGCTCGACATCGGCCGTCCCGAGCCGGGGCAGACCGTGGTCGTGTCCGGTGCTGCCGGCGCCGTGGGCAGCGTCGTCGGCCAGATCGCCCGGATCAAGGGATGCCGGGTCGTCGGGATCGCCGGCGGGCCCGAGAAGTGCGAATGGCTTACCGATGAGCTCGGGTTCGACGCCGCGATCGACTACAAGCGCGATGACCTCCGCGCGCAGCTCCGCGAGGAGACGCCCGACGGAGTGGACGTCTACTTCGACAACGTCGGCGGAGAGATACTCGACGAGGTGCTGCGGCGGCTGGCCCGCGGCGCGCGGGTTGTGATCTGCGGCGCGATCTCCCAGTACAACGCCGAGCAGCCGCCGAAGGGCCCAGCCAACTACATGCAGCTGCTGGTGATGCGCGCGTCGATGGCCGGGTTCCTCGTGTTCGACTTCGCCGAGCGCTACCCCGAGGCGGTCGCGCAGCTCGCCGAGTGGTTGAACGCCGGCAAGCTGCAATCGCGCGAGGACGTGGTCCGCGCCGGCATCGAGCAGTTCCCCGAGGTGTTCCTGATGCTGTTCCGCGGCGAGAACACCGGCAAGCTGATCCTCCAGATCGACGAGGCCGAGTCGTGAGCGCGCCGCTCGGGTATGAGCTCCGCTTTTGGCCGGAGTTCGGTCGGCTGCTCACGGACAGTTTGTTTTGGAGCTTCTCCCGCCCGCCGGAGCAGACCGACCAGCCGCGCCACCCCGTCCTCCTGATCCCCGGGTTCATGGCCGGAGACGCCTCCCTCACCGTGCTCGCGGGATGGCTCCGCCGCCGGGGCCACGAGGTCCGGACGAGCGGCATTCGCTTGAACGTCGGTTGCGCCGGCCGCGAGCTCGAGCGTCTCGGCGCGGCGCTCGATGCGTTCGGCGAGCCCGCGGTCGTCATCGGCCAGAGCCGCGGCGGCACGCTCGCCCGCGCTCTCGCGGCCAAGCACGCGGACAGGGTGGCCGCGGTGATGACGCTCGGCTCGCCGGTCCTCGACCAGCTCGCGATCTCGCCGTCGGTGCTGCGGACGGTGCGGTCGGTCGCGTTCCTCGGCGACCTCGGGATCCGTGGGCTGTTCACCAACGAGTGCCGCGACGGCGATTGCTGCTCGGAGTTCCGCACGCTGCTCAAGGCGCCGCTCCGCGGGGACGCGCCGGCGATCGCGGTGTACTCGCGCAGCGACGCGATCGTCGACTGGCGAGCGTGCCTGGATCCGGCGGCGGAATGGGTCGAGATCGACGGCAGTCACTGCGGGATGGCGGTCAACGCCGACGTCTACCGAGAGCTCGAGCGCCTGCTCGTGCGCGCCGGGGAGAGCCTTTGCAGTCGATGAGCGCGCAGGACGCGACGTTCCTGCACGTCGAGAACGACGTCACGCCGATGCACATCGGCGGGGTCAGCATCTTCGAGGGCCCGCCGCCGTCGTTCGACGAGCTCTCGAAGATGGTTGAGGGCAAGCTCCATCACACACCTCGTTACCGACAGAAGGTGCGATTCGTTCCCCTCGGGATGAGCGAGCCGATGTGGGTGGACGATCCCTTCTTCGACGTCGCGTACCACCTGCGGCACACCGCCGTGCCCTCACCGGGCACTGACGCTCAGCTGCGGACGATGGCCGCGCGAGTCTTCTCCCAGCACCTCGATCGCGCGCGTCCGCTGTGGGAGATCTGGATGGTCGAGGGGCTCGAGCACGGGCGCTGGGCGCTGCTGTCAAAGGTCCACCACTGCATGGTCGACGGCGTCGCCGCCACCGACCTGATGTCGGTGATGTTCGGCGACGACCCCGAGGCGCAGCCCGCGGAGGCCTGGAACCCAGGGCCCGAGCCGTCGACCGCCGAGGTGTTGGTCCGCGGCGCCTCGCACCGCCTGCTCCATCCCGCCGGGCAAGCGAGCGCGGCCGTCCGGGCACGGTCGGAGTTGCTGCGCGGCACCGTCGGGCTGATGCGGGCGATCGCCGCCGCGGCGCCGGCGCTGCGGCCGTCGACGTCGTCGCTGACCGGTCCGATCGGCCCGCACCGCGTGTGGAGCTGGGCCAGCACCCCGCTCGGCGAGGTCAAAGAGGTCCGGTCCGCCCTCGGCGGCACGGTCAACGACGTGGTGCTCGCGATCGTCACGAACGGTTTCCGAGAGCTGCTCGCGGCGAGGGGCGAGGACACCCGGCCCGGACGCACGGTTCGCACGATGGTCCCGGTCTCGGTGCGCGCCCCGGACGAGCGAGGCGTCTACAACAACCGCGTCTCGGCGGTGTTCGCTCGCCTCCCGGTGGGGATCGACGATCCCGCTGAGCGACTCGCGGTGATCCGGGTGCAGATGGACGAGATCAAGGCGTCTGGGCAGGCGGTGGCCGGCGACGTCCTCGCGCAGCTCTCCGGGTTCGCGCCACCGCTCCTGCTCGCGCTGGGCAGCCGGGTGATGACCCGCTCCGCCCGCCTCAACATGGACACCGCCACCACGAACGTCCCCGGTCCGCAGCGGCCCGTTCGGGCCCTCGGCCGCCGGCTGCTCGAGTCCTATCCCTACGTCCCGATCGTCGGCACGATCAGGATCGTGGTGGCGATCTTCTCCTACGACGGGACGCTGTACTTCGGGGTCACCGGCGACCGCGACCACGCGTCCGACATCGACATGTTGACGGCCGGTATCGAATCCGGCCTGGCCGAGCTGCGCACGCAGGCCGCGGCCGCGTCAACGCCGGCGTAGCCCCAGACCCCACGGTGGTTGGGAGATAACTCGGGCATATTCCGAGTTTCATCCCAGACGCGCGGTTATGATCGGCGCGGCGCGCAGGTCGCCACCGGTCCGCGGGAAGGGCAAAGCCCACCTGAACAGGCGCAGTATCTCGTCGTCGGCCCGTCTCCTTTCCGGCCCGAGATGCGGACCCCGGGCCACCGTGAAAGGAGGCCACAGTGCCACCCCGAGGTCTTCCAGGCGGCGCCAACCTCGAACAGCTGAAGAACGGCGCGAAGTCGTTCCAGCGTGCGGTCCGCGCCGGCGATCCGGGCGCCGCCGAGGTCGTCCGTGAGTTCCATCCGCGTCTCGGCCACGCGCGACCCGGCTCACCTGAGCTCGACGCCTTCAAGCGCGCCGACGCCCAGCTCGTGGTCGCCCGGTCGTTCGGCTTTCCGAGCTGGCCGAAGCTAAAGGCGTACGTCGAGCTCACGCCGCAGTACTCGCGCGCTCCCCACACCCAACCGATCGGTCAGCCGATCCATGATCAACACGAACTCGTCGACGAGTTCCTGCGGCTCGCGTGCCTGAACTACGGCGACGACGATCCCGCGCGGTGGGCGCGGGCGCGCGAGCTCCTCGCGACCAACCCCGAGCTCGCCACCGCGACGATCCACACGGTCGCGGCGGTCGGCGAGGTCCACGCCGCTCGCGAACTGCTCGACCGCGACCGTTCGCAGGCGAACCGCCAGGGTGGCCCGTTCGATTGGGCACCGCTCCTGTACCTGACCTACTCGCGCCTCGGTCGCACCGGCCCGGGGCGCGACACGCTCGAGACGGCGCGAGTGCTGCTCGAGCACGGCGCGGATCCGAACGCCGGCTATCTGTGGGAGGGCTTGAGCCCGCCGTTCACCGCGCTCACCGGAGCGTTCGGCCAGGGCGAGGGCGATCCCCCGCCCCATCCGGATGAGCTCGCGCTGGCGCGGCTGCTGCTCGAAGCCGGCGCCGACCCGAACGACGAGCAGACGCTCTACAACCGCCACTGGGACGGTGACGTTCGCTGGCTCGAGCTCCTGCTCGAATTCGGGCTCGGGACCGGCGACGGCGGACGGTGGCGACGGCTGCTCGCTCCGGTGCACGGCTCGCCGCACGAGTTGCTGGACGAAGCATTGATGGCCGCGGCCCGGGCAGGGTTCACCGGTCAGGTGCGGCTGCTACTCGTCCATGGCGCCGACCCGGAGGCGCGGCGGGAGCGCAACCACGCTTACGCGTCCCGCACGCCGCGCGAGGAGGCGATGCTCCGCGGCCACCGCGAAACCGCCGAGCTGCTCCGCGCCGGCGGCGCGACGTCGGGAGCGACTCCGCTCTACGAGTTCCTCGAGGCCGCCACCGAGGGTCATCGCGAGCGGGCGCAGCGCCTCCTCGCGGGCGACCCGACGCTCACCGAGCAGGCGATCGCGGAGTATCCCGACCAACTCGTCCGCGCCGCCCAGACGAACAGCATCGAGGGGGTGGCGCTGTTGATCGACCTGGGGTTCGACGTCAACGCGGTCAACCGCCAGCAGCGCTACCACGAGTCGATGCCGCTGCATGAAGCCGCCGCGAACGGGAACCTCGACACGATCGAGCTCCTACTCGCGCACGGCGCCGACCCGAACCTCCGCGACCCGTCATACGACTCGACGCCAGCCGGCTGGGCCGAGCATTTCGGCCACACCGAGGCCCAGCGATACCTGGCCGCGCGCGAAAAGTGACTCGTTGAACGGTCCGTGACCTCCATGACTCGACAATTGAGACGGTCGGACGCGACCTTGTCGTGTGGTGCATGTATGTCACGCGTTACACGGCAAGGTGGCGCTTGTCTGTGTCCAATGTCGAGCTATGCAAGTCGGTCGCGGCCCCGACCCGGCAGCCCGATGCGGCGACCGTCAATCCGACCTTGGCCTCCGCCCAATCGTCAAGGTAATGTTGACGGTGCTCGCCCCGGCCAAACCCATGACCGCCGTACCGGATATCGAACAGCTCAAGGCCGAGATCCCACCGGGCGCCGCGCTTAGCCGCCTCGCCGCCGCCACCGCGGTGGCCGAACAGCTCCGGGCACGCGGCGACGAGCTGCTCGATCACTTCGTGGACACCGCGAGGGCCGACGGCGCAAGCTGGAGCGACATTGGCGGCTGTCTACGAACGAGCAAGCAGGCCGCACAGCAGCGGTTCGCCGCCCTGGCCGATCCCCCGCCGGGCGAGCTTCCCTTCGGGCTCACCGGCGCCGGGGCGTCGGTTCTCGCGTCGGCAGCGGACACGGCGCGCGAGTGCGGCCATGAGTACATCCGCCCCGAGCATCTAGTGCTCGGTCTGCTCGACCAGCCCGACGAGCTGGCGGCGCGCGTGCTCGCAAACCTTGGCGTCACGTCCGAGCGCGCGCGAAACCGGGTTGAGGACCGCCTCGGCTCGCGACCGCCGCGCCCGACCGGGTCGCTCGGCGTCGCCCCGCAGACCAAGCGCATCCTCGCCCACGCGCGTGCGATCGCGAAGTCACTCGGCCACAAGTGCCCGCGCACCGAGCACATCCTGCTCGCGGCCATCGCTCCCAAGCTCCACAGCACCGCCGCGACGCTGCTGGCCGACTGCGGGGCTGACTCCAGACGTCTCCACGACGAGGTGACCCGAGCGCTGGAGCGCGAAGCCCCCGAGCTCGTGGGCGAGCTGAATAATCGGTCGCTCATGTCACGAGTCCGAGTCCGCTAAGCGCGAGATGAAGTTATCCGGCCTGGTGCCGAAGTGGTCAGTCCCGGCCGCGATGCGCGCGATCCGGGCGATGGTCTGTGTGTGCGGACTATTCGCGCTCAGCGACAAGGTCATCGGGAATCCGCAGATCGCGACGTTCGCTGCGTTCGGCAGCTTCGCGACGCTCGTGCTGGCGTCGTTTGCCGGGACGTGGCGCGACAAGCTCCTCGCCCACCTCGCTCTGGCGCTCACCGGGAGCGTGCTGCTGACGATCGCCACGATCGTCAGCTCGTCGACCGTGCTGGCCGCGCTCGTCACCGTGCCCGTGACATTCGCGGTGTTCTTCGCGGGCGTCACCGGTCCCAATGCGGCCTCGGGCGCCACCGGCGCGCTCCTCGCGTGGGTCCTGCCGGCGGCTTCCGCGGGCACGGTCAGCATGGTCCCGGACCGTCTGATCGGCTGGTGGATGGCGTCGGTCTGCGGCACCGCGGCCGTGCTGCTGTTCTCGCCGCGATCGAGCGGTGGCAACCAGCTGACCGCCGCGGCGTCGGCGCTCGCGGGCAAGCTCGCGGACGTGCTCGACGCAGCCGTCCGTGGCGGGCCGAGCAAGGACGAGCTCGCGGCGATGGTCGCCGCCAAGGACGACTTGATCGGCCGATTTACGTCGACGCCCTACCGGCCCACCGGCCTGGCCGCAACCGACCAGGCGCTTGCGAACTGCGTCGAGTTGCTCGAGTGGGCCGAGGCACTGATCTCCGACGCGGTCGAGGAGCAGCACAACCTGAGGGAAGCCCCGGCGCCAGACCTTGAGCTAGTTGCCATCTCGAGCTCGGTACTGCGCGACACGGCCTCGCTCCTCACCGGCGGCCACGGGCGTCCCGACATCGACGAGCTCGAGCGCTGCCGGGGGGCGGTCCTAACTGAGATCGAGAAATTGACGCCGAGGCCCGGCGAGTTCCGGCAAGCGGCCCAGATCTCGTTCCACGCGAATGCGGTCGCCGTCGCCGTCCTCGGGGTCGCGTACGAGGCGATGATCGCGTCGCGGCTCGCGGACCCCGAATGGCTCGAAGCCAGACGCGCCCGGTGGTACACGGGATCGAACGCCGCGGCCCGAACCGTGCAGCGAGTGTCGAGCGTGGCCACCGCCGCCTACACCCACGCGAGCTTGCGCTCGGTCTGGTTCGTCAACAGCCTCCGCGGCGCGGTGGCGATCGCCGTGGCCGTCGCGGTGGCCGATGTCACCACCGTCCAGCACGGCTTCTGGGTCGTGCTCGGGACGTTGTCGGTCCTTCGCACGAACGCGTCGGCCACCGGCGCCACCGCGATACGGGCGCTCGCGGGAACCGCGGTTGGGTTCGTGATCGGCGGTGCGCTCGTGGTGGCGATCGGCGGCGATGAGACCGCGCTCTGGATCGTGTTCCCGTTCGCGGTCCTCGTGGCCGCCTACTCGCCCGGGACGGCGCCGTTCGCCGTAGGCCAGGCGGCATTCACCGTGCTGATCGCGATCCTGTTCAACCTGATTGTGCCCGTGGGATGGAAGGTCGGTGTCGTCCGGATCGAGGACGTGGCGCTCGGCTGCGCGGTCAGCGCCGTGATTGGCACGCTGTTCTGGCCACGTGGAATCTCGTCCGTGGTCGGTGACGACCTCGCGGACGCGTTCCGCGCCGGCGCCGCGTATTTGACCGAGGCCGTGCAATGGGCGACCGGCACGCGCGGCGACGAGCCCGACGACGCGGTCGCCGCGGCGACCGCCGGCGACCGTCTCGACGAGGGCCTCCGCGGCTTTCTCTCCGAGCAGGGAAGCAAGCGCATCGCCAAGCAGGACCTGTGGCGCCTGGTCGGCGGATCGATGCGGCTCCGCCTCACCGCCCACGCGGTATCGGAGATGCCTCCAGATGCCACCGGCCTGGACGAGGCGCGCGGCGTGCTCGAACGTCGTGCTGCGACGCTTACGTCTTGGTACGACGAGCTCGCCGAGCAGGTCGCCACGCCGAATCAAAGGGCCGTGTCGGAGCTCCAGCCGCCATCGCTGGCCGCGGCGGGCGTCGTCGACGAGTCATCCGGCTCCTACTACGGCGTGTGGCTGTGCGAGCACCTCGACCACCTGAGCCAGCACACGGTCGACCTCATCAAACCGGCTGCTGCGGTCGCGAACCTGCGCAGACGCCCCTGGTGGCGGTAGGCGCCCGCGGGGCCTACTCCAGCGACGCGCTCCAGCGCTCTTCGATTCGGCCGAACCGCCAGACGCTCAGGGCGATCGCCCAGGTGAGGACGAACAGTCCGACGATCACGAATCCGAGGATGTTGATGTTGATGTTCTCGAACCAGTTCCAGAACGACCCCGTCAGATTCAGCTGGGAGGCGATCAGCCCGCCGAGCTCGATCGTTCCAACGACCGCGGCCACGGCGACCGATAGGCCGGTGATCGTGATGTTGTAGAAGACCTTGCGGACCGGTTTGGAGAATGCCCAGCCGTAGGCGAAGTTCATGAACGAGCCATCGATCGAGTCCATCAGCGACATCCCGGCGGCGAACAGGATCGGCAGGCACAGGATCGCGTACCACGGCAGCCCCGCCCCAGCCGCACCGCCCGCCAGGACGAGGAGCGCGACCTCGGTCGCGGTATCGAACCCGAGGCCGAACAGCACGCCGATCGGATACATCTGCGGGGGCTTGGTCACGGTCTTGGTCAGCCGGCCGAGGAACCGGTTCATCAGCCCTCGCTTTTGCAACTGCTCCTCGAGCTGGTCTTCGTTGTAGCGCCCCGTCCGCATCTCCCGGAAGACCTTCACGATCCCGAGCAGAATCACAACGTTGATCGCGGCGATCGCGTACAGGAACGTCCCCGACACCAAGGTCCCGATCCACCCCGTCACCTGGTGCAACTGCGAGTTGTCGTTCTTGACCGGCCCTGCGAGCGTCCGCACTCCGATCGATAGCAGGAATGCCAGCGCGAATACGATCGTCGAGTGCCCCAGCGAGAACCAGAATCCGACGCTCAGCGGCCGCTTGCCCTCGCTCATCAGCTTGCGTGTCGTGTTGTCGATCGCCGAGATGTGATCGGCGTCGAACGCGTGCCGCAGGCCGAGCGTGTACGCCGTCACCCCGATCCCGACCGTGAACGCGCCGGCCGTCCCCAGCTGGTAGTGCCGAGGCGCCACCAGCGAGACCAGCGTCACGAACCCCAGCACGTGCAGGCCGGCCACAACAGCCACCATCATCAACAAAGTCCGCTTCTGACCCCCGGTGAGCGACGCCCAGAACGCCCGGACACCGCGGCGCTGCCTCACTCCAACCGTCGCTGCTTCCATCGTGGGCCTCCTTCGTCGATCACGAGCTCAGACGAGCGCTGACCGCGTATACGGGGACCGTGCGGATATGGATCAACGTACTCCTGGCAGCCGCCCTATTGCAAGCGGCTGGTAATTACGATCACCCCGCTGTCCGGCACTCCGCGCACACGCCCACGATCGGGAAGTGCGCGAAGCGCGCGGAGAATCCGAATTGCTGCTCGATCCGGCTGCGCACCGGGTCGAGTTGGGCCGGCGTGACCGTCCTGACCTTCTGACAGCGCTCGCAGTAGAGGTATTCGACCTCGTCCTCGCTGACCAGCGCGTAGAG
>Ga0335079_10004013_pt1 | contig 16946 bp, 15 predicted proteins | sample Lox_Sample_33_FD_206719 | JGI IMG/M metagenome (GOLD analysis project Ga0335079, IMG submission 206719) | Soil microbial communities from Loxahatchee National Wildlife Refuge, Florida, United States - Lox_Sample_3.3 | ecosystem: Environmental > Terrestrial > Soil > Wetlands | place: USA... | reverse complement strand
GGCGCGGCGAACAGCAGCAAGCTTCCGATGAAGGCCGATACGCCGGCATGTACCATAGCCCGGCTCATCTTGTCCGCAAACTGGTGCTTCATCTTGCTCCTTAAATTTTACAGGCTCGGGTAAAAACTCAATATGTTCCCGAAGGTTATCTATGAAATGTGAAATTCCTGACCGATGCGGGTGAGGGCGATGCGGTCGAGGTGCGGACCCGCGGCCTGGTGGAAACGCTCGATGGGCTCGGAAAAAGGCTCCCGGCTGAGCTGGAATGTCTGGTGATGGACCGGGATGAAAAACTCGACTCCGGCGTCGTTGCCCATGCGCCAGGCTTGCTCGGGCGTGCAGTGATAGTAAATCCAGGGATTGTAGGCGCCAATCGGCATCATGGCCAAGTCATAAGACCGTGACGTGCGGAGTTTTCGAAACAAGTCCGTGTTCGCGGTGTCTCCGCCGAACAGAATCATGTATCGGCCCACCTGAATGAGATATCCGTTATAACCGCGATAGGTATCGGTACGCATGCGCGCACCCCAGTGATTCACTTCAAAGGCGCGGACCTCGGCGGCGCCGGCCCGTGCGCGCTCCCCCCACGCGAGTTCGGTTACGGCGGCATAACGGTTGACGCGGAGCAGGTCGGACGTTTTCGCGGCCGTAATTACGGATGTCTTCGGGTGCTCGAGCGCGCGCAGGCTGGGCAGATCGAAATGATCCATGTGGGCGTGCGAGAGCAAGATCAGATCGGGCCGCGGAATGCCGGCGAGCTTCAATGCGGGCGCGGTAAGACGCTTCAGGCCGAGCGTGAAAGGACCGAGGCTCAGGCCCACGCGGTCGCTGAAGACCGGATCCGTGAGGATGATCATCCCATCCATCTTCAGCAACATGGTGGCGTGGCCGAGCCACGCGGCGTAGAGCCCTTGATCGGGCCAGCGATGTGGGTCCGGGTGCTCGGACGGATTCACAATGGGCTTCCCAAGTTCGCGTGCGTACTGCTGCCAAAAGGCAGGCGCGGCTCGATAGACCATGGTGCCGAGCCCGGCAACGCCAATGGCGCCGCCCATCAGGCTGCGTCGAAGCATCTTTCCTTATGATGCGGGCGGAGAGAGCTTCGTTACAGGGAAACAGAACAAGTCAAAGCGTTGCCTTGGTAGACTTTAGTTATAAGTGTCCCGCAGAATTCTGGTCTCCGCAGGAGAAGCGTCGGGCGACCGCTACGCGGCCATGCTCGTGGATGAGTTGCGTGGCGTCTGGCAGGACGCGGAATTCTTTGGCTGCGCGGGCCCACGCATGCGGCGCGCGGGCGTTCGGGCGGTGATTGAAGCCGAGAGTCTGGCGGTCGTGGGGCTGGTGGAGGTGGTGGCTCATCTGCCGCGCATCTACGGCCAATATCGTAAGCTCCTGGAAGCGGCTCGCAGGACGCCTCCGGACCTCGCCATCCTGACGGACTCTCCCGATTTCCATTTACGCGTGGCGCGCCAGCTCAAACGTCTTGGCGTGCCGGTGCTGTATCTGGTTGCGCCGCAGGTGTGGGCCTGGCGCAAGGGGCGCATCCCGCTGATCCGGCGGGTGGTGGACCGCCTGCTGTGCATCTTCCCGTTCGAAGAAGCATTCTTCCGCGAGCACGGCATTCCAGCGTCGTATATTGGGCACCCATTGGCCGGAAAGATGCGGCCGGCCATGCAAAAATCCGAGTTTTTTCGGAAACATAGATTAGATCCGAGCCGTCAACTAGTTACGGTACTGCCAGGGAGCCGGAAGGGCGAGGCCGCGCGGCATCTGCCGGCTTTGCTGGATGCGGTCGAGAGGATTTACCGGCAACAGGTTACACACTTCTTGTTACCAGCTTCAGAGACCACGGGCGCGGCATTTTTTCGGGATCGGATTGGAGGCGCGCCCATCCAAGTGATGGAGGGCGAAACCTGGGACGCAATCGCTCACGCCGATCTGGCGCTGGCGGCCAGCGGCACGGTCACGATTGAAGCCGCGCTGGCCGGGACCCCGATGATCACTTACTACAAAGTGAGCCCGTTGAGTTGGCTCGCGGGCCGGTTGATGATTCGCGTGCCGTTTTATTCCATGGTGAACCTGGTGGCGGGACGGGCGGTGGTCCCGGAGTTGATGCAGACGGAAATGACGGGGGAACGCTTGGCCGATGAGGCTCTGCGCCTGCTCACAGATGCCGCCGCGAGAGAACGAATGCGCGAGGATCTGGCCGAAGTGGCCGGGCGGCTTTCCGGAAAAGGGCACGCGATCGCGAATGCCGTCGCTCTGGTAGAAGAATTAATGGAAGGACATGCAGCACATGTATCGTAATCTCTGGATCACGCTGGCGCTGGTAGCCGTGGCGGGACAAGCTCCCGGGCAAGAGCGGCGCTCGCGCATCGACGTAGAGCACTACGTGATCAACGCTGAAATCAACGAGAACACGCAAACGCTGGCGGCGAAGGTGGCCGTCCGTTTCGTTCCCCTCGAAGATAACGTTACCGCAGCCACGTTCGAGTTGAACAATGCCCTCAACGTGTCGCGCGTGGTGGATGATGGCGGGCGCCAGATTCCGGCCTCCCGTTCTCAGCAGGATTTTACCGTCCGGCTGAATTTTGACCAACCGCTCGCCAAGGGTAAACCTGTAACCGCGACGTTCGATTATGACGGCCGGATGACCGGCAACGAAGATTCGCCGGTGTACGGAATCAAATTCGCGGCGATCCACAACGATTACGCCTACCTGATGTACCCCGCGCGCTGGTTCCCCATCAGCGGCTATACGACGGACCGCTACACAGCGGAAATGAACATCACGGTCGCCGCCGGAAACCGCGTGGTGGCTAGCGGTCTGGAAACTTCACGCTCGGCCGGAGACAAAACCATCTACAACTTTCGTTTTGACGAACAGTCGTTTCCCGGCAGCCTGGCGGTAGTGCGCGGGGAGCCAGCCAAAGTGAGCTCATCCGGCGTAATGACCACCATCTATTTCCGGAGTGGCGAGCAACCCATGGCCAACGCCTACGGCCAGGAGACCGGAAAGATCATGACCTACTTTACGGCCATGTTCGGCCTGCCTCCCTACGCCAATCTGACGCTGGTGGAAACAGAGAACGGCGCGCCCAACGGGTACTCGGCTCCAGGCATCATCTTCATAAATCCGCACGGGATTGGTCGCGATGTGGGAATCAAGCTGATGTCCAACCAGGTCTCGCGGCAATGGTGGCAAATATTGCTCTCACCGGCGACGCGCAATCACCTGTGGCTGGCCAACGGCTTCGCGGCGTACTCGGAACTGCTTTACGCGGAACATATCAATGGACCGGGAGCGCTCGAGACGCAATTCCGCGACCTTGCGGTGGAAGCGCTGACCAATGAAAACGTGCCGGTGATTCAGGCGTCGCGGCTGGAGGATTATTCGCCGGAACTGTGGGCGCTCACAGGGGCCAAAGGCGCCGCCGTGCTGAATATGCTGCGCTTCGTTCTGGGCGATGCGAAATTCTTCGAAAGCGTCAAGGAGTACGTGAAGAACCACGCCTGGAAATCCGTGACGACCGACGATTTTCGCAAATCGGCCGAAGCGGTGTCGCAGCAGAACCTGGGCTATTTCTTTATCGAGTGGATCGAATCCAGCGGCGCGCCGGAGTTCAAAATGGACTACACGATCTTCCGCACGCAGAAAGGCTTCCGCGTGATGGGGAAGGTGGCGCAGGACCTCGACACCTTTCGCATGCCCGTGGAGTTGAAGATCGAGACGGAGGGTAATCCGGAAGAGAAGCGCGTGGAGGTAGTAGGGACGTCGTCTGAATTCTCAGTGGACACTTTCGGCAAGCCGAAGACGGTAAACATCGACCCCAACAGCCGTCTGCTGCGCTACTCGAACGCCATGCGGGTGGCGGTATCCATCCGGCGGGGTGAACAATTTGCCGAGATCAGCGAATTTGCGGAGGCGCTGAAAGAATATCAGAAGGCCCTGGAAACGCAGAAGAACAGCTCGCTCGCGCATTACCGCATCGCGGAGGTGTTCTTTCTCCAAAACAACTACCAATCGGCGGCCAACGAATTCCGCGAAGTGCTGAACGGGGATCTGGAGCCCAAGTGGACCGAGGTGTGGTCACACATCAACCTGGGCAAGATCTTCGATATTACCGGCCAGCGAGAACGCGCCGTCAACGAGTACCAGCTTGCGCAACGCACTCGTGATAACACCCAGGGCGCCCAGGATGAAGTCGCGAAATATATAAAGAAGCCGTACGAGCGTCAGCGAGGCTCGGATGCGCTCGATTCGCGGTAAACATTCCGCTCGTGACTGATGCTACTCCGTCGGTTGCGCGTCCGACGCCGGCGCAGGCCTGGAACGCCGGCTAGTTCCGGTGGTCCTCCGGCCGCCCCGAGCCGACCGTCGGGGTGAGGCTCCGGCCGTGGCTGCGGCTGCCTTCCGGCGGGGCCTCCGTGTCGCCTTAGCGAGGCGAGAGGCGGGTATGCCCATGATGAGCGGCTGCGGCTCTTCGGTCGGCTGCTCATCGCTAATGGCTTCCGGTTCCGGCTCGGGAACGGCGGGAGGATGAAACTCCGAGCCCAGATAGACCAGCAATCCTTTTTCTTCGTCGGGCTCCACCCGCACCACGCCCTTATCCTGGGCGAAATTGAGCAGCTCGGAGAATTCCTGGAAACCAAATTTCTTCCAATCGAACTCCGGCTGCTCTTCCTTCACCCAGGCCGCGAGATCTTCGGCCAAAGCGCCGTTATCCACTTCCAAGCGGTGGATCTCCAGCACATCCCGCAAAACGGGGAGCGCTTCTTCGGGCTTGGCCACGGTGGCCTGTTCGCCCGCCATCTCGCCTTTGCGCATGATCATGTAGCGGCCTTCGCCGCCGGTTACGTTGACCAGGTCCGCCTTTTGCAGTTTTTCCACGAAGTCCGTGAACGAGCCGGCGCCGTAAGCTCTTTCGCTAAAGGTGGAATCAAGCTGCAGCATGGTTGATTTCAGCAGACCCAGCTGGGGCCGCACTTCGCGGCGTTCCAGCACCTGCAACGCGCGGTCCACCAGCGGCATGGCGAGCGAGAGTTCGAGCGGAGGCGACCTTCTCTGGCCTCCGCGCTGCGGTGGCGGCGCATTCTGCGCCGGGGCCTGAACCTGGCCCTGGCTCGCCGGCGGGGCGGCGCGCACATGCTTTTGTGTTTCGACCAGCAGCGATTCGTAGCTGATGAATTCGTGGCAATTCTTCTGCAAGATGGTGGACGTAAACGCGCGGCCCCCCACCACGTACACGCGCTTGTCGTATTGTTTGAGCTTGTTCACCAGCGCAATGAAGTCGCTGTCGCCGCTCACAATCGCAAAGGCGTTGATGTGATCGTGGGTGAACGCCATTTCGAGGGCGTCCAGAGCCAGATTAATATCCGCGCCGTTCTTGTCGCCCCGCGGCGACGGATCGCGCTGCACCATCTGCACGGCATGCTCGGAGAGTTGGCGCGTGAAGGTATCCTGGCGGCCCCAATTGGCGTAGGCAATCTTTGTGACAATCTCGCCGCGCTCCTTCAGAGCGTCGAGCACCGCCTCTACATCGAATTCCCGCTGCAGGGTGGATTTAACGCCGATCTCGATATTGTCGAAATCGATGAATACGGCGATTTTGAATTTCTCGTCCATTTCGTGTCTTCTCATTTTATTAACCCTAAGCCAGGGCACGCTCCCTTTACGCCGGCACGCTCGAACGGACGAAGTCCACGATCTCCTCGAGCGAAGCTCCGGGCTGAAATACCGCCGCGACGCCCTGCCGCTTGAGGTCGGCGGCGTCCTCGTCCGGAATGATGCCGCCGACGATTACCTTCACGTTGCCCATGTCCTTTTCATGCAGCAATTCCATCACGCGCGGCACGATGGCGTTGTGCGCGCCAGAAAGAATCGACAGGCCGATCACCTGCACATCTTCCTGAAGGGCGGCGTTCACAATCATCTCCGGCGTCTGCCGCAACCCGGTATAGATGACCTCCATACCGGCGTCACGCAGCGCGCGGGCGATAATCTTGGCGCCACGATCGTGGCCGTCCAAACCCGGTTTAGCCACCAGCACTCTGATGGGCGGCGACATGAATCAGACGAGGCTCGTTTCCTGGTACGAGCCAAAGACCTCCCGCAGAGCGTCACAAATTTCGCCCAGCGTAGCATAAGCGCGAACCGCATCCAGGATGAACGGCATCGTATTCTCCGTTCCTTCGGCAGCCCGCCGGAGGGCATCCAGGGAAGCCCTCACACGACCATTATTACGCGAAGCGCGCAAAGCCGCCAGTTTGCCCGCCTGGTGCTCCTGCGCAAGCCGGTCGATCTGGAGGATTTCGATGGCGTCTTCATGATCCGACTGAAATGCGTTCACTCCAACGATGATCTTGTCGCCACGCTCAACAGCCTTTTGATACTCGTAGCTGGAGTTGGCAATTTCTCTCTGCGGAAAATTCGTTTCGATGGCCGCAATCATACCGCCCATCTCGTCGATGCGGCAAATGTAATCGCGCGCGGCCTTTTCCGTATCCAGCGTCAGACGCTCCAGAAAGTAGCTGCCGCCCAACGGATCGGCCGCGGCAGTGACTCCCGATTCGTGCGCGATCACCTGCTGCGTGCGTAGCGCGATGGTGACGGCGTGCTCGCTGGGCAGCGCGTAGGCCTCATCGAGCGAGTTGGTGTGCAGCGATTGACAGCCGCCCAGCACCGCGGCCAGCGCTTGAATCGTGGTGCGGACGATGTTGTTGTGCGGCTGCTGCCAGGTGAGCGAACAGCCGGCGGTCTGGGCATGGAAACGCAGCTTCCAGCTGCGCTCATCGGTGGCGCCAAAACGATCGCGCATCACGCAGGCCCAGATTTTGCGTGCGGCACGGTATTTGGCAATCTCCTCGAAGAAGTCGCTCTGGGCGTTGAAAAAGAAACTGAGGCGTGGCGCAAACTCGTCAATGGAAAGGCCGCGCTCGAGCGCCCAGTCCACATACTCGATTCCGTCGCGCAGCGTGAACGCCAGTTCCTGAACGGCGGTCGACCCCGCTTCACGGATGTGGTAGCCGCTGATCGAAATCGGGTTGAACCGCGGCGTATGGCGGGCGGAAAACTCAATGGTATCGGTGACCAGCCGCATGGAAGGCCGCGGCGGGAAAATGTACTCCTTTTGCGCGATGTATTCCTTCAAGATGTCGTTCTGGATGGTGCCCGAGAGCTTGGCCCAGTCAGCTCCCTGCTTCTCCGCCACCGCCAGATACATGGCCCAGACTACAGCCGCCGGCGAGTTGATGGTCATCGAAACCGTGACATCACCGAGCGGAATCCCACGGAACAGCGTCTCCATGTCCTCGAGCGAACTGATGGCCACGCCGCACTTGCCGACCTCGCCTTCTGACAGTGCGTGATCGGCGTCGTAACCCATAAGAGTTGGCAGATCGAACGCCACCGACAAGCCGGTCTGCCCTTGCTCGAGGAGGTAGTGATAACGGCGATTGGTTTCCTCCGGGGTGGCAAAGCCCGAGAACTGGCGCATGGTCCAGAGCTTGCCCCGGTACATGGTTTCGTGAATGCCGCGGGTGTAGGGAAAGCGGCCCGGTTCGGCAAGATCGCGTGCCGGAACGAGATCGGCAAGTTGCTCGGGACCGTATAGCGGCTCGATGGGCACGCCGCTGATGGTGGTGAACGCGCGTGCCGGGGTAGAAACCTTCATCCGACAACCAGTGTAGCGCGGAGTATTGCCATCAGACGGGCGCCGAAGTAAACAGCTCAGCCGCGGCGAGGGCGTACACCTCGGCACACTCCACAATCCGGCGCACCGGCACGAACTCGTTTGAGCCGTGGGAAACCGTGAGCAGGCCCGGTCCGTAGGCAAACGCAGGGATCCCTCGCTCGGCGTAGAACCGGATCTCGAGCAGGCCCGGGCACATTTCAAACTGCGCGGGGCGCCCGGTAACCCGCTGGATGCTACGGGCCAGAGCCTGACCGAGGGGGTCACTCTCTGCAACGCCGCACGAGCGCCCTTCCTGGAGGATTTCGACGTCAAAATCGACGCGTGCGCGCGCCTGGTCTAGAACGGCAAAGATCCGCCGTTTTTCGACATCGAAATCTTCTTCCGGATTGATCCTGCGGTCCACGGTGAACGAGCACGTATCTGGCACAGTGTTGAAGTTGGTTCCACCACCGGAACGGCCGCCCAACATCAAGATGGACCGGCGCGCGGCGTCCGGGGTGATATGAAAGCGAGTGGTGCGGGTCTCAACTTCAGCCTTGAGCGTCATGAGAGCCTGCGCAACCGCAAGCATTCCTTCGAACGCGTTCACCCCGTCATGCTGGCGGCCAACGTGAGCGGACTTGCCGTGAACCGTAACCTTCAGCGTGATGGCGCCGCGATTGGCGTTCCACACCGCGTCTCCCGCCGGTTCCGGCGTCAACATCCCGAGGGCGTCGCGGCCGAGCAAGCCTCGGTCGGCGAGATAGCGCGACCCTCGCCGGCCTGCGGTCTCCTCGTCGGGAACGAAAACCAGGCCGATACGGCCGTCCCCCAGCAGACCGTGGTCGCGAACCGCCTTAGCGGCATAAATCATCGCGGCCAGGCCGCTCTTCATATCCGAAGACCCACGGCCGAATAAATTTGCGTCGCGCGTGACCGGCATAAACTGCGACTGGTTTTGTGCAGGTACGACATCGTAATGGCCGCTGAAGTAAAGCGTACGCTCCCCGTCGCCCACAAAGCTCAGGACGCACTCGCCTTCTACGCGGGTGTCCGTGAAGCCGAGTGCGCGCAACCTTTGGCATAACAGTTCAACTGCTTGTGCATAGGCATTTCCGGGAGGGTTTTCGGTCGGAATGGCAATTAATTCATTGGCCAGTTGCAGCATCGCAGACCGGTAGGAGCGCACGGTCTCACGCAGAGACGCGTGGTCTTCACGTCGGCTGGGCGTCACAGTACGAGTGTGCCACAGTCGTATCGATCGAATTCGTAGTGCCCGCGCGCCGGGGCGCGTTATACTGCGGCTTAATGCTCAAATCCACTATTTTTCGTGAGTACGACATCCGCGGCATCGCGGATGAGGAACTGCTGGACCCAGGAATCATCGAGCTCGGCCGGGCGATCGGCACCTATTTGCAGCGGAAGAACGGAAAGAACATCAACCTGGGGCGGGACTGCCGGTTGAGTTCCACGCGGTTGCGTAATGCGTTGATTCAGGGCCTGGTGGCTAGCGGCTGCGAGGTGACTGACATCGGCGTGGCGCCGACACCGCTGCTTTATTACTCGGTGTTCCATTTGAAGGCTGCGGGCGCTGTGATGATCACCGGCAGCCACAATCCGTCGGAATACAACGGATTCAAGGTGGTATCCGGCGGATCGACCATCCATGGCGACGAAATCCAACACCTGCGCCGGATCATCGAAAACGGAGATTTTCTGCAGGGGGCAGGTTGCGAAAAATCCGTCGACGTCGCAACGCCTTACGTCGACGAAATCAGCGCGCAGTTCCGGTTCGAAAGACGGGTCAACGTGGTCGCGGACGCCGGCAATGGCACGGCCGGACCGTTGATGCATCGTATTTTCCAGAAGCTCAACTGCGAGGCGACGGAGCTGTTTTTCGACATGGACGGCCATTTTCCGAACCATCATCCCGACCCCACAGTGCCGAAGAACCTGAAACACCTGATGGCAGCGGTGGAAGCGCGAGGCGCCGATCTGGGGATCGCCTTCGACGGCGACTCGGACCGCATCGGCGCAGTGGACGACCGAGGTACGGTCATATATGGCGATCAATTGATGATCATCTATGCGCGCGAGATCCTGACACGCAAACCGGGCGCCACATTTATCGGTGAAGTGAAGTGCTCGCAGGCGCTTTACGATGACATTCGCAAGCACGGCGGAAACGCCATCATGTGGCGCACGGGGCATTCGCTGATCAAGGCCAAGATGAAGGAAACGCACGCGGAACTGGCGGGCGAGATGAGCGGCCACATGTTTTTCGCCGACCGTTATTACGGCTTCGACGATGCGCTCTACGCGGCTTGCCGGTTGATGGAGATCGTGGCGCGATCGGACCGGCCGCTCTCGGCGCAACTCGCAGACTTGCCCAAAACGGTGGCGACGCCGGAAATCCGCGTGGACTGCGACGATGATCGCAAGTTCGAAGTCGTCAAACGCGTAACCGAACGGTACCGCAAAACGCACCAGATCGTGGACGTGGACGGCGTGCGCATGCTGTTTCCCCACGGATGGGGGCTGGTACGGGCATCCAACACGCAGCCCGTGCTGGTGCTGCGCTTCGAGGCTTCCACTCCGGAGTTGCTGGCGCAATATCAAACAGAAGTGGAGTCGGCCGTGGCGCAGGCTGCACAACAGAGGTGATTTCGGTTTACGTTTCCGTGCGCCCAGCCAAAGGCTTTACGACGGACGTGCCGCATACGGCCACACCGGTCTTGGTGAGAGCATTCAGGAAGTTGTAGAGAAGATTGTACAAAACCTTCTCAGTAAGGGCTTCCTTTCCCGGCAAGCGGTAGCTGGCGGGCAATTCCTTGGTGATGGTGAGACGCACGGAGTGCGCCTGAGGCTTGCCGGCCCGATCCAGGTGATTGGCAAGAACCATGGGGGTCTGCATGACAAAGCCGGTTCGCCCGTCGACATAAAACTGGCAACGGGAGAACCAGCCGAGGTTGGAAGGATCGGCGGCGTCGAACAGCAGCAGCGGTGACTGGCGGCCGGGAGCGGTCAACTCCGCAGTCACGCTGCGGGCGCCATCCTTGATCTTGATTTCGAAGCCGGCCTGCTTGGCTACGGTAGTGATGGCGTCGATATCAAGCTCCAGATAAATGAACTTGTGCTCGCCCGCCTGTAAAACCTGCATGGAATAAACATTGTGGCACACGGCGGCAAAGCGCGCGCCATCTTCAGTACGCCTGGCGGTACAGGTTGAGCAGGTCCTCGCGGGTGCATGAGCGGGGATTGAGCTGGTGACAACCATCCTGGACGGCCTTATCCGCAAGCGTGGGCAGGATAGATTCGACGACGCCCCAGTCGCGCAGGCGCGGTTTGATACCGGCCTTTTTGTTGAGTTCACGGACGCGTCCGGCGGCATCGCCGCCTCCAAATAGCGTGGCGAGGTGCTGGATGCGGTCCGGCACCGCCGATTGGTTGTACTCGAGCACGGCCGGCAATAGGATGGCGTTGGAGGTGCCGTGATGCATGCCGCATTCGGTGGAGAGCGGATGGGCAAGCGAGTGTACCGCGCCGAGTCCTTTCTGGAAGGCGACCGCGCCCATGATGGCGGCCATCATCATGTTCGACCGCGCTTCGAGATTGTGCGGTTTCTCCATCACGAGAGGCAGGTTGTCCCAGACGAGCTTGGCGCCCGCCAGCGCGATGGCATCACACATCGGATGATATCCCTTTGCGAGATAGGCCTCGACATTATGGGTAAACGCATCCATGCCGGTGCCGGCGGTGATGTGCGGCGGCAGATCGAGCGTCAATTCCGGATCGGCCAGCGCGACGGACGGAATCAGGTGCGGGCTGAAGATAACGGTTTTGCGGTTCGTGGCCTTGATGGTGATGACAGCCGACCGGCCGACTTCACTGCCGGTGCCCGAGGTTGTGGCGATGGCGATGTACGGCGGCAGATCGGACGAGATGCGATCCGAGCCGTCGAGCAGGTCGTCGTACTCCGCCAGCGCGCCAGCGTGCGTGGCCAGCAGGCGGATGGCCTTGGCGGCATCGAGCGGCGAGCCTCCACCGAGGGCGATGATGCCATCGCAGGAGGCTTGCTTGTACGCAGCCGCGCCATCCAGTACGTTTTGCTCGGTTGGATTGGGATCGACTTTGGAGAACACGGCCGCTTCGCGGACAAGCTGGCGAACGCGCTCGAAGACGGCGGTGCGCTCGATTCCGGCATCGGTGACAAGCAGGGGGCGGCGCACAGCGCGCTTGGTCAGTTCGCCGGGAAGCCGCTCGACGGAGCCGGCGCCGAAGACGATGGTTGTCGGGAAGGAAAACGTGGAGAGAGGCATAAGAAAGGCCAAAATAACACAGAGAGCCGGGCGATTCCGTGGGAATGAGGCTTTGCCTCCGCGAGATTACCTTGGCCGAGGCAGGCCGCCGTCTGCCGTCGCTCGTCCGTGAAATGGAGGCGGAACCGGACATCGGAGATCAGATCAAGGTCCACCCGACAACCAACCAGGGGCACGTGAACTCCCGGGGAGCTCTGTTGCGGGCAGTTCGAAAGGCAGAGAAACGGCCCCAATTTTTCGCCGCTCGTCGCGGATCACACCGACTCAAAGTACCGCGCCAGTTCCCAGTCGGTGACTGCTTTTTCGAACTGCCGCACTTCCCACTCTCGGGTGCAGGCGTAGTGGTCGACGAACTCGTCGCCCAGCCAGGAGCGGGCCTTTTTGCTTTCGCGGAATAGTTTGGTTGCGGCGGCCAGGGTGCGGGGCAGCGCCGGGGCATCGCCGGCATACGCGTTGACGGTGGGCGGCGGCAACTCGAGCTTGCGTTCGATGCCATCAAGGCCCGCGGCCAGCGACGCGGCCATGGCCAGGTACGGGTTGATGTCCGCGCCTGAAAGGCGAAGCTCGACGCGCGTGGATTTGCTGCTGCCGGGAATCGCCCGAATGGCCGTGGTGCGGTTGTCGACGCCCCAGGTGGCGTTGATAGGCGCCCACGCGCCGGGCACCGTGCGCTTGTAGGAGTTGATGGTCGGGCAGACTACGGCGGTCAGCTCCGGCAGGTTCGCGACCATGCCGGCGATGTATTGCTTCATGACAGCCGACATTCTGTCGTCCTCGGAATAAAAAAGGTTCTCGTGCTTCCCGCTGTCCGACAGGCTCTGATGCAGATGTCCGCTTGATCCAGGGAGTTCGGAATTCCATTTAGCCATAAACGTGGGGGTCAGACTGTGGCGTGCGGCAATCTCCTTGACCGCCGTCTTGAACAGCGCTGCTTTGTCGGCTGCTCCGACAGCCTCATCGACGGCGATGGCGGCTTCGTAAACGCCCGGACCGGTCTCGGTGTGAAAACCCTCGGGAGCGCAATTGAATGCGCCAAGCTGATCGATCATTTCGAGCACCAGGTCCGCATTGGCGGACGCACGCAGAACGCTGTAGCCGAACATGCCGGGCGTCAGGGGCGTTAAGTTGCGAAAGTTTTTCGCGCGCAGGCTCTCGGGCGTCTCGCGAAAGAAGAAGAATTCGTACTCGGCGGAAAAGAATGGCGTGTAACCCAGGTCTTCCGCCCGCTTCACCACCCGCTGGAGAACCTGGCGTGGCGCGATGGGCAACGGCTTGCCATCCGGCGTGACAAAGTCCAAAAGGAAAAATGCCGTGCCCGCTTCCCATGGAATCACGCGAAACGTGTCGAGGGCAACGCGGCAGTTGGCGTCCGGATATCCCGTGTGCCAGCCGGTGAACTTCACGTTGTCGTAGAGCACGTCCGCGATGTCCCAGCCGAAGATCACATCGCAGAAGCTGAGCCCCGACTGCGCCGCCGACAAAAACTTTTCGGCACTGACGTACTTGCCGCGCAGAGTGCCATCGATGTCGAACGCGCCCAGCTTCACCCGCTTGATGTTGTGATGATCGAGTAGCGCTCGGATCTCGGCTGCATTCATAGGTTAGATTTTCGCACGGCAACTTCGTGGTGACTCCACTTAGGCCCTTGGTAGCGGTGGCGAGCGATCGCCAGGTATAAGAGTCCCAGCGCAACGAGCAACCCGGCCAGGGTTTCGCCTGCAAGTTGATTGGGCGGCATGATCAGGACAAAACAGATGAATCCGGCGAAGGCGATGGCGACCGTGTTGACGGCAGGACCGAATCGGCCCAGGCTCCAGACCGCGGCATTCGGCCAGTCCGAGCCCGCGCGGCGCGCGCGAAGCCCCAGCCAGACCGGGGTGATGTAGGCCAGATACAAGGCCACCGTGCTGAGCGACGTCACGATGGGAACGGCTTTGGTCCAGACCATGGCCGCGATGGACGCCAGCACGATCGACCAGATGGCGGGAGCCGGGGTGCCGTGTTTTGGATTGATGGCGCGCAGCAGGCGGGACCACGGCGTGCCCTCGTCGCGGGCGAGAGAAAAGAGTGCGCGCGAAGCCGAAGTAATGCAGGAGAGCCCGCAGAACCACATGGCCATGGAGGCCAGCGCCGCCATGGCGTTGCCCGCCTTCGCGCCCAGTGCGCTTCCCAAGATGGCGATCACCGCGGGAATGGCGTTGCCATCTGTGTCCTTCGCCGCCAGCACGCCTGGAATCGTGCGGATCGCCAGAGTGAGGGCGATCAACAGCAGGTATCCGACGACGCCCGAGACCGCCACGGACATCACGATTCCCCACGGGGCACGCCGGCGCGGATCTTCCGTCTCTTCGGCCATATGCGCGGAAGCATCGAATCCGGTGTAGGTCCACTGCGCCTGCAACAAACCCAGCACGAAAGCCCATGCGTAGAGGGAGCGGCCATTGCTGTTCACCGCCGCAAACAGGAACCCTACAGGTTGTTTGGGCGCAAGAAGAAGCAACCCTGCAACCAGAATCGCCACTCCGGCGATGTGCACGGTGACGCTCAGATCGTTGAGGATGGCAACCAGTTTGACTCCCCAGTGGTTCAGCGCGCCCTGCGTGATCAGGATGAAGGCGAACATCAGCAGCAAATTGCGCGGCGTGGAAGCCACACCCAGAAACGGCAGAACGAACTGCGCACAACTGTAGTTGATGCCGGCCTGAGCGGCGATCAGGCCGAATATGTTGAGCCAGGCGACCAGCCAGCCAGCGCCCGCACCGCCCAGATCGGCGGCCCAGTGATACATGGCGCCGGCGGTCGGATAAGCCGAACACAACTCCGCCATGCTGGCCGCCACGGTGAGCGTGAACAGCGTCGCCAGGGGCCAGCCCAGCGTCATTTCCAGCGGTCCACCCATCTCCAGCCCGTAGCCGTAAAGCGTCACAGCGCCGGTGAGAATCGAAATGATGGAAAACGAGATAGCGAAGTTGGAAAAGCCGCCCATGCTGCGGAACAGTTCCTGGGCGTATCCGAAGCGGCGGAGATCTTCCTGGTCGGAGGAGACGGGGGGCACTACAAACTCACTTCTTCTTTCAATTGCTTGCTGATGGCCTTCTCGATCAGGGTTTTGAGCGAGTCGCCGGACTCGACGTGCACGAAGGAGTTTTCTACCACGTCCCAGTCGAGCTTGTAGCTCTTAGCCAGCGCCGAAACCCAGACCTGGCGCACCGGGGTATTGGGACTGATCACAAACTTCGCCGGCGGATCTTCGAACTCAATGCCCAGCGCGCCGGAATTGAAGTCCACGTCGAAGCCATAATCGTCCGCGGCCCCGATGAGTGCGCGATTCAAAGAAGAAAGTGCTTCATCGGCGCGTTTTTTGAAGTCCTGTTCGTCCATCATTTGCAAACTCTCAAAGGCCTCGCACGCTGATACCCGCCAGCGCCAGCGAAAGTCCGATCATCACTACCACCGTGACCCAGGCCGCAAGATTATAGAATCGCGAATTCACCCACTCCTGCATGAGGCGTTGATTGTTTGAGAGCATGATCATAAAAATCAGAACGATAGGTAATAATACGCCATTAATTACCTGTGAGAACAGGATCATTTTGACCAGGGGAAAGCCAGGCATTAACACCGTTACCGCGCCAATCCCAATAAGGAGCGTGTATAGCCAGTAGAAGATGGGAGCCTCGCTGAAGCGCTTGTCCACGCCGGATTCGAAACCCAGCCCCTCGCACACCGAGTAAGCCGTGGACAGCGGCAGAATGCAGGCGGCGAACACCGAAGCGTTGAGCAATCCGGCGCTGAAAAGGAGATACGCGTACTGCCCGAAAGGCAGGAGCCCCTTGGCCGCCTGAGCCGCACTTTCGATGTCGCGCGGGCCATTGGTCCAGATGGCGCCGGCGCAGGCCACGATGATGAAAAACGCCACCACGTCCGTCACGATGCAGCCGAAGATCACCTCCACGCGGGAATTCACGTACTCCTTCGCCGTAATGCCCTTTTCCACCACGGCGGCCTGCAGGTAAAACTGCATCCACGGCGCGATGGTTGTGCCCACCAGGCCGATCAGCATTTCGATGTAGTCGCGATCGAGCATGAGCACGGGTTTAAAGCTGTAGATCGCCGCCTCGGTCCAATTGGGTTTCACCAGAATTCCGGAAATGATGTAAGTGACATACAGGACGCAAGCGAACAAAAATATCTTTTCCGCGCTCTTATAGTTCCCCTTGACGATGAGGAACCAGATACCCACGGCGCCCAGAGGCACCGAAATATAGCGGGAGACGTGAAACAACTCGAGCGAACTGGCGATGCCGGCGAAATTCGCCATGACGTTGGTCAAGTTGACCAGCACGAGAAGCGTCATCACGGCAAACGTGATCCGCAGGCCGAACTCCTCACGGATGAGATCGGAAAGACCTTTTCCGGTGACCGCCCCCATGCGGGAGCACATTTCCTGCACCAGAATCAGAGCGATGGTAATGGGAATGAGAGTCCACAGGGGGAGATAGCCCCAGCGGGCGCCCGCCTGCGAATACGTATAGATGCCGCCGGCGTCGTTATCGACGTTGGCGGTGATGAAACCGGGTCCGAGGACGGCGAGAAAGATCAGAATCCGCGAGCGCAGCGTTTTCAGCATGGGCAGGTTCCATCACTTGTTCCTCAGCACGGAGATAATGTCGTCGGCGGTAATCACGCCCACCAGGCGGCCTTCTTCATCCACCACCGGCAAAGCCAGCAGGTTGTACTTATCGAACAACTCCGTCAGTTCGTCCTGCTTCTCGGTGACAGCCGCACAAATAAGCATCTCGGCGGCGAGGGGACGAAGCGGCGTCGTGCCGGAAGCGATGAACAAGCGCGCCAACGGAACGATCCCCGTCAACCGTCCTTCCGCATCCACCAGGAAGAGAGAATTCACACCCTCCAGTTGATCCTCATTGCCTTTGAGCGCCGTCATGGCATC
>Ga0335079_10004011_pt1 | contig 16949 bp, 13 predicted proteins | sample Lox_Sample_33_FD_206719 | JGI IMG/M metagenome (GOLD analysis project Ga0335079, IMG submission 206719) | Soil microbial communities from Loxahatchee National Wildlife Refuge, Florida, United States - Lox_Sample_3.3 | ecosystem: Environmental > Terrestrial > Soil > Wetlands | place: USA... | reverse complement strand
GCGTCAAGCAGTGCCTTGTCGCCGACGGGGACGTGCCGCCGGCTGAGTTCGAGTTGCCTGAGGCATTCCCGCCGCGCGGTCGTGGTGAGCCAGGCGGCAAGCCGGTCCGGCGTGTGGAGCTTGTGCAGGTGCTGCACTGCCCTCATCCAGGTCAGCTGGTAGACGTCCTGGCAGTCGTCCGGTGACAGGCGGTGCGACCGGGCGATCGTCCACACCAGCGGTGAAAGCCGCTCCACCATGGTGTGCCATGCCTGCTGATCTCCGGCCACGCAGGCGGCGACCAGGTTATCCGGGTCGTAGTCCAGGTAGGCGGGTTTCCGCACGCCGGGCTGCTTGCTGTCACGCTGGCCCAGCCGGTGAAGTTCGCGGTCATCGCCGCCGCGCCGGACGCCGCCAGGTGATCCCGCCGCTGCCCTCGCCCGCGATTTGCCGGGTTGCCCGCAGGTCCGGAATCTCGTCTCGTCTTGCACAACCACGTTGGTCTTCATCGCCCTGGCTCCCCCCGGGTCGCTCGGATTTCGAGGGCATGCCGAACCTAGGATCCGCCGCGTTCGCGCGGCGTTCACGGGCGCCGCTCGGGTCAGGGAGCCGGGCGAACGCGGGGAGTCGGGCGAACGCGGGGAGCGGGGGAGTGAGCGCGTCGCCCGGCGAGGTCACGCTCGCAACGCCGAAGCAGCGTGACACTGCCGTGCGCCGCCGCCATCTGCGCTGCGGAGCGCAGGCGTGAGATGGCGGACTCTTCCTCGTCCTCGTGGGCTGCGCGCATCCGCATTACCTCGGGCAGCCACCACACGTCGTTGTGGGACTGTCCGGTAACCAGTGCGGCGTCGAGGGTCGCTCGTGCGGCGCTGGCCTGGCCGACGCGTGCCAGCAGGTCAGCCAGCAGCGACAGCCAGTACGGCATGCGGGCGAACGCGCCCTCCGACTTGAGGTTGCTGATGCCCCGCCTGGCCAGGTCAATGCCCGGGTCACCCGCGCGCGACCAGCCGTCGAGAACCAGGCCCCATTCGCGGTAGTAGGCGAAGCCATACCGATCGCACAGCTCGCGCAGCTCGCCGACGGTGTCCCTCAGTCCTGCCATGTCGTGGCGCATCTGGTGGGTGATACCGCCGTAGGCAAGGGCCACCGCCAGGGTGTACGGGTGATCGATCGCCCGGCCCAGCTTGATGGCGTCGTTGCAGCTGGATAGGGCATCGTCGTCGCGGCCTAGCAACCAGTGGGCATGCGCCGCAAAGGCCCTGCTGTGCACGTCGGGCCGCGTGCCGACACTTAGCGAGGGGGCGCCGCTGGCCAGCTTGGCAGCGAGCTCGAGGTGGCGCACCGCCTCCGCGGGCATCCCCAGGAACATGGCCGACCCGCCGGCGGCGAAATGTGCCGGGCCGCTCAGCTCGGAGCCCGGGTCGGCAAGAGTCAGGGCGCGGGTAGCCGTCCGGTAACTGTCGGCCGTGCGCCCCTGGACGATTTGCGACGCCCAGAGCGCGACCAGGCCAGTGCGCGTCGAGTCCTTGCGGCCAAGTGATTCCGCCAGCGCGATCGCGCGCTCCAGTGTTTGTTGCAGCTGCGGTGAGGAGTAGCCGTGCCTGGCGTTGAGCGGTGCCGCCATCGCCTCAAGGACCGCGAGCTCCTGGGCGTCCCGGCCTCGCCCCGCAGGCATCGCCCGGACGATCGCCAGCGCCTTCTCATGCAGCCGGATCGCCTCGGCGTGGGCGAACATGCCCGCTGCGACATCAGCCGCCCGCCGGTAGTAGTCCACCGCCCGCTCAGGTCGCCCGCCCCGCGCATACTGCTCGGCGAGCTGAGCCGCGACCGTGTCCGTGTCGGCGGCGTGGAGCAGCTCCAGGCCTTGCGCGATGCGCCGGTGCAGCAGCCACCGCTTCGGTGGACTGACCTGCGTGTACGCGGTTTCGCGGAGCATGTCATGGGAGAAGTCGTAGCCGTCCCTGAAATCCTGGATGATCCTGCGGCGCCACAGCTCGTCGACTGCCCCGACCACGATGCCGGCCTCGAGGTCACTCGCCTCGGTGAGCAGATCGAGGGTGAAGTTCGTCCCCACCGCCGCCGCGAGACCGGCCACCTCGCGGGCCGCCGCACTCGCCTGCTCAAGGCGTTTGCGCAGCACAGCCGCAAGATCACCGGGCAGCAGCGGTGTGCCGCCGAGACCGACGGTGCTGCGTACTGCCTCGATCACATACAGCGGGAAGCCTCCCGTGGTCGCATGCAGCAGGTCCGCGGCGGCGTCAAGGAGGGGCTGTCCGGAAATCGCCCGGGCGAGCTGCGCGGTGGCGGTGGCCTCCAGCGGGCTGAGGGAGAGCTCGGTGAGCAATCCGGTGGACCGCATACGGACGGTCCAGTCCACGAGTTCAGGGTTGTCGTCGCGCAGAGTCCCGGCCACGAGGAGCTGGGCGCCGCTGGCCAGCCCCAGGCAGAACGTGACGAAAGCCAGCGTGTCCTCGTCGCACCATTGCATGTCGTCCAGCACCAGCAGCAGCGGGCGGCCGACAGCAAGCAGCGCCCGCGCGAGGCCCTCGAAGAAGCGGTGGCGTTGCCAGGCATCCACCATTGCTCTCGACCCGGTCCCGGGTCCTCCATAGCCCTCGGCTGGTACCAGCCTGCCGACTTCGGCGCGCCAGGCAGGATCCAGGGTCGCCGCCGCTGACTGGACCGCAGGATGCCGCAGCCAGTCGGCGACCGGGGCCAGCGGCAGCCGCCCCGACGTTCCGAAGCACTGGGTCCTCGCCACGACCGCGCCCTGCAGCCGTGCCATCTCAGCGACCTCGGCCACCAGGCGGGTCTTCCCGACACCAGCGCCGCCGCGGACCAGCGCGAGACCGGGGTGCCCCGCTGCGGCGGCCCGCCACACGTCCTGGAGCAGCCTAAGCTCGGCATAACGGCCGAAGAGCCGCGCCGCCGCCGGCCCGGGGCGACCAGCCGCGGGCTCGACAGGTTCCGGGGATCCTTCTGCCGGGGTTGCATGAGCCATCAAGCGCTGGAACGCCTTGCGCGTCGCCACGTCCGGGACGACGTCAAGCTCACGCTCCAGCACCGAAGCGCAGTGGTGGTAGGTGCTCACGGCGGCGGCACGGTCACCCAGATCGGCCTGCAGCTCCATCAGGGTGCGATAGCCGACCTCCTCCAGCGGCTTCAGCTGGACCCGGCGCCGGGCGGCATCCACCGCCCCAGCCAGGTCACCCGTTCGCGCCCGCTCCGCACTGACCAGATCACACAAGTCCACGCACTGGCGCTCGAGCTCTGACCTGGCATCGAGCAGCCAGTCATCGTACACACCGGGCAAGAGGTCACCCCGGTACGGCCCGGGACTCCTATAGCTACGGCGAGCCGCAAAGTAGCGCTGTGACATCTATCGGATTCGGCACGTAGCGGTCACAAGTGAGGCATACCGCCGGAATGGACGGCTCCTGTTCCTCATCGTGGTTGGCGATCGTTTCCGGTAGTCGCTGACGAGGGGGGCCACGGGTGCGGGCTGAGTGGGAGCCGGACGAGCTGATCGACGCGTGGACGCTGACCGGGGGCGACTGGGACCTGATCGCGAACAAGGCGGGGGTGACGCGTCTCGGGTTCGCGGTAATGCTCAAGTTTTATGAGATCGAGGGCCGGTTCCCGGCTTACCGCGAAGAGGTCCCGCAGGCTGCGGTGGCCTACCTGGGGTCGCTGGTGAAGGTCGAGCCCGCGCTGTTCGCCAAGTATTCCTGGCGGGGCCGGACGATCGAGTATCACAGGGCCCAGGTCCGCCGGGCGTACGGGACCCGGCCGCCGACTGAGGCCGATGAGGACCGCTGGGCGCAGTGGCTGGCCGGGGAGATATGCCCGACGGAGACCAACCGGGACCGCATGGGGGCCGCGCTGCGGCGGCGCTGCCGCAGCGAGAAGGTGGAACCGCCGAGCATCGGCCAGGTAGAGCGCGTGGTCGCCTCGGGTTGCCGGCAGTTCGACGACGCTTTCGCCGCGACGATCGCCGGGCGGCTCGGGCCTGTGGTGTGCGGTCGGCTGGAAGAGCTGCTGTTGCGGCCGAACGTGCTGGCCGAGCTGAAGTCCGACCCGGGGCCGCTGGGACTGGACACGCTGCTGGCCGAGATCGGGAAGCTGTCGGCGGTGCGGGCGCTCGGGCTGGACGAGGCGGTGTTCGGCGGCGCCTCGGACCGGATCGTGGCGGCGTGGCGGGCGCGGGCGGCGCGCATGTACCCGTCGGACTTTGCGGACTGCGGGGGAGCCGGTGCGGTACACGCTGCTGGCGGCGCTGTGCGGGACGCGGCAGGCCGAGCTGGTCGACGGCCTGGTGGAGCTGCTGATTGGGCTGATCCACCGGATCAACGCCCGCGCCGAGCGGCGGGTGGAGAAGGAACTGGTCGGCGAGCTGGCGAACGTGCCGGGCAAGCGCGGCATCTTCACCAGGATGGTCGACGCCGCCCTGGAACACCCTGACGACACGGTGCGGGACGCGGTGTACCCGGCGGTGCCGGGCGGGGTGAAGACGCTCAGCGCGCTGGCCAGGGAACTGAAGGCGACCGAGCGCGCGGTGGCCGAGCGGGTCCGCTACCAGCTGCGCGGCTCCTACTCGCACTACTACCGGCGGATGCTCGCCCCGCTGCTGGTCGCGCTGGAGTTCCGCTGCAGCAACAGCGCCTACCGGCCGGTCATGGACGCCATCGACCTGCTTGCCCGCTACACGGGCACTGACAGCGACCAGAAGCTCTACGCCGCCGGGGACAAAGTGCCAGTCGACGGGGTCGTGCCGAAAGCCTGGCTGGACGGCGTCATCGACGGCGACGGCCGGGTGGAGCGCATCCCCTACGAGCTGTGCGTGCTGATCGCGCTGCGGGACGCGCTGCGTCGCCGCGAGGTCTACGTCCAGGGCGCGGGCCGCTGGAAGAACCCGGACGAGGACCTGCCCGGCGACTTCGAGGACAACCGCGACGTCCACTACGCCGAACTGGGCAAGCCCCTGGACGCCACGGAGTTCATCGCCGGCCTGCGGAAGCGGCTGGATGACGGGCTCACCCGGCTCGACACGGCCCTGGCCAAGGGGACCAGCGGCGGAGTCCGGATCATCACCCGGCAGGGCAGCCCCTGGGTGAGCGTCCCCAAGCTCGACAAGCTCCCCGAGCCGAGGAACCTCGGCGCGCTCAAGGCCGAGGTCGAGCGGCGGTGGGGCACCATCGACCTGCTCGACATCCTGAAGGACACCGCGTTCATCACGGACTTCACCGGCTCGTTCGCCTCCGTCGCCAGCCGTGAGGTGCTCGACCGCGCCACGCTGAGCCGGCGGCTGCTGCTGGTGCTGTTCGCGCTCGGCACCAACATGGGCATCCGGCAGATGGCCGTCACCGGCGAGCACGGCGTGGGCGAGGCCGAGCTCAGGCACGTCCGCGCCACCTTCGTCACCCGCGAGAACCTGCGGGCGGCGGTCACTGCCGTAGTCAACGCGACCCTCGAGGCGCGCGACCCGGAGTGGTGGGGCGAGGCAACCAGCACCGCGTCGGACTCCAAGCGGTTCGCCTCCTGGGACTCCAACCTGATGACCGAGTTCCACGCCCGGTACGGCGGCTACGGCGTGATGATCTACTGGCACGTCGAGCGGGGCCGCCTGTGCGTCTACTCCCAGCTCAAGTCCTGCTCGTCTTCTGAGCATCCTATGGCGCGGATGTCAACTGCCTGGCTGGCCGCTGTGAGCGCGTGTGGCATCGTCTCGCCGGCGGTACGGTCGCCGTCGATCTTGGATTGCGGTGTGGGGTTGTCTGGTGACCTGCATGGCGGTGCCCTGACCCGCCCCCCATGCTCGACCTAACGCGCAACCGGGTTCTGCCCAACAGCCCTCATCCGAGCTTGGGTGTGGGGGGCGGGCGAGGCGCCCAGGCTCAGAATCGGGTTCTGCCCAAGGGGTCCTCGGGTTCGCCCCGCCCGCGGGTCATCAGGATGGCATCAAGCTGCTGCTGTGGTCACCTCCTGGCGGCTGGCTGCCGCGCCGGCCCCGGCCATGGCTGGGTCCCAGGGGACGCGGCGGGTGATGACCATGAACAGCTGGCGCAGCAGGGCGGCGGCGATGGCGGCGCGGGCTTGGCCGTCGTTGAGCTGGTTGCGGTCACGGCTGGTGAGGTAGGCGTGGCGGGCGGACCAGACCGGGTTGTTGCGCAGCGCGCCCCAGATCGCCCGCCAGGCGGCGGTGCGCAGCCCGGGCCGGCCACGGCCAGAGGTGCGGGTCTGGCCGCGGTAGGTGCCGGACTCGTTCGCCCGGGGTGCGAGCCCGGCGTGCTTGACCCAGGTCCGGGGGGAGTCGTAGCGGGCCGGGTCGCCGGTCTCAGCCAGGATTGCCGCCGCCCCGACGGCCGACAGCCCGGGGATGGTGGTGACCAGGTCGGCCAGGTGCAGTTCGCTGAGCACGCTCACCATCCGGGCCTCCACCTCGGCGATGGCCGCCAGCGCGGCCATCCAGTCGCCGTGGGCGAATCCGGCGCGTTCCAGGGCGGCGCTGCGCTCGGCGGCGATCCCGCCGGGCTCGGCCGCGGCGGCGTGAACCGAGCGGGCGACCCGGTGGCAGACCCGCTGCCCGCCCAGGGCGCGCACCTGGCCGCGCAGCGCGGCGGTGAACGCGTCCGGGGTCATCGCCGCGATCACGGCGGGGTCGGCGGAAACCGCCAGCGCCGCCCGCCAGGTCGCCGAGTCCAGCGGCTCAGCGGCCGTGGCCAGCAGCGCCGGCCAGGCACACTCCAGCAAATCCCGCAGCCCCTGCCGGGCCGCGGTGACACGCACCACCAACTCGGCGCGGCGGGCACCCAGGTGGCGCAGCCGCGCCCACGGGCCTTCCGGCAAGTAGGGCACGTAACAGCGCAGCTCCGCGGCCAGCCGGCCGATGATCACCGCGTCGTCGAAGTCGGACCGGTTGCGGGTGAAATCCTCTCCCTCCCGGGCCCGGTGCACCAGCAGCGGCTGCACGCACACCACCGGGATACCGGCTGCCCGGGCGGTGACCACCAGCGGCTTCCACCGGTGGCCGGTCGGCTCGCACGCCAGCACCAGCCCGGCGAACCCCGCCTTCCGGGCGATCGGCTCAGCCCAGGCCAGGATCTCGCCGATGCACCAGGCCGACCCGGTGAACATCCGCCGGGCCAGCACTACCGAATCATGGTCGAGCACGACCGCCGCCTGCTTGCCCGACGCCAGATCCACGGCCAGGATCGCCCGATCCCGGCTCACCAGCCCGCGCAACGCCTTCAGCTTGGCATTGCGGCGGGCTACCCCCCGGCTGGGCACCTGCCTACGGTGGGACACAGACATCCTCCTTGGTCTCGGTTGGGGAAGGGCAATCCACACCTTGGCGAGGGGGATGTCACTTCATCAACCTCTACCGGGAGTTATTAGGTCGCCGCGATGATCGAGGGCCTGCTGCGACACGGCACCGACGCCGAGATCGAGGCCAACTACACCGACACCCACGGTGCCAGCCTCGTGGGCTTCGCCTTCACCGAGCTGCTCGGCTTCAAGCTGTTGCCCCGGCTGAAGAACATCGGCGCGATCCAGCTCTACGCCCCCGGCCCCGCCCAGTCCGCGTGGCCGAGGCTGGAGAAGATCCTCAAGAAGCGGCCCATCGACTGGGACCTCATCGCCCGCAACTACGACCAGATGGTCAAGTACGCCACCGCGCTGCGCCTGCGGACCGCCGCGACCGACCAGGTGCTGCGCCGCTTCACCAAGGGCGGCGGTCCTAAGCACCCGGTCTACCTTGCCCTGGAGGAGCTCGGCCGGGTAGTGCGGACCATCTTCGCCTGCGACTACCTCGCCGATCCGCAGCTGCGCCGCGAGATCCACACCGGCCTGCAGGTCGTCGAGAACTGGAACTCCGCCAACGACAAGATCTACTACGGCCGCGAGGGCGTCATCACCGGCGAGGACCGCGAGCACGCCGAGGTCTCCATGCTCGCGCTCCACCTCCTCCAGTCGAGCCTGGTGTTCATCAACACCCAGCTCCTCCAGGCGATCCTGCGCGACCCGGCCTGGGCCGGCAGGCTGACGGAGGAGGACCGGCGAGGCCTGTCCCCGCTGTTCTGGTCACACGTCAACCCCTACGGGCGGTTCCGCCTCGACATGGACGCCCGCCTCGACCTCACCGCGGCATGAACCGCCAGCCCCGGGGCCGTTACTGTAACTGTGCTATCCCATGAGGTTGGGTTACTGGGGTTTCCTTGCGCGGCCGGCCGCCGCCTTTGCCTTGACCCGGCAGTGAGGCTCCGGGGAGGGGTCCGGGGAGGATTCATGCAGCCATTGGCGGTAGCGATGATCTTGATCGGCGGCCTTAGCGCCTGGCAGAGGACGGTGAGGCCGGCCTCACGCTGATGGTCGCTGAGTTACGGAGGCCACGAGGGGTCGCTCATGGCTGGCTACTCCTTGTGCTCGCCGGCGCTGGCCGCGCGGGCGCAGGCCTACGGGCTTGAGCAACAACGGAACGGCCAGTGGCGTTAGTAAGTGATCGTGGCGGCGGTTGTTGAACGACACGACGATGTCAGTGGAAACGACACGACAACGTCAGTGCGGCGACACGAAATGTCAGCAGGGCCGAGGAGCACTTACGGGTGCCCGGGCCCGGGCGGGGGATGGCGTGGCGGGCCGGGCGGTGGGGGCGGCGGTGGGGGCGGCGGCTTGCGCTGGGGGTAGTGCTCCTCGTCGGTGCCGGTTTCCTCGCGGAAGGCCTTGCGCTGGTAAAGGATGCGCAACGCCTCCTCGGCGAGCGCGTCTTCCTGGCCGGTGGCGGCGGCGCGGCGGACGTCGCGCTCGGCGAGCCGCTTGAGCATCCGGATGCCCTCCACGCCGGCGCCGGCGTCGATGAGCCGCCGGATCAGCGCGGCGATGGCCAGGTCGCGCGGTGAGTAGCGCAGCTTGCCGTGCTCGCGGGTGGGGCTGATCAGCTGCTGCTCTTCCCAGTACCGCAGCACCCGGGGGGTGACCCCGATTTGCTCGGCGAGCCGGGGGATGGCCATCAGCTCGTCGTCCCGGTCCCGGCCAGAATCTGACATCATCGTGTAACATCCTAATCAGGCGGTCACGCTGCCCGCTGACATCTGCCAGCAATTTCAGCCGGGTAGGAGGAGACGTGCATACTGTTACGCCCAGAAGGCCTTACGTATCCGCCAAGATTACGTCACCTCGCGACCGGCTGCCTGTGGTGCTGTGGACGGCCGCGGTCATCCTGACGGCCGCTGCGGCATGCTGGCGGCCGCAGGCCCTGCTTCCGGCCGCCGGGGCAACGCTGGGGCCGTTCGCGACCTTGGCCGCGATCATCGCCGGGTCGGTGCTGGCCGGCCGGCTCGGGGTGTTCGGCGCGCTGGCCCGCCTGCTGATCCGGGACCGGGCGTCGCGCGCCGTGGCCGCCGCCTCGGTGCTGGCGTTCACCGCCCTGCTGGCCGGGCTGGTCAACCTCGACGTCGCCGTCGTCGTGGCCATGCCCGTCGCCCTGCAGGCCGCCGGCCAGCACCGCATGCCCGCCGGGCGTCTGATGGTCGCGGTCGCGATCACTGCCAACGCCGCCTCGTTCCTGCTCCCCACCGCCAATATCACCAGCCTGCTGCTGCTCGGCCGCGTGCCGCTGCCGGCGCTGGCCTACCTGCGCAGCTCATGGCTCGCCTGGCTCCTGGTCACCGCCATCACCGTCGGCCCGCTCAGCGCATGGCTGGCACACGCCGGAACCGGGCCAGCCCGCGCGACGCGCGACCGCCCATCCGCGCGGACGGCGCTCGACCTGATGCCCATGTTCCTCGCCGCCTCCGCGATCCGCGCGCTGCTCGCAGAGGGCATCGCCCTGCACGCCAGCTTCGCCGGCCAGTTCGCCGGCGGCACCGTACTGGCCGCCGGCCTCAACAACCTGCCCGCCGCCGCAGCCCTGCACCCGGCGGGACCGGCCGGGCTGTGGGCAGCCATCCTAGCCACCGCCATCGGCCCGGACCTGCTCATCACCGGCTCGGTCGCCACCTTGATCTGCCGGCGAATCGCCCGCGAAGCCGGCGCGGCGCTCAGCGCCTGGCAGTTCACCGCAATCGGAGCAGCCCTCATCCCGGCCCAGCTCGCCGCCGCCACCCTCGGGCTGCACATCACTGGCTCGCTCCACTGACAGCCGGACGAGCCGTTCCTACTGACATTTCCGTGTCGCTCAACAGTCGATGCGCTGCTTCTCCTGTTTCATAGGCGGTCGCCTGTGAAACAGGCTGGGCAGCGGTAGCCATGCAGGGCGAATGCCGTTTCATGGGTTGTTGCAAACGCCTGGACAGGTGAAACGCACCCATGAAACGATCTGCGGGTGAGTGACGACGATTTCCTGAGCGTGGAGGCGAGCGACTGCCCGATGTCGTCCTGCGCGGCCCCGGCCGGGTCGCCGTGCCGGACGGGCAGGGGCCGGGTGGCCGCTCAGTACCACACCGCCCGGTTCCGGCTTGTGCCCCGGCTCGCGAAGGCTCTCAGCGTCCCGGTCCCGCCGGTCCGCAAGCCAGGATCCGCCTGGACCGAACTGCCCCGCCCTGCGGCGGCCGGCACAGTGACCGCCGGGCACGTGCGGATCGGGTACGCCCGCGCATCCACCGTCCGCCAGTCGCTCAACACCCAGACCGACTCACTGAAGGCCTCGGGCATCACCCGGATCTTCGCCGAGAAAATCTCCACCCGTGCGCTCACCCGGCCCGAGCTCGACAAGACCGTCGCCCTGGCCCGCGAGATCCGCGCGTCCGGCGCCGCCGTCACGATCGTCGTGCACGAGCACAAGCGGCTCGGCCGCGGCATCGAGCTCGCCGCCCTCGCCGAGCAGCTGCGCGCCGCCGATATCGGCCTGGAATTCCTGACCGGGGAACTGCAGGGCTCGCACGCCCCGGACGGGGTCGTGTTTACCGTGCTCGCCGCGCTGTCAGGGATGGAACGCGAGTACATCCGCGACCGGACCCTGGAAGGCCACGAGTCAGCCCGCACCCGCGGCAAGGTCATCGGCGGCGCCGCCGTCACCGACGACGCCATGCTCGCCGTCGCCCTCCATCTGCGCGGCCAGGAGCTCAGCCTGCGCGACATCGCCGCCGGCCTCGTCATCTCCACCGGAAAGAAGAAAGGCCAGCACCCGTCCCCGGCGACCGTGATGCGCATGCTCCGCGAGCACGACGAAAAGGCCGCCGCGGCGGTCGCCGCCGGCTAACACGCGCCGGTGCCGCGGTCCGAGTGCCGGCCAGCGCGGTCAGCAGCTACTACTTTGCGGTTCGCCGGAGCTATAGGAGTCCCGGGCCGTAACGGCAGCGTCCGCCCCGCAGCGCCGGTGGCTGGCCACGCACACCGCTGCCCGGCCGGCACTGGGCCTGTACCGGAGCCGCTGCTGGCACGCCGCCTGCCTGGTGCCGCGCGCTACCGACGGCACGCTGCGGCTGCTGATGACCAGAGCGCGCTGACCTGGCCGACCCTCAGATCATCGCTGGCAGCCGTCGCACAGGCCGGTCACGGCGAACCGGTGCGGGTCGATCGCGAAACCGTACTGCTGGCGCGCCGTCTCGGCCAGGTTGCCGAACAGCTCATCCGGGACTTCGGTCATCGAGCCGCACTGCTCGCAGACGAGGTGGCCGTGGGTGGCTGACGCCAGGTGATAGGTAGCGGGACCGTGGCCGAGGTGCGTCCGGTCAACGATCTTCAACCGCTCCAGCTCGTCAAGGTTCCGGTAGATCGTGGAGATATTGACGTCGGGCGCGCGCACCCGGACATAGGCGGCCAGCTCCTCGGCGCTGCGGTGGCCGGTGTTCGCTAGGAGCGCGCCCAGCAGCAGCCGCCGCGCCGGGGTCGCCCGGCCGCCATGCTCACGCATGCGGGCCAGAACATCCTCAATGAGGTCCTGGCCTTCTGCCTCCCGGGCGTCCTGAGTCATCGCCCCAGGATAGATTCTCTACCCGCAGATACCTGTAAATGCGCTGCTGCGATTGCCTTGCACCAGGACAGGCTGGCTGGCGGCAGACCGCCAGCGAAGTCTCCCGACCGATGAGCTCTGCCTCCCCTGGCCTGCCGATGCTTGTCGGCCGCTGGCGTAAGCAGGCGCGCATCGCATAATCAAGGTAGTTGCAACATTGTTGCAATACGGTCGGTTCTCGTCCCGGGGGATCTGTCGATGCCGCCGGAGGTGACCGTGGCTACCCGCCGGGCACGGCCGCCCCGGCCCGGACCAGCGCCCAGGAGCCGGCCCCGGAGCGCACGGCCATCTGTGGGCGGTCTTCCACGTCTCCTCGCGCCGGGATAGCCGCAGCCACGCGGCTAGTCGCGTGATCAGGAGGAACATGAACCGCGGGCACGTGATCGATGATCATCACGAGTGGAGCGGCGGGCGAGCAACTCAGCTGGTCAGAGCCATGGATGCGATTCTCGGCATGCACAGGTCAACGATTCGGCCGCCCTCGTCCAGGTTGGCCTGGGTCCCGCGATGGGCACCAGCACCGACGTCGCCATTGAGGCCAGCGATTTGACCCTGGTCCCCGGAGACCTGCGCGGGGCGGCCGACGCAATCGCCCTGTCACGCGCGACGCTACGTACGATCATGGGCAACCTGCTCTGGGCCTTCTCCTACAACGCCCCGGGACTCCCGCTTGCCGCGCTCGGTCTTCGCAACCCGCTCATCGCTGGTGCCGCGATAGCCTTCAGCTCGGTGTTCGTCGTATCGAACATCCTGCGGCTGCGCCGATTCCAGCCCACCCTGGGTGAGGCGCACCCCGCCGCCTGACACGGCGCAATCGCCACGGTTGCGTGGTCCCCGGGTAACCTTTGGGCCACCGTGTCGCCCTGGTGCCGAACCTCCACCGACAGGCGCATCGATGGGATGATGACTCAGTTTGTAAGTCCTGCGGCGGTAAGGATCTCGCGGCGCTTGTCGGCTGGCATCCGGTCGACGTAGACGATGCCGTCGACGTGGTCGGCCTCATGCTGCAGGCATCGGGCCAATGTACCGGTACCGGACACCGTGATGGCCTTGCCGTGCAGGTCGGCTCCGGTGGCGATGGCGAGCCCGGGCCGGGCGAGCACGGCGCGCTGGCCGGGTACCGAAAGGCAGCCTTCAGGGTCGGAAGCAAGCGTGGCAAACGCTGGGGCCGGGCGAAGGATCGGGTTGACCACGTGGCCGACCTGGCGGATCCCGGTCGCGTCGGGCCAGTCGTAGACAAAGACCCGGAGGCTGACGGCGAACATTTCCGCTGCCAGCCTGGCCACACTTGGGCCGAAGGAGGTGACCGGCGCGCATGCGCGGCGCAGAACCTGTTCTTCCCGTAGCGGGTGATCGGCGCCCAGGGTGCGTGTCCTGCATGATCACCTCCTCAGCTTTCCGCGTGTGCTTTGTCATCGACAGGCCGCGAACCGGACGAGGCGGCGGGCAGCGCAGGCCTGCTGTCGCCGCCGCCGCGCCGCACACGGCCGGGCCCGAACCGCTAAAAGCATCAGCATGGCTGTTGCTTAAGTATTGCAAGAACAAAATGCTCGCGCCTACATTGATGCGTAACCGGGCGCGCATACACGCCCGAGCTTCACGTGCCGGATCTCTGTAGCGCTGGACAGGGCTGGGTCATGCATATACCGGATGGATACCTCAGCCCTCAGACCTGTGCGGTGGGCTTCGTGATCGCGGTACCGACTCTCGCGGTTGCCGCCACCCGGGTGAAGAAGGTCGTCAAGGCCCGTCAGGCGCCTACCCTGGCCCTGCTCTCATCGATGTGCTTCTTGATAATGATGTTCAACGTGCCGATCCCCGACGGCACCACTGCCCACGCGGTCGGTGGCACGTTAGTCGCTGTGCTGCTGGGTCCGTGGGCGGCGGTCATTGCGGTGAGCGTGGCCCTGGCATTCCAGGCCCTGCTGTTCGGCGATGGCGGTATCCTGGCCTATGGCGTCAACGTGACCAATATGGCCATCGTCCTGCCGTTCGTTGGTTACGGCATCTACCGGCTGATCGCCGGCCGCTCGTATCTGACCAGCGGCCGCAGGGTGGTGGCCGGGGCGGTCGGCGCATACATCGGCATCAATGCCGCCGCCGTACTGGCTGGGTTCGAGCTGGGCATCCAGCCTGGTCTGTTCCACACCGCCTCGGGCGTCCCGCTGTACTCCCCGTACCACCTTTCGCAGGCCATCCCGGCGATGGCGCTAGCCCATCTGACTGTGGCCGGGGCGGCCGAGGCGATCTTGACCGGTGGCGTTATCGCATACCTTCAGCGGGCCAACCTCGGCCTGCTGAAGGTCAACAATTTCGGAATACCTGGCCCCGATCAGGCCGGTACCGCCCCGGCAGCCAAGCGGCTGCGCCCGATCACGGTGGCGCTGGCCGCGATCGTCGTGATGGTTGTGCTGACCCCGATCGGCTTGCTCGCCCCGGGCGGCGCCTTCGGCGAAGACGCACCCCAGCAGCTGGACCTGGCCAAGCTGCACCTGTCCGCGATCCCGTCCGGCCTAAACAAGTACAACGGCATCTGGAACCATGCCATCTTCAGAGACTACGACTTCACCGGCGACAAACATCCCGCCCTCGGATACATCCTGTCCGCCGTTGTCGGCATCCTGGTCATCGGCCTTGTCGTGTTCGGCATCGCCAAGCTCGTCCAGGCCCTTGCCGCCCGGCGCGGTGGGGACGCGCCGACGGCCGGGGGCGGGCACGGCGATCGGGGAGGTGTGGCCACCCCGTGACCAGCGTCCGCGGCGAGTCCGCCCCGACGCCGCAGCCGGGGCAGGCCGGCACCCCGCAATGGCTACTGCAACCGGAGCTGGCCATGTGCCCTTGCCGGTGCATCGGCAAGCGCACTAAGGCGTCCTACCTCGACAAGACCATCTCCGGCGGCGCGGGGCTGCTCCGGCGGGTGATGTTCAGCGACGATATGGCCGGGCGCCCCGGGCTCCTCCAACGCATCGACCCCCGCGCCAAGATCCTCTCCATGCTGGTCGTGCTGATCGGCGCGGCCCTGCTGCACAACATCCCGGTCCTGCTCGCCCTCTATGCGGCGACTCTGGTCCTGGCCGCCGCGTCCAGGATTCCGGTCGGGTTCTTCATCAAACGGGTCTGGCTGTTCGTGCCGATCTTCACCGGCATCGTCGTGCTACCCGCCACCCTGTCCATCGTCACCCCCGGACACGTTGTCCTGGTTCTGTGGTACTGGCACGGCCAGCCGCAGGGCTTCACTACTCAAGGACTGACCACGGCCGGGCTGATCGTGTCTAGGGTCGCGGTCTCCATCTCCCTGGTCGTGCTGGTCACCATCACCACTACCTGGACCCGCCTGCTGTCCGCCCTCCGTGTCCTCGGCGTGCCGCGCATGTTCATTCTGATCATCGGCATGGCCTACCGGTACATCTTCCACCTGCTGTCCTCCGTGGACGATATGTACTTCGCCCGCAAAGCCCGCACGTTGGACAAAAGCAAGCACGACGCCGACGCACGCCGGTTCGTTTCTGCATCCGCCGGGGTACTCATCGGCAAATCCCACCAGCTCTCCGAGGAGGTCCACCAGGCGATGACCGCACGTGGCTACCGCGGGGACGCGATCATCCTTGACCAACTGCGCTGGCACGCTACAGACGCGGCGTTCCTTCTGGCCGCCATCGCCACCGCGGTCATGGCGGTCGGAGGTGACCGTGTCCTCGGCCGTTGACCACGATCGCAGCGACCCCACCGGGCATGACCTGCCCCGTCACCGGCCACGTGCACGCCGACCTTGAGCACACCGGGCACGGCGGGATGCTTCTGGAGTGCGCCGGAATTTCCTACTCGTACCTGGAGCGCTACCCCGCCCTGATTGACGTGACCTTGCAGGTACGCCATGGTGAACGTCTCGCCCTGCTCGGCGCGAACGGGTGCGGCAAGTCCACCCTGCTCAAAGTCCTCGACGGGCTGATCTTCCCCACCAGTGGCACCTACACTGCCTTCGGCGAACCGGTCACCGAAGAAACCCTCGAAGACGAACAGATGGTCAGGGGCTTCCGCTCCCGCATCGGATTCGTCTTCCAGAACTCCGACGCCCAGGTCTTCTCGCCCAGCGTGCGGGAAGAGGTCGCCTTCGGCCCGCTGCAACTCGGCCTGGACCGCGCCGGGGTCCGCACTCGAACCGACGACGTGCTGGCCATGCTCGGCATCACCGACCTCGCGGACCGGGCACCTTTCCAGCTCTCCGGCGGGCAGAAGAAGAAGGTCGCCATCGCCACCGTCTTGTCCATGAATCCCGAGATCCTGCTCTTCGACGAACCCACCGCGACGCTGGACCCGCGCACCCAGCTCTGGCTCACCGAACTCATCGAGCAACTCTCCGTCGTCGGCAAAACGATCGTGCTCGCCACCCACGACCTGGACTCCCTCGGCCGCCTTGCCGACCGGTGCCTGGTGTTCAGCGAAGACCACCGAATCGTGGCCGACGGCCCGCCACCCGATATCCTCGCCCAGCGCGACCTGCTGCTACAGGTCAACCTCATCCACGAGCGCACCGCCCTGCCGCAGATCAACCGCCATTGAGATGTGGGCACTAAGCAGCGGAAGGAGCCGATCCGGTCCGCGAGGTCCATGAGCAGGCTGCGAGCCGCCCGGGTGGGCGGTCACCCCGAGAATGTGCACGCGCCGGGTCGGCCACCTCCATGGTGAGCACGTACAGGCGCTTGAGGAAGACCGTGTCGACTGAAAGAAATCGCAGGCCAGCAGACCGTCGGCCTGGATGCGCCGAAAGGCCCTCCAGGAGGTGTCCAGATGGCGTGGCGCGGGCCGGTGGCGCCTGGCCCGCGGGATCCGCCGGACGGTCGCCTCGCTGATGTGGTGACCGAGACGAGTTAGTTCCCCATTGTCGCGGATCTCGTGGCTAGATGGCCAATTCCAAGGGGTCTGACACGGCGTGTCGCACCGTGGCCAGAAGAGAAGGGTGTCCAAGATCGACGTTGCTAACCCAACGTCGAGCCTGGAGGCCCTCGTGGACGCCGACCTG